>Ga0114996_10001256_pt1 | contig 34244 bp, 30 predicted proteins | sample ArcticOcean_MG_C_4_FD_87039 | JGI IMG/M metagenome (GOLD analysis project Ga0114996, IMG submission 87039) | Marine microbial communities from western Arctic Ocean - ArcticOcean_MG_CB4_134 | ecosystem: Environmental > Aquatic > Marine > Oceanic | place: Arctic Ocean: Canada Basin | collected... | reverse complement strand
TTCCAAACGATCCGCGGATACCAATTCGCATTCGAACACAAATCACATCTTGAAAATCACCGTGATCAACTGAAGAAAACCGTGATTTGGAACACTGAATCAGGATTAAAGCTTTTGGCAACGGATATTGCTCAAGCAGAAAATAAAAGAGCTGTGCTTCACAAAAGAATCATGGAATTCATGGACGAATATGACTTCTTACTCTGTCCGGTGACAAGTGTTTGGCCTTTTTCGATAGACCAGGAATATATTAGTGAAATCAATGGCATCCCTCTCAATAACTACATCGAGTGGATGGCACCATGCTACGCAATAACTGTGTCAGGACTGCCAGCAATCTCAATACCTGCAGGGTTTTCAAAAGATGGTCTACCTTTGGGTTTGCAGATAGTCGGGAAATATCGTGAAGACTTTCAAGTATTGCAACTAGCAAGCGCTTTTGAGAATGCTACCGAGTTTAATAGCGTCAGACCAAGATTGTCGCTATCGGACAATTCTTGACGCCATTATGCCCAAGTAAATCAGTTATGGGGCTAGCTCTACTGGAAACCCTACGTTTGGATACTTTTCAACTAATCGTCTCCAGGCGCGTCTTCCAATTCGATCTGCCTCTCGCACTATGCTCTCTTCGTCAATGGTGAGTATTTTCCCATCGCGCATTATAAATTTTCCATCTACCATAACGGACCTTATATCGGAGGCCTGCCCATTGTTCACAAAAGACGACACCACTCGCATATTCGGAGATAAGTTAGCTCTCATCTTGTCCACAATGACCAAGTCAGCCTTTTTATCCACCTCTAGAGAGCCTATTATCTTCTCCTTTCCAAGAGCAGTCGCGCTTCCCATAGTGGCCATGCCCAACACGTCTTCAGGCTGGGGACGAGCAGGATCGTCACGAAGAATACGTTCCGTAAACATGCCAACCCTCATCGCCTCCACCATGTCCTGTGTGTTGTTATCGGTACCGATGGCGATTGTACATCCAGCATCCCTAAGTAAAGGAATAGGAGGAATCACTCCGCGCCTCGCAGCCATCGCGGGTTGATGAGATATAGCGACTTTGTTTTCTCCGAGAAGTCTTATCTCATCGCCATTCGGATAACGTACATGCGCAGCGAGTAGCCGCGGGCTCAAGAAATCGCTATCGGCAAGATACTGTGATGGCCTCTTGCCATGCATTTCCAGGGCTGTATTTACTTCCAATCGACTTTGGTCCAGATGGATCGTATATGGGCACCGAGCTCGTTCAGATAGTTGTCTGATCTGAGAAAGCAGCCTAGGTGAGCTGGTTTCAACCAAAGTTGCCCCAGTCATAAATGTGATACGCCCGTTGTCATGACCGTCCCATTTTTCAAACAGCTCTAACGAATTTTCTATGACCTTCTCTCTTTGCGCATCAGAAAATTCGGTAACGGGTTCACCAGGCTTATATCCGGGACCTACCACAGCGTCCCCACCGCACTCTGCCAAGAACCAACGTAATCCTGTGCCAACTATCTCTTTAGCATAGCGCTCAATACCACTCGCGACCTCAACCACCCCAGTACTGCCCGTACGGATGCTCTCAATCGCGCCAAGCATTGCAAATACGGAAAGCTCTTCTTCGCTAATTAAATTTCTTACGTTCTCTGGGAATCTGAACGGAAAAGGAAATCCGAAGTCGTCAGTGATCCCCCTATCAATAGTTGCGGTAATGTGGGCATGGCAATTAATGAAACCGGGGAAAACCGCCTTGTCTCTGCCGTCTATCACTTCAGCTCCACTATAGCTAGGCGAAACATCTCCACCCGAGGCTATCTCCTTAATCAAACCATCTTCTACTACTATGTTTGAATCATAGTAAACCGATCTTTCAGAATCCCCTGAAACTACGGTCGTGTTTGCTATGACTATCGTCGCCAAAGTTACGACTCCCTTCGCAAATCAGCCCAACTAGAAACCGTCCCACCTCCATCAATAACATAAGCACCACCTGTAATAAAAGATGACTCATCTGAAGCGAGAAAAAGCATCAAATTAGCTATGTCTTCCGGTTGCCCTGCACGCCCTAATGCGACCTCTGCCGCCCTCTGATCAAACCTTTCTGTACTGCCAGTACTTCCCCTAGCTTGAGGAGTATCCACCAACCCAGGCACGATCGCATTGGCTCGAATCCGATTCTCCGCATATTCACGAGCGGCAGTTAAAGTAAGATTTATTACCCCGGCCTTACTTACGCCGTAGGATGCCGCCATAGGGGTAGGGCCAATTCCTGCAACGGAGGAAATGTTCACTATTGAGCCACCCCGTTCCAACATATGCGGTATCGTATATTTACAGCCATAGAACACTCCTCTTAGATTTGTGTTCAGCGACAGGTCCCATTCCATATCTGATATATCAGCTAAACGGGATTGAGTTCTTATTAGGATTCCAGCCCCATTTACAAGGACGTCCACTTTGTCATATTTTTTTAGAGCAGTGGCAACCATGTTCTGAACTTGCTCAGATTTTGAGACATCAGTGTGTACAAAAACAGCATCTCCGCCAGCATTTCTTATCAAATCAGCTGTTTCTTCTCCTGCGCTGTCGTTACGATCCGCTACTACCACTTTGGCTCCTTCATTGGCAAATAAAATGGACCCGGCCCGCCCAATACCAGTTGCCGATCCAGTAACAATTGCTACCTTCCCTTGCAAGCGTCCTCCCATGTTCTGCTCCTTTTTAACCTATATTCCTAACCACTTATAGCAGCCAAGCCCGCCGCGGCACATACCTCATCCTCATCAGCGGTCCCACCTCCAACTCCACATGCACCGATAGTCTCTTGCGCGCGTATGATCGGAAGTGCTCCCTTACTCAAAATCATATGGGCGCCTTCGGCCAACGCTATGCCACGATATATCGGTGCATCCGCTCGTTCCTGCAATTCCCCGCTAGCCCTACCTGTGGCAGCAGAAGCCACCGCCTTGCCTTGAGAGCCGTACATGCCCGCCCAAGCGGCTCCATCCATTCTTGAGAACGCCTGAAGCCTACCGCCACCATCGCACACTGCGACATTAATTTTGATCCCAAGCTCTTCAGCTTTAGCTATTGCCCCTTCAATTATCTGATTCGCTTCTTTTAACGTAAGTGACATTTTCTAACCTCATGAGGTAATTTGCGTCGATGTTACTACAATATGCCCGGATGTCAGCAACATCTTCCAAATTGGTGTAAATAAGCCTTAATAGCCATTCAAATCTCAGTGCTATACTCAACTGTAGAAAATGCTTGAATTTCGAAAAAAATCATGGTGAGGCAAGCGGGTACATACGACGTTATCGTTGCGGGAGTTGGTGGAATGGGCAGTGCCACCGTCCATGAGCTGAGCAGGCGTGGGCTCAAGGTCCTAGGTTTAGAAAAGTTTAAGATCCCCCATAGTATGGGTTCATCCCATGGGATGACTCGAATTATAAGATTAGCATTTAGGGAAGGCTCAGAATATGTGCCGTTGGCACGTCGTTCTTACGAGCTTTGGAGGAGTCTCGAGCAAAAGGTGGGAGAGCGGCTTCTGTACACCACCGGATCTATTCACGGAGGATTACCAGGCACTACCGCCTTTGAGTCAACACTCGAAGCTTGCGTGACCCAGAAAGTAAAGCACGAAGTACTCTCAGGAACTGAGGTATCAGCTAGGTTCCCCGGTTACAATTTTCCAGATGAAACCAAGGTTGTTTTCCAAGCAGACGGCGGTTTCCTCGTTCCAGAGCGTTGCATCAAAGGATATGTCTCCATATCAAGAGAACTCGGTGCCACCATTCATGAGGAAGAGCCTATATTAGATTGGAAGTCTACAAGCTATGGTATAAGTGCTGTGACTCATCGGGGAGTGTACACAGCTGAGAAACTGATCATAACGTCCGGGCCATGGACCGGAAAGCTGCTACCAGAGCTTGCGCCACTTGCAGTAGCCGAACGGCAGGTTCTGGCTTGGTTCAAACCGAGAAATCAAGAAGCTTTTTCCCCTTCCAACTTCCCAGTGTTCACCTTGGCAACTAATGAAGGATCTTTCTATGGGTTTCCTTCGTTTGATGGTTATGGATTCAAGCTTGGGAAATTCCATCACTTTGGGGAGGCCGTTGATCCTGATAACTTTAGTAGGACTCCAACACCTCAAGACGAAGCTGTGTTACGGGGCTTTACTGGCACTTATTTCCCAGATGCGCTCGGAGAAACTGAGAGTATGAGCGTATGCCTATTTACCAATTCGCCAGATGAGCATTTTATTATCGGGACTCTTGCTAATTATCCACAAGTTTCAGTGGCTGCGGGATTCTCTGGTCACGGCTTCAAGTTTTGTAGCGCGGTAGGAGAAATAATGGCCGACATCTCGATAAATGGCGAGACCCAACATAATATCGAACTTTTTGATCCTAGCAGGTTCTGAGCCTAGCTACCCCACACCTGTTCGTAGACCCTAAGCCAGTTGCCGCCCATGAATTTCTGGATATCCTGATCGGACCATTCTCTCTCTTGTAGAGTAGTAACAACATTCGGTAGTTCGCTAATATTTTCGAATCCCTTCACAAAACGGCGTGGCAGTTCATCCATAGTTTCTGGGCCAAAAATTGCCCTGTCCCGCATTCCAGACATATTCCAAGTGAAGTCTGGTCCAAGACCGATGTGATCCACTCCAACTAAACCCTTCATATGTTCAACGTGCTTAACAAAGTTATCAACCGTACCCCATGGGGTTTCGGACATGTGAGCCATTTCCTTCCCGCGTACGAGAAAGTCGTTTATTGCCGGTATACCTACTACCCCACCTGTATTAGCGATTGCCATTATCATCTCATCGCTAAGATTACGAGGGCTGTCCGCCAAAGCCCTAGCCCCACCATGGCTACATATAACTGGTAATCCTGCAGACATTCGGATCGCGTCAAAAGACGTCTGATCACCAGTATGGCCTCCAACGTCCAAGATCATGCCAAGTTTATGGACTTCCTCAACTAAGGCCTTGCCTGCCCGACTTAGTCCCATATGCCCGTCGATAGCACCGCCACCAAAGATGTTGGCTATCTGGTAGGCAATCCCGACGATTCTAAGGCCTAATTCGTAATAGCCACGCAGATTGGTCTTTATGGGCTCTCCCCACCAATCGTTATCCCCGCCACGCCCGGTACTTATAGGATTAGCTGTCTGCCATCCCAACAAGAGCCCCAGTCGACCTTGCTCTTTAGCTTGGTACATTTCTCTGACATTCCGCACTACAGTAATCTTGTCAGGATGTTTATCCACAAAATTGTGCACATCAGCAAAGGATCGAAGCCCGCCCATACTTTTGTGCCAAACATCAACTCCACCAATATTGTGAAACTGAATGTACTCTTCCGTAAGGTCCGATACATCAAGACCATTTACAACTAGCATGTCAAGCTCAGACATTTACGCCTCCTCCCAAATCAGCAGGCTGGAAAGCTTGGAGCGGGCGAAGGGACTCGAACCCTCGACCCTTTGCTTGGGAAGCAAATGCTCTGCCAACTGAGCTACGCCCGCTTTTAGCGTGGGTAATTCTACCATATAGCACACGCCATGAATCCCAAGTAAGCAATGCTGCTCGCTCAATGTAGAAATAGCTATTCATTGCTCTTTTTAGCGAAGGTCCGCCCATTATTCTCGTCTATTTCCTGTTTTGGTAATGAAAAAGGATTTTGACTATGGCTAAGGCAACTCTTGTCGTAATATATGGGAACACGCCCTATGTTAATGATCGGGTCAACTTTCTGATATAGCGAGGTTAAAGCATGTCTGAGTTTGTTGCGTATTTCAACGGCGACTGGATACCGAAAAGTGAATGCAAAGTCCACATATCTGATAGGGGCTTTGCCCTAGGAGATGCCATCTACGAGGCTGAGCGTACTTTTGACGGAAAAATCTTCGATCTCGACGGTCACATGGATCGACTATTCCGCTCTCTCAAATACGTACGCATCGATCCTTCAGTCACGTACGAACAGATGAAATCCCTGTGCATAGAATCAGTTGATCGCAATATGCACATGTGGAAAGATGGCCACGATTTTGCCCTAAGGCAATACGTGACTCGCGGATCAGGCTCATCGGTTAGCGAGACTGTTCCGCCAGTTGTTTATGTAGGTGTAGATTATGTGGGTTTTCGTCGTTTCTCCAAAATGTACGATGAGGGCGGTCATGTAATTTTCGCAAGGAGCCGTTCTTACAGCCCAAATTCGCTCGACCCCAAAATCAAACATCTTAGTAGGATGAACTTTGCTTTGGCTGAACTCGAGGCTGCTGATGTAGATCCGGATTCGTGGCCAGTGCTCCTTGATCAAGATGGAAATATATCAGAAGGAGTTACTTTCAACTTCTGGATCATAAAAGACGGTGTCATCATAACCCCACGCGATAAGAACATTCTCCAAGGTGTTACCCGTAAGACAGTGATAGATTTGGCTAAAAAGCTAGATATTCCTGTTATAGAAGAGGATATTCAGCTGTATGACGCTTACACGTGCGATGAAGCATTCATAACAGCTACAAGCCATTCCGTTCTGCCAATATCTAAGCTAGACGGGCGTCCTATTTCCGAAGATATCCCCGGGCCGGTTGTGAGACAGTTGATTTCAGGCTGGAGCGAGATGGTCGGAGTAGACATTGTCGACCAAGCCCGACGGAACGCATAGGCCTAATCTCTAATAAAATGCTGTCTCCTTTAAACCTCTGCGTATGGGATGGGTATTGAGTTGTGGAGATTGTAAGGCGTATCATCACAACGGATTTCTAAGGGGTTAACAATTGAAAGATGCCACCGATTTAAAGACACGCTTTTCTGGCATTTATTACGGCTGGAGAATGGTCGCAGTTGGTGCGGTAATCAGTTGTATAGGATCGGTCCAAACTGCCTCACTCAGTGTATTTTTCCTCCCTTTGCAAAGGGAATTGGCACTTTCAAGAGCGCAGCTGTCTTTCGTCTTTTCTCTCACACGCCTGGAAGGAAGTATAGAGTCTCCTGTTGTCGGGTGGATGATCGACAAATATGGTCCAAGACTACCAATAGTTACAGGCGCAGTTTTGGGAGGAGTAGGGTTCCTAATTCTACCCCTAGCTAAAACTTTCTGGCCGTTTTTCATAATCTACATGGGCATGATATCTATAGGATTCCAAATGGGGTTCATCAGCTCGATGCATGCAGTTGCCAACCTTTGGTTCATTAGATATCGCACAAGAGCGATGAGCTTCTATTCATCTTCATTGAGATTAGGTAATGCAATTTTCGCTCCCATATTAGGGTTAATAGTTGCGGCAAGCAGTTGGCGCTATGGGTCCGTATTCGCTGGGGCAGTCGTGCTGGTAATCGCGCTTCCTCTGGCAGCACTCATCAAGCGTTCTCCCGAGTCTATGGGGCTGTTGCCAGACGGCGACAGCCCGGAGGAAGCTCACGAAAAGGCAAAGAAAGAGGTCGAGAATCCGAAAGCGCAGGTCAAGCATGAAGAGGCTGACTTTGACTTATCCGAGGCTCTTAAATCTCCTTCGTACTGGCTAATCATAACTAGTACGACTGTGCGCTACCTCATAATTGGCGGTATCCACATGCACTGGGTTCCTATCTTCGTTTGGAAAGGCTACAGCGAGGTTACTGGCGCGGCCTTTATCGGCTTTGCATCCCTTGTAGCATGGCCATTAATTCTGCTTAATGGGGTCCTAGGAGACCGCTTCAGTAAACGTTTGATCCTTATGTCAGGACACACTTCCCTCTTATTGTCCATGTTCGTTCTCGCCTACTCAGATAACTTATGGTCGATCTATCTGTTTTCAGTTCTTTTTTCTTATGGTGAAGGGGTTTCACCAACCAACTATTCAATTATTGGCGAGTATTTTGGCAGAAGGTCTTTTGCCACCCTAAGAGGATTGGTGACTACCTTCACGACCGTTGCTATATTCAGTCCAGTTTACGCTGGATGGATATTCGATCAAACGGAGGACTATACCACGGTGCTTTATACATACGTCGGCATTGCCATATTCGCGATTTTCATCTTGCTATTCCTAAAACGACCAAGAAAGGTAGCATTAAGCACAAATTAAGGCCTCTAATGCCAAGCCTTCTCTTTACTTGCCGCTTACCAGCAATTACTTCTTGTAGTGAGCCTTTTTCCTATGTAGGATTGTCCAGGTTAGGAGGTCGAAATAATGTCAACTACAGAAGATACTCTTGAACTGCAAAACTCAGAGGCGTTGCTTAAAGACGCTTCGTCCTTCAGTCCTCTTGGTGTACCCAATTGCAAGTGGTGGGCACCAGATACCTTCTACATAAGACGTGCTAGTGGATCTCGTATATTTGACGTAGATAATAATGAATACTTGGACTTCTGGTGCGGGGCTGGCCCGCACATTCTGGGACATGCGCCATCTGAAATAATAGATGGCGTAGTAGAAGCTATCAATGAAGGAAATGTCCAATTCGCGATGCCAAACTTCCGCGACGTAGAGGTGGCTCGAAAGCTAAGCGAGTTCATCCCGTGTGCCGAAAAAGTAGCTTTGTGTGTAAGTGGTACAGACGGCATACTTTACGCAGTTCGTTTGGCTCGTGCCTACACCGGTAAAACGAAGATCGTTAAATTTGATGGCGGCTACCAAGGCTGGGCTGATCCAGTTGCTGTAAACAACGCCCCAGACTCTTACAACACTGGCGAAACGAAATACGCTACCGATTCCGCTGGGATACCACCAGATGCCTATGGCAATACGATAATCCTCCCGTACAACGACATTGAGACAGCTGCAATCGCTCTTAAACATCAACAGGATGAGATCGCTGCAGTGCTAGTTGAAACAATGATTCACAGCAGTAATCTGATAGCGAGGCCCGATTTTCTTGAAGGGCTCCGTACGATCTGCGACGAATTAGGGATTGTCCTGATCTTCGATGAGATAGTTACTGGTTTCCGTCACGGTCTTGGAGGTGGACAGGCAATTTATGGAGTAACTCCCGATTTAGGGGTTTTCGGCAAGGCTATGGCCAGTGGTTATGTAATCGCTGCGATTGTCGGCAAGAACAAAATCATGTCTTTAGCGGCACCTGAAGGTACAGTACGTATAGCAGGTACATTTGGCGGGAATGCCCTGGGCACCGCAGCCGCACTTAGCACTCTAAAGGTGTTGGCTCGACCCGGATTCTACGAATACTTGTACAAGCTCGGGGACATCGTCCGAAATGGTATTAACGAGGCAATCACGGAGCGTGGTCTAAAAGCAAGGTGTGATGGGTTTGGTTCAGTGTGGTGCATGTACTTCAGCGAAGTGCAGCCTCAAAACCACCAAGACGTGGTCGAGTATCGACAATCAGGAGGCGCAGCCATGGATCAAACATACAGGGCATACATGCAAAGAAAGGGGATCTTCATCCGCCAACAGCTGGTTAACCGAGCTTACATAAGTGCCGCCCACACAGAGGAAGACATGTATCGTACGGTTGAGGCGACCGCAGCCTTCCTAGACATCCACGCAGAGGGCTTGAAATAACTAACTGATTCTGTGGCTAACGGGAAAGAGCGCGGGAACGCATGAAGATGTTTCTATAACTAGGAGATCTGTTTATTGGAGGAGTGATGCCTACAAATAACCTGCCTTTAGTAAGTCTTGTGGGAACCGGAGGCACAATAGCAGCTTGGGGTAAACCAAGGTTGGAGTTGGTCGAGTACGGAGGAGCAGAGCAAATAGACTCGTTCCAAAATTTAGAACGCATTCCGGAAATCCATGAGTATGTACAGGTACAAGCGGAACAATACGCTATGGTAGGGAGCGGCATCACCCTAGATCAGTGGCTAGGGCTAAGTAAACGAATCAATCAGATATTCAAGGAAGATAACAGAGTGAGCGGTGTCGTAGTCACCCACGGCACTTCGGTTCTAGAGGAAACCGCATACTGGCTTAACCTAACCATTAAGAGTGAGAAGCCAGTGGTGGTCACAGGGACAATGCGGCCCCCCTCGGCTTTGGGCACGGATGCGGACAACAATCTCTTTGGAGCTTTGCTGCTTGCTGGTTCTTCAGAGGCTAAAGGGAAAGGTGTCCTGGTTATGCTTAACGATGAGATTAACGCTGCGCGCGAGGTTACCAAGCAAAATTCTTACCGAGTAGAAACTTTCGGTACCCGCGAATTAGGCTTTCTTGGCTATATGGATTCGGATCTCAAACCTGTGTTCTACCGACAGCCAATCCGAAAACATACTTCCCAAACTGAGTTTGATGTAAGCACAATGGAAACCCTACCTTGGGTTGATACCTATTACGCCGTAGCTGGCGGTAGCCCATTTACAGTGGATGCACTTGCAGAAGCCGGAGTAGATGGAATAGCGGTTGCAGGAACAGGTGGTGGATACGCAACCGGTGCGATGGATGCTCTTGCCAATGCGGCTAAAAAGGGAATTGCAGTCGTTGCAACCACCCGTGCCGGAGCAGGGCGAGTGATCCCAACATCAATGTTCCGAGAAAGGGGCATAATTGCGGGTGATAACCTTAGCGTCCAAAAGGCTCGTATTTTGCTGATGCTTGCCCTTGCAATCACGAAGGATCGTGACGAGATTCAACGGATTTTTGATACTTACTAAGTCTTCCCTTGCCCGACTTGTGATTTATTGAGTAGATATCAAATAAACCGTAGGACATGGAATAATTATTTTTAGGAGGGCAATCATGTTTGAGCTAGGAACTGAGACTCATACTTTTACAGCAATAGGAAGATGCCCACGTACCGGTCGACTGGGCGTAGCAGTGACAACGAGCGAAATAGGTACCGGTGGCCGTGCCCCACACGTCAAGGCTAACGTGGGCGCCGTAGGGACACAAGCTTACACCGATCCAAGGCTAGGAATTCTAGCCTTGGAGTTGCTTGAGCTTGGCTATCCGGCCGGTAGGGTGCTCTCCGAACTTGAAGCAAGTGATCTCCACATAGAATGGCGTCAACTAGGTATAGTCGATCGGTGGGGCCATACAGCTGTGAGGACGGGCGCCAACAACAGTGAGTGGGCAGGCCATAAAACAGGGGACGGATGGATAACTATGGGCAACTATCTTGTAGGAGCCCAAGTGGTGGATTCGATGGCCTCTGCGATGGAAACCTCTCTTGAAGAAGATATAGAGACCCGGCTTATGAGGGCCATTGACGCAGGTACAAATGCCGGTGGCCAACCTAACGGGCAACGAGCAGCAGCGATCATAGTACATGAAAATGAGGGTTTCTCAATTGTGAATCTGAGGGTAGATGATCACGACGAACCAATGAAAGAGTTGTGGCGGCTTTTTAATAAATTACACCCTCTGGTACCTTACTATCGTGAGCGTCCAGATAATCCGGCCATAGGACGAGTTTCAGAATGGGCCGCTAAGCGCGGGATAACCTCCTAAATTAAAGGCTGTCAAGAAAGCCAAGTAAAGGCAATGTACATACATAAGGAGCATAAGATGTTCACATTAGGTCCCGAGATGCACACTTTTACTGCTATAGCGAGATGCCCAATCACAGGTCGGTTAGGAATATCAATTTCCACAAGCGAAATGGCTGTTACCGGCCGATGCGTATACATCAAAGCGAATATGGGTGCAGTAGCCACCCAGTCCCGAACTGACCCTCGTCTGGGGCAACTAGCAATTGAATTGCTTTCTCTGGGCTACTCAGCTAACGGAGTACTAGAGAAATTAGAGACCAGTGACCCATACATAGAATACAGGCAACTTGGAATAGTAGACCGATACGGTAAAACGGCGGTCCGTACCGGAACGGATAACGGGGACTGGAAGGGCCATGAAGTAGGTAATCAGTGGATAGTAATGGGAAACGGTTTAGTCGGGGAGGGCGTGGTTCAAGGAATGGCCGAAGGAATGGAGTCTTCCGAAGGCGAAGATTTAGAGGTTCGCTTAATGAAATCGCTCGATGCGGGTACGAGAGCCGGAGGGCAGCCAAACGGCCAGCGCTCTGCTGGCATCCTAGTTTATGAAACAGAGGGCTTCTCCATTATTAACCTGCGTGTGGACAAATCAGACAAACCTATGGACGGACTTTGGGATATATTCAACAAATTCTACCCGCTCCGCGACTACTATAAGGAGCGCCCTGACAACCCCAGCATAGGCAATATGGACGATTGGGCTGCAGCACACGGTGTGGAGCTATAAAAGTGCATGAGGGGCAAAAGTTAACCTCACCAAATGTGGTGGGCACGGCTACGGTCACATACTACGAATTGTCGTCCCGTGGATGCGCCAAAGAGGAATTCCTGAAGAACATATTAGAGCCATGCTTGTGGATAATCCGAAAAGGGCGCTAAGCATAAAAACTGAAGCGCACTCTAAACTGGAAGGATAGAGGAGACATATGACTACTTCTGATTACATTCAAACTGTCTTAGGGCCCATAAGCCCATCAGAGGTCGGCGTCACCATGCCTCATGAGCACCTACTATCAGATGTGACTTGCCTTTACGTGGAGCCTACAACTGCGAGCGACAGGTTCATGTCGAGACAACCTATCACCATAGACAACCTCTGGTGGCTAAGGTATCACTACAACAATCACCTTGAGAATCTCCGCCTAGATGACGAAAGGGTCGCTATAGAGGAGGCCTTACTTTACGGGCAACTCGGAGGTCGAACTATTGTGGACGCTACAACAATAGGGGAATCGCCAGATCCTTTAGGTTTAGCCAGAATATCCAGAGCCACTGGGCTCAATATAATAGCAGCGACCGGGTATTATGTGGCCCAGTCTCATCCTCCTCATGTGAATAACATGACGGTGGAAGATATTACCAAAAAACTGGTGTCAGACATTACGACCGGAATAGACGGAACAGGAATTCGAGCGGGGATAATGGGTGAGCTAGGCTGTTCATGGCCACTCGACCCGAATGAACGCAAGGTTCTTACTGCGGCAGCCATTGCTCAACAGGAAACTAATGTCGCCATATCTATCCATCCGGGCCGTAACGAAGGTGCTCCAAAAGAAATTATCGATATCCTTCTAGAGGCCGGTGCGTGTCCGGAGAAGATCATCATGGGACACATTGAGCGTACTATCTTCCAAATGGACGATCTTGAAAGAATCGCAAGTTACGGCTGTTATATCGAGTGGGACTTATTTGGGCAAGAGCTCTCTTATTACTCACTTGCACCCCATATATCCCGACCGACCGACGCCCAGCGGCTAGATCAAATCGCCTGGCTTACAAAAAAGGGTTATGGGAACAAAATCTTGGTATCACACGACATTGGGGGGAAAACCCACTTAGTAAAATATGGAGGGCACGGGTACGGTCATATATTGAGGGTAATAGTGCCATGGATGTATCAGCGTGGCTTCACAGAAGAAACTGTGCGAGCTATTCTCATAGATAATCCAGCCACAGTACTTACAATATAAATGGAATCTACCAATATACATGCTCTGGCCTTCGATGTATTTGGCACTACCGTGGATTGGTGCGGAACCATATCTAGTAAGGGCCAAGTTTTAGGCAATGAAAAAGGAATAATTAACGTCGACTGGGTGCAGTTTGCAATCGACTGGAGGAAAGGATATCGCCCGGCTATGGATCGCGTGACATCTGGCGAACGGCCTTGGGCTACTCTTGACCTACTCAATCGGGAACTGCTGGACGAAGTTCTGGACAACTCTTCCTTAGGCGATTTCAGCAACGCTGACAAAGACAAATTAAATAGAGTATGGGAGCTATTAGATCCTTGGAAGGACTCCTCCGAAGGTCTAGCCCGTTTAAAGAAATCTTTTCTTGTTACAGCGCTGTCAAACGGGAGTTTATCAATGCTCAATAGCCTCGCTAAACATGGTGACTTGCCATGGGACCGTGTGATTTCCGCAGAACTATTCGGGTGCTATAAACCAGACCCTAGAGTTTACAAAGGCGCTGCTGAGCTTCTCGGGCTGAAACCTCAGAATATGCTCATGGTAGCCTCTCATAAGTACGATTTGCTGGCCGCTAAAGAAGAAGGCATGCAAACAGCTTTTGTAAAAAGACTCAACGAATTCGGCGGAAAAATTGAAGCTGACACAAGCCGTGAGCCATTCATTGACATATACGTCGACGACTTTCTAGACTTGGCCGATAAGCTTGAAGTATGATCTGCCGCTTCCAGTCGTTAGACATTCCAAAAATATCTTCAATCTCTTCTCGCTCAACAATCGTTCACAAAAACAACGTTGTCAATATTTCTTTAAAACATTACGCTACCAAGGAGCCAAATCCACTAAGGGGGCCGAATGTCTTCTTCGATAGTCCGGGGTAAGTACCTTGTCACAAAAGTTATTGACAGTGAGAAAAGCCAGATCATTCCCGACGGTGCTCTTTATCAGGAAGATGGTGAGATAATCGCTGTCGGCAGCTACAGTAATATTAAAGCAGCGCACAATCCCGATCAGGAAATCGGCTCCGACAGCCATCTAATAATCCCAGGGTTGGTCAACGCTCATCATCACATAGGACTCACTCCCTTCCAGCTTGGAATACCTGACATGGCTCTAGAGCCTTGGATTACCGCACGGTACGGAATGAGAAACGTAGACCCATACCTTGACACTCTTTACTGCGCTATTCAAATGATCGAATCGGGCATTACAACCGTTATGCACAATCACGGTGCTGGCGGAACTACAAATGCAGCAGATCAGGTTGAATTAGGCAAACAAGTTTTAAAGGGATACGAAGAATCTGGTATGCGCACAGCTTTCTCTTTTATGTTTCGGGATCAAAACAATTTAGTCTATCAGGAGGATAGTGACTTTATAACTTCGCTCCCATCAGAATTAGGAGCCAGGGCAAAAAAACAAGTCACCCCAAGGCCTCCGTCCTCAGCTGAGTATTTCGATGTTTTCACTGAACTTCACCAATCTTTCTCCAATAACAATCGGATCAACATTTTCCTAGCACCTGGAAACGTTCAATGGTGCTCGGATGAATTTTTCCAAGCCGCCAAGGAATATGCAACCCGTTATAAAACCGGCATGCATATCCATCTCCAAGAAAGCGTTTACCAGAAAATCTATGGGCTGCGCACTTGGAACAAAACTCCCCTTGCGCACCTAGAAGACTTGGGAGTCCTAGGTCCAGAACTTTCATGCGCGCACGGAGTATGGCTAAATGACTCCGACATAGAAATCCTTTCTAGAACTGGGACAATAATCTGCCATAATGCTAGCTCCAATCTTAGATTGAAGAGTGGAGTTGCGCCTCTGAATCGACTTGTGGAGATGGGCGTAACCGTAGGCATTGGGATTGACGAAGCTGGCATTAACGATGACAACGACATGCTCCAAGAAATGCGACTGGTACAAAAAATCCATCGCCTGCCCGGAGTCATGGCCCCAAGCCCAACGTCCCATCAAATTCTGCAAATGTCTACCGTCAATGGGGCCAAGGCAACACTATTCAACTCCCAAGTAGGTACACTCGAGCCTGGCAAGCGAGCGGATATTGCACTGATTAATTTAAGAGGGATTACAGAACCGTATCTCCACCCAGCAAATAACATAATTGATTCGCTAGTTTACCGAGGTCGTGCATCAGACGTAGACACCGTTATTGTCGACGGGGAAGTTCTAATGGAAAACAAAGCGATGACTAAGGTAAACAAAAACGACGTGTGGACGGCACTTAAGGAACATATGAACACTCCCTTGACAGAGAGAGAAAGGGCCCGCGCACAACTGGGACGAGACTTATTGCCATATGTAAACAACTTCTATGCGCAATGGAATATTCAGGCTGACCGTCCGTTTTATTCATACAACGACATGAAATAATTGAGAAAGCCAAAGTTCCGAATAAACGAAGGCCCTAATAAATTAGTTGCTCAATCTAATTTTAAATCTTACGTGCTGATCCGCTACTACATCCTTCTTCGATCCGACTATCTCCCCGGCACACTCAATTCGAATTTCATCGGCTACTTTTGAATCACCCAATCCAAAATGGGCAATCCTTCCCGGCTCCTGAGTTGCGAAGTTGGTAGACGCATGAAGTTCTCTCATTTGGGTGATATCACCAATTCGCAGATACACTTTGCAGCCTAAGCCATCCCTGTGCATTGGAGCCGCCGCCTCGACCGTAACCTTTATCCAATGATGGGGCAAAGGTGTGTCGTTACGAAGAAGCTTCGCCTGAGCAGGACTCCTGATAGCGGTTCCGTCCTCAATAGAGAACTCGTGATTGTTAGTGACGAACACGTCCAAATCACCGTCATTGTCAAAATCGAACAGGATCACTCCTCTGCCTTGCCCTTTATCTGAGGCGTTTGCCGTGGCGGCAACACCGGCAAACCTACCTTCTCCTTCCACGTCCATTAAGTTTTCAAATAGGCGGGCGGGTTGATTATTCCACTTGATATCCGCCACGCTAATTTTTTCGGCATTCGCCCAACCAGTGACGTGATAAATATCCAAATCACCATCGTTATCCAGATCGCCAAAGCTCGCACCCCAACCCCAATTTCCATCACGCACCCCAAGAAGAGTTGCGTCATCAAAGGACGCATCACCCCTGTTCCTGAAAAGCCGATTGCCAGATCCACCCCATGGACCCTCTTTAACTTCACTTTCGTCATAAATGCTGGATATGAACCAGTCCAGATCGCCATCATTGTCAAAGTCACCAATAGCTGAACCCATGCCGTTTTCATCAGACCCAACACCACTCCAAGTAGTAACATTATCGAACTTTCCGTCACCTCGACCCAAGTAAAGCTTAGATCTCCCGAAGTCAGAAACTACCGCCAAATCTAAATTAAAGTCACCATTAAAGTCAGCAAACCTCGGAGAGAATACGAAATTTTCACGTGATACATTAATAGAATCTGCTCTGAATTGATAAGGTTCCAGGTACCCATCACCTTTGTTTTTGTACATCCAGAGCGCCCAATAAGGGTGCTCTGGATCGGCGTCTATAGCACCGTCCTCAATAGCATCCATTATCGGCCCTTGAATCGGATTCCATTCGCCAAGAACCAACTCAAGTAATCCATCATTGTCCACATCACCCCAGCTCGGGCTAGTCGCAAAAGCTGAAGGTTGCATCAACGGGACTTCATTAAGTAGAAAATTACCCCCACCTTGGTTGATAAGGAGGTCATGAGGAGGGAAGTCATTAGATACAAATATATCTATGTCTCCATCGTTATCGTAATCAGCTGCAGCAGCTGCCATTCCATTATTTGTCGCAAGAGCAGCGCCCCTCTCGAATGCTTCATCTTGGAATGTGCCGTTTTTCTGATTCATATACAGCAAAGCAGCCGAAAAGTCTCCAGTGAGCACAAAAAGGTCTACCCATCCGTCTCCATCAAAATCCTCTGCCACGGCGCCTCCGGCCATCAATCCATTCTCAGCATTTGTAAATTTTTCCCTTACGGGACTGTGCTTGTGGTCCAAGCCAGCCACTAGGGTAACATCTGTAAATTGGATCGCCGTTTCATGTTTTGCGTATTTGATTGCCGCCGAAGATTGTTGCGAGTCACCAGAGTCTACAATTCTCAAGCCAGCGCTAATATCTGGGGCTATAGCCTGAAAGCCCAAGATCAATACACCACCCAACACGCCTATCAACCAGGTGGATAAAGCAAACATTAAGATAGCTCTTTTGGGCATTAATCTCGCCAATCCCCAAAAAGTTACCGGGCCACCCGCAGCAGCCGCGAATAGAATCGTGGCAGCAGGAGCAGGACCCATACCGAGTAGCAGCAAAAGGGCGACAAGGGGTATTTCAAATAGCAAGGGGACGTTTATCAAAATACCGAATGTTGCTGCAATCAATACGGCCAGCAAATCGTTGCCCAAGTAGGTGGTTACAACTTCTGGTGTGATCCATTGGATCGCCAGCCCACTGGCAAAACCAGCAAGTACCATTATCGGACCAAGCCGAACAAAGAACTTCGCGCTAGACTTTACCCAATCTTTCAAAGCCTCAATAAGCACAGGACCCCAAGTAGTAGGCTCATTATCAACTAGTTCAAGATTCTCCTCATGTTCTTCGAACGGTTCATCTTTGCTTTTAGCTATTACCAACGCAACTGCAGGACCTATAAGCAAGGCTGCTAAAACACCCGTAATGAGTCGACTTGCCCCAAGCAAGGGCGTGAAAACAAGTGCGATCATAATTAAGGAGGGTATGTTTAGAGTGGCTGACCCCTGAACCATGCTTATGGCTCCTTCCATACCTAGTCCAGTTCTACGAAATGTTGCAGACACGGGAACTATGCAAGCAGAACAAAGATTCATAAGGGGCCCGACCGCCAAACCTTTCAGCGTCCTTTTAAACAAGCCCCTATCTGGAGGACGTGACGCTTTGTTCGTTTTGAAAAGAAAGGCTTCGGTAAGACCTGCCATCAAAAAAGCGAATACCATGCCAACAGATACAAGGTCCAGATAGCTGATTGAAAATTCCCACCATCTGGTTAGGAAAGTAGAGTCCGGTTCACGGTCAATACAAAACCCCTGAAAACACTCCACTGTGGAAGCTGTAACAATATCAAGGTCTTCTCTAACCGTATCCAACTTGGGGAATCTGTTAAACAAAATGAACGCACTTAGAAGACAAGCCATTAAGACCAGTCCAATAAGTCTTTTCTTTGCCAGAGCACTGTCCAGCATCATCATTGCTCCTAAAGTCCGAACTGCAGGAAGTTCCTGTATCGCCTACATCGTACATTTCCGATGCCAAATAGTTAAGCCCTACCCAATATGAAGAACTGTCCGATGATGATTGCGGTGATAAAGCTTTCGCGAATGTCGCATTTCGTATTTAATTGTCGTTTAATTCATGCATGTCGTCAGCAGGGAACTTAATCACTTGAAAACACTTGCATTATCCTACCTTTGAGAATACAATCGCCGCCTGTGTGCCATGCGCGATTCATCAGGTTATTGCTGGTGTGCAGCATGGCAAACGTCATTAAACGGGGGGTAACTATGTTTTCAATCACGTTGCTTAGGCGGCTTATAGCTGTAGGTATGGCGGCAGGACTTCTAACCGTCATCGCTTGCGGCTCATCAGAAGAGGCTGCTGCTCCGGCAGCTACTGCAACTCCTACTTCACTGCCTGCGTTGCCTACAATAGCTGTAGCAGCACCGGCAGCGACGCCTACAGTAGCTGTAGCAGCACCGGCAGCGACGCCTACTCCTAAACCACCGGCAGCCGACAAAGCTGTGTACGGCGGCAGGATAGGTAAATCAGAAACGGTCATTACCGTCTTCGACCCGCATAACAGCCGTGCAGGTTACGGTCTCCAGCTCGGTATGGTAGGTAACCTTTTCAGTCAGTTGGTTAGGGTACCTCTTGATACCAGAACTGGGGTAGAGGGAGACTTAGCAGAGTCTTGGAGCATTAGTGCAGATGGGTCTGAGTACACCTTCAACATACGTGATGGTGTCGTCGATCATGACGGCAACCCACTAACTGCAGATGATATATACGCCAACATGGTCAGGTATGTAGAAAGGCCCAACGGTGTATCAGTCAGGCGACAAGGGTGTGTCCGCAACTACGTCAATTCAATATTGGACGAAAACGGAAAAACCGAAGCAAGTCCCGGTGCAGAAGTCCTCAGCGACGATAGCATCATAATCAGGCTTGCCGGTCCTAGGGCTGCCTTCATACCTTGTATGACCGGTGGTTTCGTAATGTTCCACGCGGACACTTACATAAAAGGCATCGATGCCGATGCTAGTGGTGAGAACCGCGACCTAGATCCTTCAAAAGGTGAGCTGGGCGGCGAATTCGGTCCATTCAAGTTCTCTAGCGTGGAGATTAACAACTTCTTCAAAGTGGACAAGAATCCGAATTATTACCGCGACGGGCTACCCTATCTGGACGGAATAGACATTTACGAAGTACCCGATGAGACTGCAAGAGTTGCCGCCTTCAAGACCGGTCGAATCGACACCAGCTGTACTTGGGTATGTTTCTCGAAGGCCAACGTAGAGTCAATAGAGAAGGACGTGCCTGGTACAGTGACACCAGCTCTGGTAGCCATCGGCTACAGAAGCTATCAAATTAACACACGAAATGCCCCATTCGGCCCGGTGGGTAATCCAGATGCAGACAACCTACGGAAAGCGATTAACCTAGCGGTTTCCCGCGACGTAGTTAACAAGCTGGCATTTGATGGAATCGGCTTCCTGTCACCTCCTTACTACATAGGCTGGGACTGGATCCACACTGAGGACGAGTGGCGCGCTATGGAAGGTTACGCACGAGCTGGCGCCAAGAAAGACGCAGAAATTGCTCAGGCCAAGACGATCATGGAAGGACTCGGATATGGCCCGAATAATCGCTTAAAGACATCGTCGTTGAGCGCAACTGCTGGACAAGGCCTCCGAGAGAATGAAGCGCTTCAGTCAATGCTTTCTGAGATTTACATAGATATTGAAGTTATCAAGATGGACTGGGCCACAAGGTCAGCCAGGCTTGAGGGGTTCGACTTCGAGATATTCTCCGACAGCGTGGGCGCGCCTTTCGTAGACCCTGATGCATATCACACCAATATCTTCTTCCTCTTCGAGGACGGCAGCCGTAACCGAACAGGCTACCTCCCGGCAGGCTGGAAGGCATTGCATGATAAACAAACCGTCCTTAATAGTCCTGCAGAGCGTGCCCCAATCTTAAGAGAGATGGCCGCGATGACGATAAAGGACAACTTTATGCTGGGTACAGTTAGACCAGCGGTTCAGCAGCCTCACAGAGGCAACTGGCGTGGTTATGTCGCCCCAGTCCTTGACGGCTCCAACTTTAGCTTTGAAGAGCTTTGGCTGGCCCCGTAACTAACTTAGTTGAGTAAGATGCGAGTCTATGGGCTTTTAGAAAAGCCCATAGACTCGCATCTTAAAAAGAGCAGAACTAGAATGCGAAAGTACGTACTAAGACGGCTTCTCTTATTCATACCTACTCTAATCGGCGTTTCAATGGCCGTCTTCACCCTTTTAAGGATTATTCCTGGTGACATAGCAGCCCTTATTCTTTCAGGCCCTTCAGGGGAGCTCACCTACACTCAGGAAGATGTGGATGAGTTACGCGAGGAGATGGGCCTAAACAATCCGATCTATATTCAATATCTGAATTGGATGTCTGAATTGCTTCGGGGCGACTTGGGAAATTCTTTCGTCACGAAGCTTTCTATCGGCGAACAGGTACGTCGCCAGTTGCCTATAACGATGCAACTTGCTTTTTTTAGCATGATTGTAATCTCTGTAATATCCATACCTATCGGGGTTTTGGCGGCAGTAAAACAGGATAGCGCTATTGACTATCTTTTGCGTAGCTTTGCAATTCTAGGCTTGGCTATGCCCAGTTTTTTCGTCGCCCTGCTAGTGGTTTTGATTCTTTCGGTTGGCCTTCATTGGTCCGCTCCATTAGGATTTGTAAGTCTTTGGAATGACCCAATAACAAGTTTTCAACAGTTATTCTTCCCTGCTATAGCCCTCGGATTTGCGTCTAGTGGCCTACTCGTTCGGATGACCCGCGCTCAACTTCTCGAAGTACTAAGGGAGGATTACGTCAGGACGGCTAGGGCCAAAGGGCTTGCAGAAGGAGCAGTGATCTTGCGCCATGCAGTGCGCAACGCTCTGCTTCCAGTTATCACAATCGGGGGAACACAAATAGGCTTTCTTTTCTCCGGAACTGTCATCATTGAGACGATTTTTAATATCCCTGGTGTAGGGCGCGGTCTGATCAGTGCTCTTAACTCCAGAGACCTACCTGCAATACAAGTTTACATCATTTACTTTGCTGGGATTGCGCTGGTTTCTAACCTTATAGTTGATCTGATGTATGCGTGGCTAGATCCGAGAATCCGTTACGGGTAAAACGAAAGATAATGGCTGAAGAACAAAAAATACAAGCCTTGGACACTCCTGCCAAGCCTTTATTATCGGGCCGGCTGAGGAAGTGGCTCAGATTTGCGCGACAAAAACCGTTAGGAGCCACCGGAGTAGCTATCTTGGTTTTAACTGCCATCATAGGCGTTATCGGACCAAGCATGACACCACACGAGCCACTCAAAGCTGACGCTTACGCGATATTGCTCTCTCCTAACAATATTTACTGGTTCGGAACAGATGTCATGGGGCGAGACATTTTAACCAGAGTTATTCTTGGCGCACGAGTGTCTCTCTACGTGGGCATAGTATCAATGCTTGCGGCAGCGACACTAGGTTCGATCATTGGAGTCACTAGCGGTTATTTCGGTGGAAAGTACGACATTATTATTCAGCGGTTTGTTGACGCCTTATCTGCATTTCCTTCACTCCTATTAGCTATCGCTCTAATGGCCGCTTTTGGCCAGTCTCTTAACAACATCATTCTGGCACTAGCCATCATATTTACCCCGCGATTTACCCGAGTTATACGAGCTGTGACCCTGAGTCTTAAAGAGGTCCCCTATATTGAAGCGGCACGCACAATCGGTTGTTCCAATATACGTATCATGGCCCTCCACGTTTTCCCAAATACATTTGCATCTGTAATGGTTGTGTCTACCGCATCCGTAGGCACCATGATCATAATTGAGGCATCACTTAGCTTTCTGGGAGTAGGGACACCGTCTCACATTATTTCATGGGGCGCTATGCTAAGCGGGGATACTCAAGCCTACTTTTCAGGTGCTCCATGGATAGGGATCTTCCCGGGAATGGCTTTGACTATAGTAGTATTCGGCATAAACGTATTTGGTGACGCTCTTCGAGACATCTTGGATCCGAAATTACGTGGACGGTAGCCGCCTTTCAATGACCTCCCCAAAGCGAAGGCGTCACCTTGGGCAATAATCGACTACCTCTGGTTAAGCTGCTCGGGACAGGGGGTACGATCGCATCTTGGGGCTCTCCAAGGCTTGAGTTTGTCCAGTACTGGCTCGGCGGCAAGAATCTCGATGTCCACCAAAACTTAGCCAGAATACCAGAAGTATCGCAATATGCCAAAGTTGAAGCAATGCAGGTTCTCCAAACACCTAGTATGGCAATTGGAGCTCCTGAATGGATTCAACTGGCGAGCACGATCAACCACATCTTTGAAACTCAGCCTGAGATAAACGGACTAGTGCTTACTCACGGCACCTCGACCATGGAGGAGACTGCCTACTTTCTAAACTTGACTGTAAAAAGTAGCAAACCCGTGGTAGTCACAGGATCTATGAGACCACCGTCAGCACTAGGAACGGATGCCGACAACAACTTACTCGCAGCAATCTTACTCGCAAGCTCACAAGAAGCACATGGTAAGGGCGTCATGATTCTGTTGAACGACGAAATCCAAGCAGCCCGTGAAGCCACGAAACAAAACTCTTACAGGGTAGAGACGTTTGGATCCCGTGAATTAGGAATACTGGGCTACCTTGACTCCGATCTAAAGCCCGTATTTTACAGAGAACCCACTCGCAAGCACACTTACCAAACTGAGTTCACGGTTTCGCATGAAAGTGAAATGCCCAAGGTAGAAGTAGTCTACGCTGTGGCTGGGGGGAATGGGATGCAAGCCCGATTCTTAATCGATGCCAAAGTTGATGGGATAATAGGTGCGGCAACAGGGGGAGGGTCGGGGGCTCCGGATTGGAATGATGCGCTTGCAGAAGCCAGCCAAGCTGGAATAGCCGTTGCGATCACTACTCGAACCGGAGCAGGTAGAGTTATCCCCACCACTCGCAGCAAAGAGACTGGCCTAATATCTGGGGACAACCTCAATGCTCAAAAAGCGCGCATTCTGCTTATGCTAGCCCTTTCCACAACCAAGAATACTAACTCCATACAAGAAATGTTCAACACATATTAAGGAGATCTCATGGCTATTCCAAGACGCATAGGAGTCATAGTACCGTCTACCAATCAAGTAGTAGAACCCGATTTCAATATGGCAGTGCCTCGCGGCGTCACAGTTCACGCAGAACGTATGTGGCTGGAAGGCCCATCAGAGCCGGGCGGAGGCGATGGCATAGAACTACTAACCATGAACTCAGATATCGAGCGTTCAGCAAAATATGTGGCTAGCGCGAGTGTAGAGGTTATTGCCTACGGATGTACAAGCGGCACATACAGGACCGGCAGCATAGCATACAGCAAAGCAATCTCTGAGCAGATAACGGAAGCCTCAGGGGGCGTGCCTGCAATTACCGCAATGGAAGCCTCGTTAGAGGCCATGAAGGCTGCTGGTTCAAAGCTAATCAGTGTGGTGGGCCCATACGGCCCAACCTTACTCGAACAAGGGCTCAAACCACTCTTAGAAGAGTCTGGGTTTAACGTAGCCAGCGTGAAAGGCGAGCCCGAAATGCAGCAGCGCACACATCACGGAGCTATAGGCAATCAAGATCCCGAGTTAATCTTTGAATTCGTAACCAGAGCAGCTTCCGAAGACGCAGATACTGTTTACATACCCGGCACCGCTTGGAGGGCTCTAGAAATCGTAGAGGAACTGGAAAAAAGATTGAATAAGACCGTTATCACTGTCAATCAGGCCACAATTTGGAAGGCACTCCGAATGATAGGTGTAAACTCTACTATCAATGGGTTTGGCAGCTTACTCTCCATATAGCTAGAAAAACCGCCACGGGGGAATAAATGACTCAAGAAAAAAGACTCGTCATCGCAAATATAGACCGGCTCAATAAATTAATGGACGAGAACAGACTTGACGCCGTGATTGCTCGCTCAGGGAAAAATTTCACTTACCTCTCAGGGTTTGCCTATCCCGGGACTCTGGCTCGCCATTTGGACTTCCCCGATTCCCCAAGAGCAGTGTTAGTAGTTTGGCCGAGAGAAGGGGAGCCCGTAATGATATTGAACAGTTTTGCCGCCCCACTCGCCCGACGCGACTCGTGGCTCGAAAAAATTGAGATGTACGATGACTACGGCGAATCCCCATACAGTAAAGTGGTTGACGTGCTTAAAGAAAAGGGACTCAACAGTTCACGCATCGGCTTCGAAAAATCCTACCTTAGCGCTGTGCATTGGGATGAAGTGGCTAGCCTTCTTCCAAAGGCAGAACTCATCGACTGCACGAGTATGATGGATCAGGTCAGATGGATAAAAACACCTAGCGAAGTAGCGCTTATAAGAGAAGGTGCTCGCAAGCTAGATGAGGCGTATCTAGAAGTTTTTCCAACGGTTAAAGCTGGTGAAACAGAACGAGATGTACACAGCAGGCTAATAGCAGCATGTCTCGATAGAGAAGCCAATTGGGCTCATGGAATTCTTAATTCTAGTCGGAATACAGTCATGTATGGCGGGGAAAGTGGATTTCAATTTGAGCTTGGTGACATTATCCGAAATGATTACGTTTTCTGGTATCAGGGCTACCCAGGCCATCAATCACGAACCGTCGTGCTGGGAAACCCTTCGGAGGAACAGAAGAAAACATACGAGACTATATTGGGGATATATAGAGGAACAATCGAACAAGCAAAGCCAGGGGTAAAGGCAAGTGAAATTCATAGATTTGCGTCCGATGCCTTCAAGAATGCAGGGATCAAAGGGCGAGTCGCTTTAGCAGGTCACGGAGTAGGTACCTGGTGGCATCAACAACAACCCTATTTGGTGCCCAACAACGACATAATAATAGAGTCAGGAATGGTCCTTGCATTCGAGCCTCATGTTGATTACTACCATATACAAGACATGTTCCTGATTACTGACGAGGGGCAAGAACACCTGTCTCCACTGTTTAGTACAGACGAGATGCTGGTAGTAGGATAATTCGAGACATCCTAAAGCAAGTGCGTCCCGCTACCCATACTTAGGTTTGGGGATACCGTATGTGGAACCATTACACGTAATTTACGTAGTGCTGTCGCTCCCCATCGGAGATCATATTGCCAAGTATAAAATGAATCGCCATCAAGTCTGATTTCGTCACCGTTATCTGCCCATATCTGTCTTATGACATCAACTATAGTGGCCCGCCCGCCTAGCGCAACCAAGGCCTCGTATACCCATGTCTTATATTGCTCTCTTTCCATTTAGACCCCCATACTATTGATTTCAATAGTCAATTCTCCGCCTAGTTGGCCACTATACGTCTCCCCTATGGTTTCCACTATGGGAAGAGACTTAACGTCTCGAAGTGTAAATCAGATGAGGTCCCGTGAGTCGGCTGCCAACCCGTTAGCTTCGGGCTTAAGCCATAGACTTCGTGACGCCATAGTATTGGTATGGCCCAATACTCATCAAATAGCATTTGGTTAATCTCTCGCAGTCTTCCAGCCCGAGTGTCCGGATTAGATATAAGACTCACTTCTTCAAAAATACGGTCGCCCTTCCCTGGGTCGTGATACGCCAAAACACCGTCGCTCCCCATATACCTCTTAATGAGGCCTAGCACGCTGGGCATAGTTTGGTAATCAACTCCATGAAATACTGGGGCTGGAGCAACATCTTCAAACACCTGAGGTCTGGAATGGTACCTGACCTTGACTAGTGGGTACTCGCTTGGGATTATACGAACGTTGACCCCAATCTTTCTCCAGTCTTCAGCTATCAATCCATTAAGCTGCAACATCTCCGTCAGCCCGTATGCCGCTATGGAGAATAGATACACAGTCTCTCCCTGGTATCCAGATTTCTTCAGTAGCAACTTAGCGGACTCAGGATCGTAAGGATAATTGGAAAGAGAGGGGTCAAATCCATCTTCCACGGGACTAAACATTGCGGAGCCAGTAGCCAACGAAGCGACCTCTGGAGCATATACCGAATCTAGAATTGAAGGAACATCCAACGCCAGGGCCAAGGCTTTCCGGAAGTCTACGTTGGATGTATAGAAAGATTCATCGTAGCTCATAAAAAATCTCAAAACGGTACTCGTAATGTACCTAGGACCCTTAAGCGTAAATCCATCCTGTTTAAGTGGTTCCACTTTCTCTTGGAGAACCTCCATGCTGAACGCTTCCCCCGCTGGCCTCAACATAGCCATGTCAACCTCTCCGGACCTCAGCATGGCGACCCGCTTAGTAGCATCTGCGATCTTAATAAGCCGAAGCCGTTCGAAGTTAGGTATGCGCTCTGGATTCCAATAGTCTTCATTGGCACCGTATTCTATGAACTCATCCATTGATCTCCTGACGAACTTCCATGGGCCGCTTCCTATCGGCTTTTCGCTAAACCCATTCTCTCCAACCTGTTCCAAATAATGTCTCGGCAGTATAGGCATGTCCCCATCAACGGGACTAAAGTTGTTCATAAATATAACGTCTGGATTTTTGAGATGTATCTTCACCGTGTAGGTATCAACGATCTCCACCTCCGCTACCGCTTTCCTGATAATGGGGCAAGCCCCACATTTTGCAGAATCACGGGAGTAATAGGCCATCATAAATTCGATGTCTTTGGAGGTAACCTCTACGCCATCATGCCATTCCATTCCTTTCCTAAGTTTAAGCGTGTAGGTAGTCGCCGAAGAGTTAATCTCCCAGCTTTCCAAAGCCCCGAGTTGTACGTCAGCACTACCATTAGAATTACTGCCCACTAAGTGATCAAACATGTGGCCATGATATTGCAGGCCTGGCTTAGCATCCATGGAAGGATCGAGCAATTCGGGGCCAAAGGATGGTAAAGCAACTCTCAATAGAGTGTCATTTTGACCCAGCGATGCTAACTGACAACCAAACAGAATAAGAGTGAACGCAGTCACCAAAATAAGACGCCACATAACGTTACTCCGCCTAAAAGAACTTATTAATTTTCAAACGTGAGTTGCTCTGTTCATTCACAGTAGCCAAGTCACGAGGTTATTTTCGTCAAGGAATTGTCACCGAAGTTAGCAATCCAAATTGAACCAGCTATGGCTTCTATAGCAATCGGACTCTTGCCTGTGGCGAAAGTGCCTATCTCCTTGCCATCCAAATCGAGCCTCACTACTTTATCATCTCTGTAGCTTGCGACCCAAATTGTTGCGCCATCAAACGCTACCGCCATAGGCCACGCACCCACTGGATATTCGCCCAGCATTTCTCCATTTGGACTCATTTTGCTCACAACATGTCTCCAGTTTGTGACTACCCATAAGTTGGCTCCATCATGGACTAGATCAACAGGTCCTTGCCCACCAAGTTCCCAAGGAGTTTCAGGTCCAAGGCCTACAGAATAGGTATTCAATATTTCCGCAGCTTCACCCAATTCCTGAACAACTGATTGATCCAAGCTAACAAGCCAAACAGACGTTCCATCAGTCTCTAGGGTCCATGGCGATGGATGTGATCCGGGGATGCGAGTAGTTTTTAGGGTTTTGCCGCTCAGATCTAGTTTGCTGACTGTATTTCCCCATGACGAGGCAACCCAAATATGTCCCAAATGATACAAAAGCGAAGTTGGAGCCGTATAACCTCCACCGATAGGATATGTGCCAATCAAGCCTCCTTGCAAATTCACCTTGTCTACTGATCCCTCACCGTTATTAGCTACCCAGATATCTTTCCCATCAAACTCCAATGCCTTGGGCGAATTTCCAACCTTGTAAACGCCCAGTACTGCGCCATCTTCCGAAATTTCCGTGACGGTATTCATCCCTATATTGGCTATCCATAAGTTTACGCCATCATAGGTAATTGCCCTTGGACTAGAAATTCCGGTGAAGGTATGAACTGTTAAATCGTCGGATGATAGAGGCAAGGGACCAAAATCGGCCTGGGAAGTCTCATGTGGTTGATCCACCTCTCTTTGAAAACAGGCGGAGGACACTAGGGCTACCCCGACAAGAATTGCCAGAAGCCCCAATGCCAGATTACTCATACTATAAACTGTTTAGGTGCTCAAGCACCTCTTCTGGCAATCTAATCTCTTGCGACCTTACGTTCTGGGTTATTTGTTCCGGTTTGCTTGAACCAACGATGACGGACGTGATCGGCGACTTTGACAAACACCACGCAAGAGCTATCTGGGTAGGCTCATACCCAAGCTGTGCGGCTGTTTTCTTGACTTCGTCCACAAGCTTGAACGTTCGCTCGTTCCAAAATCTGGTCTTGGCTCCGCCTGCATGCCTCGAAGCCATATGGCTGTCTTTCGGTGGCTCCTTTGCAGCATCATATGTTCCTGTTAGAAGACCACCCATCAATACCTGATAAGGGATCACTCCGATGCCCTGGTCTTCTGCTAAGGGGAATACCTCTTCCTCTATTCCCCTCTGAGCCATATTGTAGAGCAATTGTATAGAAACAAATTTATCCAGACCCAGTTTATCACCGGCCCACAAAGCTTTAGCTAGTTGCCAAGCCGCAAAGTTTGAGCACCCCAGATAACGAATCTTGCCCATTCGAACCAAGTCATTAAGCGTGTTGAGTGTTTCTTCAATCGGTGTCTCTGGGTCCCACCAATGTACCTGATACAGATCTATATAATCCGTCTTTAGTCGCCTCAAGCTACTATTGACTGCGCCTATCACGTGCTTTCTTGATAAGCCCCTATCATTAACTCCAGGTCCCATAGGCGAGAATCCTTTGGTGCCAATCACCAAGCCGTCCCGCTTCCCTTTAATTGCCCTGCCGACTAGCTCTTCCGACTTACCGTCGTTATACATGTCAGCTGTGTCGATGAAATTTATGCCACTAGCTAAAGCTGCATCTATCACGGAGAATGCCCGGCCATCGTCTACATACCCCTCGCCAAACATGTTGGTGCCCAAGCATATTCTTGAAACCTTCAGACCGCTGCGGCCAACATTTATATATTCCAATCACGCCTCCTTAGCTAGTAAAGTCGTACCTACGGCGCCACTCAATATACGCACGAATTCCACCAGCCGGATCATATTCAGCGTTAAATCCTGTGTCCTCACGGAGTCGAGTGTTGTCAGCAGGCCCACGCCCCGAACCTATGCCTACACCGTCCTCTGAAGTTGGCTGCAAAAATTCTATGCCAGGGACTGCACTCCGGAACGCTTCGACAATCTCATTCTGGGTAACCATTATTCCTCTCGAGACATTGTAGAAGCTATGATTCAGTTTCGGTGCATCCAAAAGGGCGATTAGTCCAGCAGCCAGATCTAGCGCGTAGGTCATATCGCCACTTGAACGTCGCGGTTCTATTTTTATTGGCTCGCCCCGAATTGCCTTGCCTGTCCAATCGTACATCATTGACATAACAGCGCGATGACCGGTCTGTCGCTCCATCGGACCATAGGGACCACTCAGCCTACCACTCGCACCCTCAAATCCATGTAGTTGAGCATATCGACGCGTTAATAATTCACTTGCATATTTGGTCACGCTGTAAAGACTGGTAGGATCCAGTTGCATATCTTCCATTAACGGAATTTCCGGGGGTGTTTCACCATATACTCCACCCGAACTCACATAGACGAAACGTTTTACTCCCACTTTTCTGGCAAGCTCTAACATATTGACAGTGCCAGTGAGGTTGATATCGAAAATCCTCTTGCTGTCGCTCTTCTCTAAATCTTCAAGAACCACTGTGTAAACCGCTGCGTGGATGATGCCTTCTATCAATTTACCTGATGCAGCCTCCTCGATGGAAGACATGTTCAGTATGTCAGCTTGCGCCCAAGTTATCATGCCCCTTACTGACTCGGTATAGGCTAACAAAAGTTCATCAGGAGGAGCTATGTCGATTGATATGACCTCACGACCCTGTTCTGCTAAAACCTTGACTACGTTCGAGGCCACGAAACCTGTGCCACCAGTAACTATTACAGGCATTTCTCTTCTCCCCCTCCCCAAATTTCTTAACGCCGGTAAGTATATCAGGCATAGCTTCCTTTGCGTACAGAAAGATAGCAGTTAGACTAGCGCTGATGGGTAACGTGATGAACAATATTCAAGAATTGTTGGACAGCAATGGGGTTGAATACGACATTGTGTCCCATGAGGCAGTTTACACTAGTGAAGAGGCCTCCAAAGTTCGCGGGACAACGATGGATCAGGGAGCCAAGGCATTGGTGATGAAGGCAGACAAGCAACCTATACTTGTAGTGATAGCCTCTCATCTTAGAGTAGACCCCCGAAAGTTCAAGAGTCTCTACAAGATCAAAGACCTCAGGCTGATATCACCAACCGAAGTTACAGATCTTACTGGTTTGACAATAGGGTCGGTCCCACCTTTCGGAAACTTGATGGATCTCCCAACGTTTGTAGACCAATCCCTACTGTTAGCGAACAACATTGCATTCAACGCTGGGTCCCACACAACCTCAATCATAATGAAATGTGCCGATTTCATCAGTCTGGTCCAGCCTGAAATAGGTGTTTTCGCCGCCTAATGTGTTCCAGTTATTACAAGCCTTAGATACCTATACTCAAAGGCGACACCATCTGCTTTAAGTACGCAAGTGCCGACAAGGCCGTGAGCTTTCCTGTCCTTGGATTGTCATCTGAAGGCACATTTTCAATATGGAGTGTTAATTTCCCAAATTCGCCTTCGGCTATGATGTCATGAGTGTTACGAATAACTTGAGGGTCTGCTATAACACGAATCCTAGTCTTATCAGCTCCTATACCCGCCATGCTCACCGCAGCCGCAACGTTCACATTTGCAGGAAATCTCTTATACCCCTCGCTCACCGGTCCCTCAAATATCTCTGTAGCTTCGGTTATACAATCAAGATCAATGTTCGCCATCTCCACGCCTGGAGAACCCTTCAAGCCCTGTGGTGGCTTGGTCGTAATCATTGTTATGCTCTCTATCTTGCCCTCGGATGCAGCTAGCAGGCCATCCAATCCAATAATCGCACCGGAGGGGACATGGATACGGGCATTGTTTTGCTTTGCCATAGCAACCAGATCATCTCGACCCAAAAGTGCTCCGCAGCTAATTACCATCACAGACTTTCCAGCACTAAGAGCAGTAGTCACAATTTCCTCCACCGCAGATGCGCCTGCTGCCTCTATAACCAAGTCACTCTCGTCGACAACTCCTTGGAGCGATGTTATTTTAATCTGAGACTTCAGCGTTTCGTTAAGTTTGTGAGCCCGGGATTCAGTTCGGCTACACATAGCGACAACCCTCACCTCTGAAACCGTGCCCGCATCGAGCTCCCGAGCCAACTTACCGCCTATGCTTCCAGCACCTACAATACCAACTTTCATAACTACTCCTGTGTTAATATCAGGCGTCTATTATATAGTAGCTTTCGATTACTTGCCGAATGACACAAAATACAATCAACCATAGAATGGACATTCAGAGTTCTTACTTTAAGGAGGGGACATGAGTGACGAGACCGTAAGAAAGGCTGAAATAGAAAAGCGGTTCAGCTTTCTAGAGGCCCGATTCTCTAAGCAGTTAAACGAAGACGAAATGGGAGAGGTTCTTAAGGGGGTTGAATCTACTGTCGATATTTCTATAGCGATGCGTAGTTTTGAGCTAACCTACAAAGACGAACCTCGCTCCATTTTCCACCCCTATGATAAGGAGGAAAAATCGTGACCAAAACTCCAGAATTCCTCCCTATTAGAGAATTAGGGCGACTGTTACGCAAAAAAGAGGTCTCTCCTGTCGAGCTTGCAAAATTCTTTCTTGACAGGTTAGAAGCTGAGGGTCCCAAGTACAATGCTCTAGTTACAGTAACCAGAGAGAGGGCACTGAAGGAAGCCAGGGAAGCTGAAGCTGAAATTTCCCAGGGCCGATATAAAGGTGCTTTACACGGCATACCCTATGGAGTGAAGGATTTGATCGCAACTGCGGGCAATATTCCTACTACTTGGGGCGCCGTGCCTTTCAAGAATCAAGTTCTTGACTACGATGCAACCATTGTCAAAAAACTAAGCAACGCAGGTGCAATTCTTATAGGCAAACTAGCGATGATAGAGCTAGCAGGCGGCATGGGATATGCCTATCCACAGGCATCTGCTACCGGCCCTGCTATCACACCTTGGGGAAATAAGGACTCTTGGACAGGTGGATCATCCAGCGGCTCGGGTGCCGCGGTTGCAGCAGGATTAGTGCCATTTGCAATCGGCTCAGAAACATGGGGCTCTATTTTAATGCCCGCTCACAATTGCGGCATATCAGGATTGCGCCCGACCTATGGAAGAGTCAGCCGCTACGGCGCTATGCCACTTTCATGGACATTGGACAAGCTTGGACCTATGTGCCTCACTGCTGACGACTGTGGTTTAGTACTGAATGAGATTGCGGGGCGGGACCCTTGTGACCACACAACTTCTAAATCGTCCTTTGCCTATGACGATCAAGATCCCTCCGATCGCACGTTCAAATTTGCATTGCTGAAAGACATGGTGGCCAACGGCGAAGAGGCGGTTAAAGCCAATTTTGGAGAGTCTCTCAAAATTCTAGAACAAATCGGGACTATTGAAGAAGTCGAGTTTCCCGACTTACCTTACGAAGCGGCGACTCGAACTATCTTAAATGCAGAGAGCGCCAGCATCTTCGAGGATTTCTTCGACAGCGGACAGTTTCACGAATTGTCTGGTGATAGTAGCAAGTTCGGTGCTTATTCCAGGTTAGCTGTCCCAGCAACAGACTACCTTCGTGCCCTAAGAATTCGTGATCGTATATGCGATGTAGCCAACAATTTACTTGGAAGCTACGATGCGATAATCGGGACCCCAAGAAACCAAGTTGCTACACCAATTAATCAACCGATACGTGTGTCATCTATAACAGGGTTGGCTAGAGATATCCTGGGTTCTGTAGGAAACATCGCCGGATTGCCTTCTGTGGCAGTTCCAAACGGCTTTGGCGATCGCGGACTTCCAACCGGAATACAATTTATGGGAAACGCATACGAAGAGAATTCAGTTCTTGCAGCGGCACGAGCCTACCAAAACATAACTGATTGGCACAATCAGCACCCATCTGATTAGAGCCAATAATATGATTTTTCAGATAGCCCATTTCAACAGGGGAAGATAAAGCTAGTATTAGCTACCATCCTTTAGCAAGAATTCCCGGTTAAACTTTATCAAGTGGCTAATTGATTGGAAGGAGGCAATATCCTGATTATAATCCGCGGTCACATTGGCCAAATATACTCATTAATCAAAGTTGCTTGGGGAGACTTCATTCGCAACAATTGTACTTATATGGCGGCTGGAATATCTTATTTTGCCATATTATCTTTGTTCCCTCTCGTATTGGCTGGCGTATCTATACTTGGTTTCTTATATTCGTCTCCTAAAGATCAGGAGCATTTAGTAGCCAGATCGTAAAATTCATCCCAGTATCAACGGATTATCTGGGCTCAAGAATCGACGAAATTATCCGGGCCCGTGGCCCTATTGGACTGATAGCATTCATAGCGCTGGTGCCC
>Ga0114996_10001249_pt1 | contig 34423 bp, 36 predicted proteins | sample ArcticOcean_MG_C_4_FD_87039 | JGI IMG/M metagenome (GOLD analysis project Ga0114996, IMG submission 87039) | Marine microbial communities from western Arctic Ocean - ArcticOcean_MG_CB4_134 | ecosystem: Environmental > Aquatic > Marine > Oceanic | place: Arctic Ocean: Canada Basin | collected... | reverse complement strand
CTCCATTTTGTAATTTTAGAGAGACCTCTTGAATTTTGCCCGTAATTTCAGACATTAATTGAATTTCAGTTCGCGGCTTAACAGTACCTTGAGATTCAATTTTTACTTGATATTGCTGTGGAATAACTAATTGTGTTTCAACCGCCGGTGGTATAAACTTTTGAACATTAACTATCGCTGAAGGCTTCGCATTGATCATCATTGTTGTAATTAAAAATGACCCTAAAATAATCCATAATGGTAAATATTTCTTTAGTAATTTTTTCATTTTATTTTCAGTTTTTTGAAATATCAAAATCACCTCCTAAAGCTAAAAATAAATTGACTCTAGAACGGATTCTTTGATTTTGTAGTGAGTATTTTTGAGATTTAGCTGAAAATAATTGCTGCTGACTATTAAGTACAGTAATTAAATCAGATATACCTTTTTCATATCTTCCAACGGCAAGGTTATAAGCAGCTTGAGATTGCTGTTCAGCTTCTAAAATAGATTTATATTGCCTATTAATAGAATTCTCAGTAGCCAACGATTGCTCTACCTCAGAAAAAGCCTGAAGAAGTATTTTCATTGCTTTAATTTCGGCTAATGAAACTTGATTTTTATTCATAGCAACATTAGCTCTAAGTCTTCCTCCTTGGAATAATGGAGCCGTAAGATTGGTTGCTAAATTCCATACAGAATAATCACCATTTAAGATATCTTTTAAATCCTGACTTGAAGTTCCAATAGAAGTAGTTAATGATATTGCTGGTAATAATTCTCTTTTTGATTGAGCCAATCTATAGTTTGAAGCTTCGATATTATTAATAGCAGCCTGAATATCAGGTCTCCTTTGAATAAGATCCACAGGTAGTTCTGCTGGAATTTTTGGATACTTCTCAGGAAAATATTTGCTTACGATAAGTGATCCTGATGGATATTTACCCATTAATATTTCAAGGTTTCTCACTGCATTTGATTTTTGAATTAATCGATTTTCTTCTTGAACTCGACTAATTGATAATGATGACTCTGCTAAGCGAAGATCTAAACTAGTGGAAAGTCCAGTATCATATCTATTCAATACTATGTTTTTAATGCGATCTAAGGCCTCCCTAGTTTCGATTGATAACTGATATTGAAGAAAAGTTTCAACTGTTGTGTAATATGCATTGACATATTGAACACCCATCGAAAATTTTAAATAAGCAAGATCATTCAATGTTGACTCATAATCTTTATATGCAGCTCTTCGAGCATTAAGAAGTTTTCCCCAGATATCTACTTCCCACTGCATCGCAATATTCAAACCTGAATTTTCTGATGTAAAACTTGTTACTGAACTTTGAGTATTATCATTAGAGGATGAATTATCATTAGAATTATTAGTATTGGAGTCAAGACCTAACATACTAGTAGAAAAACCAAAAGCTGCTAAATTCTGCTTACGATTTGAGTTAGAAACAGAAATATTTGCGTTAGGAAAACTAGAAGCCGAAAAATATTTAGCAGAATTATTTGCCATAATAGATTGACTAATAATAGACTTTAAATCAGGACTATTACTTTGGAAATCATAATAATATTCTGAAAATGTTGTATCTCCAAAAGATTCCCACCAATTACCTGTATATCTTGTTACATCTCTCACTTCAACTGACCAACCGTCAGGAATAGAATTAATAATTTCAGATTTATAGCTTAAAGGTTGAGAACAACTTTGCAATAAAAACGACAAACCAATGATTAGAGCAACCCTAGTAATAATGGTTGAATATTCAACCATTATTACTACCTAGTCTTTCAATAAGTTGAATAATAACTGCGCGAGCAATATTATAATCTTTTTGATTTATATCTTTTTTTATATATTTACGCGTATCTATCATTACGGCGCGAACTTTTTCAATTATTAATTTTCCATGCTTTGTTATATAAATATGATTTATACGAGCGTCAACTAAATCCCTAACTCTTAATACTAAATTTTTATTTTCAAGCGTTGTTATTATTCGAGTTACAGACGTCTTATCTTTTCCGCAGCCATCTACTATCTGCTGTTGTGTAATTCCATCTTCTTTCCAAATTGGATCTAAAACCATATATTGATCAAATGTTAGATCTAAGCCCAAAACTTCAATTATTTTCATAAATTTTTTAACTGCTAATCTATGGGCCATACCAAGTAAAACCGGCATTGGAGTATTATTTAATTTCATATTTATATTTTACAGTATAATGAATATAGTTGAATATACAACTATTAATATAGTTTAATCCGTGTCAAAAATTAAAACCTAATTACTTTTAAATAAGAGCTTTATATAAATATTTTGAAAAAAATTAGACTATTTTTAAGAGATTATTGTAAGTCAAAAAAGAGTTATTAATAACATCATGAATATCTTTTAATAATAGATATCCTTCACCACCAAATATTATCTTAACATCAATTTCTTTTGCAATCTCTACAATTTTCTTTATATCCTTTTTAGTCTTTTCAATATTATCAACCACAACTGCATTACAACATTGAAGATTACATAAATAAAATAAGACTAAATCTATTTTCTTTTTTTTAATTACGCTTAATAAGTCACCTAACTCTGCATGAGAACCAGTATTAAAAACATTGTACCCAGAATGTCTAAGCATAACTTCTGACATAACGACTCCTATATCAGGTAAGTTATCTTCAAAATTCACGCACATCGCACTTTTTCCATTATATTCACCATTAGGCTTTTCACTACATAAACCATCCACTATTCTCGTTAAAAGCTGCCTTGATAAATATGCTTCTGTATGGACGATTTTTTTAGCATTAAGTTGCAACTCTACAATATGGCCAGCGACATCTACAACATAATCTAATATATCAGCCACAGGAATACCGTTCATGTAAAGCCCATTGATAATATTGGCAACGGTAACTTCATCTGTTTCTAAGCTTGCGATTGCTAACTGTTCAGCTAATTTTTTAAAATCATGTTTTTGGATTAAACCATATAATTGTTTTTGATGAATATCTTCAATTCTTAGATCTTGATTATTATTTGCATCTGGGTGTTCTTTATAATAATCTCGGATATGATTCATTGTAAATTTTCGATGACCGCCTGCAGTTTTATCACAACCTAGTGAACCATTATCTGTCCATCGTTTTAAGGTCGAAATATTTACACCAAGAATATCAGCAACTTGCTTTGAGTTTAAGTATCTCATTGAAGTAAATTAATATTATTCGAAGATTGAATCAAGTTAATTACGAGCGTTATGAGCTTTTTTGTGTTTTATTATATAAGTTTATATAATTATTTTTAACTTTATTTTCTTTTTTATCATATAATGATACCATCATCTTCATTCTCGGATTACTTTTAAAAAAAAATCGATGGTCATCAATAAATCGCCAGTATAACGCATCCCAAGTTTCACACCACCCACCTTTTTTATAATCACTCATTTTTAAAATATAATTACTACCGCTGATATAAGGTTTCGTCGACATAGTACCTCCATCAGCATATTGACTCATTCCATATACATTTGGAACCATCACCCAATCATATGAATCAATAAACATTTCCATAAACCATTTATAAACTTCATTTGGGTCAAATCGCATTAAGCACATAATATTTCCAACTATCATTAAACGTTCAATATGGTGAGCATAAGCATTATTATTTATACTTTTTATTATATTATCAACAGGAGTAATTCCAGTTGTCCCATCATAAAAAGTCTGAGGTATTTTTTTCGAAAAATTCCAGAAGTTAGTTGTTCTTTGTTTAGAACCTTTCAAATGGTAAACTGCTCGAATATATTCTCTCCAACCAATAATTTGACGAATAAATCCCTCTAATGAGTTTAAAGGAATATTAAAATCTTTAGAATAATCTAAAGTAGACTGAAGTACTTGTTTTGGAGTTATGAGTCCAATATTTAATGCAGGTGTTAATACACTATGAAAAATATACGGTTCATTAATTGATATCGCATCTTCATAATCACCAAAATACTTAAATCTCTCCTGGAGAAACTGGTCAAAACTAATTTTAGCTTCCTCATGAGAGACTGCATAATTGAAATTATTAATTTTACCAGGGTTTAAAGAAAAATTTAAATTGATATCACGCTTTAATTCATCATTCAATTTCTTTTTTTTATTAAAAGAGTTTATAGTTGGAATTTCTAAATTTTTAGGCAGTCTCTTTCTATTTTCAGCATCAAAACTCCATTTTCCACCAATTGGTTTTTGGTTTGAGTTAATAAGAATATTAAATCTTCTACGTTGTTTTTGATAGAATTGGGCCATCATGAATTTAGTTTTGCCATCAAAATCTGCCTGTACTTGATCAAGTCCAAGTAAAAAACTTGGAGTATCATAAACAATTGATTTTATTTTCAACTCTTTAGTTATTTGGTCTAATCTTCGATTTAATTCATAATCATGTAAATCTGCATAAAATATTTTATTTATAGAATTTTTAATGAAAGTTTTTTTTAAATATTCTTTATCACTAAATGATTTGTACGATACAATCTTTACATCATAATTGTCATTTTTTAATTTTTTATAATAATTATCAATTGATAAGTGATGTAGTAAAATTTTTTGCTTATGAAACTTTACTGGAAATTCATGATCGTGAAAAAAAAGTGGGTCCTCAACTATTAAAACTTGGCGGTTTCTGGATATTGCAGGATGAGAGGAGAAAAGTTGATGAGGAAATATTAATGTTACTTCCATTATATTTAACTAAGAATTGTAACTCTGTCAGGTATTTGAATTTATGTAAGAATTGATATCAAACTTATTCTTGCATCCGCCATAGCTCATATATCTTACTTGACCAAATATTGACCTGTCGAACCAAGGTCTATCATGAACGCCACCAATTGACCATGCAATTCCAGTATAACCATTTGGATCACGACCATCTAATTCGTATTTATCATTCAGATCAATCGCATTTTGTAATGCATCCTCCGGAGTTGGGCTCCACTCTAATATTTTTTTCGCCCAATACATCCTCATATAAGTATGCATTTTACCAGTTTTAGACATTTGTTTTTGAGCCGCATTCCAAAGATCATCATGAATGTTTGCTTCTTCAAGTTCAGCTATTGAGTATAAATATTCTCTTTCATCATTACGATGAGAGTCCAAAGACTTTTTAGCCCAATTTGGAAATCCATCATAACTATCATATGATTTATTAAAATAGCAAAAATTGTCAGCAAGCTCTCTTCTAACAATTAATTGTTCTAAGAATCCTTTTGATTCAATAGCTTCATTTGCATATAATAATAAAGCAATACGCTGGGAAGAGATATGTCCATAATGCAGGTAAGGACTAAAATTTGAAGTCCCATCTAAGTTAGGATTATTTTTATCATCTCCATAATTATGATAGCTTTCATTTATAAACTTATTTAGAATTACTTCAGCAGCATTTTCACCAGAGTTCAACCAATCAATTTTTGGTATGGAAAGATCAATCTCTAAATTATTAATTACATCTTCCCAATTAATTGATTTTAATTCGATTGATGGCTTGATTGGATGATTAATTATTTCAGGAAAATCAGTTAAGTATTCATCAATTTTTTTTAAAACTTTTGGTCTAAATGTATATGCTGCATATTCTTGCTTTTCACTTGCAATCCATGTTGGTATAATATTGTGTGCATCTACTTGTTGAAACTGTATACTTATTTTTGATGCTATCTTTTCAACTCTATTTTGGTAGACTTTAAGTGGAGAGAAATCAGTAACTAAACTCCCTATATTATTTATTTCTATAAATTTTGATATTTCATTAACGGGGTCACCATTTAATAAATAAAAAGGAATATTTTTATCATTTAGTTTTTCTGATGTTTCTTTTAAACCGTCAAATAAAAATTGATACTGCCTTATATTTGCATTTTCAAATTTTCCTAAATAAGTAAAACAAACATAAAGTGGTACTTTATTTTTTAAAGCTAAGTCTTGCGCATGGATAAGTGCCCAATTATCTTGAACTCTCTTGTCCCTCTGCATCCAATAACAAACACTACTGCCATTAAATTTGAAACTATTTAATGGTTTGATTCGGTCACTATTCACTATTTAGTAGTAGACATACCGCCGTCTAAAATTAGAGTTTGACCAGTAATCCAATTATTACTAGGGTCGATTAAAAACTGGATAGCATTACTTATATCTTTAGGCTCTCCAATCCTTCCAACAGGATGCATCTTCTCACTTGCCTTCAAACTAATCGAATTATTCACTATATTTTTAGATAGAGGTGTATTTGTTAGGCTAGGCGCAATTGCATTAAACCTAAGTCCTTTTCTAGCATATGTTTTAGAGGCTGATCGAACCATTGCTTCAATGCCTGCTTTAGCAGCAACAATCATTTCATGATTTCCTAAACCTATTGAAACAGCAGCACTTGACATTAGTAAAACTGAAGACTTTTGCATTAGCTTTCCTGCAGCTCTTACACAAGCAAACGCTGATTTTAAATTTATATCTATAGTTGAATGAAATTCATCTTCAGAAATAAGATGAGGTGGTTTTAAAATTATAGACCCAGGTAAATTAATTAAACCATTAATCTCCCCAAATTTATTTACACCTTTCTCAACTAAAGACATAACAGAATCAAAATTAGTGGCTTCAACTGGCGCAAATTCAGAGTTTCCAGAAATTGCATCTAGTTTTTTATTGTGGTAACCGAGCAGTAGGTTATGTCCACAAGATTCTAAATCTGCGACCAGTTGAGAGCCAATTCCCCCGCTAGCTCCGATAATGATATAGGCTGAACTCATTATTTACTCAACGATTGAAAAAGTTTATTATTAGATGTGGAAACTCCACCTTCAAGTTTCCAGCCATCTAACTTTAATTTTTGTATTTCAGAAATAAACTCAGTTGTATCTTCATCAAAAGCTGATACGATACAGAAGTTTTGAGTCTTGTTAATATTAACTTTTGTCATAAGTAATTTCCTAGGATCTACGATCAACTAATTCAATCACGTTGTTATCTATATCATTACTGTATAAATAACCTATACCATCACGATGGTATTTAATTTTATCATCTTTATTGAGTGATTCTTTAACGATAGCAAAGTGTGCTGGGTGTTCACCAGGAGTGACTAAGGCAATTGAAATATTTTGGAAGCTAAGCATTGCCCATGATTTATCTTGATATTTTACATTACAATTAAATTTCTCTGAATACCATTTTACTGCTGCTTTAATATCCTTGACTTCAACAGCAATGTGGTCAATAAAATCTTTTGACATAATAACCTCAGTTAGTTATTTAAATAATATTAGCTAGCGGAGTATAAAACAACTATATATAAAAAACAAGATAAATGAGCGTTATGAGCTTTTAATAAACGTTATATTTATTTTATTTGAATTAATATCTCATTTTTTCGAAATGGTGGAATAGCCCATGGTGAGTTATATTGAGCTACTAAGAAATCACCTTTGCTCTCTAAGCCCATATCGCTAATTGATTTAATTAAATCATTTTGATATCGTTCAACTCTTTTTTCAGTGGCCCAACCACCAAACTTAATACATATAACTTTCCCTAAATTTGTCTTTTCCAGTTTTACACTTGAAAAAGTAGGCTTGGGCAAATCTTCCAAACTATATTTTTTAGGCATAACAAATGATACTTCATATAATCCTGGATTGTTTTTTGATTTTTTAGAAATAACTGGCGCAGTCATAGAAATACTCATTTTTTTTTCATTTCCACCAAAAATATAATTTGCTATTCTTCTAAAGCCCTTACTTAAGGCAGAATCATAACTTTCTTCTACTACTGTCTTTGCAATTATCATTGGATCATAAACTCTTATTTCAATATTACCTTTTTTTTCTAATAATTGGAATGTTGGTTTCTCTATGGCCATGATTAATCCTATTGTTGCTAAAATTATTGTAATTTTTTTAATCATTTATATTTAACTCCTATTTTTTATAAAGGGTATTAAAACCGAAGTTTTTTCTTTGTAATCTTGATATTTTTTATCGGCACCCCACCTATCATCCGATGATGCCTCAAGTAAGTTTATTCCACTTACTTTAGTTAACAGAAAAATTACAAAAATAGGTGAAATTAATGTTATGAATTGCCATCCAATTAATATTGGAAAAGTGGTAACGCTAATACCAACCCAAATCATAATTTCCCCAAAATAATTTGGATGACGAGAAATACTCCACAGTCCTGAGCTAATGAATTCACTTTTATTAGACGAATTAACTCTAAAATTACTTTTTTGCTTATCAGCCACTACTTCTATAATTAAGCCGATTATAGAAATACTAAAACCCGTAATAAAAAATAAATCAGTTACCGAGTCTGAATTATTTATGATCATTGTTAATACATTCACTATTGTTAAAAAAACCCAAAGTGCTGAAATATTAAAAAACATAAAGAATTTAGAGAATGATTTTTTTGCATCTTCAAATCGTTTGTCTTCTCCAACATTGATAACTCTGAATAGAAGAAATAAGCCTAACCTTAGCGCCCAAATCATAACAAATAAAATTGATAATAGTGATCGAGTTAAAAGACCTTCTTGGTGAACAATGTTTAGTAAGTATGCTGACGTTAATAGAATAGATATATATGCAACTGTTCCAGTAATATCATAAAACTTTTCAGTTTTATAAAAATATGAGGGAATGAAAACAACCCAATGAATAATAAAACTAAGTACCATACATAATAATATTATTGGATACTTATTATATGAAGCTCCATTTTGTGCTGCTAATATTGAGACTATAAAAGCAATTAGGAGACAAACTAAAGAAATTAAATATTCTTTAAGATTGAGATTCATTATACTAATTTAATAACCTTTAAAGTATGCAATACATGTATAATCAAATACCCTAAATCAAACTCAAACCATCGATGAGAAAAATTAGGTTTATTTGGTGATTTATGATGATTATTTTGGTATAACTCTCCCATCATAAGTAGATCTACAGGCAATGTATTCCTTGAGTTATCAGATAGTTCTTTATGGTTTCTATATCCATTTTTATGGCCAAACCAATTAACTATAAACCCATGTATAGGTCCCATAAAAATATGGAAAGGTATAAATAAAAAGAACCAGGCTGAAGGTGCATAGATCCAATATAATAATAAATAAAATGACACAAATAATATTCTAACTATCATTGACTCACCTAGAGTTTCAATAAGTTTCCAACGAGGTAAATCAGAACTATTAGAAACGTCATTTAAGAACTGAGTTGATAAGTATCTATACTCCTTAAAAGTTTCCCACATAAATGTAAAAATATTTTTTGACCAAATCGGAGAATGAGGGTCTTTTTTAGTATCGCTAAATGAATGATGTTTACGATGCATTGCGCCATAAGCTGCTGGTTGCAGAAAAGAAGATCCTTGGACTAAAAAAGTAAGGAAAAAGAAAGATCTTTCCCAAAAAATATTCATTTTAAACATACTATGTGATGCGTATCTGTGCAAAAAGAACGTTTGAAAAAAAAGAGATATATACCAGTGACCAAGAAAAAATAATAATATAATCATAATAAATTATTTACTAGGCTTTTCAAAACGATAATGTGAGACTCCCCACTCTAATCCGTTACTCATACCAAAAAGTTCTGCGCAAGACATGAAAAATATTCGCCACCTTTGCCACCACTTTTTTGCATTTTCTTTTCCATAAGTATCAGAAAATATTTCTACGATCTTTCCTTTATTTTGATCCATTTTATTTAACCATGCCCAAGAAGTTTTACTATAGTGCTCACCTGAGAAATGCCAAACTTTATCTATTTTTAAATGGTCTTGAAAATACAATAATAACTTATGTGAAGGCATAATTCCACCACTAAAAAATTCACGAGCCATCCAATCACCATCTCCTTTATCTTCAAATGGGTAAACCATCTCTTTGTGTGAAAATATGTGGACAAATAACTTACCATTTGGTTTGAGAAAGTCGTGAATTTTCTTTAATAATTCTTGATAATTTCTCATGTGTTCAAACATTTCAACTGAGACAACTCTGTCAAACTTATATTCAATATTAAAATCATTCATATCAGCTGTAATTACATCAACGTTTTCTAAACCTAGGCGCTCACATTTATTCATTATAAAAACACGCTGATCATTAGAGTTACTTACTGCAGTTATCTTGCTGTTTGGAAACTTTTTTGCCATTAAACACGTCAAAGATCCCCATCCGCATCCTAATTCAAGTATATCGAAACCATCAATAATTTCTGCATGTTCCAATGTTACATTTAACATGGCTTCTTCAGAATCATCTAGATTATTTACACCTTGAGGCCAATAACCCGAACTATATTTTAAATGTTTTCCTAATACAGTTTCAAAGAAGATCGGTGGAACTTCATAATGCTGTTCATTAGCTTTATCAGGGACTAGAGCTATAGGACTATTTTTTAAGTTTTCAACCCACTTTTGATGATGATCTTCTAGTGCTTGTGTGCCAATTTCTTTAACCCAATTCAAACGAACATTACACAGCTTTCTAATCCCAACACGTATTAATAAATCAGGTAATAAACCTTTTTCAGCATAACCAATTAATGATTTCAACATTTAACTAGTACCTTATATTTATATCTCTTGCCTTGGATTTAGCAAATATTACCTGATAGTCTCCAATATTTCTTTCTAAAAATCCAGCTTCACAGTAATGAAAATAAAATTCCCACATATTAATAAAAGCATTTGAGAATCCAAGTTCTTTAACAGTTGGAATTACATCCATAAAATTATTTCTCCACTTATTAAGAGTTGTTGCGTAGTGTATTGTTATATCTTCAAGATTAACAATGGATAAGTCTGTCTTCTTTCTTACAGCATTTGTGATTTGAGAAATTGAGATTAGACATGATCCTGGAAAAATATACTTCTTAATAAAATCTACAGAATCTTTATACTCTTCAAAATTATGGTCATTATAAGTGATCCCTTGCAGTGCAAATAATCCATCTTTTTTCAAAAGTTTAGATACAGTTTTAAAGAATAAAGGAACATATTCATGACCAACGGCTTCAATCATTTCAATCGATACAATTTTGTCATAAGAACCTGAAAGATTCCTATAATCTTGATTAAGTAATGTAATTTTATCAGTTAGACCTTCTTCTGATATTTTATTTTTTGCATATTCATATTGAGCATCAGAAATTGTAGTAGTAGTAATATTGCAACCATAGTTTTTTACTGCATGAATAGCAAAGCTTCCCCAACCAGTTCCAATCTCTAGAATATTATCATTTACACCAAGGTTTAACTTTCTACATATTCGATCTAATTTTTCAATAGATGCTTCTTTCAATGTGGTTGATTCTTTTTCAAATACACCACAAGAATATGTCATGGTATCATCTAGCCATAGTTTGTAAAAATCATTACTTAAATCATAATGTGCTAAAATATTTTCTTTACTTCCAGCCAAAGTATTTTGTCTTTTTCTATGAATGTAATTATTTAAAGGTTTAAGTAGTTTAGCCCAACCTGAATCTAGTTGCTGCATTATATGACTATTTTTAATCATTATCCTAATTAGAGTAACAATATCATCAGCACGCCAAAAACCAGCTGTATAGGCTTCAGTTACACCTAGAAGTCCACCACTCCCAAGAAAAACATAGAACTCAGAAGATAATATTTTAATTTTAGACCGAATCTCACTTTTTTTATCACCAAACTCATATACTTCTTTACCATCAGTTAAATGAAGGTATCCAATTTTTAGATTGTTGAATTTTTTCAAAATAATTTTTTTAAATATAGAAACTAAAAAAGTTGATTTTTTTAATTCATTTAATCTATTCGCACTTTGATCTACACTAATTTGATTTTTCATTGTTCAATTAACTCTTAATTTTACTTGGGTGGGGAAAAATGGAGCTTTTTTAATCCATAATTTCAGCGCTTGCCAATGAATTCGATATACTACAAGTAACGTTATAAATGGAAATCTTAGTACTGAAATCAATAAATTTTTTATTGTTAAAGCTTTCCTTTTCATAGTTAATGTTGCATCAAAAACTTTCATCCCCGATTTAAAATTTTTCATATTTACTAGTAATGATTCATCTGGTTCAGAGAATAACCATTCATATTGATGGTCCATTCCCCAAAAAGGACTAACGTGCAATTTCTTTTCAAGTTCCGCTACTAAGTTTTTTTTTGAACCACTTAACATCTTCTTATCAATAATATAGGAATACCTTTCATTCCATGGAGTGTTAGTGACTTCAGCCATAATCATTTCTAATTTTGAATCGGAAGTATTAAAACAATAATAAAAGCTTACAGGATTAAAGCAGAATCCAAAATATCTTAAATGCGTAAGAATCCTAATTGGGCCATTTATCCTTTTACCTGTTTTTTTATATATAGTGTCTCGAACAGCTTTATCCAATGGTTTAGTAGGCTCTCCATGATAATCTTTTCTATAAAAGGAGATCAAAGCTGGTTTATTTATGTTCCATATAAGTGAAGTTTCTAAAATTTTATTTACTTTAGATATATCAACATATACCATAAATAATGGGTAAGAAAAAAAATGCTCAAATGGCGTATAACGTCTATGCCTTATTACTCCATTATATATGTAATTTTTCAATGATAAACTCATAAAGAAATACCAAATTGCTTAGCAACGTCTAAAGCGCTTACAACGCCATCTTCGTGGAAACCATTTCTCCAATATGCACCGCAAAAATATGTATTATTTACTCCACTTATCTCATGTTTACGCTTTTGCGCAGCAATTCCTTTAACCGTAAACAATGGATGATCATATTTTAATTTTTTAATTACTTTTGTTGGATTGATCAGCCCATTACTATTCAATGTAACACAAAAAGTTTCTGTAGCATTAAAGCTTTGAAGAATATTCATATTGTATGTTAGAGCAATAGGTGCTTCAGGCTCTTGATCTAAGTTATAATTCCAACTTGCCCATGCTAGTTTGTTCTTTGGTAATACTGAATGGTCAGTATGCAATAAAGCTTCATTTTTTTGGTATGGTAAAGCACTTAGAATTTCTTCCTCTAAACTTGTTTTATCCGATAATAGCTTTAAAGCTTGATCACTATGAGTAGCTATAACAACTGCATCAAACGTTTCTATCTGAGCATTATCACTACTAAGTTTTATTTCTATTTTTTCATCTGTTCGATTAATTGAATAAACTGGCGAGGACAACCTAATATTTTCTTTAAACGAACTAACTAATTTCTTAACATATTCTTTTGAGCCACCTTTAATAACCCACCAATTAGGTCTATTATTAATTTGAAGTAATCCATGATTATCAAAAAAACGTATGAAAAACAATGCTGATATATCTAGCATACTTGTAGCTTTAGTTGACCATATCGCGGCTCCCATTGGAACAATATAATTATAGATAAAAGCTTTAGAGTAATTATTATTTTTTAAATATTCTCCCAATGTTATTTTTGATGAAATAGTAGAAAGGTCTTTTTTTGCATTTTTATTAAATAAAAGTATATCTCTAATCATCCATAAAAATGATATACTAAAAATATTCTTTCTTTGTGAAAAAAGAGAATTGAGAGAATTACCAGCATATTCTAATTTCTTTTTTTTAGATTTAACACTAAAACCCATTGTTGTCTTTTGACTTTCAACTCCCAGTATTTTTAATAACTTAATGAAATTAGGATAAGTGTTTTCGTTGTAACAGATAAAACCTGAGTCGACTGCATAGTTTTTATTATTAAGATTTATATTATGTGTATGAGTATGGCCACCAACGTAGTCATTTTTCTCAAAAACTGTTACAGCATGCTTTTTATTTAAAAGATATGCTGTCGTTAAACCTGAAATTCCAGTGCCTATAATTGCTATCTTCATAGAATCAAGAAGTTTACCATTCCTGCCTAATCATTTTAACCTTGCTAGTATCGTAACCTACTTCTATTAGTTTAGTTACTATCTTTTCATATATATCAGGATTAATAAATGGTACTCTAGACATTATCCATACATATTTACGATTTGGAACACCAATAATTGTATAACTATAAGCTTCATCAAGGTCTATAATTAAAAATGGCATTTTAATTGGCCATAAAAACTGCATTCTCCACTCTGCATTTGTTTCAGTATTAAAAATGAATCCTTTTGGACTATATTTCTTTCTTTTTCCCTGAGGGGAATCTTGATAAAAAGTGAAGGCTGTTTCGACTTCACCTTTATCATTTAGTTGGTATGATTCAATTGCATTTGTTGCTCGTTTTTCAATAAAAGTGGGAATATTCGCTATAACATACCAATCACCCATAAACTTTTCAATGTCTACATAATCAACAGTTTCTAATTGAGAATATTCCTTTTCAATTTCTGAATTATTTCCATTACATCCATAAGTAAACAGAATTATCATTAATGCCTTAAATTTAAAATTCATCAACTAATTCTTCTTCCTGCTTCTGCAATTACATCTTTAAAAAGATTAATTATACTTATTTCATTTATTTTTTCTGTAAGAAAATTAGGAATAGATCCACCTGGATCCATAAATAGTCTATATGATATTTTAATTTTACTTTTATCAACACTATCTACCAACCAAATGCCTGCTCCATATTTTAAGTATACTGTATTAGCGTCATTTGACGATTGAATATCTAATAATTCTGTATCTTCATCTAACAAAAACCATTTTACTAAGGTTTTTGAATTTTTAATATCTATTTCATTTTTAATTAATTTGAAACAATAGTGTCTATCATTCATAAATGGAAAATTGATTGGTATAAATTGGTATCCCACTACAGCACTACTATCTTTTTTTAATTGTTTAGTAACCATTTTACTAGAGCTACTTAAAAAAGATTCATAATTCTCAACATCCATTAGCACCTCTTGAATACTTACAAGAGGAACAGAGGTTTCATAGCTAACCATTACAGCATTTAAGTCTTGGTCTTCAATTTTTTTAGAAAATAATTTATAGCCTTCAATTTCATCATTAATTACCCAACCTTTAGAATCTTCAAGTAATTTATAGAGTTCTTCAGGTTCTATATTGTTTTTTTCTGATCGCGCAAAGACTAATTGAACAATAAAAATTAAAAATACTCTAAAAAAAATCATATATCACTGCTCCTATAAATATTTAACTAATAACTACAATTGGAGTCTAAATAAATATATCAAATAAAACAAGAAAAAAAGCGTTATGAGCGATTTTAACTCATTATTTTCTAAAATCCAGCGGAGGTTTCCGCTCGCCAAGAAGTGAATAATAATTAAATTTAGGCCCGCGGCGCTCTATCAATTCTTTCTTAGCATTTTTGATAGTTTCAGGATCATTATACAAATCAAATGCTGTCCCAGCAATGATTTTAGCCGCATTTAACATACCTTTCATTCCAATACTCATCCCTCCAGCTGAAACAGCTTGCCATGTATGTGCTGAAGTTCCCGGAACCCAAGTAGCTACTCTAAGCCTTGCTGTTGGTACCATCCAGCTGACATCTCCAACATCAGTTGACCCCTTACCCTTTCTAAATCCATAAGGCTGTACTTCACTAGCAGATTCTAAATCTAAACTGGGATTACGAAGTGTTTTATAAATTTCATTAGCAAATTTCTTTTCTTTTTGGTCATAATTAATGCCACCAATAGCTTTTAAATTATTAAACATTATTTTTTGCGTAACATCATTCGCCAGCACTGGTCGATTTCCATGTATAATTTCGTATTCTAAACGTGTTTCTGTACCCAATGCTGCACCTTCAGCAGTTTTTATAATGCGTGCCCAAATATCTTCTAATATATCTACATTGAAATCTCGAACGTAATAGAATACTTCTGCATAATCGGGTACAACATTGGGCGCATTCCCACCTTTTGTAATTACATAATGTATACGAGAGCCATCCGGTATATGTTCACGTAAAAGATTAGCCATATGATTCATAGCTTCAACTGCATCTAATGCGGAGCGACCTTTTTCTGGAGCTCCAGCCGCATGAGCCGAGTATCCATGAAATCTAAATTTTGCAGACCTATTAGCCATGGATGTGCCTGGGTTCGCTGCATTCCTATCGCTCGCATGCCAATCCAAAACAATATCCACATCATCAAATAGTCCTGCACGTACCATATAAACTTTTCCAGATCCACCTTCTTCTGCAGGTGTCCCATATAAACGTACCGTACCTTTCTTTTTTGATTTATTTAAATATTTTTTTACTGCTATTGCTGCTGCAGTGGATGCAGTACCAAATAAATGATGACCGCAAGCATGCCCACCAGCCTGATCCAATATAGGCTTACGCTTAGTAGCGACTTCTTGTGAAATACCAGGCAACGCATCAAATTCCGCTAGAATTCCAATAATCGGTCTTCCAGAACCATATTCTGCAACAAAAGCTGTGGGGATTTCAGCTACCCCTGATTTAATGCTAAAACCTTCATCAGATAATGTTTCTTTTAGAAGTTCAGAACTTTTTTCTTCCTGATATCCTAATTCTGCCCAGTTCCAAATTGATTTAGCAATATTTTCATATTCTTTAGTTCTTCTTTCAATAGACTTTTGAATCTCTTGTTTATTGTTTTGACTAAAACCAAAATTTGAAGAAAATAGCAAAGCAATAATTAATATTTTGTAAATAGGTGATAGTCTCAAATTAAACTCCAATTATTTGAAAAAATTTATGAATTAACTTAAAGCATTGCCCAATATTTTTATATCTGATTCAAAAGAGTTTTCTTTTAATGGGCCAAAAGAAAACCTAAAGAATTGATTCAAAACAGAATCGTTACCTCTTCTAGCCATATCACAATCTGTTCCTTTTAATATTGCAGCCCCATTCGGGAAAAGTCGCTCATTTAACTCATTAGCCGAAAGTTTACCAGGCAATTTACACCAATGATAAAAACCGCCATTTCCTGAAAAGACTTCTAAACCAAGATCCTTAAAAGCCTCGCCATATTTTTTTCTTTGGTTTCCATAATATTTTGGGATTGCATTATGCGCTAATTTTACCCGTTCTTTATCAAATAGTTTTGTTGCATATAGTTGAGAAGGTCTTGAAACACCACCCATCCCAAATGATGAAAAATTACCAAGAATTTCAATATTCTTTTTTGAAGCAATTACCCATCCAATTCGTATACCGGGTGCTTGAAAGCCTTTTGTTGCTGCACCACTTACAAATAAATTTGAATCATTGATATTATTAATGTATTTCAATGCACTTAAAGGAGGATCATGGAACATCTCATATGCTTCATCAATCAATAGTCCATTATTTTCTGAAGTTGAACTTTGAACAAGCTCATTTAAAGTTTCACCCGACTTTGTTATTCCTGTTGGGTTACATGGATTACTTAACAGGACTAATTTCTTTGAAATATTAGGACCTAAATAATCCGAAACAGATGGCTCAAAATTATTTGATTCACTACTATCAACTAATTCATAATTTTTATGTAATAATTCAAGCATATCATAATAAGGAGTGTATTCTGTTGACGCAATTCTAACCTTAATGTCATTGTTTAGAAAAAGGAGAAGAGCAATTAAACCTGGCCTACCGCCAGCAAATATCATAATATTTTCTAAATCAATTTCAGCATCATGAAATTCATTATAATAATCGGCAATTACTTCCCTTAGTTTTGGTTGTCCCCATGCTTTTGGATACATAAGATCATAAGAGCTAATATCTATTTTATTTGGTATCTCAGGACCGCCAGGAATTTGGGTTGTTAAAGGAAATCCTTGGCTCCAAGGATGAGTTCCCGGCTCTCCCATTGAAGTACCAAAAACTTCTTGAAATGCATACAAAGTTTCATAGATACCCATCGGAGGTACGTATCTTAAAAAAGAGTTCATACTTTACCTTTTAGCTTAGCCTAAGAATTTAGCCGTATAGTTTAATTAATTCGTCATAACCACCGATTGGTTTACCATCAATCACAATCTGTGGAACCGTCGTCGCTTTTCCTACTTCTAATAATTTCGAGCGATTCCACCCCTCTTCTTCAATATTTATTTCTTTATAAGACCAATTTTTTTCTTTGAAGAATCTTTTAGCTGCATTGCAATAACTGCACCAATTAGTAGTATAAATTTTAACTTCTTTCATTTATTTCAGATATCTTAATTAAAATCAACCTTCATGTCTTTCTGCAATAAGAAGGATTTTATGAATAGCATAAAAACCACCTAAAGAAAGACCCCATCCAATTAAAAAATATAAATATTCCATATAAAAACCTTTATGATTGTTCAAACATGATTATAACTTAGCTCTTTTGATATTGTTTCCACTACTTGAAAGTTGAACAAACCTTTGGCTAAACTCTACTATGTATAATTACTTAAGATTTGCATCAACTCCATTATTGGTAGCCTTTGGTCTTTATTTTGCTTTAAAAGGGCAATACTGGATGTGGGTTTATGAAGCTATTTTTACTTTTATTATTGTCGGTGGAGACCTAATGCTAGGGGATGATAATTCTATTCCTAGATATAAGTCTACAAGACTACTCAACTTTTTCCTTTATATAAATTTACCTCTAATTTTTGCAACAGTAATAGTTTCTATATGGATGGTTGGCAATATGCACCTTCCTCAATGGGGAGCTGACCTTATGACTACACGAGACAATACAACTTTCATACATTATATCGGCTATGTGTTGGTTATGGGTTTATTAGTTGCATCTGCTGCAACGAATGTTGGCCACGAGTTGACGCATCGAAAACGTAATAAGTTTGATATGTTCATTGGAAATTGGTTGCTAGCCCTCACATGGGATTGTGCTTTTGCGATTGAACATGTTTACGGTCACCACAAATACTTAGCCACTGATGAAGATCCAGCAACTGCAAAACGAGGCCAAAACCCTTACGCTTTTATTTTACGAGCTACCTCCATGGCACATAGGAACGCTTGGCGAATTGAGGGTAAGCGACTTTTAAAAAATAACCATCATAAGTTTTCTCTACATAATCGAATGATCATTGGATATGGTCGTTCAGTATTTATCACTTTAGGCGCATTCTACATAAGTGGTTTTGCTGGAGTAATAATGTTCTTTTTTATTGCTCTAGGCGGAAAAGTCATGCTTGAAGGTGTCAATTACATGGAGCATTATGGCTTAATCAGAATAGCTGGCACATCAATTCTTTCTAAACATTCTTGGAATACAAACAAAAGGATTAGTAGTATTTTTTTATATAATTTAACGCGCCATTCTTCTCATCATGAAAATGCATCATTAGAATACTGGGAGTTAAAAGCATATCCTGAAGCTCCTCAAATGCCTGGCGGCTACTTATCAAGTGTATATCTTGTTTTGTTTACTCCTTGGATTTACTACAGAATCATGGCCCCTAAACTAAAAGACTGGGATACTAATTTTGCAAGCGATGATGAACGTCTACTAGCTGAAGTTCAAAATAAAAATAGTGGACTTAATTACTTAATAAGCTAGTCAGATTTTTTTGGAGTAAAATTTAAAGATAATGAATTTACACAATATCGTAATCCTGTAGGCTTTGGTCCATCTTCAAAAACATGTCCAAGATGTGAATCGCATCTTGCACAAGTTATTTCGGTTCTAATCATACCATAGCTCAAATCTCTTTTTATGTTTACCTTAGTTTCATCTAAGAAATCAAAAAATGCTGGCCAGCCAGAACCTGAATCATATTTAGTATCAGAACTAAATAATTCATTTTCACAACCTGCACATGTATAAGTCCCTTCTTCTTTATGATTATAATATTCTCCTGTAAAGGCTCTTTCTGTCCCTTTTTCTCTAAGAATCTGGTATTCTTGTGGAGTAAGACAGGTTTGCCAATCTTGATCTAATTTTACGACTTTATCCATTACAAATCCTTTAGATGATTTTTCATTAGTTTGACCAATTAAAAAAAGTCCAGTTGTAATAAAACAAATTAAAATAAAAACCTTTTTCATATATAAAATCCTTAATTTTAAATCAATCTTCCTTCTTGATAATCTGAAAACGCTTGCAACACTTCCCCTTGTGTATTCATAACAAAAGGTCCTCCGCGAGCTACAGGTTCATTTAAAGGTTCGCCCGCCACTAAGATAAAGCGCGCTTCATCTTTGTCAGTTTGTAATGCAAGTTGACCATCGCGACTTAGGACTGCTAAATGACTTTTTTTAATTTCTTGATCTATTTTTAGAGTCCCATCATAAACATAGATGAATCCATTCCATCCATCTTCAATAGGTAAAATTAAATCAGATTTTGCTTTAAGCAAAATATCAAAATATAACATTCCAGTATGAGGTTCCCCTGGACCAGTTAATCCTGAGAATTTTCCTGAAATTATCTTTAAGGTTCCTCCCTCAAAATCAACTTGTGGAATCTTATCAGGACTGATATCATTATATTTTGGTTCAATCATTTTTTTTTCTTTAGGTAAATTTAACCAAAGTTGAAATCCTCTAACTAAACCATCACTTTGTTCAGGCATCTCACTATGAATAACTCCTTTTCCAGCTGTCATCCATTGTACTGACCCATCAGTTAATAAACCTTCATTACCCGCAGAATCTTTATGCCGAAACTTTCCATTTAACATATAAGTTATTGTTTCAAAACCTCTATGAGGATGGGGCGGAAAACCAGCGATATAATCATTAGGATTCTCACTACCAAATTCATCCAACAATAAAAATGGATCCAACATATTTAGTTTAGGGCTCCCAATAATTCGAGTGAGATTAACCCCTGCGCCATCACTTGTTTGAATTCCTTCAATAATTGTTTGTATATATCTATTCATAATGTTGTTTCATTTAACAAGTAGTCACTTTTTTACACTGTAGTAATAATTATGTTCCTATATAATTAAAAGTATTTAAGAACTAATTTAATAAACCATTTAACCCTTGGAGTGTATGGAGGATAAAGTAACTTCATTGGACTGATACGTGATTGCTTCATTACAGAGCGTTGATTAGAAAACGCTTGAAACCCTGCGAAACCGCGTGTCCTGCCAAAACCACTTGTATTTACTCCACCAAAAGGTAGGTTCAAATGCATGTAATGAAGAATAGTATCATTAATGCAAGTTCCTCCAGCAGAAGTATTATTTAAAATAAAATCAATATTTTTTGTTCTTTTACTAAAAATATACAAGCCCAATGGCTTTGGTTGTTCATTAATAAAATCTGTCGCTTCACTTAACTCTTTATAAGTAATTACAGGTAGGATAGGTCCAAAAATTTCTTCTGTCATTATAGGAGAATCTTTACCAATATCTGTTAAAATAGTGGGGGCTATATAATTTGATGCGCTATCGCTCTCGCCTCCCATAAATAATTGAGCTCCTCTTGACGTACTTTTTTCAATTAGTCCACTTAAGCGCGAATAATGCTTATTATTTACTATTCTAGAATAATCTTTAGAATCTTTTGAGGAACCATTGTCGCCTCCGAACTGTTTTAAGGAAATTATTTTGATATTTAATAATAATTTTTCTTTAACCGATTCATGAACTAATAAATAATCTGGAGCTAAACATATTTGTCCACAATTAAGAAATTTGCCCCAAGAAATTTTATTTGCTGCATCTTTCAAGTTAGCAGTCTCATCTACAATTGTTGGTGATTTTCCACCCAGCTCTAATGTTACAGTAGATAGATGTTTGGCAGCTTTCCCCATAACAATACTACCAATTTTTGGACTTCCAGTAAAAAAAATATGGTGAAATGGCTTTTCTAATAAAGCCTCTGCAACACTTCCATCACCTTCAATAAATGAGACTTCATTCTCTTCAAATAAGCCTGATGCCATTCTTGACATTAATTTTGATGAATTAGGTGTTAATTCAGACGGCTTTACTATAACACAGTTTCCTGAAGCAATGGCACACACAAGAGGGCTAATAGTTAAATTGAATGGGAAATTCCATGGTGCAATAATAAGGACTACTCCTTTAGGCTCATTTTGAATCCAAGCATCAGTAGCTGCCATGGTTAAAGTTGGAGGCACCTTTTTTGGTCTCATCCATTTTTTTAATTGTCTACGTATATGGCGAATCTCAGTTACACAAGCCCAAATTTCAGTGAGATCTACTTCTGAAGAAGGTTTGCTATAGTCAGCAAGCATAGCTTCTTGAATTTCTTCCCGGTGATTTAATAGCCAAGTTTCAATTGATTTTAACTTAGCTGATCTTTGATGGTAGGTTGTCTCTTTAACTGGTTGGCGATTAACTAATTGCGCATTGAAAATTCGATTGATTTTAGATTCAATTTCTGACATTCTATTAAATTAGAAAAAGGATATATTTTATATCAACCTCTAACCAACCCTCTATCTTCTAATTCTTTTAAGCACTTCTTAAAAACTTGCCTGCTTTCTTTAGGCTCTAAGCCTTCTAAAGCATCATTTATCCTTTTTGAACATCTGATTTTAACTTCTAACATTTCTCCAGTTTCATCATCTAACATTTTAAAATCTTTTATTTTACTAATTACTGTATCTCCTTTTCCAAACTTCCCACTAGAAAGTTTGTGTTCAAAAGAAGTTACATCATATATGAAAAAATCATATTTTTTTCCAATTGTTATCGTTATTCTTTTTGTAATATTTATGTCTTCATACAACATAATATAATTTTCCTAACCTTATAATTATTTAACAATATGTTTAGTTTATTCAAAGAGTTATAGCTCCACAAAGGTGTAAATCTTTAATTCATTAAATATAATATATGTTATAATACAAAGTATTTGAATTAATAATTAAACTTTTATTTAAATAATGGTTCTTTTACAAGTAATGAGGTAAATATCAAACTAGAAAATAATGTTTGGCAATTCATTATTTTATTGAGATGAATGCCATTTAATAATTGATTTTTAGATTTTAAAAGCTAATTTTATTATTCCTAAGAGCGCTAACATAGCACCAAAAGAGACTACAATGGCTGCACCAGTAGGCAAGTCTAAATGAATAGAAATAAACATCCCTAGCAAGCTACCTATAATGCCAAAAATCCACCCAAAAACCAATCTATCCTTTATGGATTCTTTAAAAAGTAAAGCGGCTACAGTAGGAATAATCAAGAATGAGAATACAAGTAAAACTCCTGCAATTTTTACTGAACTTGTTACTACAAATCCAAAAGTTACATAAAATAAAAAATCCCAAAATCGTATTGATTTATCCAGATTTTTGATATTATTATGAGAATGTGAAGCTTCAAATATTTTCTTTCTAAATTTCCAGTGGAAGGCTCCAATAATAGCATACAATAAAGCTGTAAATATAGTTTTATCTGGCGTAACAAAAAGAATAGAGCCAACTAATAAATGGTTTAAATGCTCCGAGCCTTCAGCTGATTTACTAAATAATAAAATCATTGAAGCAGCACAAACTACATAAGTAATTCCTATAATAGCTTCTTGAGGAATTTTTTGATTACTAGATCTTATATATGCAAAAAAAGCTGCTCCAATAAAAGTAAAAGTTAATGCCAATAAATAGCTAGCATAACCATCATGGTCTAATCCAAAAATAATACCAACTGCTGAGCCAAGCGCGGCAACTTGAGCCAGTGCAAGATCAACAAAAATGACACCTCGATTAACTACGTGAAGACCCAAGTAAACATGAATACCTGTAAGTACAAAGGTCGCAAGGAGTGGCCAAAAAATTAAATCAATCATAATTAATATTAAATGCTTTGGCTAAAATTGATAAATTTGTTTCAAATAATTGGATATAATTATTGGTACCCTCAATTGCATCTACTGACTGAGCTAACTTAATCGTTTTTATGCCCGTTTTAGAATTAAGAAAATTTGGAGCTCTATCACTAAAATAGGATTCAGATGCAATTACATTAATTTTCTGAGATTTAATCATGTCAATCACTTCTTTTAATTTTGCTGGTGATGGTGTAATTCCTGGTTTTGGCTCTAAAAAGTCAACAGTGATTAACCCAAATCGCTTTGAAAAGTAAGGCCATGAATTATGATAAAAAATTAACTGTTTACCTTTTAGTTTCTCAAATTTTTTTGACCAAATTTTCATTGAAGAGTTAATTGACTCTTCAAAAGTTGAGAGGTTTGAATTATAGATAGTTGAGTTTTTTGGATCTATCAAAACTAATTTTTCAGCAATATTTCTTGCAATCAATTTACCATTTTCAGGATCTAACCAATAATGTGGATTTCCAAAACGATGTATATCACCCATGCTTGCATCAACCAATTCTGTTGGCACTTCCATTCTATTAATTTGAGCTGAGCAATCTACAATCAATACTTTATGATTTCTTGAACCATCAATTATTTGTTGTGCCCAAAGATCAAGCTCCATTCCAACCATAAAATATATATCGGCTTTTCTTACTTTAATCATATAAGATGGTAGAATCTCAACATAGTGTGGATCTTGATTGCCTTTGGCAATGCTATTAACGGTTACAAGGTCACCCCCAATGGATTTTACAATATCTGCAAGGTCAGTTGTCGAGGTAACTATTTTCACTTTAGCAAATAAAAATGAGAGGAAAGTCAAAATTATTATTAATCGTCTCATCATCTAATACCTATGCGGTTTATGAGGACCTAATGACCAAATTATTTGCACTATAGTTTTTAATTGTTTTTTATGAGTTTCATGATTCTCAACTTGTCCAACTTTAATTCTAAACACTGTTGATTCTTCAACAGGGCTAAACCCGAAAAAGATCGAAGGATTAAGTTTTTTTCCTTCATGATCAGTTAAGGAGTAATCAGCTATAATTCCAAGGTTATAAGACTTGTTAAATTGATAATTAGCCATTGCATATCCTACCGTTAGCTTATCTTCAGTTTTGAAATTCGTAATTTCTTTTTTTGCCAAACTTTGTTGTAGTACTTCGGCTTGAAAAGTTAGAGAACGATATTGACTTGGTCGCCATTTATATTTCAAATCAACTCCCATAATTTGATCATTATGTTCCGAGTATCCACTGATCCCAAGCTCAAGATGATTAATTTCATTAAGTTCAAAAAATTGAGACCATCGCAATGAAATCGAATTTTCCTGTTTCTCTCCTAAATCATGTTTATGGTCATCATGGTCTTCTTTATCATAGTCTTCTTTATCGTATTCCTTCTTTTCCATATGACCTTCATGATCATGGCTTCCAATATCGGCGTCAAAATAGCCAAAAGAAAAATTGCTATACCAAGGTAAAGGCAAAAGAATATTGATTTCAGCACCAGTAGCAGCCCAAAATTCCTCACCCAAAATTTTTGTCATACTTGAAGGAGCTTCAATAAAAGGGAAAAGATGTGCATGAGATTGGTTGATCTTTCCAAGGTCAGGTCTAAACTTTCCTACTCTTAGGCCAAGACCAATTGGCAATCCTCTCTCAATTGTCATTACTGCTTCTTCCAATTCAATTGGAGAATCATCATTATGTTTGTGTAAATAGACATCCGCACGAGCAAAAGGATTCACATAACCTTGTACAGCAATTTCAATCCCTGAACTTGCTAAAGTTGAATTATTAGAATAATGATCAAATACTAGATCCCCCACAACACTAAATTGAGGATTTGAAGTTGTTTGACTAAAAGAAATTGTAATAAAAAATAGCCAGTACATTAATTTTTGTAACATAGAAAAAGGTCCTTTGATTTTGTTATTTTGCTATTACCCTAGTAAAATAAGGGTCAATTTGGTATTATGTAAAATCTAAGCGAAAGGAGGACCGCGTACTGGAAGAGGAAAATAATCCAGTCTTGCAGATAAAGAATTTATAGCTACCCATTTTTGGGTTTTTTCAAATTCAGTGAGAGCAATTTGTATTATAGCTTTAGGGCCATCATTAGCAATGAGTCTTTTAGCAATAAATAATTCACATTCATTTCCAGCTTTATGATGGGATTCTAAATTACAAGTATCTATGCATAAATTTGCTTCCAAGGGAAGTAATTCATGCCCATGCCCTAGATGAGTCACTGTTAATTGAGTTAAAAGCCCCATCCATATTAATAGGATTGAAGAAATGAATTGGTTTATTACTTTAACCATGATTATAAAATAAGACAAATTTTATAAAAAAAAAATATGAGTAATTAAAATGAATTCCCTTAATTTATACTAAATTGAGTTAAAATTAGGGTAGCAGTAATATAAATGAACAAAAGAGTCTTCTTACTTTATTTAGTTTCAATATTTTTTTTAAATGCAGGAGAAGTTGATCCTTATTTGGCCTGGAAGATATCCTTAAAAGATGCTAGTATATTAATAAATCAATATTTTAATCGTGAAATAACAAAAACTTTAAATCAACTTCCAGATAATTGTAGTTGTGAAACTGCCTCAGCAGAAATATTAAAGAATTTTGGTGTAGTTCTAAATTCACCCTTAGAAAAATGGATCAAGTCAAATAATAAAATTGAAAAGTTCCCAAATAAGGAATCTGACAATAACCATTTATTAAAAAAAAGTATCTACTGGAAAGATTCGAAGGTATCAATAGAAAAAAGTCAAATGATTAGCCTTAAAATCATGCTGGATGAAATAATAAATATAAATGGCATATATATTGGTGTAGATAAAATTACACATTTCACTGGTTCAGGATATCTTTACTATAAAAGATATTTATCTGCTATAAAAAAGGGGGATTCACATAAAGTTGCCAAAGAAAAAGCAATTGACCTAGGAATAATCGGTGAAAAAAATATTCTTGGCCGCTTTGCATCAGGCGTTTTTTCATTTGCTGATCTTGAAGCTAATTTTCAAGGTTTACTTTTTGGTATTGATTTGTGTAACAATGGCCAAACATTGATAAAGAAAAAAAATGAACGATGGATTATTTCTAGGCCATTCAATATAAAAAATTATGTTAATGCATACTGGAATGAATCATTTAACCCTTCATACTATTATGAAGGGTTAAATTTAACTTTATTTCCTAAATCAATAACCGTACTCTCTAATCTTTCAAAAAATTGCGAAACGTATAATTCTTCTTTAATTCAAAATCGTTTTAAAAAATATCAAAATACTTCAATGTTAAGTTTTTCAGTAAATTATTTAAACAGTTTAGTTGTTAAAAATAAAATCCCTAATCCTATACTTTTTGATATTCGAAAAATTTGTTTAGATAATAATTTAAATTAACTATTACGCTAAAGGATAACCATTGCTCTATGGACTCATAAAACTAATTTCATTGGCAGGTGTACGTACTTTTTTTAGAAGAATATCTCCTCAACATGTAAATAATATACCTGCTAAGGACCCAGTCATATTTGTATGTAATCACCCAAATACAATGATGGATCCTTTAGTTGTAGGAACGACTTGTAATAGAAAATTATTCTTTTTTGCTAAATCAACACTATTTAATAATCCTTTTTCTAAATGGCTTTTACCTAAACTACAATTAGTGCCTGTTTATAGAAAACAAGATGATTCAACTCAAATAAATAAAAATGAAGATACTTTTGAAAAAGGATTTCAAATTTTAAAAGATAAAGGTGCATTTCTAATTTTTCCTGAAGGTGTATCAACTGGTGATAGAACTCTTAGTAAAATTAAAACTGGTGCTGCACGAATTGGATTTGGGGCTATGGTTAATAATAATTGGGAATTAGATATAACTATGATTCCGGTAGGGCTGTCTTATTCAAATGCAATAAAGTTTAAAAGTAATGTAATTGTAAGGTATGGTAAGCCAATAAAGCTAAAAACATTTAAACAACAATATGATTTAGATGAATTTAAAGTTGTGAATCAATTAACTGACCAAATAGAGACTGCATTATCTAAGTTAACAACAAATGTTAATGATCTAGCATCTGAAGAAATTGTAAGTGCATTAGAGTTGATTTATAAAAAAGAATTAATGACCAACCTTGGGTTAGATCTGAAAAATAAATTTGATGATTTTTCTGCAACAAAAGGGTTAGTAAATGGTGTTGAATGGTATTTTAAAAACAAACCAAACAAAGTTGAAGAATTCAAAGAAATGTTTCAAAATTATCAAAATGATTTAAGTCTACTAGAACTTAAAGATGAATTCCTTGACCCATCAAATAAAAGCGTCACTTTTTTTGAAAGAATACAGATCGTAACTTATATTATCTTAGGATTTCCGATATACCTATATGGAATTATTAATAATATAATTCCATATAAATTACCTCGATTAATGGCTAAACAATTTGCTCGATCAAAATCAGAAATAGCTCCAACTAAATTAATTACTGGTATTGGTATTTTTGTTATTTACTATATATTAGAAATTTTAATTTTTTCTGCTCTAGTTAGTAATACATTATTAACCACAATTTATATTTTGTCATTAATCCCAAGTGGAAATTTTGTTTTATCTTATATTTTTAGAATTCGAAGATATAGACAGCATCTTAGATTTTTAACTATTTTCTATCAGAAAAGGTATTTAATGTACCAAATCATAGAAGAAAGGCAGGCACTCATACAATTTATAAATGAGGCCAAAAATGAATATATTAAAATAAAAGGGATTTAATCGTTTCTGCGTTCTTCGCCTAATCTACGTTTATCATATCTACGCTCTTCACCTGATCTTTTCTCATTATCATTATCAACTTTAATATTCTTTAAACGACGTACCTCATCATTTCTACGTTCTATCCTACGTCTATCATCTCCGCGATTACTCATGATTCTCTCATACTAAAAACTTTATAAGTTGTGATTGTTAACATTGAAACCTACATCAAACTTTATATTTATTCAAATTCCAATTGAATGCCCCTTCTCCCAGAATTTGGATTATAATAATAATTAGATGTAATTGATAAAGGAAACTTAATATCAAAAAAGCCAGCTAATTCAAACGTAATTCCTACACCTATAGCAATCATTGGATTCCTAAAATTCAAATTAACATAATCAGTAAAGACTATTCCTTGAATTCGCTTTAGATAAGTTACTGCAAAAGGAGCCCCCCAATCTGGGTAAAGCAGCGGTAGTTTATATTTTATACTTTGTCTGAAACCTGAATCAAATAGATTCCATTGGTAACCATATGGGAAAGGAATCTTAGATTGAAATATATAATCTCCTCCATTTGATTCATATTGTGTACGCATATCAATAAAATGATGTTTAAAAAAACCTTCTCGTCTTAATATAAAACTCAGAGAATTTTGTTGACCTTTTAGCAATCCATTAAATGGTGAAAAACCAAAATACCCAAACAATTGCCAGCCATAGAACCCTAGATCCCTTTGTGACTTTTCATCAAAAGATGCTAGTGCAGCTTCAAAGTATATTGGTAATATTTTCCCATCCCTTTTTTTCTGCCTAAGTTCAGTTGCAACTTTAACATTTGGAGGAATTTTAAGAAAATCAAAATAATATATTGATTTATTTCTTAATGTATATTTATAACCTAATTTAAAATACGCTGATTTTTTAGCGATCCCTTTATATTCATTAAATATTGGCAGTTTTAAACCAAAATTCAAGTTGGTTTCTTTCCAACTTTCACTAATATTATAAATTAATGAATCTTGAGATTTTCCAATAGTTTCAAAATATTTACCGCGATAAACTTTTCTATTGCTCGACTCTAATTCCAAATCAATTATAGGATAAAACTTTCTTATAGTCGCACGTGCTTTTCTTTGATAAATACCTTCATTTCTATTATACGACAATTCAAAATTCATCGATAAAGTACCCAATATATTATCAGATTGAATTCCAAAAGTTGGTTCAAAATTATCATTATAAATATATCGGCTATGAAAATTTAATAAATTTTGAATTCCTTTGTATTCTTTTACTTCATATGATTTTTTTATTATTGGCAAATCGTATACGATTGGATTATCAGAAATATAACCATCAGTTTCAATAATTTGTTTTTTTCCACTTATTGGAATCCAAATACTTGGATTTAAATTCATTAGAGCTATTCCATGACCATTTATTGAGTAATTATTATATAAAAGATTCCCCTCCGGTGTTATTGAAGGGTTATAAACTCCTAGTTTTTGAGAAGTAACTTTAAACTCTTTTTTTGTATTTATATCAATTGCTAATAATTGGTCAAATCCATTCATTTGACCTTCATATAATATATAATTATTATAAAATATTGGATTATATATATCCTGCCATAATTCATTTTTAATTTTTTGAAATTGACGAGTTTCAAGCGTATATATATATATTGCACGACCATTAAACTTTTGAGATGTGAAAACAATTTGTTTGTCATCTTTTGACCATGACGGAGTCATAATTAGCCCACCATTAGGGGCCTCAACCTGATCAATAATAGTACCTAAATTTGAATCAATAATTTTTAATAATGCATTTCTATCCTCTGAAAATGAAACCATTACAACTTTATCACCGTTTGTTGAAATGTTAGGATGATAATCTCGACCTTTAGTTTTAATCGTTTTAAATGATTCTGCTTCAATATCATATAAAAAAATATTTGTCCAACTAAGTTTTGTCCATCTTTTATCTTCATCGTATGAAGACCAGACAATTTTGTTACCGTTTGAAAAATATCCAAACAGAATTGCACTGCTACTTATCTTTTTGATAGGCCTTTCTATACCTTGAAATATTTTAACGATAGTACTAACATCACCTAAACCATGCTTTAAAGCTATTATTGTTCCATCTTTTGACATAGAAGGATACTGATAACTCGTAGTGATCTTTCGTGAAGGGTTTAATAGCATCACTTCTTCTTCAATTACATCTTTTATCTGCTTATTCCATTTAGTTTTAATATCATAGAAAGTATCATAATGAATTTGACTTATAGATGATCCCGTATGTTGTTTTATAGATCTTGAAAAAGGAAATATCGGATTTAAGATAAAAGGCCATACAAGTGTATTTTTTATTATTTGAGGCCAAGCATCTTCACCATATTCTTCTTTTACATGCTTTGTTAAATGGTAACCTAATTGATAGTGGTTTGGATAAACTTTACTATATGAGCCAAATAATATTTTTCTATAATTGAATTCATTCCCAGATAAAAGATATGCTTTTGCAATACGACTAAAATAGGGTATTCGACCTCGGCCTGAATGCGTGTATTTAGTTTCTATATCAACTGCGTCACCTTCCCAATACCAATCAGGTATAAGAAATCCTGTGTAGAGTGATTGAGTGAAATCGCCAAATAAAAAACCAAGCGTTTTATTAAGACCTTGATTCATATAATTTGTTTGAGCAATGTGTCTTCCTTCATGAATTGCTAAATCTCGATACCATTCTGTAAGACCCATCTCTCTTTGCATCAGTGGAACATTATACCATTCAGACATCGATGGAGCTTTGGTTACATATCCATTCGGAATAGATCCTCGATTTGAAAGCAAAATTGGAATTCGCTTGTGTTTGACTTTTGGATCAAGATAAAGTTGAAAATGAATATGTTCTAGAGTGTTTGCGACTCTAATTGCCTCATCTTGAATCTCATGAGGAAATATAATATCATAATGCTTTGTATTGATTTGATGCCAATTAATATTTGGTGGATCTTGACCAAAAACAAATTGACTCATCAATAAAATTATAATTTTAAAATTATTAAATAAAAAACGCATAAACTATAATAACAATTTATGAAAGGTCTAGATATGTCTATAAGTGAAAAGCCTCGTTTAAAAAAAATAAAAACGAGGCTTATAACAATCAAAGCACATCAAGAAGTTCAGTGCTTTTTATTATTAAGAGCTCACCTCCTCATTACCTCAAAAGGTTAGTCTTAAAGTATAAGAAAGTAAGTTTTAAAATTTATTTAAACCATGAAAATATTCATTTTTTTTGTACTTAATATATATTTATTGATTTTTACTTGATTTTATACAAAATTTAATAGTTCTATATCTGAAAGTGCCTTAGAGCTTTTATCACTCTTTATATTACTTGTTATTTTATCTAATTCTAGTGAGGAATAATGAAAATTTAATTTATTTAATCGATCAGCAACTGCATCTTTACCAGTAAATTTATCTAACAGTATTTCTCTATTTTGATTAATCATTTCAGGAGGATATCCTTCATATGAATTCGGAGATTTCAGAACTGCTTTTGTATGTAATCCTGCTTTGTGAGTAAAGGCATATTTCCCAACAATAGGTTGATTTAATCGGTTTGGGATACCAGATATTAATGCTAATTCATCTGATAGCCTTATCAAGGCACTTAGGTCCCACGCATTTATTACATCAAAATGCAACTTTAAAATCATTGCAACTTCTGCAAGTGAAGCAATACCGCTTCTTTCGCCAAGGCCATTTATTGAAACATCTGCTACTTTTGCTCCAGCTTTTAATGCAATTATAGAATTAGCAGTAGCCATCCCAAGATCATTATGACAGTGTATATGAACTGGAATATTTATTGCATCCGTTATTTTCTCAACTAATACTGAGGTTTTATCAGGTGTAAGGATACCGACCGTATCAGCAATACTAAATCGATCGGCTCCTGCCTCTTCGGCAATTTGAGCTACCTCAATCAGAAAAGATAAATCAGTGCGCGTGGCATCTTCTGCTGTAAATCTTATTTTGAGATTATTATCTTTAGCATAATTAACCGAATATTTAATTTTGTTTAATGCAGATTGGCGATCAATACCAAATTTATATTTTAGACTAATATCGGAAGTGCCAAAGAAAATTCCAATCCAAGTTGCATCTAATGAGAGAGCATCATCAATATCAGATTTAAGCGCTCTACTATGAATCACTTTTTCTGCTCTTGTTTCTAATTTAGATATTCTTGAAATGGATTTTTTTATATCAACTGAAACCGCAGGGTGACCAATCTCAATATATTCTACACCAAATGCATCTAAGGCCTTAACAATTTTTATTTTTTGAACAGTTGTGAAGGAAACATTCGGTGACTGTTCACCTTCTCTAAGAGTTGAGTCTAACAATGCCACTTTCATTTTTAACTCCTTGTTATGGATTTAATAAGTATATAATATTACTAAATGAAAAGCATATTAAAGAAATAGTAAAAAAAAGGCCCAACATAAATTGGGCCTTTTGCTCCGGAGGAGGGACTCGAACCCCCGACCTGGTGGTTAACAGCCACTCGCTCTACCAACTGAGCTACTCCGGAATATGGTAATTAATTATTAATAATAGCGGCGCGAATTTATATTATATATACTTCGGAGACCAAACATTTACATTTCCTTTTCAGCTTCAAGTGTTTTTCCTTCAACAAATAAACCATGTTTAATTTGGTTTGGCGTAATGTAAACTGTTCCATCCTCATCATGAGGTGCACCAAATACAGAATGAATGGATTTTAATCCACCCATCCATTTTCGTTTATCCGAAATATAAACAAGGTCACCAACTGCTGCTTTCATCAAAGTCATATCTTTAGTTGAAAAATGAATAACTGTATCATCACCATCCACCTGTTTCAAATGGACAAAAACCTTTTCACCTTCTTGATCATTGGGATTACCGCCTTTAAATAAATTACGTGCAACATCAATGGATGAGGCCGTTAACCCGTTTGTATTAATATTTTCATCATATTTAACATAATAAGTCACTGTCAATGGTAACAAAATCAATACGGCAATGGTAGCTAATACCTGAACGGATAACACTGAAACATTAAACAAAACTACTGCAAAAACCAGCACCGTGATTGCAACCATCATATTCATTATCATTTTTTGGTTTTCCTTTTCCCGAATTGCTGTAATTAATTTTCTTTGCCACTGAGTCGTTAATGTAACAACCACTGCAGCAACCGAGCACACTAGTGTATTATACAACGCACGGATGTAAGAATAAGGATGATCCGGATTCATTTCAATACCATGATCAAAAGGAGCAATCAAGATCCCGGGGTATCTTGCACCCAAAATCATGAGTGCCACACCGCCAACAAATGTCGTAATTACCGCTGCAGGTGTAAATCGTTTCCAAAACACACCTAAGAAAATCCCTACCACAAGCGGCGGTGTCAATGTAGAATGGAAATAGCCATGTGCTTCATACACAGTAGGGAAGTTTTTAAAGGCAAGCACTGCAAAAACGCCCAGAACTGTTACACCAATCGAGGCATAACGGGCAGCCAACAATTCTTTTCTATCTCTTTCAATGTCTGACATGACATTCCTCTTAAAAAACTTCTGGACCGGCCTATAAACATCATTGATGAAAATGGCTGCCGTTGCATTAATTAAGGTATCTACTGTACTCATTAACGCCGCTGTCAAAGCGGCCATAATGAATCCAAATATGCCGGGACTTGCAATGATATTAGCAACAACCACAAATATTTCATCCGGTGATACAGACGGACTGATTATATCAGGACTGACTACG
>Ga0114996_10001247_pt1 | contig 34467 bp, 41 predicted proteins | sample ArcticOcean_MG_C_4_FD_87039 | JGI IMG/M metagenome (GOLD analysis project Ga0114996, IMG submission 87039) | Marine microbial communities from western Arctic Ocean - ArcticOcean_MG_CB4_134 | ecosystem: Environmental > Aquatic > Marine > Oceanic | place: Arctic Ocean: Canada Basin | collected... | reverse complement strand
TCGCTTGTTTTGGACGCCCACGGCTCGCCGGCCTTTCGGAAGCGGCTCCTCCCGATCATTCCGATCATCGGCCTCGGTCTCGAGCCCCGAAACACGTGAGTGATCGGGGGCCAGGCCGCCTGACTCGGCTTCGCGCCGTAGCCAGCATTCCAGGATCCACTCCCAACCCGAGCTGTTCGCGAGCCTCGTATGGGCGAACACCGATGATGCGTTCCATCTGATTACTTACGGAGAATCCGTCTGGATAGCCGAACTCATACGCGATCGAGAAGATGCTATCCCTGCTGTTTTGAAGCCTGATCGATACGCGCAGGAGTCGACCCAGATGCAACCAGTGCGAGGGCACGGGGAGCCCCCGACTCAAGAACCGGCGCCCGAGGGCCCGCCGTGACACATACATGCTTCTGGCCAGGGCGGTGACAGAGCGAAGATCCAGAGACCCGTCGATCGTCCGCCGAATGAGGTGTCCGGTGTCTCGGTCGATCCTGATACCGCGCCAGGCCAGATACTCGGTCACCGAAGCGCCGAGATCATCGGGTGGTCGTTTCAGTACCTGCGCCAACTCACGCTCGGCGAGCCTCTCGTGGAACGGTAGGATGCCTTGGGGGCGGCAGCCCTCAACTAGGTGTAGGATTGTCGGGTCGTTGGCGAGGTCAGCTACGCGGGGCAGAATGACTATGAGAGAAAGCCCGCCCGGCCTTTGTTCGACGATGTTGCGGTCTGCCTCGGTCGCGCCGCCTTCCAACACCCAGACGAGTGCAGACCCCAGTTTCCGTCCCTCGTTCTTGAGCTGTTGCTTGCCCCCTTCCATGGGCCGGAGTGCGTGGTAGGGGGACTCGAGCAGAAGGAGTGGGGGATTCGACCTTGGGCACATGAGAATCGCTCCGGATGAGGTATGCGTGAAACCGACGCGCAACTCTAAGGAAGGGCCGTCAGCGTGGCGTCAGTGACCCCTGCAGGAGTGGAGTCCTGGACTGCCGTAGTCACTGACGGCTCTCACGCCAGAAATCTCGCGAAGCGGAACAATACGTTGCAGATCACTGCCTGGAGGTGTTATATAGAACCCGAATTCTATTATACTTTCGATCGTAGGCCTCGTATCTTGACTGAAACAACCAGCCTCACCCCGCCCCAACAAACACGATCGCGCCGTACACTCGAGCGAATCGTCACCGCCTCGCTCGCCATTCTCGACGAACAAGGCCCGGTTGGCCTCACGGTCCAGGCGGTCGTCGCTCGTGCCGACTCCTCCGTCGGCTCCTTCTATGCCCGCTTCCAGGGCAAGAGCGATCTGCTCGACTATCTGGGCGCCCGCGTCTGGCAGGAAGCGATCGAGCGCTGGAATGAAGCCCTCGTGTCCCGCGACTGGTCCGAACTCGAGTTGCCGGAGCTGGCAGCCGGGTCCGTAGGCCTGCTCTACGACGCACAACGCTCCCGCTCGTCCTACTTACGCGCCCTCGACCGAGCCGCAAGCGGCAGTGACGACGCCTACACGGCCTTCCGCAAGCAGTTGCTCGATGGCATCTCGGAGCTGCTGCTGGCTCGGCGGGACCGGATCGATCACCTGAGGCCGGAGCTAGCGGTCCGTCTCGCTTTGCTGGCGGTGCTCGGTGTCATCGATACGGAAGAGACAGCGAGCGGTGAGCCCTTACACCGCGACGTGCTCGTAAAAGAGGCCACAGCCTTGCTGTTGGGCTATTTGGCGCCTGCCGGACCGTCGGCATCAACCGAGGGTGTCGATTTCTTTGACATCTGGGGATAGGACTGCCCGAACGCCCGGGCATATGCCTTCGTACCGACTCTGCCCATAATTCTTTGCGTTTCACTTCCACGGCTTTCCCTTGATGCTCTGTACCCGTTTCAGGCCGGCGCTCGCCTCGCTGGCGCTGCTCTCTCTGTTCTTCCTGCCTACGTCGGCCCGGGCGCAGGACGACCAGGTAGGCGCCTACCGGATTCGCCTCGCCGAGAACGAGTCCGTGCGCCTGGACGGGCTATTGAGCGAGGATTTCTGGTCCAGAGCCATCCCCATAGGGGGCTTTCTACAGCGCGAGCCCGAGGAGGGCTTGGCTGCGACCGAGGCGACGGAAGTTCGTGTCGCCTACGACGACCAGGCGGTCTACATAGGGGTCGTGGCGTACGATTCTGAGCCCGAGGAGATCGTCGCGCGGATTTTGCAGCGGGACAAGCTCATGGAGCCGCTGTTTTTCGGCTCTGGCGTCCAGTTTGCGGGTGACGACGCGATCGCGATCCTGCTCGATCCGTTCCACGACCACAGGAGCGGCATGATCTTCGCGACGAACCCCAATGGGGCGGAGTTCGAGGCGCTCATCACGGACGAGGGCAGCGAGCTCAACATCGATTGGCGGGGTGTTTGGGAGGTGAGGGGTGCGCGCACGCCGGATGGCTGGAGTGCCGAGTTCGCGATCCCCTGGCGCACGCTTCGCTACCCGGAGGCCGATCCGGCGGATGGAGCGGACGGCGCGGAGCCGTGGGGTATCAACGTCTTTCGCATCATCCGTCGGAAGAATGAGGAGACGCTCTGGCAGTCCTGGCAGCGGGAAGGCGGTGGTCTGCACCGAGTGAGCCGCGCGGGTCACCTGACGGGGCTCCGAGACCTGCCGCAGGAAGGACTGAGCCTGGAGACGAAGCCCTTCGTGCTCGCCGGGCGGCGGCAGGAGGCTGATGACCTCGGTGTGGTCACTTCGTCGAACCAGCGCGAGGTGGGCATCGACATCAAGACCGAAGTGCGACCGGGCCTGGTGCTGGATCTGACGCTGAATACCGACTTCGCGCAGGTAGAGGCGGATGACGCCCAGGTGAACCTCACCCGCTTCAGCCTGTTCTTCCCGGAAAAGCGTGACTTCTTCCTGGAAAATTCAGGCATATTCGAGTTTGGGCTCCCGTCGGATCCCTTTGCGACCCCGCCGTACCAGATGTTCTTCAGTCGCAACATCGGTATCTCGGAGGATGGTGAGGTGCCCATCCTCGCCGGCGCGCGCCTCACGGGCCGTGTGGGCGCGCAGACCGTGGGCTTGCTCAACGTCGTGACCGACGAAGCATTCGGTGTGCCACGGGAGAACTTCTCAGTGGGTCGTATCAAGCGAGATGTGGGCGGTAGCGCGTACGTCGGCGCGATGATGGTGGACCGTCGCAGTTCCGACGGCCGAAATACGACCGCTGGTTTCGACGGTCAGTTCGGGATCGGCGAAGCCTGGATCTGGGACTGGTATGTCTCGCAGTCGTTTGCCGCGGAGTCCGGGAAGGAACAGGGCACCGGCGGATATTCCTACAGCGCGGCGTACACGTACGAGGGTGAGGTCTGGAGTTCGTTCTTCAAGCACTACGCCATCAGTCCCAACGCGGAGGCCGACGCTGGCTTCATCACGCGCAGCGATCTGCGCATGACTGAGTTGTTCAACAGGCACAAGTGGAGGCCCTCTGCGCTGGGGCTCCGGGACGTCTCATTGTTTCTGGGCGGCAGCTACGGGTCCACGGTGTCCGACGGACGGCTGCAGGAGTGGACCGGGGGTGGGGGCCTGAGCCTGGAGTGGCGTTCGGGAGATCAAATCACCCCGCTCTTCAACGCATCCGAGACCGTGGTGGACAAGGCGTTCGAGCTCTCGGATTCGGTGGACGTGCCGGTCGGACGATACCGAGCGGACAACGTCGGCTGGTTCGCATCCACGAGCTCGAGTCGAGTGGCGGTGGTCGGGTCGAATGCCATGTTCTCGAACTTCTTCGGGGGCTCTTTGGCGAGCGTGGGCGGAACGCTCAGCATCGCTCCGTCGCCGCACATCTCCTTCACGGCGGGCTACACGCGCAATCAGGTGAGCGTGCCGGACGGCTCCTTCAATGCCGATATCAGCTCGTTGCGAGCCACGTACTCCTACTCGACCCGGCTATTCACCAACGTTCTGGTACAGTACAACAGCTTCGAGAAGGCGTTTTCCACCAACGTGCGCTTCAATTTCATCCACCGCCCGGGCAGTGACTTTTTCATCGTCTTCACGGAGAACCGGGGGGATGAGCGCGGGGTCTGGAACCTCTCCGACCGAGGAATGGTGATGAAGATTACGTACCTGGCGCGTATGTAGGGCTCGAGCGTCATCGAGCACGTCTGGCACGTGAGCCGGTGCAGCCCACGTGCGCGTTTCAGCCTACGCCTTCGTCGCCTCGAAGTGCGCCCCTGAAATCGACCCCGCGAACTCATTCAACTCCACGCCGTGCCCGGGGTGCCCCGCGATGTACTCCTGCACGCCCGGGTCCCCGAGGATGAAGCTCGTCGGATAGGCTTTTTCCGAGGTGATGCGCACATCAGCGAACCCCGCGTCCCGAAGCTGCTGCAGGTACTGCTCTCGGAACGTCGGTAGGCACGCAGCGACAGCCTCCACGTTGCCCGCGAGTACCGTTGGTACCGGTACTTCGGAGACCATGTCGGAGACCACCACGCGCCCCCCGGGCTTTAGTACGCGCCACGCCTCGGCCAACACCTTTGTCTTTGCGCCGGCTGAGGTTGAGCACGCAGTTCGAGACGATCACGTCGACGGTCGCATCGGCCACCGGAAGCGCTTCGATCTCGCCGAGCCGGAATTCTACGTTGTCGTAACTCCCGTTCTCGGCATTGGCTCGGGCCTTGTCGATCATCTCGTGTGTCATATCGACGCCAATGACCCTACATTCGGATCCAACCTGCACCGCGGCGAGGAAGCAGTCGATACCTGCGCCCGACCCGAGGTCCAACACAGTCTGCCCCGGCGTCAGCGAGGCGATGGCCGTCGGATTCCCGCAGCCCAGACCAAGATTTGCGTCCTCCGGCACGTGGGCGAGCCCTTCTTCCGAGTAGCCGATAGTTCGGCTGATCTCGTCAGGCTTTAGCTCCGTCTCCGGCTCTGAGCCGCAGCATGTGGGCTCGCAGCACCCGGAGCCTTCGGCCGCGCGCGCGTATCGGTCTCGAACCGCCTGCTTCACGTCAGCGTTTGCGTGTCCTGTCATGTCTATTTCCTCTTGTACCGTTGTGGTCTGCAACTGTCACTACACAAAAAGCGAGCACGACTGTTTTCGCGCCCGCACATCAGCTCACCACGCAACAACTGCCACCCGAGGCCTCGACACGGGTCGTGAACGACCGCCCGAGCCGGGCCACCAGCCGTGTGATGGCCGCACGCACCTCAGGGCCGAAATCCGACAGCATCTCCGCGTATTCGTGCGTGAGGTCCGACTCAATGCTTGAAGACACCGAGGCACCCTCGCACGTCGCCAGCAGCCGTACGACCCGACCGTCCTCCGAATCTCGTTCTCGAACCACCAGGCCTTTGTCGACCAAACCGTTCGCGACCCGGCTAGCCGTACTCTTATCGAGGTACAGGTGGGCAGCGAGCTCGTTGATCGTCAGCGGACCCGCCTCCACCACCCGCTTGAGCGCATAGCACTGGCTCACGCTGATGTCGTAACAGCACGCACGATCGCGGTCCCGGAATTGGATGACCCGAATGAGCTCGCTCAGGGCGGCGGACAGGTGCCCGGCGTCGGTGAGCAAGGAGACATCCGTAATGGGGTTCGGCCGGGAGTCCAGTATCGGCAGCTCGCGGCCTGTGTGCTCTGGGCCCGCCGCCCGGGCTTCCGAAAATGTAGTTGTCATATGCAACTATCTAATGGGACTGATGGGCACCGTCAACCGGTGGTGTGTGCACGCCTAGGGGCCGAGGGAGCCGAGCCGAAACCCAAGGATGCGGGTCCCCCAGAGCGACTGCTCAAGGGATGTGCGTGTGATCCTGCGCGGGCTCTCGCAACGCAGCGTTGATGATTAATTCATCTGGCCATACCATACCATATGCCTAAAATGACTGTCCGCTCAAGGTTCGCGCTCGACGTTGAGGCGGCCGACTCGTTAGACCGGCTCGCCAAACTCTGGCATGTGTCCAAGTCCGAAGCCTTACGCCGGTCCGTGAAAGCAGCAGCCACCGTCGAAGAGGCGGACGGGCCTCCGACGCTCTGCGCGCGCTCACCGAACTCCAGGAACGGCTTGATCTGGACGCTGAGAAGGCCCAGAAATGGGCACGGCAGATCCGGGCTCAGCGCGCTGGACGGGTGTGACTTCGGCCCGCCAAAGAACCGTGCATCTGGACGCCAGTTTCCTCATTCAGGCGCTGGGCCCGTTCTCCGTGGAAGCCCTCGCTCTGCGGACCTGGCTCCGTCAGGGGCGTGCGATCGCGATGTCAGCAGTGTCTTGGGGGGAATTCCTGTGCGGACCGCTTGCGGATGAGGAGAGAGCCCTTGCACTCCGGATTGTACTCAGGCACATCCCGGTCGGCACCGCAGAGGCCAACGAGGCCGTGCGGCTCTTTCACGCCACGGGGCGGAAACGTGGGAGCTATCAAGACTGCCTGGTCGCCGCGACTGCCTTGGGGGCGGAGGCTGAGCTCGCTACCGCCAACCAAGACGTCTTTGCGCCATTCGAGGCGTACGGGGTGATGCTGGCGCGCTAGGCCCCGGCCCTACTGACTACCCGGCGGACTTCCGCTCACGAATGCACCGTTTAAAACGGAACGCATTCTCTGGCAGCGCGAAGTCCATGCCGTAGTTGTCCGGTCCCACCGCCTTCACTTTCGCGACGATCACGCTCAGCTCATCCCGCTCCAACGCCTCCACCGCTGCCTCACCGAAGTCGATCGCCGAGTCGACCGCGGCGACGCGCTCGATGCCTGCCCCGCGCGCGATCGCCGCTAGGTCTGTGACACCCGAGGTTGTGTGCGAGTCGAATCCGCCGGTGGAGAGCAGGCTCCCGTTGTCGAAGATGATGTGCAGCAGATTGCTCGGGCGATATCGGGCCAGCGTGGCCAGGCCACCGAGATTCATCAGCACCGACCCGTCTCCGTCGAGCACCACGACCTGTTCTTCAGGACTGTGTAGCGCGAGGCCCAGCCCGATAGACGATGCGAGACCCATCGCATGCTGCAGGTAGAAGAAATTCTCCCTGTGACCGAGGTCGTAGAGTTCCTGTGCAGCCGCGCCCATGATGGTCACGACCAGCTTGTTCTCGAGCTCGGGGTAGAGCATCGCAATGCACTCGGCGCGTTCCATCAGTCCTCCATCAGATCGCGTGTGAGCAACAATGCGACCGGGGACAGCGAACTCTGAGAGAACGTCCAAGCCTCCTGGATCTGCTTGCCGACCTTCTCCGGGTCCCGCGCATACTCGAAGGGGATGCTTAGCGCCCGCAGCACGCCTTCCGTCACGATGCCGCCCCGCGTGTGCCACGGGTACGGCTCCCCCCAGTGCCCACGCAGCGCGATCAGCATACACAGCGGAATCCCATAGAGCTGCGCGAGCGAGACGATGCCGTTGATCGCACCGAATAGGCCGTGGTTCTGCATGAGCAGGAGGTGTGGCTCGCCCGCGAAGTATGCGCCTGCCGCGATACCCACGGCCTCTTCCTCTTTCGCGACCTGGATGAGTTGTATGTCCGGGTCGTGCTCGGCTCGCTGAAGCAACAGACCGAGCCATGTCTCGGGCAGGGCCGAAATGCTAGTGATGCCCGCGGCCTTGATGCCCTCGAAGACGGTCTTCGAGTTGTCGTAGGAGACGGTCATGGCATCACCTCCCCCCGGGCCTTGTTGTGGCGTTCAGGGTGATCTGATACGACGCCCCCGTCGTCGTCGTAGCGGAGACAAAAATGAAGCGATCCCCATCGGGATGCACGTCCCAGGCCGCCGCATTGGCCTGTCTCCGGTACACAGTGGCATCCACGTTGCTTCGCGAGCCTGGCACCAGACCACCGATGCCTTCCAGGACCTCGACCTCGTGCAGACCCAACCGGCTACGATAGAAGATCGCCTCTCCATCCGGACGCCAGCGTGGCTCGATCCCGACGTCGATCGAGATCTTCGTGACCGGGCCCATATCCGGGAACGAGCGCACGTACACTTCCGCAGTGCCCGAAACATAGGAGGTGTACGCCATCCAACGACTGTTCGGCGAGATGGTAGGGCTGTCCTCGTGGTAGGACTCCGCGAGCAGAGTGCGGGGAGTTCCGTTTCCCTCCCACGCGCGGATCATGATGTCCCGGTTGGTGGGGTGACCGGTGACCCAAACCAGCCACTCGGAATCGGGTGAGCGCTCGCCGGTAAACGCATCACCCTCCTGGATGACCTGCTCGATACCGGTACCATCGACGCGCCGCTGGTAGAGCCCCGCGCCGGAGAATCCTTTTGGTACATCACGGTTTCGCCGTCCGGGGACCAGCTCGGGAACGAGTTGGAACCCGCCACCGTCAGCCGGGAAGGGTTCCGCTGCTCGAGGTCGTAGATCCAGATGTCGTCCAAGGCGCCCTGGACCTCGCTCGATCTCTCAACCGCCACGAGGCGACCATCGGGCGAGAAGCGTGGTTGACGGAATGAGCCCTCTAACGGCAGCCTCTCCCACCCACCTTGCCGATCAACAAGCACCAGGCCGTCCAGGGTCGCCGTCAGGCTCCCGTTGGCAATCATGGTACCGTTGAGGGCGATACCGAACTCTCCCGCTCCCTCGGTTCTGTAGATCACTCCTTCTGCAATGCGAAACGGGCCTCCAATCGTGTCGAGCGCGGCGGCATCGAACGGCTGCGCCATGATGGAACCGTCCGGCAATGCATAGACCATATGGCCGTCGTCCGTATACCAAGGGTCCGCGCCGCGCATGAGCGACTTGCGCTCGCCGGACTCCAGGTCGAGCGGGTCGATTCTCGGGACTTCGCCCGCCTCCAGTGGCATCACGGTCATCAGGATCACCGAACCTCCGGGCAGAGGATTCAGGTAGCGGTGCGCGCGCTCACCAGCGGCGGAGCCCGGAACCGTGATTTGCTCGGGCGCGCCCCCGTCGGCGGACACGCGGTAGAGGCCCTCACCATCGCCATCGAGTCCGTAGACGATGGTATTGTCCGCCAGCCAGGCGATGCCCCGGACCGTACCCACGCCGCCGGCTACCGTGATCGGCTGACCGCCTTCGGTGGGAACCCTCATCAGCGAGTTGGCGTTGTTGAACGCGATCCAGGTGCCGTCGTAGGAGAACCTGGCATGCCTAGCGCCTTCAGTGCCCCGGACCGTCTGTGAGCGGAGTTGCTCGAGCGGGTGAACGAAGATCTGCGTCCGACCGTCGGCCCGTCCTAGGTGCGCGATCCGGCTTCCGTCCGGGGACACCACCAGTGCGGATCCGCAACAAGCCGTTGATACGATGAGGGAAGTGTCGACCATGTGCTCGAAGACGGAACGCTGATTGGGGACCGAATCGGGCGCGGCGACTTGCAAGCCAATGAATAGACCCGCGAACGCTGTGACCGCGGCCGCCACGCCCGCAAGTGCCCAGGTCGGACCCGGATGTCGTGCCGTCGTGGGCGATGGGGTCGCCGCTGCGGCGGCCTTTGGTGACGCCGGTTCGTACGTAAAGCTCGTGTCGTCCAGCGCGTCGATGAACGCCGTCGCGCTGTCGAACCTGTCGGCTGGCAGCTTCTCGATCGCCTTCGCAACCACCGCCGAGATGTGCGGCGGTAGGGTGTGCCGGAGGTCGGTCAGCGGTTTCGGACTCTCCGTCAGGATCCTGACCAGAATGCTCTGCGCGCTCGGGCCTGTGTGTGGCGGCTGGCCCGCGATCATCTCGTAGAGCACGCACCCCAGGCTGTAGATGTCGCTGCGGGCACTGAGATCGCGGTCCGCGCTCGCCTGCCCCGGGCTCATGTAGTGGGGCGTGCCGAGGCTCAGCCCCGTCTCCGTCATGCGTCCCCCGCCCGCTGCACTGATCGCCAGCGCGATACCGAAGTCCGCCACCACCGGCCTGCCGTCGTGCAGCAGGATGTTGGCCGGCTTGATGTCGCGGTGGATGACTCCGTTCCTGTGCGCGTAGTCGAGCGCGTCGGCTACGTCCCGTGCGATGCGCACTGCTTCATCCACACCGAGCTGTTTCTCACGCTCGAGCTTGCCGCCGAGCGTCTCGCCGTCGATGAACGGCATGACGTAGTACAGGTACCCGTCGGCCGCTCCGGAGTCGAAGAGCGGGAGGATGTGGGGGTGCTGCAGGTTCGCGGTGGTCGTGATCTCGGTGACGAAGCGCTCGGCTCCGATCACGGCTGCGAGTTCGGGGCGCAGGATCTTGAGCGCGACTTTGCGCTTGTGCTTGATGTCCTCGGCGAGGTAGACGGACGCCATGCCGCCCTCACCGAGTTTGCGCTCGATGCGGTACTTGCCGCCTAGGGCGGAGTCCAGGCGTTCGGTGTGGCCTTCACTCATCGGATGCAGCGGGCGGAGACGAGGGCGTGACAGAAAACAATGCTCATGGTGGCCAAGATGTTGCCTTCGTGCCGTTTTCGACAGGATCAAGCGAGTCGTCATCCTCGCCGAGCAGGAAAGTCATTATCGGACAGCGCGCACACCACTGCCTGATGGACTCGTGGGACACGATGATTTGCTATCAACCCACTCACTCCCTACGGTGCTTTCTGGCCCCACAGGGCCGTTTTCTTTCCTATACGCGTGCGCACTAAAGGAAACTGGAATAGACCGCCTCACGCAGAGCCTCCACTCCGCTCTCTCGCACCCCCGCAAGGCTGCGCTCGCTGTGGGACTCGTGGCTGGCGTGGTCTTCATCGGTGCACTGGCGAAAGGGTTCGCGTACGACGATGTGCTCGTCATCCTGGGAGACCCGGGCATCCAGAGGTGGAATGGGCTTTTCGGGCGCCTGCTGGAACCGTATTGGCCGGGGTCCTCGGGCCAGTCCGTGGGAGCTTGGCGACCGGTGGCCACCGCTGTCTTAGGGCTGACCTGGATCCTCTCTGACGGGGCGCCGCTGGCGTTCCACGCCGTAGGCATCCTGGCGCACATGGCGGCCAGCGCCCTCGTCGTCCTCGTTCTGGCCAGGTTGCTGGCACCCACGACGGCAGCCCTGGCCGGCCTGTTGTTCGCGGTTCATCCCGTGCATGTGGAAGCCGTCGCCAACGGAGTGGGGATCGCCGAACCGCTAGCTGCGGTCTTCGCGCTGTTGGCCACCCTCCTGCACCTGGCGGCCGGGACGAGCTAAGGAGTGGGAAGGGCCGGTGCGGTGAGCGCTCTCTAAGCCTTGGCCATCCTGACCAAGGAAAGTGCGGCCGTCCTGCCCGCTCTCCTAGTAGTCCTTGACGCGGTTTTGCAGGGCACGCGCGTGCGGGCTCTAGGCGGCTACCTGCGCCGCCGTGGTTTCGTACTGACGTGCATGGGCTTGGTGTTGGTGGCCGCCCTCTGGGCGCGCGTGTTGGTTCTTGGTGGTGTGGTGGCGGTGAGCCACCCTCTGGGTGCGGGGGTGCTCCGCGAGATCCCGCGGATCTGGACAGCGACAAGGGCATGGCCTCACTACGTCCGCCTCCTCTTTGTCCCTTGGCAGCTGTCTTCCGACTATTCACCCCATCTCATTGAGATCGCCTACGGATGGACCGCCGACGGCATATTTGGTGCCATCTTGGTGCTCGGTGTTCTGGCAGGGGCTTGGGCGGCCGAGCGACTGGGAACGCCCCTGCGATCCAGCCCGACGTCGCCCAGGATTCTGTCTGCCGCTGTCCTTTGGGTCGCCATCAGCCTTCTGCCCGTCGCCAACCTCCTCTATTTGGCCCCGGTACTGCTGGCGGAGCGAACCCTCTACCTGCCCTGAGTCGGTGCGGTCGCTGCCCTCTCCTGGTGCCTGGTGGAACTCGGACGGAAGAGAAGGCGGATGGCCGGGGCCGCCGCCATCGCTCTGGTCCTTGCAGGGACCGTCCGGACGATTGCTCGAGTACCTGTGTGGGCAGACACGGAGTCCGTGTCTGCGACTCTCTTGGAGGAGCACCCTGAGTCGGGTAGGGCGTGGTACGGTCTGGCTCTCCAGCTCGCTGCCGAGGGTAGCGACGAGGCAGCCCTGCGGGCGTTCGGCGTCGCGTTAGAACTCCTCGATTCCGACTACCAGTTGGCCCTGGACGTGGCCTCCTTCCAGTCCGACCAGGGACGCGGTGCGTCGGCTCGCTTCTTTCTGGAGCGAGCCTGGAGGGAATACCCCTCACGGGACTCGGCCCCCGCCCGGCTAGCTACCCTGGAGTTGTTGGAAGGTCGTCCCGCGGCCGCGGAGAGCGCCGCGCGAGCGGTCATCCAGCTGAGTCCGGAGGCCGCGGTTGCATACTTCAGCCTGGCTGATGCGCTTCGAGCGCAGAACCGACCGGCGGAGGCAGCTCGGGCGCGTCGCGACTTCATCCGTCTGGGCTTCTCGGACCAACTCGGGGCATGGCTTGAGTTGGCTGGAGACCTCAGGGCGGCGTCTGATAGTTCGGGACTCAGGGCGGCCCTCGACTCCGCCCGTGCCCGTGCCACGACGGCCGAGGACCAAGATCGTGTGAACGGCTGGCTCGGGACGGACAGCATCAGACCGGGCGAACGGGAACCCGGACCCGGGTCGGACTGAGTAAGGCGTTGGTGGCAGCGACCAGGCCGTGCCGGTCGGGGTATTGTCAACTTGATGCGAGCGGAGCGACGTTGGGTCAACGGGTGACCGGAATTACTCAGTCAGCCGTAGCCCCACTCCATTCTTTGTAATCGACGAGGCTGCGGGCGAGGTAGGCACGGTCTACACGTTCGTCCAAGACTACGGCCTCACGACCAAGAGAGTCGCCGACTCCCTCATTCCGATCGCTGCCGGACAACACATCATGCTCACGGTGGACGTGTCGTTCGGGAACTGACGAGGCCAAAGGAACGGACGATGCCGGACCCACCGCGCCTCCCCAGCCGATCACGCTTTCGTTTACCGTATCCGACACTGCGGTGGTCGCGACCCCGACCTGACTAGATTGCTCCCTAGATCATGTCAGGGACTGGTGGTGCTGAACGATCCCATTGATGAGGATCCCTGAGTTCGCCTTGCACCATCGTTGCTTGTAGTGCGGGTCACCCAGCAGATCGTCCCCTCGAGGAACTCCACGAAGCGTTTCATGAGTTCTCGCCACCCGGCAAGGTCGGGCTCCTCGCGAAGCACGACTGTGGTCAGCGCTCGGTGTTCGATAAAGGCATCCAGCGTCGCCTCGAAGAGCATCGGATCATGTTCATGCTGGTCTCAGCATGTTTGCAGATCGCTCGAACCGATACGTCCGCGGCCTTGAGGTGACCTCACGCGGTGGACGATTGGGCTCGGAAGGATCACCGAAAATGCGCTGGTGACTGGGGGACTTCGTCTGACGTCTCCGGCGCGGGAGCATGCCTAGTCTCGAGGCGGAAACACCTTCGCTTGCCACTCCTGGAGTTCCTCCACCGTGAGCTCTGCGCCTTGCTCGATCCACAGCTCGTCGCTTGCGGCTTCCCGAGCCAGCACCGTTTGCTCGGCACCGGCGCCCACGAGGTAGCGTAGCTTCGGCTCCGGGTCGTCCAGCGCTCGCTCGATCGCCTCGGCGACGACGCTCGGCGGCTCCGCGTTCGCGCGTGCGTGCGTGTACATCCCTAGCATGCGGGAGAGGACCTCGGCGTATGGGCCATCTGGGTCGAGCGGCTTCCCAGCTTTGTCGAGGATAGGCGTGGAAATGAAACCCGGCTCGACTATGATCACGCGGAGGCCATGCCTACGGGTCTCGAGCGCGGTGGCCTCGCTCAACGCCTCGAGTGCGTACTTGCTAGACGAGTACATGCCGTGGCCGCCGCTCACGAGCCGTCCTGAGATCGACGTGACATTCACAATGGTCCCGCTCCGGCGCTCGCGCATGCTTGGCAGCACCGCCTTCATCGTACGTAGTGCCCCGAATAAATTAGTCTCGAAGACTGCCTTCGCGTCCTCCAACGAGACCTCTTCGACGCTCGTGAGGTTTCCCACACCGGCGTTGTTCACGAGCACGTCGATCGGACCAGACCGCTCCATCGCTGAGCCAATCCCGCGAGCGACCGAGTGGTCGTCGTTGACGTCGAGGGCGAGCAGGGTCAGGTCGAGTCCCTCGGCCTCACCCGTGCGGCGAAGTGCCTCTCCAGAAGTGTCCGGTGTGCGCATCGTCGCGTAGACGGTATCGCCACGTCGCGCGAAGTGCAGCGCGGTGGCCTCGCCGATGCCTGTGCTCGATCCGGTTACCAGAACGACTCGGGCCGACATCAAACCGCCCGTCCGGTGATGGCTCGTGGGGCACCTGTTGTCATGACGGGTCTCCGGCGAAGTGAGCGGGTCGAGGTGAATGCAATCCCGTCCAAGATCGCCACAGGCAGGGGTGGTGCAAGCCACCCCGAATCCTGGAACGACTTCTCACCCTGGTGGCGACCGCACCGTCAGTGAGTTGCGCCTGTCGGCCCACTCAGCGATAACCGAGGGCGTGAATCTGCGACCCTACCGTGACCCATGAGTGATCGATGAGTGAAATGAGCGGTGCCGAAGCGATCGTCCGGATTCTCGAGGAACTCGGTGTCGATGTCGTATTCGGTTTGTGCGGTGATACCTCGCTTCCGTTTTACGAGGCCCTCTCGAAGTCCGATCAGCTCCGCCACGTGCTCACTCGGGACGAGCGCTGTGCGTCGTTTATGGCCGATGCCTACGCGCGTCTGAGCGGTCGAGTCGGCGTGTGCGAGGGCCCGAGCGGGGGTGGCGCGACGTACATCTTGCCTGGAGTGGCGGAGGCCAACGGATCATCCGTACCGCTCGTTTGTCTGACGTCGGACATTGGGGTTGAGGATCGCGGGAAGGGCACACTCACCGAGTTGGACCAGGCCGGTCTGTTTGCTCCTGTGAGCAAGCGCGTGTTTTCACCGACCTCGGGTGGAGCGCTACCGCAGATGCTACGCGACGCCTTTCGGGAGGCCACCACGGGCAGCCTTGGTGCCTGTCACATGTCGCTGCCGTTCGACGTGCAGAGCCAGACGGTCGATGCGTCCGACACGACCGCCGATGAGCGCTTTAGCCGTTATCCGAATGACCGCTGTACACCGGCTAGCGATGAGGTGAAGGCCGTTGCCCGCCTCCTGGTCGATAGCCGACGGCCATTGCTGGTGGCTGGCGCGGGCGCAGTGCGCTCCGGCGCGTGGGAGGAGGTCACCGCTCTCTCGCACGCACTCGGAGCGCCTGTTGCGACATCGATTTGCGGAAAGGGAGCGATTGCGGAGACGGATCCGCTCTCGCTCGGCGTTATCGGTAGCAACGGGGGGCTCCCGTGGAGGCATGAGTTGGTGCGGAAAGCTGATCTCGTCTTCTACATCGGCTGCGGCGCGGGTTCGGTCACGACCGAGAAGTGGACGCTCCCCGCACCGGGCTCCGCGACCGTTGTGCAGCTCGACACCGATAGAGACGTCATCGGTCGCGTCTACGACGTGGCGGCCAGCCTCCACTCGGATGCGAGATTGGGCTTGGCCGCGGTGCTGCAGGAAGTCGCCGCGCTGGGTGCCGATGGCGTCGGAGATCGAGTCGACCCGGCCGAGCTTGCAGTGGCTCGCGAAGCGCATATGGAGCAGGTGGCGCATCTGTTTGCGTCGGACGAGAGCCCGATCCTCCCGGAGAGAATGATGCGAGAGTTCTTCGACGCGCTGCCTGCGGACTCCGTCATCGTCGCGGACCCGGGAACGCCATGTCCGTACGTGTCCGCGTATTGGCGTCTCGAGCGGGCTGGCCGCTGGTTCGTGAGTCCCCGTGCGTTCGGGGCCCTCGGCTATTCACTGCCTGGAGTGGTGGGGGCCTACTACGCGAAGCCGGAGGCGGGCCGGGTTGTCGGCATCATGGGCGATGGATCGTTCGGCATTTCGGCGGGCGAACTGGAGACGCTGGTGAGGCTCCAGGTGCCGGTCACGCTCATCGTATGCAACAACGCCAGTTACGGTTGGATCAAGGCGGGTCAGAAGAGCCGGGGCGACCCATACTACTCGGTCGATTTCGGTCGGTCGGACCACGCCGCGATCGCGCGTGCCTATGGAATGAGCGCCTCACGTGTCGAGGACCCCGCCGAGTTGTCGGCGGCGATGCATGATGCGCTGAATGCGCCAGGTCCTTACCTACTCGACGTCGTGACTCAGCCTCTCGAGCAGGCGAACGCCCCGGTCTCCAAGTGGATCGCTTGATGACCGGGGCGCTTGCCTGCGGACACTCGCCGGCGTTTCAACGGACCTAGGCTCCGTCCGCTCGTCTCCGTCTATTCGTATCGCAGCGCGTTCGATGGTCTGACGCGCGCGGCACGGCCCGCTGGGATCCAGCACGCGAGCAGCGCTACCGCAGCGAAGAGTGCCGGTACCCAGATGAACGTCATCAGATCCTGCGCTTCCACCCCGTAGAGCATCCCGGTCATCAAGTCCGTCATGAACCACGCGATGCCCGTACCTACGGCGACACCAGCGAGCGCCATGATCATGCCCTGACGCACGACTAGTGCAACGACCTGTCCCGTTTCGGCGCCGAGTGCCATGCGCACGCCGATCTCCTGCGTGCGTTGGGTCACCGAGTACGCGAGCACGCCGTAGATGCCGACGACCGCGAGAATGATCGCGAGCGAGCCGAAGGCGCTGAGCAGCATCATGGCGAAACGAGGCTGAGCGACCGACGAGGAAAGAACCTCGTCGAATGTCTGGATGTTGGAGACGGGAAGCGTGGGATCCAGGGATGCGATCTCACCGCGTACGGCGCCGATGAGCGTCTTAGGATCTCCGCGCGTGGCGATCGTGAGCGTCATTCCCCTGATGTTCCCGGCGCCCGCAACCTGAGCCTGCGGTTTGTAGTAGCGCTCGTTTACCTCTCCGGTAATCCCGTTGTGGGCTACATCGCCGCCGCCGCCGACGACGATCGCGGTGTCACCCCCCGACGACATCACTTCCACTCCGAGCGGACTCTGGTTGGGCCAGTACCGATTCGCGAGCGTCTGGTTGATCACCATGACATTTTGACCGTCCGAGTTGTCGCCCATCTCGAAGGTCCGGCCTTCCATCACTGGGATGCCCATCGTCTCCAGGTAGCCGGGTGTGGCATACTGCCAGTCCGCCTGCAGTGATTCGTTGGGCCGAGGGACGTAGCCTACCGGCATGAAGCCCGAGTCGCCCATCGTACTGGCCAACGGCAGAATCCTGGCCGCGCCTGCACTCTCTACACCGGGCAGTTCGCGGACTCGGCGCAGGAGTTCGTCGTAAAAGCCGACGACCGCCGGCGCGTCCGGGTAGGCAGCAGAGGGTGCTGAGACGCGCAGCGTGAGCACGTCCTCCGCGTCGAAACCGGGGTTGACGCTGAGCAAGGATACGAAGGTCTTCATCATGAGCCCGGATCCGGTCAGCAGGATCACCGCCATGGCCATCTGGGCGGCAACGAGCAGACCCTGCATGCGATTGGAACTCACGCCCCTGCGTCCGCCACGCCCACCTTCGTGCAGCTTCGTGCCGACGTTCCCATGACTCACGCGTATCGCGGGCACGACACCGAAGAGCAGCGCCGTGAACGCTGAGACACCGATCGTGAACAGCACGACCGTCGCGTCGAGGGACACCGTATTCGAGCGAGGCACCGCCGTCGGGTCGATACCGAGCAGAGCGTCTACACCCAGCCACGCGAATAGGAGTCCTAGCGCCCCGCCACCGGCCGCGAGCACGGCACTTTCGGTGAGCAGCTGTCGGAGAATCCTTCCCCTTCCTGCACCGAGTGCGGTTCGCACAGCGACCTCCCGAGTGCGAACCTCACTCCGGGACAGCAGCAAAGTGGCGACGTTGCCACAGGCGATGAGCAGCACGAACGCGACCGCGCCCAGGAGTAAGAGGATCGTATTGCCGGCGGTGCCGACGATGTCCTCTTTCACGCTGTACACGCGAGGCTGGAAGTTCTTTTCAACGGTGAAAACGCCTTCGGCCCTGAGTTGGTCGATGAGGCCGACCAGATCAGCCCGCGCTGCCTCGACCGTCTGGCCGTCCCTGAGCCTTGCGACCACATAATTTCCGTCGCTGCCACCTTCTTGGAGCGCGAGCGGAGTCTCGACATCCACCCCTAATCGTCGATATCGACATACGTCGGGAAGAAGACCTCGGAGACACTCGCCGAGCCGTAGTCGACCGGTAGCACGAACCCTTCCGGCAAGACGCCGATGACCGGGAACATGTCCCCGTCGATCTCCACGCGCCGACCGACGATCGCCGGATCGCCACCGAATCTGCGTTGCCACAGATCGTGGCCGATGAGGATGTCAGGAATCGAATCCTGGCCGGCCTGCGCATGGTGCGTGCGGCCCAGAACGGGCTCCACGCCGAGCACCGCGAAGGTGTTCCAAGTCACAGTGGCGTAGCCGACTCGTTCGGGATTCTCCGCTGATGTGAAGTTCACCGAACCTCTCCCATACAGCGCCACGTCTGCCAGCGTTCGGTTCTGCTGATACCAGTACGTGTACTCCTGCCTGGAGACCCAGGTCTTGTCTGGGAAATTGTCCCACGACGACCAGATCGTGACGACCTCGTCGGAGTCCGCGTAGGGCAGCGGGCTGAATAACACCCCGTTCGCCACGCTGAAGATCGCGGCGGTCGCACCGATGCCGAGCGCGAGCGTGAGTACGGTCGCAGCCGCAAATCCAGGATTCCTGCGTAGCGAACGCGTCGCGAATTTGAGATCCTGCAGTATCGAAATCATCCCTTCCCCTCCCGTCCATTCGTTCAGCCACCGCGGTAGCGTGTGGCGCATCATTCGAGCCATCGTAGGTCACATCGCCGCTTGCTCTGTCCTGAGAAGCACGACGAGCACGCGATGCTCATCTGGGTCTTCTGCGCAGAGCAGGATCCGTTCACCTGCCGGCAGCGCGACGGCCCCGGTCTCGTCGAGATGGTCGATGCGTTCCGCAACTCTCCTCCGCTGTTCGCGGGGAAGAGCTCGCAGACCAGCTACGACCGCACTCGTGAGTTCGACGTTCCAGCGATCCGGCATGCGGCTAGAGGTCCAAGTCTCGGCGGACCTCGTCCCACGAGCGTGTGCCCGATTCGTTCATCGCGGCGAGCGCTGCCTCGAGATCCTTTTTCGACAGCAGCGAGCGCAGCCGATCGAGGAGTGTGACTTCCTCGAGTGGGACGATGGCGACCAGCCCTTTTCCGTGACGCGTCACGACGAACCGCTCCTTGCCGTACGCTGCACGGTTGAGGAGGTCCGCCATGTGCTTCCGGGCTTCCGCCGTAGTGACTTTCTTCATCTCTAGCTCCTGGGTGCCTTCCTTGGACGGTACGTGTCGTCCAGAGGTCGGAACAAAATGCACGTTTTGTACAAATTGTGCAAATCGGGAGCTGCTCGGCGTGGGCGGCCGTTGGAGGCTGCTAGAGTCGCCCGAGGTCGCAGTGCATGAGCGTCATGGAGCCGGGTCCGCCTAGCGGACCACCCTCCGAGGTGAGTGCGACCAGGCCGTCGAGTCCGATGCCGACAGCTTCACCCTGCCCCTCCTGCAGCGTGCGCAGGTTCACGAGCGCACCGTCGATGGCGGCCAGCGTGTCGCTGTCCATGCGGTAGAACTGGAGTGCCTCGTAGGTCCGAAGCGCGAGCACTGCTCCCTGCGGGTCAGATGCACCGCCCGTCACCTGGCGAGGCAGGATCCGGGCGCGGGTGGTTAGCTGCTGGACTTGCTCGAGCGTGACCGTGTCCCCGCGCAGCGGCGGTGGGTAGCGGTACACCGTGACGGGGTGATTACGCCCTTTCGTGACAAAGAACACGCGTTCGCCCGGTCGGACGAATAACGCTTCGATATCCCTCGGACCGTCCGGCAGCCGGATCGGGAAAGACTCCATAGTCAGGCGCCCCTCAGAATCCACTTCCGTGCCCGCGCCCGTCGGGTCCGGCTCTGGCACGCGGTGGACCTGAATGTTTCCGGCGGCCCGTTCCTCATGGTTGTCGCCGAGGTCGGCCAGGTAGAGGCATGACCCATCCTCTGGGCAGGTGGAGACCGCTAGGTCCTCCCAATCGCGCAGTCGATCGGCGAGTCGAAAGCGCGCGGTGATCGACCCCTCACCGTCTACCGCGTACAGATCCGAGCCGCCGTCGTTGTGCGTCCAGAATGTGCCAGGGTGTCGGAGGCTGACTGCGACACCGCTCGATTCACGAAGGTCGTCTGGGAAGGCGATGCCCGATGATGTCGGGCTACACCCGGGACCGGCTGTCGCGACGGGCCCGCAGCCCATCATCCACAGCGCGCTGCCGAGCAGGGCTGCATGGCACTTGGCTGGTAGTGCGCTCAGCTACCGGCTCCCTGAGTGGCTTCGGCGTACACTTGGGTCAGGATCTGGACGAACGACTCCGTCGGCAGTGCTCCCTGGAGCGGAGGGTAGCCCATGATGAAAAACGTCGGTGTTCCGCGGACGCCCGCCCGCTGAGCCAAAGCCGTCGCCGCCGCGATGCGATCGATGCGGCGGTCGTCGGCCAGACAGGCGTCGAACTCACCGAGATCCACACCGGCGTCCCCGGCCATGGTTCGCACGACGGCCGCCGGTTCATCGCTGCGCTTCCAGTCCGACTGATCGGTCCAGAGGCGTTCATTGAGCACTGCGAACACCTCGCGACTCTGGTCCAGCGCGCATTCGGCTCCCTCCGTTGCCACGAGAGAGTTGTCGAACATGCCCGTGATGTAGGGCATGAACTTCCACTCCACCTTTCCTTGTTCTACGAAATCAGCGAGCAGAACCGGGAAGGTCTCCATGTGGAATTGGCGGCAGTAGCCGCACCCGTAGTCGGACATCTCCAGCATACGGATGGGCGACTCCGGGTCCCCCCGGTCGTAGCCGAGGGTCGCAAGGTCGATATTCTGGCCTTGGTCCTGGGGAAGGTTGGGGTCCCCCATCAACGTCGAGGCGCCTCGCGGTGACCCGCTGAGTAGACCGGCGGTCGTTGAACTCGTATCCGGGGCGTCAGGTGCCTCGGATCCGCACGCGCCAAGGGTGAGCGCGGCCGCGACCGCGACCGAGCGAATAAACAACCCCCTCATGGTATCTCCAGATTGATGAGCTGGCCCAACCCGGCCAGAAATGCTGTCATGGTCGCGAAGCGACCCGTAACCATAAGAAAACCGATCACGACGAGTAGAGTTCCGGCCACCCGCCCGAGCGGGGCCATCCAATTCTTCAGACGATCCGTCCCGGCCAGGAACCAGTTGAACGCCACAGACGCGATCACGAAAGGGATGCCGAGCCCGAAAGCGTACGTCGCGAGCAGCAGCGACCCATGCACCATGGTGGATTCGAGACTCGCGTAGAGTAGAATCGATCCGAGAATCGGTCCGATGCAGGGCGTCCATCCCGCGCCGAACGCGATTCCCACAATCAGTGAGCCCAACGGCCCGGCAGGTCGCGACGAAAGATGCACACGCCTCTCGCGGGCGAGCGCCGGAAGGCGCAGGGCTCCCACCATGTAGAGCCCGAAGACCATCATCACACCGCCTCCAGCGCGGTTGAGCCACGGCAACGTACGGGTCACTGCCTGACCGAACGAGGTGGCCACCCATCCCATGGTCATGAAGACCGCTGAGAATCCGACGACGAAGAGCACGGCATTGACGAGTGCGCCTCTGCGTGCCTGCGTGGCCGAGTTCTCGCGAAGGTCTGCGAGCGTCAGACCGGAGATGAATGCCAGGTAGCTCGGGACGATCGGTAGGATGCACGGAGACAAGAACGAAACGAGCCCTGCGAGGAATGCGAGCGGCAGCGATACCTGGACGTCGAGTGACATGTTGGTGCCAGCCTAACGGGCCGTCAGAGACTGAAGTTCGTGAGCAGGCGTTTCTCTTTTTCGCCCACCGTGGCCTGGATCTCCAGATACTGCTCGAGCCCGCTGCCGTTGAGCTTGTTGCGGAGCAATTGGTCCAACTGGAACAGGCCTGCTGAATTCGAAAGCTCGACCGTCACACAAATCGGCTTGTCCTCGCCGGGCTCGATCTTCACGCTCTCGACGGCTGCGGCGGATACCGAGTGGATCGAAAGAGAGCCGGACGAGAAGGGGATGCGTGAGCGCCCCTTTGCCATGTCCAGAGCGTCTGCTGTACGCACCACGCCCGCCTCGAGCGTCATCGGCGAGCCGCCCGATCGGTGCGAGATGATTGCGTGGAGGATCTCCGCGCGCACGATCGTGGCGTGGCGTGCGTCATAGATCTCCGGCAAGATCCGCTGGAGCTTGTCCTGTGCGATGAAGAGGCTGAAGGCTTCGTGGTCCGCGCGGTGGATCGACATGCCGACATCGTGCAGGAGCGCGGCGAGCGCCACGATGACTTCGGCGTCGTTCGCTTCCATTTCGTAGTTTTGGACGATTCCGGGCTCGACTCCTGCCTCCATCAGCAAGCGCAACATGCGGACCGCGATGTTCATGACGATCTTCACGTGCACGGGGCCGTGGTCCGTCATGCCCAGCCTCTCGACCGCGTTCACGTTGGCGGCGATCCAGAGGCCATATAGATCGTCGTCCGCGTTCACCAGCTCCATCGCTTTACGGAGCTTCGGGTTTCGGCGGTCGGGCACCGTCATGACGATGCGTTTCTCGAAGCGCCCGTCCACGTCTCGGACCAGGTCCTCTGCGTCCGGAATGGCCTCGGTATCGAAGTATTCTTTGCTCACAAGGCCGACTCCCAGTCAGCGACTTTGTCGGCTCCGTCTACGATGACCACCGTGCCGACGATACGGTCGTGAATCCCTTGTCGATTTGCGTCCCAAAAGATCTGAGCGAAGCCGAGCAAGCCGGTTGCGAAGCCTGCTGCGTAGCCACCCACACGCTCGAATGCCACCCACCACGTGATCGGTTCCCCGTCGAGCCTTACGACGCGTACGCCCATCATGGGCTTACCCACTGTCTGGCCTTTCCACCAAGAGAGGAAGACCGTGAGGTAGAGCGTCCACCACCCGAATCCGAAGGACAGCTCACCCACGAAACTTCGCAGCGTCCCGAAGATGCTGCCGTCGGATGCGCCGTCGAGCTGCTCCTGAGTAGAGGCCAGCTGACGCTCCGCCTGGGCCTGCGTGTCCTCAGTGTTCTGGATTCGAGTCCTAAGCTCGGAGATAGCCTCGGAGTCGAGCTCACTCGAGATGCGATCGGCGAGCACCGCGAACCGAAAGGCCGACGCCCCGTCTTCCGGCTCGTCGTCCAATAGGGACGAATACATGTCCAGTGCCTCCGCCGTCGAAGATGCCGCGATTTCCTCACGAATGGCCGCGACTTCGTCTTGCCCATGCGGAGCGTTGGCTGTCATTCCCCATGATCAGGCGCGTGAAAGCGGCTTCCGCTTCGTCCGCCCAAGGCGCGTTGTCGGGCACTGCGGCCAGCACGAGGCCGAGAACTTCTTCGGGTTCGGCCCCTATGTTCTCGGCGACCTCCATAAAGTCGCCGACTTTGGCTTCAGCTTCCTGCAGGTTGTCGACGTCGGTGAACATCGCTTCAGTCACGAGTCCCGCGAATGCTCCAGCGAACGGTATGGCGGAGACCGCAGAGATCAGCTGTGCGGGATCGTCCTCGTCGCGCCCGTCTCCGCCGAATCCGGTATTGAACCCGAAGGCCACCCAGGCAAGAGCGGTGGCGACGCCGATGAAGATCCCCAAGCATCCCACTGAAAACCGCATCGCTCGTCCGAAGACGCTTCCTTTGACGGGCGTTCGATTGAAGCCGGCGCGTAAGAAGACAATCGCGGCGACGATACCCAATACCAGAGCGAAATCGCTCGTCACGAGCGTAAAGATCCCGACCACCGCAAGATCGATGAGAAGTGCGAACAGTCGCTTGCTCGGACCGGCCAGTGGCGTGCCGAGCAACTCCTTCGCAACCTCGAACGCGTCCGGAGTGATGATGTTGCGCGGATCGCGGTGCTTTGAGCCCGTGATCATCCAGCAGCCCGACGTCATCTAGGTCCGCGACTGCCTCTCCGCGTCCAGAGGACCAGCGCGAGTCCCACTGCGGCACCGAGCAGAGCGCCGCCGGCGAGTGTGCGCGCGCGGCCGCGATCTCCGAGTGGTGACATGATGACATCGTCCTCTGGCGACAGGATGACGTCGTCCTCGTCGGCATAGGCCGGAAGCGTCACAGCTCCCTCGGCAGCGATAGCGACAGTCTCGTCTTCGTCCCCTTTCCACGGGCATTGGGCGCATGAGAGCACACCGCGTTCGCGCGCTGTACGGTTGGCGGAGACGACCTCCTCACCGCAGATGGGGCAACCGAGACCTTCCGGTAGCGGTTGGATCATTCCGTACAGGGCGCCCTTTGAGAGGTCGAGCTGCTCGGCGATCTGATTCACGCTGCGCTCCGAGCCCCAATACAGCTCGTTCGCGGTCGCTTCCTGCATGCGTTCAGAGGTGTCCGTCATGTAGTGCTCGGCAGTGCCTTGACCCGTTCGTACAGTGCGATGAAGATAGCTTCGCTCTGCCGGTACTGCACAGCGAAGGCTACTGAGCAACCGGTACCCGTACTCATGAAACGGTCCGTCCGCGTATGCACATCCCGGTTTCCCACGGTCGCCTCGAAGCGCTGGTGAAAGAGCCAGCGGGTCCCGCCCGTGGTGCGGCGGTCGTGTGTCACCCGCACCCGGTTCATGGCGGCACCATGCACACAAAGGCCGTGTACCGTGCCGCTCAGGCTCTGAACGATGCTGGGCTCGTGGCATTGCGGTTTAACTTCCGGGGCGTGGGCGCGAGCACGGGGAGCTTCGACGAGGGGATCGGAGAGAGGAACGACCTCGAGGCGGCGCTGGACTGGCTGGAGGCCCGGTACCCCCAGTTGCCTCTCGTCGTAGGCGGATTTTCCTTCGGATCCATGGTGGCGCTCTCCGTCGCCGCGGATGACGAGCGTGTGGCCGCGCTGTTTGGCCTGGGGCTACCTGTCGACATGGATCACTACGACTACTCGTTCCTCGCGCAGACCGACAAACCGATCCTCGTCGTACAGGGAGAGAATGACGAATTTGGCAGTGGGGAGACCGTCTCGAATTTGCTTGATGCGCTGGGCGCGCATATCACACTGGTCCGCATATCTGGATCGGACCATTTCTTCACGGATCGCACGGACGAACTCCGTGCCACAGTTCACGGGTACTACGAATCGGGACCGGGTTCCCGATCTCTCGTGACCGTCTAGCTAGTACCAGCGAAGGGGAATTCATGCGCAGTCGCGACCGAGTACTTCAGAGTCTCGAAAAAGTCTATCGCAGTGCTTTCGGCGCAGCCGAGGAAGCTGACGATGCAGAGTCGATGGCTCGCCTAGACATCGGCTATCAACGCGATCAGCTCGAGCTGGAGGTTCTGCTCGACATCCGTGAGCTGCTGACACCGGAAGAGAAGAACTCGACCACCTCGCTGCTCGAGAAGGCGCAACAGATCCGCAGGCTCACCAAGCTCCGGTGAAGACCACATGATGCATTTGCCCTTCACTCGCGAAGTGCGGCGAGGAGACACGATCCGTGGGGAAGTTCGAGTCCCCGACGGTCCGCCACCGACATCCGCCGTCGTCGTCGTGCACGGATTCAAGGGCTTCAAGGATTGGGGCTTCTTCCCTCATCTGTGCCAGGGCCTGGCCGCGGCGGGACACGCGGTGGTCTCGTTCAATTTCAGTCGGAACGGCATCGGCTCCGACCCACTGGAGTTCACGGAACTCGACAGCTTCGGCAGCAATACGCTCAGCCTCGAGTTGGACGAGGTCCGTCTGATTCTCGACGAAATTTTCGAAGGCAATCTGATGCCGCGTGTGCCGAAGAAGGTGGGATTGCTCGGCCACAGTAGGGGTGGAGGCCAGGCGATTCTAGCGGCCGCGGAGGAGCCTCGTGTGGACGCGCTCGTCACCTGGGCGGCCGTTTCTCATTTCGACCGTTGGTCGGACGCAGCCAAGGAGGAGTGGCGCGAGCTCGGTCGTCTGTGGGTCATGAATGCGCGCACCGGCCAGCAGATGCCGCTGGACTTGTCGTTACTCGAGGACTACGAGAAGAACAGCGCGCGCCTAGATATTCCTTCGGTGGCGAGCCGCATTACGTCGCCATGGCTGATTCTCCACGGACGCCAAGACGAGACGGTGCCGGCGGACGAGGCGAGAGCGCTGGCAAAACAGGCCGCGCATGCACGTATGACGCTCGTTGATGGTGCGGGTCACACGTTCCAGGCCCGGCATCCCTTTGGGTCGTCGCCACCCCAACTCGACGAGGCGCTGCGTTGCACGATCCGGCACTTCGAACGGCACCTAGTGTCGGGCGACACCTGACCGGCGTGGACCGCGCGGTCGCCATGGCGGCTTCGGTGGCGAAGGCGTTGCAGGCGATCGGGCTCGAGGACGAGGGGATCGACCTGGTCTTGAGTGCCCACGATCTGGCGATGGGACCAAGGGTCAAGCAGCTCGACGACGACCATCATCCAGACTATCTGCATCCCGGGCGGTCCGTGCTGATTCTCCTTCGTGATGTCGGGCTTACCGATTCCGCGTCTCTGGATGCCAGCGCCCTCTTGGAGTCGGAGTTCGAGTCGCTGCGAATAGCGCTGAGCCGGGTCGAGTCAGAGGTCGGCGCCGAAGTTGCCGGAGTACTCTTGGAGATCCCGGCTCCTGGAGATGAACGGCTGGTGGAGCGGTTGGTTCTACTTCCGGTGCCGGTTCGGCTCGCAGCACTCTCCGAGCGCCTGGATCAGCTGCGCCATGCGCACCTGCATCAGAATCAGGGCTGGTGGGCTGCCATCCATGAAGAGGCCACGTGGGCGTGGCTTCCGGTCGCCGAACGCACGCACGAGCGCATTGCACAGCGGTACAGGCACTGGCACAGGACGTTCGCGAGGAGGTTGTAGACCACTCGTGTTCCGTCGCGAAGGGGTACTTCCTGGTGCATGCTGCTTGCCTCCCCCTCGGGCTTTGATTACCCCTTTGGCCCCGTCGTGCGCGGGATGACATGATCGGCGTGACACGAGAGGATGTGATGGACTATGACCTATATCATTACCGAGCCCTGCATCGAGGCCAAAGACGCCAGTTGTATTGAGGTATGTCCGGTCGATTGTATCTACGAGGCAGAGGCTCAGTACTTCATACATCCTGATGAGTGCATCGATTGCGGGGCCTGTGAGCCAGAGTGCCCTGTTCAGGCAATCTTCCCCGATACAGACGTGCCGGGCGAATGGAAAGAATTCATCGCCAAGAATTACGTACACTTCGACTGTGAAGTACCGGCGGAATAGGAAAATAGCGGAGGCCTCGCAGGTCCCCGCCGCCTCTTAGTGCGAGCGCTCCAAGTTGGGGCGCTGCCCTGTCGGGTCTCTGCTAGAGACCGAGTTCCCGGATGCGCTCGAGAGAAATGGTCGCGGGCTCGCTCTCTCCGGCTGGGATAGGCTGAGCGGTTTGCATTTCCACCTGCTTCTGTTGGCGCACGAAGAGGATCGTCGTCGCGAGCGCCGCCGCGCTCAGCAGACCGACCGTCAACTTCCTCATTACTTACCCCTCTGGTGTAGTATTGACCGTGTCACGAGTATAGCAGGAAACGTGCCGCATCAACCATTTGTGACAGGCAGCTGTATCCGTTCTGTTCACAACACTTTACGCTGTCGCATCTCTCGGCCTTGCCATCGACAACCGTCAGATTCGACAGTGACCCTCGGAAATTTGTTCCGGTAGAAAAGACATGCACGACCCCTTGAGTGTTGAAGGACTCGAGCGAGCCCTGGGCGGCGACCCCGTCGCGCTCTGCCGGGCACTTGTTGCGACCCCCTCAGTGAACCTCGTTTTGGCGCCCGGGGAGGCCGGTGAACGGGGGGTGGCCGAGTTGGTTGCGGGGTGGCTCGACGCGTGGGGCCTGGAGCCGAGCTTGATCGAAATCGCACCGGGCCGTTTCAACGTCGTAGGCACGCTGGAGGGCGAGGGGCCGACGCTGCTTCTGAACGGCCACCTGGACACCGTCGGAGTCGACGGAATGACGATCCCTCCCTTCGCGGCGACGCTCGCGGGGGACCGGCTGTCGGGTCGCGGCTCCTGCGATATGAAGGGCGGCGATGCCGCAATCCTCGCTACGGTCGCCCGGCTCGCTGAGGGGGGGCCGAGGCCGCGACTGGTCGTTGCGTTCACGGCGGATGAGGAGCATGCGAGTCTGGGCATGGCTCACTTGGTGGAGTCAGGAGTCCGCGCAGATCTCGCGGTGGTCTGCGAACCCACGAGCTTGGCGGTGATGCCTGCGCACAAAGGGTTCGTGTGGCTCGAGGCGCAGTTCCGCGGTCGGTCGGCACACGGGTCACGACCCGAGATCGGGATCGACGCCATCCGACATGCTGGACTCTACCTCGCCGCACTCGACGCATACGCTGAGAGCCTGCGGGCGCGGCCTGCTCATCCGCTTCTCGAGTACGGCTCATTCCACGCGGGCACAATCGTGGGCGGCACGGCCGAATCCGTGTATCCGGAGTCGTGCGAGCTGTTGCTCGAGCGCCGGACCATGCCGGGCGAGGACTCCGAAGCAGTGGTACTGGAGTTCCAGGCAGTGCTCGACGAATTGGCCGAGCGCCACGTGGATATCGACGCCTCTCTCGAGATGACGCTCGCGCGACCTGGCACCGAGGTGCACGAGTCCTCAGACGTGGTTCGAGGATTGATAGCCGCGGCTCAGGACCGAGGGCTGAAGAGCCCAGTCGAGGGCATGACTGCCTGGGTCGACGCTGCATTTCTCAACGAGGCAGGGATTCCGGCAGTCTGCTTCGGCCCCGGTGACATCGCGCAGGCGCATACCGAAGACGAGTGGATCGACGTGCGAGAGATTCGTACTTGTGCGGACGTTTTGGAGACGTTCGCTCGAGGATTGTGCTAGGCTACCGCCTTCGTGTTTGCACCAGGATCGCCCCGCCCTCAAAGCCAGTTCCGAAGCGCGTCGTCGCGTCTGAGGCGCTCAGGTACTCGACCACCTGCACATCGGGGACCCGAAAAGACCGGAGCTCTTGGATCCCGCCCATGCGTGCGGCACCGTCGACGATCACCTGGGTGGTTGCGCGGCCGCGATTTGTGAGCCAACGCGGCCGAACTTGCTGGATGGCCGTGAGCAGGTCGCGGCTCTGATGGTCGACCAGATTCTCCTGTGTGATTCGGTTCGGGTCTCCGCTGCGGCCTGTGGTGTTAGTTACCCCCTCCCCTCCCGCGCTTGCACAGCCGGCGAGACCCATCAACAGCGCAATCGACGCCACCATCAATCGTTCGGACGAAACAACACGCATTGCAGGCTACCTTCTCGAGGATCGACTAACCGCATAATGCTAGACGGGTTCGGCTTTCGCCACCCTTTTCTGCTGCGAAGTTGCCTGCGGGGAGAAACGCCTCGAATAGAGTCAACAGCCTTATTGAAGCCGGCGGATTTGGGAAGCGTAAGCATAGGCGTACCCTTGAAGCCGACCGACGTGGGGAGCGTAAGTGTACGCGCCACTTAGAACCTGGCGGACGTGGGGAACGCGGGTATAGGCGTCCCTGCGGGCGCGCGGAAGGCGGTTTCACGAGTGTCCCGAGGGGGGGAGCGAGCGATGGCGAACAAGAGTGACTCGGGCCGGGAGCCCGTTACCAACACTCGCCAGGTGACGATCGACGCGCTGTGCGAGCATTTTGCGAACGACGTCATGAGCGTCGAAGAATTCGAGCGTCGGGTGGACGCCGCACATTCGGCTACTTCCGCCGATGCCCTCAAGAAGCTTCTGCCCGATCTGCCGGGTGGTGGACTCCCTCCGGTGGTGGAGCCCCAAGCGACTCCGACGCCCGAACCGAGTTCCCAGTTCACGGTGACTTCGGCTGGGCAAGTGTAAAGAGAAGGGCCTCTTTGTCGCCATTCTCGGCGGCGCCGCCCGTCGCGGACGCTGGAGTCCGGCGAGGAAGAACTACTCGCTTGCTGTGATGGGTGGCTCTGAGCTCGACTTCCGCGAGGCTGTGATGGGTCCAGGAGTTACCGAGCTACAAATCTTCGCCGTGTGCGGTGGCGTTGAGGTTGTGGTTCCGCCCGGACTCAACGTCGAGAGCCACGGCATCGCCATCATGGGCGGATTCGAGCACTAAGGGGACGACTATCACAATCCGGACCCGCACGCTCCAACGCTCAAGATCACGGGTGTCGCGGTCATGGGAGGCGTGGAGGTTACAGTTCGCCACCCGGGAGCGCGCGCCCGCGACGCTCGTAAGCGGCGAAAGTTGGAGAAGAAAGAACGTCGTCGACTGATGAAGGGAGGCTGAGGGTTTGCGAGACGTCGCACTGGTGAGTGTGTCCATCGATTTGGGCGCGGGTCGGAGAGGCGTCGACATGGGCCCCTCCGCCCTTCTAATTGCTGGCATTACGGAGACCATCGAATCGCTCGGCTACACAGTGAGTGAGATCGGTACCGTGACTGCGGGCGGGTTCGAGACGACGGACCGAGGCGAGACGAAGACACGGTTTCTCGAAGAGATCGTCGAAGTCGGACATCAGGTAGGCACGATGGTTGGCGAGGGGCTGGCCAACGGCTGCCTGCCCCTCATTCTGGGCGGCGACCACTCACTGTCCGTCGGGTCCGCAGGGGCTGTCGCAAAGCACTTCCGAGCACTTGGCGAGTCGATCGGCGTGATATGGGTCGACGCCCACGCGGATATGAACCGTCCCGAGACCACACCGAGCGGCAACATCCATGGCATGAGCTTGGCGGTCCTGCTCGGACACGGTCATCCCAGGTTGGTCGACCTTTGCGGAGGCACACCAGCGGTTCGTGCTGAGAACGTGAGCATTCTGGGTGCGCGCGATCTCGATCCCGGAGAGAAGGCGTTGATCTCAGAATCGGGTGTCCGCGTTTTCACGATGTCGGAGATCGATGAACGGGGGGGGGTCTGCATGGAGGAGGCACTGCAGCGCGCCAACGACGGCACGGGTGGTTTTCACCTTTCCTTCGACCTCGATTCGCTAGATCCGCGAGTCGCTCCTGGCGTTGGCACACCCGTTCAGGGCGGTCTGACGTACCGTGAGGGGCACCTGGTGTGCGAGAAAGCTGCGCGATCCGGCGAATTGCTCAGCTTCGAGGTCGTGGAGTTGAACCCGGTTCTGGACGACAGAAACCACACGGCGCAGATGGCCGTGGGGCTTGTTGGCTCCGCGTTGGGGAAGGCAATTCTCTAGAGCGATCCGCTAGTGCGCCGCCCCCGGCCTGGAGGCGGCGCGCTCAGGGCGTGCCGATTGCCTTAGTTACCCAACGACCGCTCTAGGTACCCCTTCAGACGCTGCCAGGCGTCCAACGCCGGGCCACTGCGCAACTCTGGATCCCCGTCGACACGCAGCCAAAACCCGTGGTTCACATCGTCGTAGATGTGCACGTCGTTTTCGATTCCTGCTGCACCTAGCGCGCTCTCGAACGACCGCACCTGCTCCGGTGGGATGCCGCCGTCTAGTTCCGCGAAGGTGCCATAGACCTCGTGATCCATGGTTGCGAGAACTTCAGGATCATCGATGAGGCGACCGTAGAAGATTGCTGTGGCGTCGTGGTTCTCGCCGTCCAGCCCGAAGGACAGCGCGACGCCCCCTCCGAAGCACCAGCCCATGGCTCCGACCCGACCTGTTACGTCGGGCCGGGCTTTCAGGTAGGCGACTGCCGCGTTCAGGTTGGCCACGACTGCAGGCAGGTTGGACATAGCCTCCTGCATCAACGCGCTGTTCTCCTCCCCGTTGGAGCCGGTCCTGCCCTGGTAGACGTCGGCGGCCAAGGTCACGTATCCCTCGGCGGCAAAGTCATCCGCGACCTGTCGGACCCGGTCGACGAGTCCGTTCCACTCATGGACGATCACCAGGGCTGGGAAGGGTCCCTCGCCCTCTGGGACTGCCAGGTACCCCATGGTGGCTGCGTCACCTTCGACGTAGGCCAATCCCTCCCCCTGGAGCTCGCCACCCTCGCCGACGATGGCGGGCGGAAGCTCTCCGGAGGCGGTCGGCGCGAACGCGACCCGTGGACCGGACGGCGCAGCAGCCGACTCAGCCAGAGATGTGTCTTCGGAATCAGATGCGGCGCAGGCGGTCGTGGTGGCGATGAGAACGGCCATCGGTAGCGAACGGAGTCGAAACATGGCTACAGCTTCCTGAAAGGGGTTGTGCACAGAACGATTGCGGATAAGGTGCTTCAATCTTAAAATAATAATCTGTTATGCATAGGTGCCCATGACTTTGACAGCGCCGCCGTCGGGGTCGATGAACGCGAGTTCCGCTTCCGAAAAGGCGGCGAGGTCGTCGAGGCTGCGATTCCGGTCCTGAAAGTCCGCAATGTCCGGGGGAGACATGAAGCCTCGCTCGACGCCGCGCTCGGCGTTCGAGGACCACACACGGATGAGTTCGTCGGGTGCTTCGTACGGAAGGTCTTGGAGTAGCACGGCGTCGACGACGCTGAAGATCGCAGTCACGGAACCGATGCCAAGAGCGATGGTGAGTAGGGCCACCGCGGCGAAAGTTGGATGCTTCCTCAGGCTTCGAACGGCGTATCGGACGTCTTTCAAGGAATCACTCCTCGAGCGTGCTCGTAAGACTTCGAACGAGCCTTACGGTGGGTGCGCAGTTGGAATGGTGCAACGACGGGTGTTGGCTGAGTGGGTCGTTGTCGGACCCGCCGCTTGCTGCACACCGGCGTGCGGCGGCATCTTGGCGTTCCCTGATCTGCGATACGATCCCTGAAGACTTGGAGTCCCGAATGCGTCGAGTACGTCTGCTGGTGTTGGGGCTCCTGGTTCTACCGACCATGGGTGCCGACACGGCGCTGGACACATACCCACGCCGTACCGGGATCGATGTCGAGAACTACCGCTTCGAGCTAACGCTCAGCGACGACACGGACGAAATCGTTGGGCGGACCACGGTCTCGCTACGCTTCAGGGCGAACGGAGTGGTGGAGCTCCCCCTGGACCTGATCAGCGTGGACGACTCGGGGCCAGGCATGCGGGTGTCATCGGTGACCACGTCCGGCATCGCCCTCGACTACACCCATGAAGACGACTTGCTGACGATCCGGTTGGCCGAGCCGGGTCGGGCCGGGCGCCAGATTGATGTCACCGTCGAATACAGTGGCGCTCCCGCGGCGGGTCTGCGCATCGGGCCGAACAAGTACGGAGACCGGACGTTCTTCAGTGACAATTGGCCGAATCGGGCTCGGAACTGGCTGCCTACCATCGATCATGTGTACGAGAAGGCGATGAACGAGTTCGTCGTCACCGCCCCGAGCCGCTATCAGGTCGTCTCGAACGGTCTTCTGGTTGAGGAAACTGACCTTGGAGACGGCACACGGCTCACGCATTGGAAGCAGTCGGTCCCGATCTCGCCGTGGCTATATGTGCTGGGTGTGGCTCGCTTCGCTGTCCAGAACGTGGGCGACTTCAACGGAAAGCCGATCCAGACCTGGGTCTACCAGCAGGATCGGGACGCCGGCTTCTACGATTTCGCGGTTCCGACAAAACAGGTGCTGGAGTTCTACGACGAATACGTCGGACCGTTTGCGTACGAAAAGCTTGCCAACGTTACGTCCCCTGCCACCGGTGGAGGGATGGAGGCCGCCACGGCGATCATGTACGGGGAGAATTCCGTGACGGGCGACCGGAGCGTACGGTGGCGCAACGTGGTGATCCACGAGATCGCACATCAGTGGTTCGGCAATGCGGTCACCGAGGCGGACTGGGACCACGTGTGGCTCAGTGAGGGTTTTGCGACGTACTTCACGCTGCTCTTTCGGGAGCACGCGTACGGCAGGGACGAATTCGTCGACGGGCTGAAGGGCTCGGCCCAGAGTGTTTTTGCACAGTACGAACAGGATCCGGACTACCGGATCGTGCACGACAACCTCGATGACATGAGCCGCGTCACGAGTGGCGCGACGTACCAGAAGGGTTCCTGGGTGTTGCACATGCTCAGAAAGCGCATGGGCGACGAGGCCTTCTGGGCGGGCATCCAGGCATACTACGCGGCCCACATGAACGGCAGTGCGACCACGGACGACTTCCGAAGTGCCATGGAGCAGGCCTCGGGAGAGAACCTCGAGGGGTTCTTCCGCCAGTGGCTATACCAGGGCGGTAACCCGCATCTGGCCGGCTGGTGGCGGTACGACCCGACTGCCCAGGCGGTGAGTATCGAGATCAACCAGACGCAGACGAACGTGGGTCCGTTCGATCTTCCGCTGGAGGTCGGGATCTATATGGATGGTAGCGAGCGTCCGACAGCGATTCACACTGTCCACGTCACGAGCGGTTTTCATCGCTTCGTGATCCCGGTCGAGGGTGAGCCGGAGGACGTAGTGCTCGATCCGGACACGTGGGCGCTGTTCAGTGGCGAACTGGAGCATCGATGAGATCGGACGTGAGTATGAGATCGGAGGCGACAATGGGACCCGACATGAAGAATGACCCACCACGCGACCGAGCGGAACAGGACGCGTAGCTAGGAGAGTTCCAGTACGCGCAGGTTTCGCCAGCGGACCTTGATACCGCCCCCGTCATGAATCTGAAGCGCGATGTGACCGATGGCCGCACCGATCTTTTCGTCCACGAGGTCGATCATCTCGGTACCGTTGAGCCAGGTGGTCACGTGCCCGCCGACGATCCTGACGCGCATCTCGTTCC
>Ga0114996_10001246_pt1 | contig 34477 bp, 28 predicted proteins | sample ArcticOcean_MG_C_4_FD_87039 | JGI IMG/M metagenome (GOLD analysis project Ga0114996, IMG submission 87039) | Marine microbial communities from western Arctic Ocean - ArcticOcean_MG_CB4_134 | ecosystem: Environmental > Aquatic > Marine > Oceanic | place: Arctic Ocean: Canada Basin | collected... | reverse complement strand
GCGTCGACCTGGTCCTTCATCAGACTGATGAGCGGCGACAACACGAGCACGGTCCCGTCGAGAATGCGGGCGGGGAGCTGAAAAGTCAGGGACTTGCCCGCACCAGTGGGCATCACGGCGATGCAGTCACGGCCGGCGAGTACCGCGTCGACGACTTCGCGTTGGCCGGGACGGAAGTCCTCGAAGCCAAAAGTGTCTCGAAGCACGGTGAGCGGGTCGATTCGGGTCACGGACATGGTAGTGAGAGGAGCACGGTGGGAGCACGGTCGGAACGCTGTGGGCGCCCAAAGACTAAACTCGGAACCGGGCCACGCGTATGGTTGGATGCGAAGTCTTGTGACTCTCTATACTGTTCTCTCCGATACGGTACGGCTGCTTTTCACCAAGACCACTTTGGATTCGCACATGCTCGGTACTCTCGCGTTGCTCGCCACGCTCCAGGTCCCCGCCCCCACTCAGGAACTAGCTCCGGGCACTCAATACGACCCGGACATCCCGACTTTGCAGCAGGTGGTTGGGCACGATTTCCGAGAAGAGGTCACGCCTCCCGACGAAGTCGTTCGCTACATGGAAGCGCTCGCCGAGGCCGCCCCCGATCGTACTCACCTCATCCGATACGCCGAAAGTTGGGAGGGGCGCCCCTTGATCATGCTGGTTATCGCGTCACCAACCCGCATCAGACAGCTGGACCAGGTGAAAGCCGACCTCGCCCGCCTGGCCTACCCGGAGGGTCTGACTGACAGCGAGGCCGACGCTTTGGTAGAGCGCCTGCCGGTCGTGACTGCGCTCATGCACGGCGTGCATGGAAACGAGATCAGCTCGAGCGGCGCGGCAATGGCCGAGGCCTATCACCTACTCGCATCTCAGGGAGATCCGACGGTCGACCTGATCTTTGAGGAGTCGTTGGTGCTCATCGACCCGGTCGAAAATCCCGACGGACGTGCACGGTTCGTCGCCCAGAATACAATGGGTCGCGCAGCCTGGCCCGACGCGGCTACCTACTCGGCGGAGCACGATGAGCCCTGGCCGGGCGGGCGCGTCAACCACTACCTCTTCGATCTGAACCGAGATCTGTTCATCCAGAGCCAGCCCGAGACAAGAGGCAAAACAGCGGTGTTCCTGGAGTACTGGCCACACATCGTGGCGGACCTCCATGAGATGGGAGGAAACTCGACCTACTTCTTCCCGCCGACCGCACCGCCTTCAAACCCTTGGTACGGAGAGCGCCAGATTGCGCTCATGGACGTGTTCGGGCGCGCGAACGCCACGGCCTTCGACCAGCGCGGATTTGCGTACTTCAACCGCGACACCTACGACCTCTTTTATCCGGGCTACGTCGACATGTGGCCCATGAGCCACGGTGCGCTCGGCATGACCTATGAGCAGGCGTCGGCTCGGGCGCTCGTCCTACGACGCGCGGACGGTGACCTGCTCACGTACGGGGACGGCGTGCTCCACCACTTCACCGCAGCGATCACCACCGCTGAGACCTCGGCGCGCAACCGCGAGCGCATTCTGAGGGGTTACCTCGCGTTCCGGCGCGACGGCATCGAGGCGGGCCGCTCGGGGCAGAGCGAATACATCCTGCATTCGGCGCACGACCCAGGAATGGCGGAGCGGCTCGCTCACCTACTGGTGCAAAACGGCGTCGAGGTGCGTTACGTGACCGGGGCGGTGACCGTGGACGGGCGCACGCTTCCCGAGCGTGGCACGTACATCGTTCCTCTGGACCAGCCGGCGAACGGACTCGCTCACGACCTGCTCGACGCGCACGTCCCGATGGATGAAGACTTCATGCAACGACAGATCGAGCGGCGTGCAAACCGCCAACGTGACGAAATGTACGATGTGACCGCGTGGAGCCAATCGCTACTCTGGGACGTCGAGGTCATACCGAGCGAGCAGGCCACAGGGATGGCCGGAGACCGACTGCAGTCCGAAGTGTCCAGACCGGTCACGGCGCTGCCCGACGCACTCGTCGGCTACCTCGTGCCTTGGGGAACGAACGCCGCATCACTCGTCGCCGAAGCACTACGTGGAGGACTCCGAGTCCGCGCTGGCGGTGGCACGTTCACGCTCGGCGGGCGCGAGTACGGTGTCGGGACGTTGATCCTGCGCTCCTCCGAGAACGATGACGACTTGCCTGTGCGACTCGCCGAGCTCGCAGCGAAGCACGGTGCAGAGGTCATCGCCATCGACGATTCGTACGTGCCCGAGGGCATGTCTCTCGGAAGCAATTCGGTACGGGCTCTGCGAGAGCCGAAGGTGTTGCTGGTATACGACAGCCCCGGCTCGACCAACTCCGTGGGATGGGCTCGGTACGTTCTCGAGCGCCGCTACGGGACGCGGACCACCGCCGTGCGAGCCTCGAGCCTTGGTCGGGCTACGCTCGCCGACTACGACGTGATCATCTTCCCCAGCGGTAACTACGGCTCCGCGGTGGGCGATGGATTGGTAGACGACCTGCGTGGCTGGATGAGCGACGGCGGCACGATGATCACGATGGCCGAGTCGACCCGCTGGGCGACGCGTGCGGGCCTGTTATCGACAACCGCAGAACGCCGTGGTGGACGCGCAGAAGGAACGGACGCACCGGACGCCGGCACAGCTGATCAGCCGATTGAATACCTCGACGAGATTGCGCCCGGGGACGAGTCGCCAGAGGGTGTGCCAGGCGCGATCCTGCGCGTGTTGCTCGATACCGACCATTGGCTCGCTGCGGGTACCGACGGCGAAATCGGCGCATTCGTCAACGGCTCGCGAGTATTTCGTCCCATCACGCTCGATGACGGCACGAACGTTGGCCGTTACGCCGAGGTCGACGGGTTGGTACTCAGCGGAACGGTTTGGGAGGAGTCACGACCCCAGCTCGCCAGCAAGGCATTCCTGATTCACGAGGGCGTGGGTGGCGGCCAGATCATCGCCTTCGCCGAGGACCCGAATTTCCGCGCATATACTGAGGCCACGCAGTTGATCTTCATGAACGCTGTGCTGCTCGGGCCGGGGAGATGAGCCGACTCCGGGGAGTCTGGGTAGCGACGTATTCAGTCTACGTAGGGACTACGCAACCACGAGCCGTTGCTGCGTAGCACGACGTACGGAGACGAGATCTCGTCGCAGACATGGTTAGGGCGAAGCGATACCTCACGCCCACTCCATCAGAGATAAAACCATGTTCCGAAATACGATCCTCGTGGCGATCATTACGATTCTGACACTTGCGTCCTTCCAGCCCGCGCACGCACAAGGGCCGGAACGCGTCGAGTCCGTGACCGTGAGAGAGCTTCCACGGAGACACCTCTCCGGACCGCGATTTGGCTTCACCACGTTCACCGGCGACGTGGCCGACCGACGCAACTCGGTCGGCAAAGAGGCCATCATGAGCCAATTCGGTTGGCAATTCGAGACGCAGATCCTCTCTCAGACTGGTAGCAACCAGGCCTTGATGGAGTGGGTATTCCTCGTGGGCGGAGTGGAACAGGACGAGCTGAACCTGTCCCTCTCCTGGATGGCCGGATATCGCCTGCCCAGCGGGCTCGAGTTCGGTGTCGGGCCGAGCATCAGCATCACCAAGGACAGCAGCAAACCCACGACGTCCATGGTGGTCGCAGGAGGGACCACGCTGCCGTTCGGGGACCTCTTCATCCCGGTGAACCTCGCGGTCGCATTCGCTGAAGGTGGTCCTCGGGTGACGACTCTGCTCGGGTGGATCGTTGGGTAATTTCTGTCCGACAGACGCTGGCAGTACGCTCGCCGGCCGACACAACGTCGGTCGGCGGGCTGGCTGTGGTCGACCTGCCTGCTCTTTAGGGGCACGCTCTGCGCGGGCACTCTGTACTGGAACTCCGTCCCGGAACGAGGCATACATCTAGGGCCGTATCCCATATGCCGGAGCTCGTATGCCATGCTGAAGGCGCTCGCACTCTTCGCGCTGGTCCAGGTGCCCGCTCCCACCCAGGAGCTGTCACCCAGCACCCGGTACGATCCGTCGATTCCCACACTCCTGCAGGTCGCCGGGCACGATGTGCGAGCGGAGATCACGCCGCCGGGTCAAGTGATCGCATACTTCGAGGCTTTGGCCGAGGCGGCGCCGGACCGCACGCAGTTAATCCGGACCGGGGAAACTTGGGAAGGGCGGGCCACCGTGATGCTGGTGATCGGTTCCGCCGCGCGAATGGCTCGTCTGGATGCACTCAAGACGGACCTCCGCCTATTGGCTGACCCGCGCACGATCGAAGTCGAACAAGCGGAACGTCTCGTCCAGGAACTGCCAGTCGTCACCGCGTTCGTGCACGGTGTGCACGGAAACGAGATCAGCTCGAGCGGAGCGGCGATGGCCGAGGCATACCACCTGCTCGCGGCCCAGGGCGATGCCACCGTCGAGTTGATCCTGCGCGAATCTCTGGTACTCATCGACCCCATGCAGAACCCGGACGGCCGCGCGCGTTTTGTCTTCCAGAACACGATGGGCCGCGCGCGATGGGAAGATGCAACTCCGGCATCGGCTGAACACGACGAGCCGTGGCCGGGCGGACGTGTGAACCATTACCTGTTCGACCTGAACCGCGATTGGTTCGCGCAGACCCAGCCGGAAACACGCGGCCGGGTGGCCACGTTGCTCGAGTTCATGCCCCACGTGGTCATCGATGTGCACGAGATGGGCGGCAACTCGACGTATTACTTCCCGCCCAACGCGGTTCCGGGCAATGCGTGGACGACCGACGAACAGAGGGCGCTCACCGACATCTTTGGTGCTGCGAATGCCGCCTCGTTCGACAACCGGGGTTTCGCCTACTTCAATCGTGACACGTACGACGCCTTCTATCCCGGATATGGTGTCTCTTGGCCGATGGCGCAGGGAGCGATCAGCGCAACATACGAGCAAGCCTCGGCACGGGGACTCACGTTCCTGCGAAGTGACGGCGACCAAATCACATACGGCGACGGCGTTCTGCACCATTTTACCGCCGCAATCCAGACCGCCGCGACTGCTGCAACCCATCGGGAACGTATTCTGCGCTCGTTTCTTGAGTTCCGGACGAGCGCCATCACGCTGGGCCGTTCGGGCACGAGTGAGTACGTACTCACGTCCGAGCACGACCCAGGCATGGCGCGCCGCCTCGCCGAGACGCTGGTGCGCTCCGGCATCGAGGTAGACAAGGCACTGGAGCCGGTCACGGTAGGTGGGCGGACGCTACCGGCAGAAGGCACGTACATCGTGCCAATGGATCAGCCGGCGCACAGGCTCATCCGCAACCTGCTCGACCCGCACACGCCCATGGACGCCGACTTCGTCGCGCGACAGATCGAGCGGCGCGCGAACCGCCTACCGGATCAAATCTACGACGTCACGGCGTGGAGCCTGCCCTCGCTCTGGGACGTCGATTTGATCATGACCGACCGCCCGACGAGCGCCGCGACGGTATCGCTGAACTACACTCGCCAGATGAACGACGTCGTATCTCTCCGGGATGCGACGGTCGGATATCTCATGCCTTGGGGCACGAACACTGCCGCAGCAGTCGCCGAAGCGTTGAGAGACGGCCTTCGCATCCGGTCAGCCGGAGGCGAATTCACACTCGGCGGGCGGGAATACGCAGTGGGAACGGCGATCATCCGCAACTCGGACAACGGGCCGGATCTGCCTCGACGACTCGCGAGCATCGCCACGAAGCACGGCGCCGAAGTCATTCGGATCGACGACTCCTACGTGCGCGAAGGCATGTCGCTGGGTAGCAGCCGGGTCCGGCATCTCACCGAACCCCGCGTGCTACTCGTATACGACTAGCCTGGACAGACGTACTCGGTCGGGTGGGCCCGTTACGTGCTAGAGCAGCGATACGGACAACGCACCACCGCGGTACGTGCCTCGAGTCTCGGCCGAGTCGACCTCTCAGACTTCGACGTCCTCGTTTTCCCAAGCGGGAACTACGGCGGTGTGGTCGGCGACGGTATGCGGGACGAGCTGCGCGCGTGGATGGGCGATGGCGGCACCATGATCACGATGGCTGAGTCGACGCGGTGGGCGGCGAATTCAGGGCTGCTCGCGACGACAGCCGAGCGGCGCGGGGGCCGGGAGGAGGGAGACGAGCCACCGGATTACCAATCCACCGACCAACCGATCGACTTCCTCGAAGCCATCGCCCCGAACGACGAGGCGCCCGAACAAACTCCCGGCGCTGTTGTGCGCGGACTCCTGGACACCGGGCATTGGCTGGCGAGCGGCACCGACGGTGAGATCGGGGTGCTGGTCGAGGGCACGCGGATCTTCAGCCCAATCACTCTCGACCGCGGCACCAACGTGGGTAGGTACGCAGAGGCCGCCGATCTCGTCATGGGCGGCATCGTCTGGGAGGACGCCAAGCCCCAGCTCGCGAGCAAGCCCTTCCTCGTACATCAGCCGATCGGTAGCGGCCAGCTCATCGCCTTTGCGGAGGATCCCAACTACCGCGCCTACGCTGAAGCGACGCAATTGCTCTTCATCAATGCCGTGCTACTCGGGCCTGGTCGCTAGATTTTCGGCCATGAAGAGCTACCAGTTCCGAGACTACGGTCAGCCCCTCGAGGCCGTCGAGGTTCCGACCCCCGAGCCTGTCGGCACCTAGTTGTTGATGCGCGTCATCGCATGTGGCGCGTGCCACAGCGACGTGCACGTCTGGGAAGGGCAATACGACATGGGTGGCGGGCGCACGCTGGACACACGCTCGGGCCGGGATCTCCCATTCACGCTCGGCCACGAGATCGTCGCCGAGGTGGTCTCGCTCGGACCCGATGCCGAAGACGCAGCCATCGGGGACCAGAGAGTAATATTTCCTTGGATCGGATGCAGTGCGTGCGCGACCTGCGAGCGGGGCGAGGGACATCTGTGCCTCCAGACGCGGGCGATCGGCACGTTCGTACAAGGCGGGTACAGCGACCACGTGATGGTCCCACACGCGCGCTACCTCCTCGACTACGGAAACGTGCCGCCCGAGCTCGCGTGCACCTACGCTTGCTCCGGAGTCACCGCCTTCAGCGCAGTGAAGAAGGTCGTGGGACTGCATGGGCAGCACGTCGTCATCCTCGGAGCGGGTGGCGTCGGCCTGTCGGCGCTTCGCATGTGCAAGGCGCTCACGGACTTCGAAGTGATCGTCGTTGACCAGCGCCGAGAAGCATTGGACGCGGCGACGGAGGCCGGCGCGGACCACGTCGTCGATGCCTCGGACAAAGACGCGCACCGACAGATCAAAAGCCTGAGTAACGGTGGTGTTTGCGCAGCGATCGACTGCGCGGGCGCAGCCGCCACCGCCAAGCTCGGCATGCGCTGCCTCGCCGTGAGCGGTGTGCTCGTGGTGGTGGGCCTGTTCGGTGGATCGCTCGAGATCTCGCTTCCGATGCTCCCGTTGAAGAACCTCAGCATTCGCGGCTCGTTCCTCGGCAGCCTTTCCGAAATGGGCGAACTGATGTCCTTGGTGCGTTCGGGCCAGATCGGCGCCATACCGGTGCAGACTCGGGCGCTCGCTGAGGCTCAACGCACGCTCGATGACCTAGCGGCGGGCAACGTCGTCGGGCGGGTGGTTCTTACTCCCTGACGATGGTCTGCCCTTCAGGAGTATCGCCAGCGGAGTAGGCGGCGCTCGAGGCGTTCCGCCAGAGCGAAGAGCACGAGCACGAACGCCATGATCATCACGATCAGTGCGATCGTCAGCCCAGCGTTGTACGTGCTTTGCGCGAACTGCAGCAGATAACCTAGGCCACGGCTCGAGGCGACGAACTCACCCACGACCGCGCCGGTGAACGCGAAACCGACGGCAATCTTCAGATTGCCCATCACCCAAGCGGTCACCGACGGCACGTAGACCTCACGGATCAGTACTCGACGCCCACCCCCCAACGTTCGCACCCTCTCCACTAGGCGCTGGTCCACCTCTTTGATCCCGCTGAACACCGCGAAGAAGATCAGCACGGTGACGAGGACGAGCGCCAACGCAACCTTCGACGCTAGGTCGATGCCAAGCCAAATCACGAAGAGAGGCGCCAGGATTACCCGTGGGATCGCGTTGAGCATGATCATGACCGGCTCCAGCACGTCCGCCAAAAGCGGCGAAAGCGCCGCCGCGAAGCCCAGCACGATCCCCAGCATAAGACCACCGACTAGCCCGGCGAACGCGGCCAAGAACGTCGCCTCCAGATGTCCCCAGAAACTCGCATCACCGAATAGAGTGAACATCACGCCCGCGACGTCCGACGGCGGAGGGGCGTAGAACGGATCGACCCAGCCCAGTCGCGAGACGCTCTCCCAAAGAGCGAGCAGGAATACCAGAGCACCGGCCCGGCGCACCGTCGCAGTCTGGAAACGAGCGCTCACGTCGTGGCCTCCGGTACCTGAGAACCGAAGTCCACCGCATCGAGATCCGCCTCGTCCTCGAGGTCGCTCCACAGAGTTTGCAAGAGCGTCGCAAAGACGGGGCTCTGTCGAGATTCGAGCACATGCCGGGGTCGCTCGATGTCCACCGCGTGGCGAGCCCGCACCCGGGCGCGCGGCCCCTGCGACAAGACATAGACCACATCAGACAAGCTGATCGCTTCCTCCAGGTCGTGGGTGACGAGTAGCACAGCCAGATGCTCCCGCTCGACCCAGCCGAGCAACTCCTCCGTAATGCGCATCCTCACGATCGCGTCGAGGGAGGCGAATGGCTCATCCATAAGGAGGAGCTTGGGCTCGAGCGCCAGCACTTGGGCCATGGCCACGCGCTTGCGCTGCCCACCGGAGAGCTGAAGCGGATAGCGATCACCGAAGCGGGCCAGTCCGAGCAAGGTCAGCCACCGGTCCGCCTCTTCGTCCGCGCGCTCGCTTTCGGCACCTTGGATCCGCAGGCCCAACGCGACGTTCTGCCTGGCGGTGCGCCAAGGGAGAAGCGCGTCGTCCTGGAAGAGGAAACCGACCTCGTTCTTGGCCACGTCGAGCTCCACAGAACCGGCTTCGAGAGGTTGAAGCTCGGTTACGGCTCGGAGGACGCTGGTCTTCCCCGATCCCGACGGGCCCACCAAGCTCACGAATTGACCAGGCTCCACGTCTAGATCGACGCCCTCGAGCACCGGCTCTCCACCGTAGCCGACCGTCAGCCCCCGGACCCGCAGCAAGCTCGTGCTACCCCGCCAGAGTCTCGGAGTCCAGCAGCACGTTCAGGTCGACGGCACCTGGGGTGAGGAGTCCTGAGATCTCCTGGGCGGTGGCAACCCGCTCCGCGGCATCCCGCTCGATGGTGACCGTCTCCGGATACAGCGATAGGCGGTACCGCTCAATGATGCCCTGAAGCTGGTCCATATTCCCGCCAGCGATGAGTGCCGTAGGCAACGACGCAATGATCTGCTCGACAGGCATCGTACGCGTGTCAGCCAGGCCGCGTTGAAGCGCAGAGGCCAAGCGCCGCATCTCGGCCACGCGGGCTTCCCGTTCATCGGCTCGTACAGAGACCCCCATGAACTCGTAGGCACCACCGAGTCGGGCGCGGGCCTGCTCTATCTCCATGAAATTGACGAGTTCACGGCCGCCGGCCTCCAACAGAAGGGAGAGCGCCGGCTCCTGCACCATCGCCGCGTCCACCTGCCCGATGCGCAGCGCGTCGAAGATATTCGCGCCAATCGCCGCGAAGCGGACACTGTCAACATCCACCCTAGCTTGGTCGAGCAAGAACAACAGCAACGTGTGGTCGGCGTTGCCCAGGCCCGAAATACCGACCGACGTCCCCTCCAAATTGGCCACGTCCGAGATCGTGCCAGCCTGCTCCGGTGAGACGGCAAGCGCGAACAGAGGTAGTCGACCGGTCGAGGCGAAGCGACGAATTGACGCGCCGTTTGCCGCCGCTTGCAGCACGACATCGAAAGACGTGCCCGCGTACTCCACGGCACCGCCTACAAGCGCCTGCATGGCCGCGTTGCCCCCACGTGTGTAGACGAGCTCCAGATCAAAGCCCTCATCCGCGAAGTAGCCCTGCGCCCGTGTGACCTCGTACGGGATCACGCACAGAAGCTGGCCACAGAACGCCAGACGCACACGGGTGCCGTCCCCATCAGCCCTGCGAGAGCACGCACCTAAAGCCACGGCTCCCGCCGCTAGCATGCCCTTGACCGCAGTACGCCGATCGAGCGTCGCTTCGTGTGTCGGCCACTTCCATGGCGGGTCGCCTTGGACGACGCCCTGGAGTTCGGGATTCGTGCTTTCGCAGCAGCCCATGAGCACCTGTCGGATCGGTCAACGCCGGGTCACGTGTCACCCACGCTGAGGTCAAGCCTCGGCCCGGGCGTCGGGTTCCAACAATGGCCGATTGTGGAAGAAGGAGCAATCGCGCGCTCCCCGCCCTCTTGACGGAGGCAGTGGACCGGGCGGACACTGGGGGGGCGCAATCTTCGTCCCGTCAGGAGGTCCAAGCCGTGAACCGACTCCCCCGCCTTCAGACACTGCTCGGGCTCCTGCTCGTCGCGGTCCCAGCATGCTCCGGACCGTATCCACCACCGCCCGAAAGTCGGATCGATCCAGTGCTCGACATTTTCCACGGGGTCGAGTTCGTGGACGACTACCGATGGCTCGAGGACCAAGAATCCGCAGAGACGAGGACGTGGATCGACGAGCAAAACGCATACGCAGAAACGATCGTCGGCGAAGGCGCGATCCGAGACCACTTCCGCGACTTGCTGCGAGCTCGCATGGACGCCGAGAGCATCGGTGGCACACGCCAGATCGGGGCCTACGAGTACTTCACCATGCGGCGAGTGGGCGAAGAGGCACCGGTGATCTACCGTCGCCCGGCGCCGGAGTCGAATGACGTCGACGGTGCAGAAGAAGCCGACGAGCCGGGCGCGGACAGCACATACGAGGTCGTCTTTGATCCGGCCGACATCGATCCCACATACCGGACCCTCGTAACGATGATGGACTCGTCGCCTGACGAAACACTCCTGATGTACTCCATCCGCCAAGGTGGCGCAGACGAAATCGCGATCCGGATTCGGAACCTCGAGACCGGTGAGGACTTGCCCGACCGGCTGCCCAACTTCCTGTACGGTGGCGTCACGTTCGACGAGGACGGGACGGGCTTCTACTACACGCCTCGCTCGCGCACCGAAGGGCCACGGATCTGGCATCACGTTCTAGGCGAGCAACGTTCCGACGATGAGGTGATCTGGGGAGAGGGATACGGACCGACCGCCTTCATCAGCATGACCCCAATCGCGGACGGCACCTACCGCCTCTACAGTGCCCAACACGGGTGGGCACGCAACGACTACTTCATCCAGGCTGGCGACGGCCCGATTCGACCGCTCGTCGAGGGCGTCCCGGCTCACTTCCAGATTCGATACCGCGACGGGCTTCTATACATCCGCACGGACTGGGAGGCCTCCAACTTCCGACTCATGGTCGCCGATCCCGCCGACCCGGCGCCCAATCGATGGAGCGAGCTGATACCCGAGGGCGAAGACCTGCTGGAATCGTACACGTTCATCGACGACCGCATCTACGTCACCTACCTGCACGAGGTCGAGAACCGGATCTCCATCTTCGCGATGGATGGCACGCCGACTGGGACGATCGACGTACCGGAACAATCGTCAGTCGCGATTCGAGGTGCCGCTGAAGGCAAGGCTACCTTGACCGTGAACGGGTACCTCACGCCGAGTACGGAGTACGAACTCGACCTGAGCAACGGAGAGCGTTCGGTGAGTGAAGCACCCGACGGCGTGCCGGTAGGCTTTGCGGTGAGCAAGGTGTGGGTCAGCGTGCCGGGCCGCGTGCGCGCGCCGATGTATGTCATGCATCGCTCGGGCATCGAGCTGGATGGGACGCATCCCACCATCCTCAACGGGTACGGAGGCTTCACCTCCAACATCAAGCCGGGCTTCTCCGCTTATCGGCAAGCGTGGCTGGATGCGGGCGGCGTCTTCGCCGTGGCGACGCTACGCGGGGGCACGGAGTTCGGTGAAGCATGGCATCAGGATGGCATGTTAGAGAATAAGCAGCACGTCTTCGATGACTTCATCGCCGCAGCTGAAGCGCTTATCGAAGCCGGCTTCACCAGCCCCGAGCGCCTCGCGATCAGCGGGAGCAGCAACGGCGGCCTGCTCGTGGCCAGCGCGATGACGCAGAGGCCGGACCTCTTCCGGGCGGTACTCTGCACCTACCCGGATCTCGACATGATGCGCTTCTTCGAGTTCACCAGTACGAACAACATGCCGGCGCTGCTGGAGTACGGGGACGCGCGCATCCGCGAGCAGTTCGACGCGCTCCGTCAGTATTCACCGTATCAAGCGGTGAGCAACGGCGTCGATTATCCTGCCGTCATGTTGGCTACCGGCGATCTCGATACTCGTGTACCGCCACTACAAGCACGCCGCATGACCGCTCGGCTCCAGGCGGCCACGACGTCCGGTCTTCCGGTGATCCTGTCGTACGACGCGCGGGGGGGGCACGCGGCCGGTCGCGGCCGGCCGATGAGCTTGGTCGTAGAAGATGGCGCTCGAGAGTTGGCATTCCTCGCGCAGCAGTTGGGGCTGGGAGCGCCGGAGAGGTGAAGCGGACTCCGACTCGACGCTTAGGGCCGCTGCACCAGCATTGGCAGCGCGCTAATCTTGAGGACCCCGGAAGCCACGCTCCCGAGCAACGTCCCGTCGGCAACGCTACCCGACCACATGCGATTCACACCTGTGCGCCCGTGCGTGGTCATAAAGATCGCGTCTGCGTCGACGCCCTCCGCATAGTGCCCCAACGCGTCGGCTACGTCTCCCTCGAGGAGAGCGGAGTCTCCATCCCTTCCCAAGGTCCCCATGATCCTGGCGAGGTACTCCCTCTCCTCCTTGCGGTCCTTCTCCTCGTATGCGGAAATATCCAGCCCCTCAAAGTGGAACTGGGTGTTGGAGAGCAGCTGCTCCGGAGAGTGGGGCACATGTACATGGGCCAAATGCAGAGACGCCTCAGTAGCCCGGGCAATCTCTAAAGCGATAGGCAGACTCCGTTCGCTGTGCACGGAGCCATCCAATGGCACGAGGAGTGACTTGAACATTGGTCCTCCTATCATCCCGGCGAGGTGCCGGTGCGTTCAGACTCTACACTGAACTGTAGTCCCACCGGCTATGGTGCCGATGTCGGGATCCTCCCCCCGCTTGCAGTAGGGATCGTCCGGCCCAAAACGGCCGCGTGAGCGCTGCGATACCTCGACCCCTCCCACCCCGCCGCCCATCCCCCTACCTTGTCTCCCCCACATGCAACAACCCCAACCGTCGACAGAAGCCCCATGGACCTGAAGATCACTGGAATCGTCAAGAAGTTGCTGGAGGAGCAGTCTGGTGAAAGCCAGAAGGGGCCCTGGCGCAAGCAGGAGTTCATCCTCGAGACCGAGGGGAACTATCCGAAGCAGATCTGCATCTTGCAGTGGGGAGACAACATCGATTCATTCGGGGTGAAGGTGGAAGAGCGCATCACGGTCGCCATCGATATCGCGAGCCGTGAGTACAACGAGCGCTGGTACACCGACGTGAAGGCCTGGAAGGTCGAGCGCGACGGCGCAGGAGGCGGTGCCCCGCCGATGCCCGACGACGAGCCTTTCCCAGATCCGGCGAACTCCGGAGACGGAGACGACGGGCTGCCGTTCTGACGGTTATCTAGCCTCAGCTGTGACGTAGGCTGCGGCGTCCAACCGCGCTACATCCGGCTCAACAGCAGCCGTCCGGTCCGCACACATCACCCACGGCGTCGGTCGTGACATCGTACTCGAGCCCCTTGCTCTCCCGTGGGTGCCGCAGGACCGTGCGATTGCAATCAAAAGGCTCGGCATCCTCGAGCGCGATGGGTTCGAGCGGCTCCACGAGCTCGAAATAGCTTGCATACGGCTCGCTACGATAGATCTGGAAGGTCTTGTCACAGACGGCGATGCGTTCGCCCCGTCGCAACCGATGCCCATCGTCGTCGACCTCCTGGAAGGGCCCCCGGTAGATGACTGCCTGCTTCCGCTCGAAGCATTCTCCTTCCTTGCCCCTGAACGCCTCCACGGTGATCGAACGAAATTCGATACCGAGCACTGTCCGCCACGGCTCCTCCTGACGCGACAGGATCTGGATGCCGTAGAAGCCGGCATCCTCGAAGGCCTTCAAGAAGTCCGTTTCGGTGAAGGCGCCGGCCACACACCCACTCCACAACTCGGGGTCGTTCCGCATGTGCTCCGGCACGACCTCGTCCGAAACGATGTCGGAGATCACGGCGCGACCACCGCGTCGCAGGACCCGGAAGATTTCGCGGAAGAGCTGGGCCTTGTCGCGCCGGTCGACGAGGTTGAGCACGCAGTTCGAGACGACCACGTCCACGGACCGGTCTTCGACCATCGGCTCGGTTCGACGTAGGTCATCCGCGACCTCCTGAGCCGCAAAAAGGCCGTCGACGTCGGATACCGGATCGTTCTCCAGTACGCGCTCGAGGGCGTCTAGATCGAGCGCGAGATCCTGGATCCGCCCCCGACGGAAGTCGACATTCGAGTAGCCGATGCGACTCGCCACTTCGGGCAGATTCCGCCTCGAGACATCGAGCATCTCTGGCGTCATGTCCACGCCGATCACTCGCCCCTCGCGTCCCACGACCTGCGAGGCGATGAAGCAGATCTTACCCGTACCGCTACCGAGGTCGAGCACGGTCTCGCCCTCCCGCAAATAGCGGCTGGGGTCCCCGCAGCCGTAGTCGCGCTCGATGACCTCGTCAGGGATCACTTCGAGATAGCGAGGATCGTAGTCGACGGGGCAACAAAGGTCTTCGACGGGATGGTCCGCGCCGATGGCATAGGTCTCCCTCACTGTTGCTTCGACGGGCGTGCTCGGCATGACCTTCTCAGAGTGGGTGGAGCTGGAGAGTGCTGCTCACCAAAGACCGCCCGTGCTGGGGTGGTTCCCGGCATCGCCGATGCATAGGGCCAGACGATCGGGGCGGCCAGGAGGCAGCCCCGGCCGGAGCCTACTTTTCCTGAGCGCGGTCCCCGGATCGACATTCATCGCGCGACGCGCCGGAACGTAGCACGCAAACATCGCCACCAGCGTGAAGATGCCGCTGATGCTGACGAAGGTCAGCGACTCAGGCCTGCCCCAGCAGTCCGAAGTCCCGCGCGGCGCCAACCTGGCTCTCCAGCCACTGCGCCTCCGCAACGCCCGTCTGGCGTCCCAGGCGCGTGAGCCGGTAGTAGCGTCGGCGTTCGTCCGCACGGTCCTCGAGAGGGGAAGCCACCTCCTCGATCAGCCCCGAACCGACCAACCGCGCCAAAGCTCTATACAAGCTGCCGGCATGCAGGCTCGTCCTACCCTCGGTCCGAGAGTACACGGCGCGCATGATCGCATAACCATGTTGGTCCTCTCCAGACAAGGAGAGCAGGATCTCGAAGGCTACCGGAGCAGAAGATCGAGTGCATCGGTCATCGGCACCGTCATGCTTCCCTCTTCTCCTCAGCGTAGATTATTCGCGTTGAGACTATACGCGTAGTGCACGTAGTCGCCGGAGCCAGGACTCAGCGGAGGCCGAGACTGTGCATTTCTCCTTGAATCCCGCGTCCCATTGCGGGAGATTGTGGACTAACTTCACGAGCGAGAACGCGGTAACGATATGTCCAAGTCGAAAGACGGAAGCTCCACGGCCGAAGCCAGCACCGAGGCCAGACCAGCGACGAGTCGCCTCCCTATGGAAGACAGCACTGTCGACGCACCACCCGCTGCGCCGGGCGCGATGGAGTACGACTACACCAACTTCTATTTCGGCTCCGGGAGCGATGCATTTGCCCTCTTGGAACCGTTCGACGACTGGTGGCGCGAGGTAAGGCCGTCCGGCTACTACCTCTACGAGTTGCCGATGCACTCACAGCCGGGCACTCGGGTCGACGTCGAGGATACGAAAACGGGCGAAATCCGACGCGGCTTGGTCAACTTCGCCTCCTATAACTACCTCGGGCTTTCGTATCGTCCGGAGGTCAAGCAGGCGATCAAGGACGCGGCGGATGTTTACGGCGGAGGTTCGTCCGGCTCGCCCATTCTGAGCGGAACGACCGCACTGCACCAACAGCTCGCCGACGAAGTGGCGGCCTTCAAGGGGAAGGAAGCAGCCCTAATCTTCCCCACCGGCTACAGCGCCAACGTCGGTACGATCGCCGGGCTGATGCGCTCCGGTGATCTGATCGTAGCCGACCAGTTCGCGCACGCCAGCGTCGTCGACGGAATGATCTTGTCGAAGGCGAAGTCGCGCTTCTTCCGTCACAACCGAGTCGATGACCTCGAGCGTAAGATCAAGGGCTTCGATGGTAAGAAGCTCGTCATCATCGAGGGTGTGTATTCGATGGACGGCGACGTGCCTCCACTCGCCGACATCGTCGAAGTGTGCAGGAAGTACGGCGCCCGCCTCATGATCGACGAGGCCCACTCCGCATTCGTTTACGGAGAGACCGGTAAGGGTGTGGTAGAAGACCAAGGTCTTGATGACGAGGTCGACATCCATCTTGGCACATTCTCGAAGAGCCTCGGGGGTCAGGGCGGCTACACGGCCGGCTCGCTCCAGCTCATCAACTACCTGCGCGGCTTCTCTCGCTCCCGTGTCTTCTCCTGCGCACTTTCACCCGTCGTTGTCGCGGGCATTCTGAAGGCGCTCGAGTTGGCGCGCAACGAGCCAGAGTTACGCACCCAGCTCTGGGACAATGTCGCCTACATGCAGAAGCTTCTCTCGGATGCTGGGGTGCCGATGGGGGATTCCACTTCGCAGGTGATCCCCATCATGGTCCGAGACGACACACGTGTTCTTCAGATGTGCGAAGACGTATTCCGCGAAGGCGTCTACATCAACCCGGTTAGATACCCCGCGGTCGGCAAGCACAAGTCGCGCTTCCGCATGTCGATCTCCGCAGCACACTCGAAGGAAGAGCTGGAGGAAGGCTCAGCCGCCATCGTCCGCGTCCTCCAGAGGTACGGCGTGTGTCCGTAGGGAGCTATCGCTTTCAGTCGGGCGTCAGCGCGTTCTTCGAGATGGCAACGGCGGACGCCCGCGCCGTATTGCCGGAGCACCTAGAACCGATCGAGGTGACCCACCAGAGGAGTGTGCTCTCAGTCACGGCATTCCTCTTCGACGACAGCGTAGTCGGCCCATATACCGAGCTGATGTTCTCGGTGATCGTGCCGCCTATGGTCGCCGAATGGGGCCAGCACGCGAAGGCCGGGTTCTTCCCATTCCTCGCCGCCACGAGCTCCGCGGAAGCACGCCGCATCAAGTCGGAGCGCTTCCATTTCCCGTACCACCCCGAGGACATCGACGCGCAATTCATCGAAACCGATGAGAGGCTACGGGTTCGCGTGTTCGGCGGAGGTGATCCGATCATGGACCTCAGGGTGACCCCGGGCGCGTGGAAGACCACGACCCATCTGCTGCAGGGCTTCATGATGAATGGAGATCAACGGCTCCGTACTACGCTGCAGATCAGCGGCGACTACACCGTGCACGAGAACGAGCAAGGGGAAATGAAGCTCTTTCCTCACTCGATGACCGCCTCCCATTTCCTTGGCGAGGTGTCCGAGTCTCCGTTTCGCGAGCACTGGTTCAAGAATGGCACGGAGACTTTTCACAAGCTCGAGGCATTTTAGGACGAAGCTACCTGACCTCAACGCCCGTCACCGCCAGCCGGAGCTCATGGATGCTCCGAGTCTCGCCCCCGCACCGCGAGCCAGTGCCCTGCGAGCGCTCGCTCGCGTGAACGCACTATCGGGTGTGACTCAAAGGATATGGTCTGAGATCCATGAATTGAGCAGCGTCGAAGTCCCACGGAAGATCCGCATTCTGGACGTCGCCTGCGGAGGTGGCGATGTCGTGGTCTCGCTCGCCCGCCGGGCCGCCCGCGCCGGTCTCGACGTAGAGGCACACGGATGCGATGTGAGCCCGGCCGCCCTGGAAGTAGCTCGGGTGAACGCTGATCGCGTGGGTGTCCAGGCCCACTTCTTCGAGGTCGACGTGCTACGAGGTGAGATGCCCGACGGATACGACATCGTCTGCTGCTCACTTTTTTTGCATCATCTGGACGAGAGCGATGCCGTCGCACTGCTCGGGGTGATGGCGCAGAGCTCATGTCGCACGTTGCTGGTTCAGGACCTGCGACGAACTGTAGCGGGATACCTGCTCGCCTTCGGCGTGCTTCGGATGATCTCACGATCGGAGGTGGCGCACACGGACGGACCCCGCTCGGTAGAGGGGGCCTTCTCGCTGCAGGAGGCGCGTGAGCTGGCGCACCGCGCCGGGCTCGAAGGCGCGCGTGTCGACGCGTGCTGGCCCCAGCGATTCTGCCTGACGTGGCGGCGCGGGTGATTGACACTGAGTACGATGCCGTCGTGGTAGGAGCGGGTCCCGCAGGCACGATGACGGCCCTGGAGCTCGCCCGGCGCCACCTGGCAGTACTGCTCGTCGAACGCCAGCCCATGCCACGCTGGAAAGTGTGCGGTGCCTGCTTGAGTGCGGGCACACTGGAACTGCTCACCGAGGCCGGGCTCCCTGCTCCACCGGACGGCGTAGCGCTCCACAGACTTCGTCTCTCAGCGAGGTCCGCTCGAGCCTGCGTACCGTTGAGCGGCTCGATGGCCGTATCGAGGCACTCCTTCGACCAGATGCTACTGAGCGCCGCCCGGAAGGCCGGTGTCGTGGCAATCACGCGGGCCCGTGCCCGCCTCGGGCCCATCGACGCCGGCAGGCGCATCGTCCACATCGAACGAGCCGAGGGCGACCTCGAGGCTTCGGCACAGGTGGTCATCGATGCCGGGGGGCTCGGCGGCGGGGTGGATTGGACAGGGGTCGGTGCCGGCGATGAACTCGCCCCTGGCTCACGCATCGGGGTTGGTGCGGTATTCGATCCTGGCGCCCAGGCTTATGCGCGCGGAGAGATCCACATGGTCGTGGGCGCGGGCGGATACGTCGGTCTTGTTAGGGTCGCCGACGGCAGCCTGACCGTCGCAGCCGCTCTCGATCCCGCATATTTAAGGGAGCATACATCGCCTGGTGATGCGGTCGGAGCGCTCCTGCGGACGGCAGGATCTCCCCCCTTACCCGAGCACCCGGACGTCGGATGGAAAGGCACACCTTGGCTGACCAGATCCCCACACACACGCGGTGCGGAGCGCCTCTTCGCCGTGGGTGACGCCGCCGGCTATGTGGAGCCATTCACCGGGGAGGGTATTTCCTGGGCGCTCGCAGGAGCACGAGCTCTCGCGCCACTAGCGGCCCGGGCTACCCAAGGGTGGAAGCCATCTCAGGTCACCGAATGGAATCGGGCCCACTCGCGCTCGATGGCGAGGGCGCAAAGGCTTTGCCGAGCAGTGGCGTGGACGTCCCGGCGACCGCGGCTGGTACGAGCCGTACTCCGCTTGTTGGCGCATGCACCGGGCGCGGCGGGTCCGTTCGTGCGACGGGCCGGTATGGCACCGGTCGTACGGCTGTCAGCGTCATGAGCCTGATTCTCACCGGCTTCGGCACCTCGGTGCCCGAGCACTCGATTGCGCAGGCAGACGCCGCAGAAATCGGTACCCGCTTCGCCGCTCTGGACCCAAAGCGCGCAAGAACGGTCCGCGCCATCTACCGGAAGGCCGGTGTGCACAAGCGTCACAGCGTTCTGCTGGAAAGCGCCGAAGGCGCACCTATGGATCGGCTGTCGTTCTATGAAGATGCGGACGGCCCCGACGACGCAGGCCCGTCCACCGAACAGCGGATGAGGCGTTACGAAGCTGAGGCACCCAAGCTCGCGGAGGCCGCCGCGCGCGGGGCACTTCAGGACGCGGCACTCGCGCCGAAAGAAATCACCCACATCGTAACCGTCTCCTGCACAGGCTTCTTCTCTCCGGGGCTCGACGCGGTACTCATCGAGCAGCTGGGGCTGTCCCCCGGAGTGGCACGCTCGCACGTCGGGTTCATGGGATGCCACGGGGCACTCAACGGTCTCCGTGTGGCGTCATCGTTCGTCGGTGCAAACCCGAACGCTCGGGTGCTCTTAGCAGCTGTGGAACTGTGTACGCTGCATTTTGCCTACGGTCGAGATCCCCAACTCATGGTCGCCAACGCTCTCTTTTCCGACGGTGCCGCTGCCGTCGTGGGCGTATCCCACGAAAGCAGCGACGCAGGTGCGTGGCGTGTGCTCGCGACCGGCTCGCTGCTCATGCCCGACTCCGCCGACGCGATGTCGTGGCGCATCGGCGATCACGGCTTCCGCATGACACTTTCGGCCACCGTGCCGAACCTCATCGCAGCTCACCTGTGCGAATGGCTCGAGCAATGGCTCGGTCAGCACGGACTCGGTGTCGGCGACGTGGCATCTTGGGCCATGCATCCGGGCGGCCCGCGCCTACTGAGCGCGGTAAGCGACGCCGTAGAGCTGACACGCGACGCGATGGAAGTCTCGCGCGAGGTACTGGCTGAGTACGGAAACATGTCTTCGGCCACCGTGCTTTTCATTCTCGACCGATTGCGCCAGCGCGATGCCCCCCGTCCCTGTGTGGCGCTCGCCTTCGGGCCGGGGTTGGTGGTGGAGGCGGTCTTGTTCGGGTGAGGTATACCCAAGCTGAACTTCGGGCCATCCTGGCGAAGGCGGTCGAGGACTCGGACTCCCAGTCTCTAGACCGGATCGACAGCCTTTCCCTCGATGAGATCAAGGAAATACGTAGCTTGTGAGCGTCCACAGGAGAATGCCGCAAAAAGTGCCGTGAGGAATGCCATGAACCGTATCAGAAGACCGCTTCTCACCCTGGTCATCGCGCTCGTGGCGATGCTCTCGAGTGCGCCACTTTGCGCCCAGGACAACTTCGAGACGACGCAGATCGCCGACGGCGTCTACCAATTCAGGTGGATCGGTCACAACGCGATGTTCGTCACCACTGACGATGGCGTCGTCGTCTTCGATCCGATCAACGTCGATGCGGCGAGCGTGTTCGCGACCGAAATCCAGAGGATCGCGCCCGGCTCTCCCTTGGCCGCCATCGTATACAGCCATAGTGACGCCGACCACTCGACCGGCGCGGCGACACTCATGGATGCCATGGGCCAAGAAGGCGTCACCATTATCGCGCATCAGAATGCCCTCGCTCCCATCCGGGCGCGGGCCAGCGCCGATCAGCCTGTACCGAACGCGACATTCTCCGACGAGCTGCGCTGGCAGATCGGCGGTCGCTGGATCGAGCTCCACTATCTGGGGCCGAGCCATACAGACAACATGGTGGTGCCGTTCATCCCGGATGTGGGCGTGGCCTTCGCAGTCGACTTCGTGTCCCTCGATCGGATGGGCTATCAGGATCTGCCCGGCTGGATATTCCCGGAGTTCTTCGACGCAGTCGCGAGCCTACTCGACCTCCCGTTTGAGACGATGGTCTTCGGGCACGGACCGACGGGCGACCGCGCGGCTATCCATCGTCAGATCACCTATTACGACGACCTCACCGCCGCCGTACGGGCAGCGTTCTCAGAAGGACTGACGGAAGACCAGGCGGCACAGCGCGTTCGGCTCGATCAGTACTCCGACTGGGACAGCTACGAGGATTGGTTCCCGCTGAACGTTCGTGCCGTATACCGATGGGTCGCCGAGCAGGCGCAAGCTGGCCAGCGTCTCGGATCGGGCTCCATCATCAGCGACCACTAGCTTCCGGTCATGGCAGTCCCACGCGCTCAAGACCTGGTATTCACGCTCTATGGTGAATACCTCCTACATCGCGAAGAGCCGGTCTGGGTCGGCAGCCTCATCTCTTTGCTTCAGCCCCTCGGTCTCTCCGAAGGAGCAGTTCGCACGGTGCTTTCCCGCATGGCGCGAAAAGGCTGGCTCGCCGGACAACGCATGGGTCGAAATTCGTTCTACACTCTGGCGCCCAAGGGACGTCGCCTCCTGCAGGAGGGTGAGGACCGGATCTTCCACCCGTCTTGGGACGAAGCTTGGGACGGCTCCTAGTTTCTCTTAGCGTACTCGATTCCGGAGGACGTTCGGCACCTGAGAGATCGGCTACGAGATCGACTCGCCTGGCTCGGATTCGGGTCGCTTGGCAACGGACCCTGGATCTCGCCGCATGACGTTGAGGCGGAAGTGCAGGCACTCGCCGAGCAGCTGGGGATCGCGCGGCACCTCGAGTGTTTCCGGGCACAACGCGTCGGCAGTCACGAACCCCGGATGTTGGTTGATCGCTGCTGGGACCTTCCGGGAGTGAACGCACGCTACGTGGACTTCACGGAGCGTTGGCAAACCGACCTCAATCGCTGCACGGTCGGCGTCTCGTCAGGCGACATAGTCGCGGAGGAATGCTTCACGTTGCGCTTCGATCTCATACACGAGTTTCGGGCGTTCCCCCTCGAGGATCCCTATCTGCCGCGTACCCTACTCCCTGAACGCTGGCACGGCGGGGCGGCCAACGAACTCTTCCAGGCATTGCACGATCTGCTCGAGGGACCGGAAGACCAGTATGTAGACGACATCTTGGCCGCCGCGCCTTCGATTCCCGTGGCACCTTCGTCTATCTTCCCCGCCTGACCACACTGATCTGATGGCGCCTCTCTGATGACACCTCTCTACTCCTCCCGGCTGACTGCACTCGTCTGTGGGGTCCTGCTCAGTGCCGGCGGCTGCACGCCCGCGGACTCGGGGCGTCCAGACCGCACCTCGGTGGAATACCTCCAGATCATCGCGTTGGAGGACGCCCGGCCCACCGGAGGTGAAGATCTCGCCGCGCTTGTCGCCGCGACCGAGACGAGCCACGACTACTTGAGACAGACGGCAGTCCGAGCACTTGGTCGACTCGAGAATCCAGAACTCGTGGAGGAGATCGCGAAGCACCTCGAGGACCCGGTAACTGAAGTTCGTGCACACGCGGTCGACGCACTCGCTCAGGCCGTACATCGTTCCGAGGGCGCAGCCACGCTCGAGGTACTGCTCAGCCATCTGACATCAGAGGAAGAGGCAGCCGTACGCGGGGTATACGCGCATTCACTCGGACGACTACAGCTCAAGGAAAGTGACCGGGTGCGAGCGATCGATGCGATACTCGGCCTAAGCATGGTGGATGGTGAGGACGCGCATCCTGCAACGCTGGAAGGTGTGGCACTGGGCCTCGAAGCGACGGTACGAAGTTCTCGCGACGCCCCTATCAGCGACCGCCTGAGAGGGCGGCTGTCAGACCTGGTCTCCTTCGACCGCGTGCAGCGGCAATATGAACCCCTGTCGGCCCAGGTGCGCCTGCTGGCGCTGTCGGCATTGGGGCAGGCCGGGGAGATCACCACCGCCCTCGTGGAAGGTGGGCTGAGCGATGCCAACCCACGCGTGCGCATGATGGCCGCCCAGTACCTCGGCGCCGTCCCTCTAGTTGAACGCCCGGACTACGTCGGCCTCAGCCTTCTCGATGAGTCCGTTGGAGTTCGCAGCTTCGCGGTCCAGCAACTGGCTCGTGAGGAAAGAGACGCGACCGTTTGCGGCAGGCTGCTTGCGGCGGCGACGCGCGACCAGAGCCACGCTGTGCGGGTGCTGGCGCTCGACGCACTCGCCGAACCGTGCCCGAATCAGGACGCTCAGAAAGACGCTCTACTGGGTACCGCATCGTCTCTCGGCCCGGAAACCCGCGTGAATTGGCAGGTGGGCGCACACGCGCTGGTATCCCTCGCTTCGCTCGCGCCGGAATTCGCGTCCCGACTGGTCCCGGTCTATACGGCTCATTCGAACCCGTTCGTCCGAGCCTACGGCGCCCGTGCGGCCTCGGTCCTGGGGCAGACCGATATCCTGCTCGGCTTGGCAGGAGACCCTGCGGCCAACGTACGCACCACGGTCCTCCAGCGGTTGGCACAGGACGCCGCCAACGACATCGACCAACTGTTGGTGAGTCAGATGTCCTCGGACGACCCGCAACTGCTCATCACGGCAGCAGGCCTGCTCGAGGGATCGGATCTAGGGTTTCCCGCTGCCTCGGCGGCGTTAGCAGCGTTCGAGCGGATCTCGGGAGCTCGCAGAGAGACGTGGCGCGATTCGCGAGCAGCGCTTCTGACACTCGCTGCGGAACTGGGAAGCGCGGCACTGGCGGACCGGCTCACGCCCTTCCTGTCCGACTACGACGCTGTGATCGCCGAGCAGGTGGCCGATGTGCTGGAGCTCTGGACGGGGCGACCGCACACGGCGGAGGCGCAGCCACTTCCACGGAACGCGCTTCCTCGAGCCGCTGATCTGCCAGCGTTATTTGGTAGGACTGTCGTTCTGCTTCACATGCAGAAGGGCGGCACGATCGCGATACAGCCGCTTCCCCGCCTCGCGCTGACGAACGCCCATCGCTTTGTTCGACTCGCTCAGGAGGGTTACTTCGACGGCCTCACGTTCCACCGTTGGGCGCCGAACTTCGTGCTCCAGGGTGGTAGCCCAGGGGCGAACGAGTACTCGGGCGACGGGTCGTTTTCGAGGGACGAGGTCGGGGCAGTCCCGCACTGGCGCGGAACGGTGGGTTTGTCGACCCGAGGGCATGACACAGGGGACGGACAGATCTTCATCAACCTCGTCGACAACGTGCGCCTCGACCACGACTACACCGTTTACGGGATCGTCGTGGGTGGAATGGAACTGGTCGACGGGCTGTTGGAGGGTGATGTCATCACCCGAGCGGAAGTGATCGCGCCCCCCTGAGTCCGCAGCGTGGCCTTGCGCCTCGGCACCGCCAGCCTATAAGCTCGGGGCCATGAAACACGATCCGAACCTCCCCTGGTACCGGCAACTTCATTGGCAGGTCCTGTTCGCTATGGCCCTCGGCGCCGTGACCGGAGCGGTCGTAGGCGAGCCCGCCGCAGTTCGGCTGGGCTGGATCGGCGACCTGTTCATGCAGCTCCTGCGGATGATCATCGTACCGCTGGTGCTCGCCTCGATCATTTCGGGCGTGGCGTCGGTAGGCGGAGGCCGCGCGCTCGGCCGCCTCTTCAGCAAGACACTCGGCTACTACGTCCTGTCTAGCCTCCTGGCAGTGACGGCTGGCCTTTCGATGGTCAACCTCATCCGACCCGGTGTCGGCGCAAACATGGTTGGCACCGCGTCCAGCGAGCTACCGGAGCTCGAGACGGCGAACTCTCCGGTTGATCTTCTGCTCGACATCGTGCCGGAGAACTTCGTCCAGGCGGCGGCGACCGGCGACATGCTCGCGATCATCTTCTTCTGCATCGTCTTCGGCGCCGCGATCACGACGCTTCCCGACAAGACCCGCGTAGTCCTTACGGACCTCTTCGACGCGCTCTTGCAAGCGATGATGGCGCTCACTTCGGGCATCATAAAGTTCCTGCCCATCGGTGTGTTCGCGCTGATCACGAGAATGGTTGCAACCACTGGATTCGAGTCGTTCCAGGCGCTCGCCATGTACGCGGTGACGATCGGGTCCGGGCTCACGATCCATCTCTTCGTGACACTCCCGATCCTCTTGATCCTGCTCGGGAAGATCTCGCCACGCATCCACTTCGCCAACATGCGCGAACCGCTCCTGATCGCGTTCTCAACGAGCTCGTCGGGCGCTACGCTACCGGTCACGATGAGCGTCGTCGAGGAGAAGGTCGGGGTGTCGAACAAGGTCTCGTCGTTCGTGCTCCCCATGGGGGCGACCGTCAACATGGACGGCACCGCGGTCTTCGAGTGCGTCGGCGCGCTGTTCATCGCTCAGGTGCTCGGCTTCGACCTGACGCTCACGCAGCAGGCGATCGTCGTTCTGACCGCGCTGCTCGCCTCGATCGGCGCGGCCGCGGTTCCCTCCGCAGGCCTCGTGGTCATCTTCATCGTGCTCGAGGCGATTGGCCTGCGGGGTCCGAACGTGAACGTGATCGTCGGCTCTATGCTCGCCATCGATCGTCCCCTCGACATGTACCGGACCGCGATCAACGTGTTCAGCGATTCGTGCGGGGCTGCGATCATCGCACGTTCCGAGGGGGAGACCGAGGTCGATGTGGAGGTACGCTGAGCAGGCCTCCCTCGCGGTCAGCCCGCCTGCGCGGACTCAAATCCGGCTGCGGAGAAGTGCCGATCGTGAGCGAACGCAGTCCTGATTCCGAATGCGCGCATCACTTCGAAACTGGTACAGTCTACTAGGCTGGGCCCAGCACTCCCTACCAAAAGGGCGGCTGATGTCGCCGCCGCGTGCTGCTCGGGTGTGACCCATTCGATCTCGGCAACTGGTAGCAGGTCCTGGGTGAACGCCCGGAACGCTGCAGCACCGAGGCGGCTCCGAGTCAGCGCGGACGTTTCCACGACCACATAGTTGCTCGTGATGAGGTGAACTCCCGACTCCAATGCGGTGGCAAAGTATGCAGCCGCGGCGGCATGCATCGCATCGTCAGCGTCGAGGATAGCGAAGAAGGCCGACGTGTCGACGAACACCGTCATGACTCGATCGCGTCAGCAAGATACCGATCGTGCTCTGCGGCTATGTCGGAACGGCAGGAGCGAAACCGCCCCGTAACCGCGAGCGCGCGTGCCCGCCGAGCCTCCACGGCGACCCCGTGGTCTTCTCGCATCAGGCCATCAACCGCTTCGCGCACCAGATCGGCTACCGACCGCTCCTCCTGCAGGCTCCGCATCTTCAGGAAGGCGGCCTGTGCATCCGTGAGTTGGATTTGAATCCGTATAAGTGATGTCATCCCATCAGAATATACCATCATACTGTCATTTTAAGAATAAGCTGTGGGACGCGAGTCCAGTCCCCCGATCATCGTGACCACAACGGGGCGGAGACATAGGCCAATCGGTCCGTCCACATGGACTGGCCTCCCCGTCCGAGGTATGATCCGCTGCTCTCAAATACCGCACTCCACAAGCACATCTTATGAAGATCGGACTCGTGGGCTTCGCCGGTTCGGGGAAGACCACTGTTTTCAATACAATGACGGGACAAGACGTCCCCGTAGGATATGGTGGCGAGGTCCGCCTCGGCATCGTTCGGGTTCCAGATGAGCGCATCGATCAGCTCTCGGGGATCTTCTCGCCCAAGAAGACCACATACGCGGAAATGAGCTTTTGCGACGTGCCGGGGGAGCACGGAGCAGATCAAAAGGGACTGTCGCCGCGAGGCCTCCAGCAGATCCGAGATCAGGAGGCTCTGTGTCTCGTACTGCGTGACTTCGACAATCCAACGCTCGAGGGCAAAGCCGACCCGCTGGCCGACCTCAATGCCTTCCACACTGAGTGCATCTTCGCCGATCACGAGATCATCGAGAATCGTCTCGATCGCGCCAAGAAGGAACAACTCGACCAGCTCGAGATCGCGGCATTCGAGACCATGCTGACAGCGCTCGAGAACGAGCGCGCGCTGCGGTCCATCCCCGACAGCGATCTCGACCGGAAATACCTGAAGGGCTTCGGGCTTCTGTCTGACCGCCCTCTACTCGTGGCTCTGAACCGTGCGGAAGAGCGGGCCGCCGAGCCCATGCCCGACGACCTGGCCACTCGCATCGGGGAGCTACAAGCCGCCGGCCTGACGCTCTCCGCGAGTGTCGAAGCCGACATCGCGAGCATGGAGCCCGAAGACCAGGCAGACTTCCTCTCCGACCTCGGACTCTCCGAGTCCGCCATCGCGCGCTTTATCCGCACAGCCTACGGACTACTCGACCTCATCTCATTCTTCACCGTCGGAGAAGACGAGGTCCGCGCCTGGACGATCAGCCGAGGCACGATGTCCCGCCGCGCCGCCGGCAAAATCCACTCCGACCTAGAACGAGGCTTCATTCGCGCCGAAGTCACCCCCTACGACGCATTCATGGAGCACGGCTCCGAAGCAGCCGTCAAAGACGCCGGCAAGCTGCAAGTGGAAGGCAAAGAGTACACCGTCTCCGACGGAGACATCATGCACATCCGCTTCAACGTCTAGAAACGCCAGCGACTCCCACCCCCCCGTGCAGCAATAAGGAAGAATCCCAAAAGGGTCCTCGCCGCCTGCGTCCGCGCGCCGGGGGCTTCGCAGCGAGGCGAATCTAGGGACGCGACCACAAAAGCTCCACAATCCTCACCCGCCACTCGCGACCGTAGCCGGAGCCCGAGCGCGGAGACCCCGGTGTGTGGACGCAGCCCCGCCCAAAGAGCCTTAAGAAATCACCCGCATAAGAGCCTCAACCTCATCAATCTGCCGAAGCGCCCCCCCTGACAAAATCACCGGGTCCCCATCCGTAACCAGCACGTCATCCTCGATGCGAACACCGATGTTCCACCACTTCGGATCGATGTCCTCAGCCGCAGGGATGTAGATGCCCGGTTCGATCGTAACGACCTCGCCGGCGCGAAGCGGTCCGTAACTGCCCGCGTCGTGCACATCGAGTCCGAGGTAGTGGCTGGTCCCGTGCATGAAGAAGCGACGCAGACCAACCTGATCGTTCGCACTCGAGATCAGCCCGAGCGCCGCAAGTCCCTCTGCCAGCACACGTGACGTCTCGCTGTTCGAGGCAAAGAAAGGGTTACCTGCCCGCGTTGCTTGGATGCCGGCTTCCTGAGCGCGGTAGACGAGCTCGTAGATCGTGCGCTGCTCGGGTGAATAGGTGCCGCTCACCGGGATCGTACGTGTCACGTCGGCCGAGTAACCGTGGACTTCAGCTCCGATGTCGACGACGATCACATCACCCTCCTCAGTGACCCGCCGGTTGCTCATGTAGTGCAGGATAGTCGAGTTCTCGCCGCTTCCAACGATGCTGTTGAAGCCGGGCTGCTCGGAGCCGTTGCGTTTGAACGTGTACTCGATCAACGCTTCAATTTCGTATTCGGCCCACCCCGCCTTGACCTGCTGCATGACCTCGCGGTGCGCTTCTCCGGTGATATCGATCGCACGCTGCAATGCGGTCATCTCCTCGTCGGACTTGATCGCACGCATGTCATCCAGGAGGCCTCGCAGCGGTCCAGCACCCCCGGCGCCCCCCACAGCCAAGGCTGCTGGGTCCACATTGTCGATCAACGCTCTGAGCTGGTCACGAAGCACGGATCCGTCGGGCACTCCATCCGGGAATGCGAGGTGGTAAACGCTGTGCTGCCCAGTCTGGAGCAAGGGGATCAACACGTCCCTGAAGCGCGTCGCGTCGAGGGCGAGCTGCACACCAAGCCGCTGCATCGCGCGCTGCGTCCCGAATCGGCGACCATCCCACACCTCGCGCGAAGGATCGCGTGGCGGCACGAACAAGATCTCGTGCACACGCGCGCCGTCCACATCTAGGCCGCCCGGCGCCAAGATCATCGCAGAGCCGGGCTCCTCGCTTCCAGTGAGATAAAGGAAGTCGCTCGCCTGACGGTACTCGTAGTCCATGTCACCGTTGCGATTGCGTACGGGCGCGCCGAAGAGCACGACAAGCGAGTTGCTTGGCAGCTGCTCCATGACAGCCGTACGGCGACTCCGATGAAACTCGGCGCTCAGATAGTCCTCGTCGTAACGCACGGGCGCATCGGCCCCTTGGGCCCATAGCATGGCCGGAAAGGCGATGGTCCCGAGAAACAGCGTAGCCGTGGCGAGACGTCGCGTGTCGATCCGTTTTCAGTGTCAGGGTTGATGGAAGCACATCCTACCAAGCTTGAAGCCCTTTCGATCCGCTACCGCCTCTCACAGATTTGCCATGTCACACCCCAGAGTCAGGAGGACCCATGGATCGGCGAGACTTTGTAAGCACCGGAACGGACTTCCGGGCACAGTGCCGGGTCCAGCAGACCTGACCTCGTGACAGAACCGCGAATAGAGGACTGGCCGGACCCACCTGCCATAGACGCAGGCTCGCCCGAGCCGGCGGTGTACGAGAATGGTGGAACCGCTTGGGTCGCGTATAGATGCCACAATGCGGACTTCCCTGAACCCGGATCGGGCGCCAGTGCCAATCATCCGGGCTTCGACGAGTACTGCGCAGTCTTGAGATTCACGGGCGTCGAATCGCTGACGCTGGGGCCTCCTGGAGACGAACGACTCTACGAACACCCGCTCCACGATGCCGGGCTCGAGCCTTCCTCATTCCACGTCGTCGAGGACTCGGACGAAGCAACCGAGGGCGAGACGGCGCATTGGATCGTCTCGTTTCACGACGAAACGCTCGAGGTCATCGCCGAGGACGCGGACGTATTCGAGGCGAGGGTCGACGTGAGTACACCGGAGCAGGCGCTCAGCCAGATAGGTAAATGACCGACATGCAGAGGAGAGATTGGCAGACGAGAGAGGTGCCACCCGCTCCATGAGTGACGACGAAGAGATTCTCGACGTACTCGATGACGCCGGGAATGTCAGCGGGCAAAAGCCTCGCTGTCTCGTTCACCGTGACCACGATCGGCACGGACTGGTCTTCGTGTGGTCGGCTTGGAAACTCGATGGACGGAGCGTCATGCTGCTGCAGAGACGCGCGCGCAGCGGCGACCCTTTCGCAGCCCACGCCGACGCGCTCGCCGGTGGACACATCACTGCCGGCGAGACCGCGCTCGACGCTGCGCAACGGGAACTGATGGAGGAGGTGGGGGCGACAGCCGACGCCGAGCAGTTCGTGATGCTCGGGTCGAGCCATATGGACCGCCCCACAAGACGTTGCCGCCGTATCGTCCAGTACCTCCTGCTCTACCCGATCCCACTGGATCTGATGAAGCTGGAGTTCAGCGCTGAGGTGGACGGCTTCTACGAGGTAGACTTGAAGGACTTCGCCGCACTCGTACTAGGGAAGCGTGCGAGTATCGCTGCCCGCGCCCGACTAGCAGGGCGGGATGACGTCCATGACATCGAATTGCCACGTAGTGCAGTCTCCGACTACCCAGACGCCATCCTCGACACATTTCGGCGCAGCCTCGCGTCGATCATCGGCTGGCTAGAGGACGGACAGGTCGACCCGGCTCACTTCAGCGGCGATTCCTCGACGACCAGTGGATCGCAGTGATCTTCCACGAGGCTCCATCCCTGGCGAGAACCACTAGCTCGGCTCCCTGAGAATTGATCTCCCGGTCGCCCATACGCCCCTGTGTGACGTTCGTCGACGTGGCCCAAGCGACATCACCTAGGATGCGGACGTCCGGCTCGCCGCGTTCCCTCGGAACCGCTTGCGCAAAGCGCATATCGCCCGAGAGGTGACCACTCCGGTAGCGGGTTTTGTCCTCCGTACCACCGCTCTCCAGAATCACGACATCGTCGGCGAGCAAGGCCAACGCCGTGGTCGAGTCACCCGCGGCCAACGCCGCGTGGAAGGCCTCGATGACATCGAGCACGGCGCGCGATTCCTGCGCTTGCGATTGCGGAGCAGCGAAGCCAAGAGCAAGGATCGCGAGCACTGCCAGTATGCAACGTGTGAGGTTCATCGCCATCTCCTAGATCAGCCATCCCATCCGACGAAACCCAGCAACCATACCGATCCGAACCCGGGCCCGTCCAGCGAGTCCCAACCCATGGTCGCAATCAGCGATGGTGAGCCCTCTGGCCTTCCTCCCAGGTGGCAGCTAGGGTAGCCCACACACCGGTCCCCAGAGAATCGTGACCGGACATACTCGTACCGACAATCGTGCTACCCGTGAGGCCTTCTATGCTTTCTCGCGCACCACGCCGTCATTGGCTACCCCAACTGGCAGTCGTCCTACTCGCTCTGGCACCGTTCGCGGTGCCGGCGTCCGTCGGAGCACAGACCGCTGCAGAGCAACGAACGCTCGAAATCGCCGACTACGCTGCGTGGCGGACGATCTCGGGGGCGACGATCTCGGACGACGGCCGGTGGGCCGCGTGGGGGTACTCGCGCGTGCGCGGCGACGACACCCTGCACGTCGAGGCGCTCGACTCGGATGTCGCCCACGTGGTCGCGCGCGCGTCAGAGGCAGAACTATCAGACGACGGCGCGTGGGTCGCGTACTTCATTTCGCCGCCCTACTTGGAAGAAGAGAAGCTGGAGCGTGATGAAGAGACCGTAACGCGCCAGGCCGGCCTGCTCGAACTCGCGACGGGAGAGAGCTTCACCTGGGAAGACGCCTCCTCGTTCGGATTCGCTGAGGGTTCGAGTCACTTCTTCGTGAAGAAGCGGCAAGCTGACCGCGACACCGAGCACGACGGCACGGGCCTCATTCTCCGGAACCTTCGCGAAGGCTTCGAAGAGCTGATCGGGAGCGTCGGAGAGGCCGAGTTCAATGAAGGAGGCACGCACCTCGCCTTCACAGTGGACGCGGAGGGTAAGGACGGGAACGGTCTGTATCTGATCGATCTCGCTACAGGCTCCCGGAAGGGTCTCGACAATGCCAAGGAGCGGTACGCTCGGCTGACCTGGTCCGAGAAGGGGGATGCGCTCGCGGTCCTCCGTGGCGACAAGCCGGAGAAGAAGGTCGAGCGTGAGAACGCGCTCATCGCGTTCCGAAACGTGACGGATCGCTCACCGGATCGGATCGACATCGGAGCAACCGGAAATGGCGGCCTCGCTGACGGTGTCTTGCTGAGCGACAAGGGCACCCTCGTCTGGAACAGCGACGCCACGATGCTCTTCGTAGCGACCAAGTACCAGGACGACGAGCTGGAGGACTGGCCGGAAGACGGTCTGCCGTTGGCGGACGTCAACATCTGGCACTGGGAGGACGACCGAATTCAGGCCCAGCAGCAGCAGTCGGCGTCCCGGGACCGGAATCGAACCTACGTCGCGGCGGTGAACCTGGAGCGCGGCACCGTCGTTCCCCTCGCCGATGAGACCACACGCACCGTTGAAATCACACGGGACGGACGTTGGGGAATCGGTCGGGACGAGACCCCTTACGTCTCCGACTGGCGCCCCGACCTGGCCGACCTCTATCGCCTAGATCTTCAGACGGGAGATCGGGTGACCGTGCTCGATGGACAGCTACGCACGCTTGGACTTTCCCCTAATAGCAGGCACTACCTGTACTGGAAGGACGGGCAGTTTTGGGACTACCGGATCGTGGAGAACGAACACGTGAACCTCACCGGTTCCGCGCCGGTGGACTTCACCAACCTGGAGTACGACCGCTTCGGAGAGAAGCCTCCACACGGCGTCGCAGGTTGGACCGCTAACGGCGAAGGGGTCGTATTGTATGATCGCTACGATATCTGGCTTCAGCCCCTCGACGGAAGCACTGCGACGAACCTGACGGGAGGCCGCGGAGCCTCGGACGAGATGCAGCTCCGATACGTCCGAACCGACGCCGATGCCCATGCGATCAACATGGGCGAGCCTCTCCTGCTCGAGGCATATGGGCAGTGGACGAAGAAGGAAGGCTTCTTCGAGTTGGATGGCGACGAGCTGACGCAGCTGACGTGGGAAGACCGCCGCTTCGACACGCCGAGAAAGGCTGCGGACGCCGAGCGGTATCTGTTCACTGCGCAAACCTTTGAGGAATTCCCGGACTTGTACGTGAGCGGAAACGACTTCGCCAACCGGACCCAAGTCACCGACGCGAACCCACAGCAGGACGAGTTTCTCTGGGGTCGCCGTATCCTCTTCGACTACACGAACGACGACGGCGTGCCCCTTCAGGGCACACTCGCCATCCCGAACGACTACGAAGAGGGCCAACAACTGCCGATGATCGTGCGTTTCTACGAGAAGTACTCGCAGGATCTGCACCTCTACCCAACGCCGACCTTCCGACACTCGCCAAATTTCGCGGGCTACGTGAGCAACGGATATCTCGTCATGCAACCGGACGTGCACTTCCGGATCGGCAGCTCTCACAGTGACATGCTCGAGTCGGTCCAGGCGGCGACACGGAAGGTGATCGAGATGGGGTACGCGGACCCCGACGCTGTGGGACTCAGCGGTCATTCCTACAGCGGCGGCGGCAGCGCCTACATAGCGACCCGGTCGGACATGTTCTCAGCCGTCGCACACGGAGCAGCGCCGATCAACCTCGTGAGCGAGTTCAACCAACTCTTCGTGGGCAGCGGTCAGAACAACCACTCCTACGACATCTACGGCCAGGGTAGGTACGGGACGAATCCGTACGACGATTTCCAACGATACTGGGATGAGTCTCCGATCTCCGGCGTTGAGAACATGAACACGCCGGTTTTGTACCTGCACGGCGAGGCGGACCCGACGGTGAACTGGGAGCAGGGCCTCGAGTGGTACAACGCACTTCGCTTCCTCGACAAGCCGATCATCTGGCTCTCCTATCCCGACGAGGGGCACGGGCTGCGCAAGCTTCAGAACATCGTCGACTTCCAGTACCGGCTCCGCCAGTATTTTGAGCACCACCTCAAAGGTGAGGCTGCGCCCAACTGGATGACCGATGGCGTGCCCTATCTCGACAAGGAGCGGCGCATGAGGGAGTTCACACCTCAAATCTTCCGGTCAGGCAAACCGCGCGTCATCAGTGAGCAGGAGCAGCCCCTGGAGGCCAAGAGGCCGGAGGGCGGCGCGCGGTGAGATGTCGCGCGCGGTCGATCCTTATCGGCGCGGGAGCCCTGGCCCTCTGCACGGCTTCGGTAGCTGCCCAGTCCCCCTCCCCCGAGTCCGTGCTCGGCTTCGTGCCGGGAGCGGATTTTCACCTGGCGACGTACG
>Ga0114996_10001243_pt1 | contig 34506 bp, 31 predicted proteins | sample ArcticOcean_MG_C_4_FD_87039 | JGI IMG/M metagenome (GOLD analysis project Ga0114996, IMG submission 87039) | Marine microbial communities from western Arctic Ocean - ArcticOcean_MG_CB4_134 | ecosystem: Environmental > Aquatic > Marine > Oceanic | place: Arctic Ocean: Canada Basin | collected... | reverse complement strand
ATCATCGAGTTTGGCCTTGGGAGCGATCAGGAAGCCACCCCCGAAAAAGGGCGTGTTAGAGATCGTGAGCATCAGGTGCTCACCGTCCACCGTCCCTTCGTCGCCCTCGATCACCAACGGGACACCTTCGAACGAAAAGAGATTCTTCAAAGCGGTCACCTTGTAGAGCAACTCACCCCGCAGAAACCGGGCACCGGCGGTGTCTTCGATAACCGCGACGTCGAATCCGAACCCGACCAGGTTGAGGAAGTGGCGACCCTTCGATGCTCCGAGTGGGCCTGCCTCTGCCCTCAGTGGGGTTGCACTCGTGATGACCCTACCCACGTCGACGCTGCGAACGACTCCGTTTGCCAGGGTCTGGACGGCTAGGTCCGGGTTACGAATGGACAAGCCGAAATTGCGTCCGAAATCGTTTCCCGTGCCGGAAGCGAGAAGGCCCAGCGCTACGTTCTCCTGGCCCGAAGCAACAATCCGGTCGGCGACGTTACTCCACGTCCCGTCGCCGCCTACCGCGACGATGAGGTCGAACCCCTCGGTAATTGCCTGGTCCGCGAGAAGACTTTCCTCGCCGGGGCGTGATGTGCCCGCGTGCATGAAGCCCGGCATGTATTTCTCGAGCAACGAGAGGAACCGGTCGATCCTCCGTGCACCGCGACCGCGGCCCGACGCCGGGTTGAAGATGACAAAGACGCGGCGACCATCCCTGTCGGACGGCATCTCAGATGGCTTCGAGGGGAGCGAAGATCTCTAATCCCTTCTTCATCCACTGCTCCCGAAAGGGTGCTTCTGCGATCTCGTCGCTGGTCAGCCTTTCGGTCATCTCGTGAGGATGGATCACGAGCGAGCCTCTCTCGAACTCGTGTTCACTGTAACTCTCACCACGCACGGCAACGTCCGACTTGTAGTTCCCTCCAGAGTCGGACATGAAGGTGTGAAAGAGCAGTTCGGCGGGCTCGAACCTGTGGCTCGTACCTATCAGATCGAGTATCGGCTCCCCACCGGTGCTCGCCGCAACTGAGATCTGACCGTCCCCCTCAGTGAACGTGATCTCGATGTCTCGCATGAGGTGCGGTAGCTTCCAGCGGTCGATCCCCTCCCTGCGGCCCATCTCCGTACTCGTGGCCACGACGAAGGGGTAAAGGCCGGCCTTTGGAAGCGGATCACCGGGCTTCACGAGTGGTGGCACCAGGACAGAGAGCACCAGCTCCTGGAACACGCCTCCGTCGCCCTCGCAAAAATCGAACACAGTAACCGACAGAACGCTGCGCTCATGTTGGACCTCGAGGGGTTCGAGGTGCAATGGAACTATCCGACGCGCGTCGGACGTCGGCATCTCGAAGAGACAACTCAGCCCGTGGTTGAAGTAATAGTGCCCTCGGTCGTCGGGCATATGCCATACCTTTGCAGTACGCTTGTGATGATCCGAGCCCCTTCCTCCAGTTCCTCACGGGTGTGAGCAGCGGAGATCGACATACGGAAGCGAGACTTGTGCTTCGGCACGGCGGGATACTTGACCGGATTCAGGTAGATCCCCTCCTGCATGAGCACCTCACCGATCTCGAAGGCTCGCGCATCGTCCCGCACCATGAGGGGAATCACCTGAGACTCGGAGTCCCCTACGGGCACGCCGGCGTCGCGAAGGCGCTTCTGCATGAAGTCGACGTTTTCCCAGAGCTTGGTCCTCAGCTCGGGTTCCTCCAAGAAAATCTCCAGCGCCTTCAAAATTCCTGCCGCCACCACCGGTGAAAGTCCACAAGAGAAGGTTCGGGACCGGGAGAATCCGAGGAGGTAATTGATCAACTTCTGAGATCCGGCGAGGAATCCGCCTTGGCCACCCAGGCTCTTGGAAAAGGTGCCGACGTGCATGTCGATTTGGTCGTCACACCCGAAGTGCTCTGCCACGCCACGCCCATTCTTTCCGTAGATGAAGGTCGAGTGAGCCTCGTCGATCAGGATGCGGGCTCCGTAGCGCTGACAGACCTCCACGATGTCGGGCACGACCGCAATGTCGCCGTCCATCGAGTAGACACCTTCGATCAGGACCAGCTTCTTGCCCTTGTAAGCTTTCAGCTTACGCTCCAAGTCGTCGACCTTGTTGTGCCGGAAAAAGCGGCTGTTGGCCTTCGAGAGGATCATGCCGTCAACCAGGCTGGCGTGTGCGTACTGGTCGGCCACAATGAGGTCGCCCGAGCGCATGAGTCCGGCGATGATCCCTACGTTCACGCTGTAGCCGGTCGGGAAGAGAAGGACCGCCTCCTTGCCCTTAAACTCGGCCATGCGCTCGGCGAGCTCGTGGTGTATTTCCATTGAGCCACTGAGGATCGGGGATCCCGAGGCACCGTTTCCGTAACGGCCCACGGCCTCGATCACGGCCTCCTTGACCTCGGGCCGGTACGACAAGCCGAGGTAGTTGTAAGAGGCGAAGTTGAGGAGGTCGGTGTGGACCTCGTTCGTTTTGGTGTTACGGACGTCGACTCGCGTGGTGGGCGCACCCTGCATGGGAAGGCCGTACAGGTAGTAGCCGGCTGGCTCGGAGTCCTGCCACCACTCGTCGTAGGGGTCGAGCATGGCGAAGGCATCGTCCCCTGCCCCGAAATAAAAATGCGTGTAGTCGTACTGCATGGCGAGCGGGAGCCGCTTGCCGGAGTTGTCGTTGAACATTCCGCCCTGGCTCATACTCTTCGCTTTTCCCTCGCCCATCGAGCCCTCCATCCGACGTGCCTCTCGGTATAGCGCCGATCTACGAGTCTCCCAGCCTGAATCCCAAGAACCATGTGGGGTCGAAGCCGGGTGGGGACGCGCAAGCCCCGAAGCTAAACGAACGGATGTTCAGGTCCAAGCGTCGTTCGATCGGGGGGCGTCGAGCACAATCGCCTCCAAATAAACTCCCGCGGCTGGACTCGAACCAGCGACAAGACGGTTAACAGCCGTCTGCTCTACCAACTGAGCTACGCGGGATCGTTTGTACGAAATGTAAGCAGACAGAATTACTCTACGTCTGAGCCTGGGGGTGTCAAGGACTGCGCGTGCCGGGTAGTGGGTCCCAAGTGACCCTCCACCACGGGCCGTGGTGGGTGCAAGCCGAGCGGTTGGCTCGGCCCCGCGCCCCGGGGTTCTACCGGGCGATCAGGACGACAAGAGACGCCGCTGTGAAGAGAGTGCTGAACAGGCTCCCCCAGAAAGTGAGTTGCTCTCTCGTTTGGGAGCGGGCGGCCCTGGGCACGTAGAGCCAATCACCCGACTGGATCTGCAGCGCAATAACCTCCGGGCGTATTTGGAGGGGACGCATGTCGATCACGGTGGCCACGCCGTTGCGGACGAGGCGAACCTGGCTGGGATCGGAAGCTCCGCCCGAAATGCCTATGTCGATCTCGGACGTCACGCCGCCGGCGCGAGCTAGGACGTCGACCAGCGTCGCCGAAGGGGGGACGAAGAACTGGCCCGACTGTCTGACTGCGCCCGTGATGTTGATGTTGACGTTCGTGACGACCTCGACCACCGGATCCGAATAGAGTGTGCCGTAACGCTCCTCAAGGAGCCTCCGGATGCCGGCGGTCTCCAGCCCGACCACGGAGACGGTCCCGAGAAAGGGAAGAAAGATTTCACCGTTGGGGTCGACGGTTCGCTCCCCGGAGACCTCGGTCAGTTCTATTCCGGCCGCCGTGTAAAAGGCGATGATCACCTGGTCGCCCGACTGCACGCCGCTCCGCGTCGCCCGTGGGAGCTCCGGGACCGCAACCGGGATCGAGCTGCCCGAGGCGCAGGCCCCGAGGAGAAGGGAAAAGACGAAGACGAGTGCAACTGCACTCCCGGATTTCACCATGGATTCGGGGTCCTGTTGAGGCGAGCTTCGATGGGTTCACCCGTATCGTCTAGTCTATACCAAGCCGTCGGGGTGTGTCCAGATTGCCGATTGGCGGACCCGGCCAGAACGCAACTCCAAGTGTTTCCTATCTTCGATCCTCAGCCACTGTCAAACCCTCAAGCCATCTTACTACATTGGCGGCACCCTTTGACGTCAAATGTTTCCACAAAAACTAAAACGCTTGACAGGCGTCATGCTTCGCCTTCTTAATGAGAGGCCGCAAATTGCTTCCCTTGGTATCGGAGCCGGCCCACCAACGGGTTGCGCCCACGGAAAAATTTAGCGCGTGAAAGAATGAGCGAGAGAATTTACCCAAAGGAGATTGCGGGTGCGCCAGCCATGTACGCCGGGCGGATGGACGGTGGAGTGGCACGCAAATTCGAGCCGTCGGACCGATCGCTCCTTGGACCTGCCGATTAGTGGACTCGGAGCCAGCCCCGAAACCTGAGTGGAGTATTGAGGGGGCTGAGGCCCTTCTCAATTCGTTGAAGGGCGTCGTGTCTGCACGAGTCGTGGCTCGGCCAGGTGGAGTTATCGAGGAAATCCATGTCCTCACCGAAGGGGATGTGCAGGCGAAGCAGACGGTTCGGAATGTGGAGTCGGCCCTGCTGGCTCACTTTGGTCTGAAGATCGACCACCGAAAGGTGTCGGTCGCCGAGACGGGCGATGAGCAGGGAGTGGCGGTGAAGGCTTCCGAGGGATTCGGAGGCCGGAGTGCAGAGGGGCGGTTTCTCTTCGTGACCCACCGGGTCGAGACGAAGAGAGGGCACCGAGTGCAGATCGCTGTAACGGTGGACTGGGAAGGCGAGCAGTATGAGGGTGAAGCGACTGGGGCCGACTTAGTTCGGGCGAGACTCGAGACGACGGCTGTGGCGACTCTGGCCGCCATCGGGAAGGCGATCGTTGCCTTGATCGGGGAGGGTGAAGTAGCGTTGTCAGTAGATGGAGTGAAAACCGTCGACGCGTTCGACGGCCACTTCGTCTTAGTTGCGATACATGCGATTCACGGACGGTCGATCACTGCCCTCGCGGGGGCTGCGGCCGTTGAAGATACAGTCGACAGGGCTGTCATATTGGGTACGCTACAAGCCGCGGACCGTTGGGTCCGAGGCAGAATCTGAGCGGAGACCCGCAGAACTCACGATAACAGGGAGAACCCCCCGACCGGCCAAGAGCGGAGCGGACAGCGAGCGAAGCGATCGCAGCTTCTAGAGCGGTAGAAGCTGACACCAACGATAAGGAGGTGGCACGCTTATGACTTTCTGGTTCGCTTATTTCCAGATGATAATGGAATGGCTTTCGTATGAAGGCATTTCTGGGTGGTAATCGGCCAGTTGGGGGGGACTTTCGCGCATGCAGAGCACCTCCATACGGATATACGTTGGGTTCATCACTGCGCTTACCGCAGTAACTCTTCTTTTTGTGGATTGGGGGAGCCTGGAACCCCTAGGTGAGGATGTTTGGACGGGCCTGTTATCCCTCCTCATACTGGGTCTCATCTCAGAATCCCTTTCGCTTTCGGTCAAAGTCGCGGGAAACCGGGGCAGTTCGTCGATCACCTTCTTGCCCCTGCTCACGTGCGTCCTGCTCTTCGGTCCCGTTCCCGCGCTGATCTTCCATGCTGCCACGGGCACGTTTGGTGAACTCGTCATTCGTCGAAACGAGCCGATCAAGGCGATCTTCAACATCAGTCAGTGGCTGTTTTCGACGGCTGTGGCCGGCATGGTCTTTACAGCACTTGGCGGTGTTCCACAAGCCGTGGCCGTCGGCCCCCTGGAGATTCAGGGGATTGAACTGGTCGCGTTCGGGTTGGTTTTCCTCACGGTCAATCAAACTGCTGTGGCCGTTGCCATTGCTGTCAGTGAGCACCGGCCTCTCTCGAAGGTATGGGGACTTGTCGTGGGGCGTTCGGGTGCGAACGTGTTTTACGATCTTCTCATCAGTCCGGTCTCGATTTTGATGGCAATGCTTTACATGGAGTACAATTTTGCGGGCTTCCTCATCATTCTTCTGCCCCTCTTGCTGGTCCGGACAGCCTACCACAAGGCCTTCCAGCTTCAGGAGGTAAGCGGCAATCTTCTGAAGGCTCTCGTCAAGGCGATCGATGTTCGGGATCCTTATACGTCTGGCCATTCGCAGCGCGTTTCGATGTTATCCCGTCGAATTGCTGAATCCCTGGGGCTCTCGAATGGGGAGACCAAGAACGTCGAGACGGCGGCGCTGCTTCATGATATTGGAAAGATCGACGAGATCTATATGGACATCCTGCGGAAGGAGGGGCCCCTCAGTAAGCTCGAGCACAGGATGATCCAATCTCATGTAACGATAGGCGTAGAGTTACTCAACTCACTTTCTTCCTTCCCAGAATCCGTGCTCGGTGCGGTGCGACACCATCACGAGCGCGTAGATGGCGGAGGGTATCCCGACGGACTGGTCGGAAACGAAATCCCGGTGGGCGCTCGAATTATCAAGGTGGCGGATGCGGTAGATGCGATGCTGTCCGACCGACCCTACCGAAAGGCGCTTCCATTGGCAGTGGTTCGGGAGGAACTCCTCGAGTTCTGCGGTACGCAGTTCGATCCCGGTGTGGTCGCCGAGACCCTGTCGTCCACGATTCTCTCCGGATCACGCCGACGAGATCATACAATCTGGCTTGAATGTGCCAGAGACGATCCATGGAAGCCCCTCCAAGGCGGCTTACGGACTCAGGTCCCAAAGACGTCAGTGGACGTTGCAGCAGTAAGCTGATTGCCGGCTGAGGCACTGCGATTTCGTCTGCCGGTGTCCGACGCTACTGGGAATGTGTCCTAGCGTGTGATCGGCGAGTTTTCACATGAGGGCTTGAATTCTCTTGTGCTGATGTGTTAACCCCAGCTGCATCGCCCTCTTCGAAACATCTCGGGCCAGTTGCGTTGCGGAGGCTTGGTCGGTCGTTCGTAAGAAGCGAATTTCCTCCATGCGGAGTTTGATCCAACACAAAGGGAACCTTGTTTCGACTTGTTCAGCGGTGGTCCGCAGCACTCCCAACGCGCCCGGCATTTCACCATGGCACCGACGAACACGAGCGCGGAACGTGACCGGTAGTGTTGGATCGAAGGACCAAAAGCTCGGGAATCGCAGGAGCTGGTTCCTCTTGACCGCCTGGCGCAAATGGCCTGCGTGAAGTTCGCACATTCCTAGCCCGGCTTCAGCGATCAGGGAGATGTTCGCGGGTACCGACGCTGGATCCTGACTCATTACCCGCTCGAAACATTCCAGGGCTTTGGAGATCTCTCCCAGTCCCAAGTTGAGCTCGCCACAATTTACGTCGAGAATGAGGCTAGCTTGGGAGTCCCCGCTCTCGACGAGTTGTCTCGCTGCACTGAACGCGACCTCTGCGGCATCGTAATTCCCGGTATCCAGGTGCCACAGGCCTCGGTTCTGCCGAAGGTAGAACTGAAGCAGTAGATCACCCGCTAGCGCCGCCGCCGCTTCCGCGTCGGCGATGAGGTCCAACCCTCCGGTGGAGGCCAATAGGCCTTGATAAAATAAGACAAAAATTTTCCGACTTATGGCGACGGGCCTTTCGGCGACAAAGTCGGGAGCCTCCGTTAACCCGACGGCCTTGCGAGCACTCGCGAGGGCCAACTCGGGTACGCCGTAAAGTTGGTGTAACGCCAAGGTACAATGCGCTCTGCATTGTGCGCGGGGTGTACCGACTCTGCTCAGCGCGTCTGCTTCCCCGAGCTTTGCTCGAATCGCCACGGCGTCACTTTTTCGGTCCAATGCGTGAACCTCAATATCCAACGCTTTGGCATATGCCTCAGATTCTCCCTCGGCGCTGAGCGTTGATTCCATCTCGTGTAGTCTGGCCAAGAGGTCGGTAGTCAAGGATGGATTGAGGCGCAGCAGACAATCCATTTGCTCGAGCTCGGCCTCCCAAGCCTCGCTACGGCGGCCGGCCGTTCTCAGGCCCTCACAGGCGAGCCCAAGAATGGGAGCCGCTGTAACCAAGTCTTGGCGGAGGTAGTGGAGGTGCCCCAACCTCCATAGGATCTCACTCGCGAGTTCTCCCTCCGCTTCGTTCCGTCGAGCGATATCCAAGTGTATGATGGCCTCGGGAATCGCACCCGACTGTTCGGCGAACCCTGCGGCGAGCAGTGAGTATTTGACGGCCTCGGTCGCCTTCCCGGCTCTGTCGAAGTGCATCGCCAGGGCTCCCCAATTCGCTTCGTCGTCCCCTCTGAGAAATCGGGCCACTTGTTCATGTAGCATCTGGCGCCGAGCCGTGCTGAGAGAATCATATACGGCCCTGCGAACGAGAGGGTGTCTGATACGACACCCTCCCTCGTCTTCGAACACTAGCCGGGAACGGAGCAGCTCCTCGTTCGCCTCGATGAGGGTAGTTGACGCCTTGTTGAGCATTTTGGCCGCGTCGGCGGGAGGTTGCCTCTGTCCTGAGACGGCGAGAACTGCAAGCAGATTGTGAGCATCTGTGGAAAGCTCCGATAATCGGGGCTGGAGGAGTTTCTGCACAGACGGAGGAATCGCAGGCTCGTTGAGCTCAGCTGTGACTTCTATCCGTCCTGCGTTGGCCTCGGCCGCCAGCTCGGTGAGATAGAAAGCGTTTCCGGCGCCCAAAGCGCAGATCGACTCCAGTGTCCGGGATGGCAGACATCCGTGTGTGAGGTGATCTACGATTTCCTCCGCAGCTGTTGGATCGAGTTCTCCCACAGCCAGGTGCGCGTAGTGCCCGTTGATCGAGGCTAGAAATTCCTGGAGACAAGTGCGCCTCTGGATCAACTCGGTTGTCATCACCAGGACTATCGTTAGGTCACCTCTCGCCCGCCGTCTCAGAAACTGAATGACCGCCAGTGAGGTCTCGTCCATCCAGTGTACATCGTCGAGAAATAGTGCAAAGGGCTGGCGGTCCGAGAGATGTTCGAACAGGAGAAGAAAGGCCTCCATCAAACGGCGCGATACACTCAACGGCCGGAGGGGAGGCGGCATGACTTTCTCCGGTGCTCCGTGCGGTCTTGGCATGAGGCCTCGCAACACCGTCACCCACGGCTCACCGAGCGCAGAAAGATCCTCTCCCGGCACCTGCTGAAGCACATCAATGATTGGGTTGAGGGGAATGCAGTCCTCGAACTCAGCTCCCCGGGCCGCGAGAGTCCGCATACCGTCCAGGCCAATCCGCCGCATCGTTTCATCGATGATCCTCGTCTTGCCAATGCCAGCTTCTCCCATCACAACGATGAGCTGCGGCTGTGTTTTTGGTGCTGTCAACCGCGTATAAAGAAACTTCAACTCAGGTGCTCGACCAACCAGGGGAGTACTGCCTACTGCGACACCCGTGTTCCGTCCCGAATGGCCGCACTCCCCGGCCTTATCGCACAGCTGGGAGGTCGTGGGCTCGGGGACCCATGGTTCCCCGTAGACTACTTGCCATCGGGCAGCGAAATCTGAAACTGTTTTGGGGACGTGGTCAGCGTTGTCGACCATGATGAGGTGGCGAATCGAATGCTGCAGAAAACGCTCAGTTGGCGGGCAGGCCATGACCGCCGCTGATACTAGGGCGCCCAGGTCGGACCACCTCGCCTCCGATTCCGCATTGGCACACGCTCCCATCAGGGCATCCGTGAAGCGATCCTCGATCCGCCGGGCTGATGATTCACACCAGTGCTCGAACGCCGCTGTGGGTGCCTTTTCGACGCGGGAGAGAAAATCACTCAAGCGGGGCGTATCAAACCCCTGGAATTCCACGTTTCCAGCCGATCGCAGGATTCGTGTTAGGTCGCACGACTGTTCGTCGACATCGGTTAGTAGAAATCCTCCGTCGCCCCGAATGATCTTCCGACCACATTTCCCGTGGATCCCATACAGCAGTTGGCTCAAGCGATGACGCGGGTGAACTCCGTCGGGCTCACCCCACAAAAATTCGATCACGCGAGCACGCGAGATCCCCCCCTCGCCGTGTCCGAATACGAGGGCAACCAGGTACGACTGATATCTTGATAGCTTGATTGCCTCACCTTCCACGAGCACCACTGGGCCACCGAAGAGACGGACCTCGATGTGCTGAGGATCATCAGTGTTCGTATGAGCGCTCACTTTGGCTCGACTTATTCGCGAGGTATCGAGTTCATCACGCCTGGTTTCTTACGTCGAGGACCGCTCCTTCCGATGGGGCCGGCGGGGAGGCCTGCTCGGAATTCCAGTTCCTTCTTTTCTTGAGGGTCAGCGGCGGCTTGCGGCAGCGGCGCTACGCTGCAGTCGCTGGTTAATGTACGGCACATATCGCTCGAGAAGCCACCGCCGGCTGCCTCCATGTGGAGCCATGACTCGACGAGCCAATCCCATCCGAGGTGCCGCCGCGCGTCGGAGGGTCGGACGCCCACGAGCCGGTGCATTTGGTTCGACAACGCGAAACCATCGGGATATCCGAATCGTCTAGCGGCCTCTGCCAAAGTTACGGCCGAACTTTGAAGCCTCAGGGCGGCACGTAACACCCGACCGAAATGGAGCCAGTGCGAGGGCACGGGCAGGCCGTTGGATAGGAAACGTCGCCCAAGGGCCCGTCTGGAGAGGTAGAGGGATCGAGCGAGTGCGGTGATGCTGCGTAACTCTGAGGAGAGGTCAATGGTTTTTCGGATCAACTGCCGGACCTCAATGTCCACATTGATGCCACGCCATTGCAGGTAGTCCATGACCTCCACGGAGAGGTCCTCAGGCTCTCGCTGGAGGAGCGCAGTGAGATCACCGACGTGTGGCTCATGATGGAAAGGCAAGATACTGTGAGGGCGGCATGCCGCGACTACCCGTAGCAGCTCCGGCGCCGAGTCAAGATCGACGCTCGGTGGCAGGATGACGATGAGGGCCATTCCGGGTGGACGACGACGGACGACCTCGAATACGCGGCTCCAGCTTCCCAGCCTGAGCTGCCACACGAGTGCTGTGCCGGGGCTGTTGGGTTGTACGAACCGACGGTCATCGCAGCGAAGTGGTTCGAGGCGGTGGTAAGGTGGCCTGAAGAGTGAAAGTGGAAGGGATTGGGCTGGCGGAGTTTTCATGAACCTTTCTCCAGTGGACGATGACACCGGGACGTTGAGACGACCACCATACTCGGCCGCTATCATCGTTCTATCATCGCCCCCCGCACTACGGGAGGTCCGGCAGCCCCTACCGCCCCTACCCGGCACTGAAAGGAGAGCGCAGGTTCCTTTCCGCCCACTTGCCGATCGCCTCGCGGAGACTTGATTTAGAATGTCTATTCTATTTCCATGCCCCTATTCAAGCGCCCGTCCCCAAAGGGGCGCCCCTTCAGTAGGATGCCATGGGAGAGGCCGCAACTCGACTGCCGAAGCAGCACCGAAGTCGTCGGACCCTACAGCGTATCACACGCGCTGCTCTGGAGCTGATCGCACAAAACGGTGTGGAGGGGACCACGGTTGGGGCCATCGTTAGACGAGCCGGATCGTCGGTGGGCTCTTTCTACGCGCGCTTTGAAGGCAAGGGTGACCTCCTTCTCTACCTGGACGAGCGCATCTGGGAGACGGTCGAGCAGCAATGGTCTGAAGCCCTCGCTGATGGGTTGACCGACCGACCGATCGATCAGTTGGTGAGGGGCTTGGCGAGGCTCTATGCCGATTTGGAGCTTGTGCACCGGGGCGCCAGGGATGCGATCGGCCAGACGGTACGAGGTCCCGGGGCCGGCCCTTCGGACGCGGCGTTGCGGATTCGGACCCGAGTGCGGGAAGACTCACAGCGTCTGCTGCTGGCGAAGCGGGATGTGATCGTTCACTCCGACGCCGCGTTGGCCGTGGAGACGGTTTGCCGGACGCTGGAGACTTCGGCGAGCCTTCTTGAACCGGTGTTCCTGGAGGATCTGTGCGCCGCGTTGGTCTTGCACCTCATTGGCTATCGAGACTCGTCTCAGTCGTCTGGGGCGAGCGTGGAGTTCTTCGACATCTGGAGCTGAGATACACAACCCTTGCGGATTGGAGTCTTTCTCCCGTTATTGGAATTTGAATTCAAATTCCAATAAACGGATCTTCGAAGAATGGCCTCAGACCAAGGTCCACATTCGAATCCGAGTCGAGGTGGAGTGAGCCGTGGATGGACGGTTCAGGATTGAGATCACACGCCGTGAGGAGCGCTCATCCCGCCTAGAGGACCTGGCTCCGCCGCCGGGGGTGCGCCTTCCCCGCCAGGCACGGAGCCGAATCTCGTTCGAGCGCATGGTCACCGCCGCTCACGACCTCATCGCAGAGTCAGGTCTGGAGGGTGCCACTGTGCAGAGGATCCTGAAGCGCTCGGGGGTGGGCTCGGGGACGTTTTACGCCCGGTTCGACGGAAGGGACGCCCTACTCGCGTACCTGGCCATCCGCTTTTGGTCGGACGCCGAAGAGGGTTGGTCTTCGGTGCTCACGCCGTCGCGATGGACCGCGGCGGGTCCGAAGGAGATCGTGACACAGTTCACCCGTATGGCTGTCGCATGGACCTGGGCGCACGGGGCTCTACTCCGTGCCTTCCTGGTTCACGCGATGACACTCGCCGAGCACGATCTCTTGGACCAGACGGCTGAGTTAGACAACACGGTCGCTGATCATCTCACTCGGCTTCTCTTGGCTCGAGCGAAGGAGTTCACACACGACGACCTGGAGCAGGCCATCCGACTCGCCACCCTTCAGGTGTTCGCTACGCTCAGGAGCCGATTCATCTTTGCATGGGGAGACCGCCCCGACGGAATTGAAGACCAGCAACTGGCGGGGGAGCTCGCCTCGATATTCCTGCGCTACTTGGGGCGCGACAGCGCTTAGTGCCCGCCCCCCTGGCCGGCCATATGACGTGCGTGCATACCTCCCGGCATCAGAGCCTCCATCACGATCTCGTCCCAGATGTCGTACCCGGCGGAAGTCATGTGCAGACCGTCGGAGACTAAGAACTCTGGAATCGGCAGACCATCCGCCCCGAGCATGGCTGTACCGACGTCGACGAAGTCGACACGGGCGTCGCCCTGGGCGTACGCCTCGATGGCGGCATTCGAAGCCTGCATCTCGGGCCAGACGTCCCAGCGGCTCAGGCTGGGTTTAATCGATAGAATGACGATGCGTGTGGACGGTTGGGCCGCAAGGACCGCCTCGACGAACTCCCGGTAGTCCTCCAGGATTTGCTGGCTCCGCTTTCCGGCGCTCGTGTCGTTGTCGCCCTCGTACACGACGACGGTCCTCGGGGCGTACCGGAGGACGGTCTCCTCGACGTAGTAAACCAGGTCCGACATCTGAGAGCCCCCGAAGCCGCGGTTGATGAGGGGCATTCCAGGAAAGCTGTCTCCCGTGTCCCAGCGCACGATGCTCGAGCTGCCGACGAAAAGAGTGGCATCGGCGGGAAAACTGTTCTTGGCGTCATACGCCGCGAACGTGGTCATCGCGTCGGCAAAACGAGTGGCATCGGGATCCGCGACCTGCCCCGAGAGTAAGGCGGGTGCGCCTGCGACCAGGAATCCCGCGAGCACATAAAAACTTGCAGTCCGTGAAGGCCTCATTCGACTCTCCTCCAATTTCCTCGGCGTCCATCGATGGATCTGATTTAGGGCTCAACATCGGGTGCCGAGGGGCGCCCGTCCAGCCCACCGGGCGGGGCCTCCCTCAGTTCGCCTTCTGCCCCTCGGTCAGTTCAGGCTACAACTCAGGAAGGTGAGGGAGGGTCGAGACCCACCGACGGACTCCGAGCTCAGGACGATCGCTCCGTTGGTACCCAACCCGACGCCCTCTCCTTGGGACTCCTGGAGCATCCGAAGATCGACGCGCCCCACGCCGCTCTCGAGGAGCTCCTCTCCTCCGGTGACGTCGAAGAACTCGAGGCTCTCATATGTGCGGATGGCAACGGTGCCTCCGTCGAGCGTGGCTGAGGCACCCGTAACCATACGTGGACGGGCCACGGGACCGGCCGTGAGGCGCTGGACTTCGACCAACGTGACGACGCCCTCCGAACGTAGCGGTGATGGATAACGATAGATCGTGACCGGATGATTCCTTCCCTTCGTGACGAAGAAGATCTGATCGGTGGGCAGGACGTACATCGCCTCGATGTCCCGAGGTCCGTCGGGCAGCACCATGCGGTACCGCTCCGCCTCTACTCTCCGGTCACCCTCTCCCTCCGGCTCGGCTAGCCGGTAAAAGGAGATGATGTCCCTGCGCTCTTCGTTGTCTCCGGTGTCCGCGACATAAAGGCAGGCGCCGAGGTCACAACGTCCACGAGCGACATCCTCCCAATCATCATTGGGTTGGTTCAACTCGATGCGGGCATGGACCTGGCCGTCCCGGTCGACCGCGTAAAGGACTGGCCGGTTGCCCCGGTCGTTGTGTGTCCAGACCAGGCTCGGGTTCCGGATGCCGGCGGCGACGCCACTCGTTTCGCGGAGAGCGCCAGGGAGCGTAGTGGGGGGTCCGTCCAAAGTGCAGTCCGATTCGTCGGCCCGGTAGTTTCCGCAGGCCATGACCGCGAGTAGCGTCGTCCAGGCAGCGTGCTGAGCCAGGCGGGCCAGAGCCCCTAGGCACCGCTTCACGGTCAAGGCTGCTCGGCTGCTAACAGGACGAAGGTGGTATCAAACAACTGCTGGAACCTCTCTAAGGGAAGCGCGCCAACGATCGGCCCAATGCCGATGACCAAGAAGGTGGGCGTCCCCTCCACACCGACCTCCTCAGCGAAAGCGGTCTGCGCCTGGACCCGCCAAAGAAGCTCGTCGTTCGCGAAACAGGTCCTATACCTCTCCATATCGAGCCCCACCTCTTCGGCGAACCCCTCGGCCAGCTCCTCGGGGGCGGACGCGGATTTCCAGTCTCCCTGACGCGCGAAGATGAGGTCGGTAATTGCCTCGAAGTAACCACGTCCTTGGTCTCGCGCGCACTCGGCAGCGAGCGACACGGGCACCGAGCTTTCCCAGTTTCCAGTAATGAACGGGACCGATTTCCAGTAAAGCTGCCCCGGATCGACGTACTGTTCGTGGAGCGGTTCGCGCGTGTCTTGGTGGAAGACTCGGCAGAAGCCACAACCATAGTCGAAGAACTCGATCAAACGGAGGGGCGCCTCGGGAGTTCCAAAATCCACGCCCAGGGAGTCGATGGTCTGCTGCTCGAGCGTCGGCCCCACGGGTGCTGGCCGCATGAGCTGCGCCAGGCCGAGGCCCCCCGGCTCGGAGGGACTAAAACCCTCGGAAGGGCTAAAACCTGTGGAAAGGAGATCACCGGCCCCTCTCGTGGTCAGGCTCGCGCCGAGTTCCCCGTCCCGACCCGATTCGTTCGGGGAGCACGCGGCGGCGGCGCCGAACGCGACCAACACCACGAGCAGAAGCCGTATTCGATTCATCACAATTCCAGGTTGATCCATTACCCAAGGTCCGCAGGTGACGCCGAGCCGACGGCGCGGGAGCGGCGGGTCACATACAGCCCGGCGGCCACGCCTAGGAGCACCGACCCCCAAAGGACCCGATTCGACTTCCAGCTGCGGCCGCCGCTGGTCTTGGGCGAGGCAGCGGTTCCGACGCGTCCGGCTTCGAGGTCGATCCCCGGCTCCCCGTTGGGTCTGGTGGCAGGAGTCGAACGGCGAATGGCTCTCTTCCTAGGCGGTCGCGCTTTGGAGCCCGGCCCGGACGCCTCGTCCACGTATTCGCACTCGAGGCAAGAGGCAACAGCCTTGTGCTCGGTGGTCCGGTTCGGAAAGACCAGCCCTTCGCCGCATTCGGGACAGGCACGTTCGGCGGGTAATGGGCTAATCAACTCGTACAGGCCGCTCTTGGAGAGATCCATCGCCTCCGCGATCTGATTCACGCTCTGCCCGGATCGCCAGTACAATTCGTTGGCTTGATCCGCGAGCTTCCGGTCGTCGCTTTTCTTGGATGGCATGGGACGATGTGGTGTCCTCGAAAATCCGTTCGCGCCAGCGGGGCCAAGATAGCTGTAGGAGACACGCTTGAACATTCCCGCGCCCCATGGGCATTTGGAGATGGCTCACCGGGAGCCCCCAGGCACGCTGAGGGGCGCCGGTATCGTGTGTCACCCCCACCCCCTCCAAGGTGGGACCATGCACACGAAAGCCGTGTTCCGGGCCGCGCAGGCGCTCGCGGACGTGAAGATCGCTGCCCTGCGTTTCAACTTCCGCGGCGTGGGGACCAGCACCGGCAGTTATGACCAGGGAGTGGGCGAGAAGGATGATGTGCTGGCCTCCCTCGATTGGCTCGAGGAAAGGCACCCCGGATTACCGCTCGTCGTGGGAGGCTTTTCGTTCGGTTCGATGGTCGCGCTCTCAGCGGCGGCAGCCGATCCCCGAGTCGTCGCCTTGTTCGGCCTGGGGCTTCCCGTTCGGATGTACGACTACGGATTTCTTGCGGATGTCCCCAAGCCCATCCTCGTGGTTCAAGGTGAGGAGGACGAATTCGGCTCGGGTCCCGAGGTGGAGCCCGTCGTAGCCGCCTTGGGATCCCACGTGACCCTCGCCAGAATCGCGGGAGGGGACCATTACTTCGACGGACACATCGACGAGATGAAGGCCGTGTTGAGCGAATACTTCCAAAGCGGCCCGGGGGGCGATGTGGTAGGAGGGAGCGTCGGATGAGAGATCGGCGGCGGGTCCTCGACAACCTGGAGAAACTCTACCGCGACGAGTTGGACAGGAGTGCGGAGTCCGAGGGTGTCGATGGTGGCCGCCTGGACTTCGAGTTCCAGCGGGACCAGCTCTACCTGGAGGTCCTGCTCGACCTGCGGGATCTACTGGGCGACTCACCCGCGGACGAAAAATCCACGTCGTCTCTCCTGGAAAAGGCCCAGCAACTGCGGAATCTGACTCGGCTGCGTTAATCCCATGACCATCTACACGAAGACCGGGGATGACGGCGACACCGCGCTCTTCGGTGGTGGACGAGTGCCGAAGAGCGACAAGCGGGTCGAAGCGTACGGAGAGGTCGACGAACTGAATTCATTTGTCGGTCTCGCTCTCACGTCGCTGGCCGATGCCAACGTCCGGCGTGGACTTCTCCTCATCCAAAACGATCTCTTTGCTCTCGGCGCCAACCTGGCGACTCCGGAACTGGACGGTTCACGGCCACGGCCACAGACACCCGACGTGCCCCTAGCCAGGGTCGAGGTGATGGAGCACTGGATCGACCAGGCCACCGAGGAGCTCCCCGAGCTGCGTCAGTTCGTACTTCCCGGTGGTACTGAAGCGGCGGCGATGCTCCACGTATGCCGATCGGTGTGCCGGCGGGCGGAACGCGCCGTCGTCGCTCTAGGTCGAGAGGAGCTTCTGGACGGTGGCATCATCCCCTACCTCAACCGACTATCCGACCTACTCTTTGTGTGGGCTCGTCTCGAAAACCACCGGGCAGGGCACCAGGACGTGCCCTGGAGTAAGGAGTGAAGTGAGTCGGTGGGAGCAGATGGCGGACCGTGTCGACCGGACGGCTTCTGCGGCCGGGGTGGACCGCTCGGGTAGGGATCTCATCAGGACAGCGATCGAAGCGGCGAGGGCGCCGCGCTTGGCCGTCATCGATGACGACCACGATCCCGACTACTTGCACCCTGGGCGTACCGCGGTGATCCTCCTCGATGACGTCGGTTTGGCCGATCCCGTGGTGCTCGCAGCCGCCTGTGTTTTGGATACGCGCAGGAACCATTTGGAGCCGCCCGATCGAGAGGTCACCGAGCACGTGAGTGCTGCCGTGACGGCCTTCCGAAAAGTGGTGCCTCGCCCCGGGTCCGTCACGCTGCTCGAGGACCTGCTGGCGAGCGAGCGTGACGTCGTCCTGGTGGCCTTGGCGGAGAGGCTCGACCAGGTCCGGCATGCACATATGTGGGGAGATCCGGCCGAAGCCCGAGCGGCACACCGCCAGGCGTCCGAGGTCTACCTGAAGATGGCCGAGCGCACACATGCCCGCCTGGCCTCACGGTACACCCATTGGTGCCGCGCCTTCGGGGAGGGGTACCTAATTAATACGCCGGATACTTGACTGCCCCTCTCTTTTCTGCATTAATCAGGGCCTGTCCGTTGATTGATCACGCCACGACTGGTACCCGCCCATGACCTATATCATTGCCGAGCCTTGCATCGACACCAAAGACGCGAGTTGCGTCGAGGTATGCCCGGTCGACTGCATCTACGAAGGGGATGACATCTACTACATCCATCCGGTCGAGTGCATCGACTGCGGTGCATGTGAGCCGGAGTGTCCCGTCACGGCGATCTTCCCGGACACAGAGGTGCCGCCGGAGTGGATCAGCTACATCGCGAAAAACGCCGACCACTTCGACGACGTTTAAGGGCCTATAAGGCCTAGAGGCCTAGCTCCCGCATCCGCTCTAGTGTGATCGCTCCCGCAGCGCTTTCGGCTTCTGCTACGGCTTCCTTCGGCTGAGGCTGCTTCTGCTGGCGCATCAACAGTAGGCCCGCTGCCACAGCCGCGGCACCCACTAAGCCTAACGTAAGTTTGCGAATCGTCGTCTCCTTGCTCGGGTTCGGTGTCGCTTACGTATACCGGCCAGGAGGCGCGTAGGTCCCCGAGCCAGATGTTTACACATGAAGGAAAAGGGCGGATTGGTTCCGTTTTGGCAAGTAGAGCGGGCACATCCGCCTCTCCGGGCTTCGCTTGGGGTTGTGCCACCGAGCGTGGCCCTCCACGATCCTTTCCGTGGGCATGAGGTATCAGGGGGAAGCAGGGACGGGCGGCTCTGGAGGAAGGGATCGTGCGACATGAAAGGGGGCGTGGCGGCCTTGCTCTACCTTCAAGGAGATCGGGGTGAGATGGCGACCGACGTGTTCGCGGAGGCGGGATGAGTAAAGACCATCCGGTTCAGTCGTCCAATATCGAGGCGATCCGCGAGCGGGCGGTCGAAGTGCTCATGGAGCACTTCTCAAGGGACGTCATGAGTCTGGACGAGTTCGAGGGGCTCTTGGACGTGGTAAATCGATGCTCCACGGCCGGCGAACTTCGCGAGCTTCTCTCTAAGCTGCCCCCTCTGGCGTCGTCAAAGCCTGCGACCGACATGATCCCCGCCCCGGGGGGAGCGCCAGTTGTCGTAGACGCCGATCGGGTCAGACCTCACGGTTTCCTGATCAGCATCCTTGGCTCCACCAACCGTGCCGGCCGTTGGATTCCGGCCCGAAAGAGCTTCGCACTCGGTGTCCTGGGCGGGATCTCGCTCGACTTTCGGGAGGCGTTACTCGGATCGGGCATAACGGATGTGAACCTGCTGGCGGTTCTGGGCGGCGTCGAGATCATCGTCCCGCCCGAGATGGCGGTGGAGGTAGACGGTATGGCCGTGCTCGGCGGCTTCGACTATCACACGGACGCGCCGCTCCGGAGTAATCCGGATCTCCCGACCCTACGGGTCCGAGGATTGGCAGTCCTGGGCGGCGTGAATGTCGAAGTTCGCCTTCCGGGAGAAACCTCGCGGCAAGCCAAGAAACGACGTCGTTTGGAGCGAAAGGGCCTTCAGCCGAAACTCATGTCCGGGCCGGACGCCGGGCTGGACGCTGGGCTGGACGCCTGAACTACGGCACCTCTTGGCCCACTGAGCAGTGCTCGTCGTAAGCTGCTTTTAATGTGTCGGCGATCTCGAGGGGATGGCGCCCTTCAATTTCGTGGCGCTCCAGCATGTAGACGAGCTCGCCGTCCTTCATCAACACCACAGCGGGTGACGACGGCGGATATCCAGTAAAGTATTCGCGGGCCCTTTCGGTTGCGTCGAGATCCTGTCCAGCGAAGACGGATACGAGAACGTCGGGCTTGGCTTGGTTGCCCAAGGAAGCCGCTACTCCAGGCCGCATACCTCCGGCCGAACAACCACAGACCGAGTTGATGGCCACCATCGTCGTGTTGCCCTCCGTCTTCAAGACCTCGTCTACCTGGTCGGGGGTTCTGAGTTCCTTGAAGCCTATTTGCACCAGGTCCTGTCTCATTGGGGCGATCAGCTCTTCTGGATATGGCATCATGTGCTCCTGTGGTTACTGAATTTTCGATCCGTTCGCGGGGCCATCGATCTCACGGAGATTCTGGATCCATATGTAATCTGTAATCAAACTCACTTTCTTGGAACCGCCTTGACTACCCCGGAGGATCCAAAACGTACATCGGTCGGCTCTCGGGCGCTTGAGAGCCACACGGGGTGTCAGACACACAGTGCCTATAAGTTATAGTCCGACCAGGAGTTACACGATGCCACAGGGCGTTGCTCGGGAATGCGATGATATGCACTCGAACGGCGTATCGTGGGTGGGTCCATTCCCGCGCCGATCAATTCGATTTATGATGCAGGTAGGAAGAGACACTGTTGATGGAGGCTGTCGCATGCTGACAAGGGCCAAGACAGTCCGGTGCTGGCTCACGGTTCTGAGCGTATGTGTTCTTGGCGCATGCGGAGCAGACTCAGGAGGTTCGTCGGAGACCTCACTCTCCAGTGGGGCCGCCCAATCGGCTGGGGTGGGAGGGGGCGGGAGTGCGGTTGCTGACACCGGCACCGCCGATGACCCGACGCGCCCCACCACCTTGCCCGGAACGGAAGCCGACTGGGCCGTTGTCCAGGAAAAGGTCCGCTGGGTGGTCGAACAGGGCTATTCCGACCTGAGCATCGGCGATCTGGTTGTTCGGATCGGCGAAACGTTTGTTGGAACCCCCTATGCCCCTCATACGCTCGAGGTGCCCGGCGAAGAAAGCGTCGTGATCGAGCTCGAGGAGCTGGACTGTGTGACCTTCGTGGAAAACGTCTTGGCGCTGGCCCGCTTGGTCCAGACAGTCCCCGACGAGTTGTTGGTCGCAAACGCCGGGGCTCGCCAACGGCCGCTATTCTCCTGGCTTCTGGAGGACATCCGTTACCGAGGTGGGGTGCTCGAGGAGTACCCGAGCCGCCTGCATTACTTCAGCGAATGGATCAGGGACAATGATGAGATGGGTCTCGTGCGTGACGTGTCGCAGGAGTTGGGTGGGGTTGCCGAGGACGAGCCGATCGATTTCATGACGACACATCCGGACGCCTACCGCCAGTTGGGCGAAGATCCGACGTTCCTCACGGAGCTGAGGGAGGTCGAGGTCCGCCTCAGCGCGGAGCCCCGATCCTACATTCCCGAGGATCGCATCGCTTTGATAGAGGACCGGATCCAGGATGGCGACATCATCGCGGCCACAAGCACCGTGGCTGGGTTGGACATCGCGCACACGGGGATCGCGCTCTGGAGGGACGGTCGCCTGCACCTGCTGCACGCGCCCCTCGCGGGCGGCGTGGTGCAGATCAGCGAAATGCCTCTAGCGGAGAGAATTCAGCGGATCGACGGCCAGGACGGCGTGATGGTGGCGCGGCCCTTGGAGGCTAGGTAGGGTCGGTACACGGTCGTATCTGTCAGTCCGCCTTCATGTTACGTAATTCATGAAGCCCGTGCGTACTGGGATCCCTGCCTGCCAGGCCTCCGTGCAGAGCCTCCCTAGAACGTCGCGATCGCGTTGAACGGACTCGCAGTCCCATTCGGCACGTTGGTGATCTGCCACGACACCATGAACTCCCAACGCTGTCGGCTCGCGGCCTCGCGAGCGACGTCTTCCAGATAGCCGTTGTCGACGAGCGGCAGTCCGATGATCACCTGCGTCAGGGTGTGGATCGGCCGGTTGATGCCCCGCACGCCGGACGGCTGAACGTCGTTCACGGCGTCGCTGACCAGGAGGGATACGCCCCGTTCCTTGAGCCAAGGAAGCACGGACGCGTGCAGCCCCGCTCCACCTTGCCCGTAGCGCCATGGGCCAAGAGCTTCACGGCGGGCCCAACGGCCGCCCCGAACGAGGAGCACGTCACCGGGGCTGACGGTGATGCCGGCAAAATCTTCCCACTCCTCGAGGTCGGACACGTAGATGGGCGTGCTCGGCTCCAGAAAGTCCAGGCCTCGCATCAGCGGAATGTCCACCAGAATGCCACGTGTGACGTAGCCCGGACCCATGTCGTTGATGCCGAGGTCCCCGACACACCCGTCGGCGGTCATGTTCTGCGGATAACCGTTGAAGATGACGTCCTGGCCATTCCGCTCCATGGAGTAGTGGCAGAGCGCGTCCATGTGGGCGAGTTGGCCGTCATGCAGCGAGAAGCTCACCGCGTCGAGCGCGAAGCGTGGCTCGCCGGTGACCGGATCGACGGAGGTCATCCAGTGCTCGGTTGGCCCGAACGTCCCGCTGTCGATCGCCTCTTCTTCAGTAACGAAGTGTGCGAGTGTGACGGTGACGCCGTCCTCTACGAGACGTGTGGCAGCGCGGGTCTTTTCCGGCGTGATCATATTCAGCGTGCCACGCTGGTCATTCGGGCCCCAACGGCCCCAGTTCGACAGCTCGGTCTCCCACTTCTCGAGCGTCTCGAGCGTGACCAGGACCGATGGGTCCTGCGTCGAGGGGTGCACCTCGAACCTCTCCTGCGCGCCCTGCGCCGCGGCTTGAGCGGACGTGAACCCTGTTGGGGCGAGGACAAACAACCCCGTCACGAAAACGGCTAGCATGCGTTTCATCCGAATCACCCCTTTCTCTTTTAAATCCATTATCGCCCACACCTTCACCAACGGGACCAACACTACGCGCCGGTCTACCCAATAAGAGTAGGCCGGAAAGAATAAATCAAACGGTGTGGCAATCAACGGTGGAGGAGCCGGGCCCCCCACCGGGCCCCCCACCGGGCCCCCCACCTTGCCTCGACCTGTCTAGATTCTGCACTTTCCCGGGGCGGCCAGGTGGCTTCCCTACTACCCTACCTCATGAAAGAGATCAAAAAGCTTCTCGTCGCCAATCGTAGCGAGATCGCGATTCGTGTCTTCCGCACGGCCCACGAACTGGGCATCCGTACGGTGGCGATCTATTCGCACAAGGACCGATACGCGCTTCACCGCTTCAAGGCGGAGGAGGCGTATCTGATCGGCAATCCGGACGAGCCGATCCGGGCGTACCTCGACATCGAGTGGATCGTCGCTCTGGCCCGGGAGAATCAGGTGGACGCCATCCACCCCGGCTACGGTTTTTTATCCGAGAACCCTGATTTCGCCCGTGCCTGTGAGCGCGAGGGGATCATCTTCATCGGTCCCCAGATCGAGGTGCTCGAACGCCTGGGCGATAAGACCTCGGCACGGAAGATTGCTGCGGATGTAGGCGTGCCGGTGCTCGGCGGTAGCGAGGCGGCGATCGCCGACCTAGCCGAGGGGGAGCGGCAGGCGGAGAAGGTGGGGTATCCCGTCATTCTCAAGGCCTCCAAGGGCGGCGGCGGCCGGGGGATGCGGATGGTGAGCGATCGGAGATCGTTTCCGGACGCCTTCGAGGATGCTCAGCGGGAGTCGCTGATGGCCTTCGGCAGCTCGGACGTCTTCATCGAGCGTTTCGTCCAGAAGGCGCGCCACATAGAAGTCCAACTTCTGGGTGACAAGCACGGTAATCTGGTCCATCTGTTCGAACGTGACTGCTCGGTGCAGAGGCGGCACCAGAAGGTGGTAGAAATCGCTCCGGCGCTGGCGCTGGACGACAAGGTGCGCCGGAGCCTACACGATGCGGCGATAGCGATCGGCCGTGCGGTCGGTTACCAGAGTGCGGGCACGGTGGAGTTTCTCGTCGATCAGGACGAGGGCGACTTCTACTTCATCGAGGTTAATGCCCGCATTCAGGTGGAGCACACGGTCACCGAGGAGGTGACCGGCGTGGACCTCGTCAAATCGCAGATTCTGGTTGCTCAGGGGACGTCGCTCGACGACGAGAAGATCGGCTTGCCCTCTCAGCTCGCCGTGCAGACCCACGGTTTCGCCGTGCAGTGCCGCGTGACCACCGAAGATCCCACGAACGACTTCATGCCCGACTACGGGCGTGTGTCGCACTACCGCTCAGCGGCGGGCATGGGGGTGCGGCTCGACGCAGGCAGTGCGTTCTCGGGTGCGGTCGTGAACCCGTACTACGACTCCCTGTTGGTGAAGGTGACGACCCGGGGGACGCGCTTTATGGACGCGGCCAGGCGCATGGAGCGGTGCCTCCAGGAGTTCCGTATTCGTGGCGTGAAGACAAATATTCAGTTCCTGATTCGCCTGGTGACGAACGAACAGTTTTTGAGGGGTGGGTGCACGACACGCTTCATCGATCAGACGCCCGAGTTGTTCGACTTGCCCAAGCGGCGCGACCGTGCGACGCGACTTCTGACGTATCTCGGAGGCACGATCGTCAACGGAAACCCTTCGGTGAGAGATCACCCGCGTGCCGCACGGCGGGAGCCAGCACCTGTTCCGAAGGTCGACTATCAGAGCTCGATTCCGGACGGCACACGGCAGAGGTTGCGGGACCTCGGGCCCGTGAGGTTCGGCGGTTGGATCTCCGACCAGGAGCGGCTGCTCCTTACCGACACGACGTTCCGAGACGCGCATCAGTCGCTGCTGGCGACCCGCTTCCGTACACACGACCTACTCAGGGTTGCCGATGCGTACGCTCGGCGGGGCTCGGAGTTGTTCTCGCTCGAGATCTGGGGCGGCGCCACATTTGACGTTGCGATGCGGTTCTTGAAGGAGTGCCCTTGGCGGCGCCTGACCGACCTCAGAGAGCGCATTCCGAACATCCTCTTTCAGATGCTGCTTCGCGCTTCGAACGCGGTCGGGTACACGAACTACCCCGACAACCTCGTGCAGGCGTTCGTTGAAGAGGCGGCCGCCGCGGGCATCGATCTGTTTCGTGTGTTCGACGCCCTCAACTGGACGGACAACATGCGGGTGGCGATGGAGGCGGTGCTCAAGGCGGACGCGCTCTGTGAGGCTTCGATTTGTTACACGGGGGACATCCTCGATGAGGGCCGCACGAAGTACGATCTGAAGTACTATGTGAAGCTGGCCAAGGAGTTGGAGGGGATGGGCGCACACATCCTCGCGATCAAGGATATGGCTGGACTCTGCAAGCCGTACGCGGCCGCCAAACTTGTGCGTACTCTCAAGGATGAGGTGGGCATTCCGATCCACTTCCACACACACGACACCTCCGGCGTGCAGGCCGCGGCAATCCTGAAGGGCGCGGAGGAAGGACTCGACATCGCGGATGCGGCCATGGCCCCGATGTCGGGTACGACCTCCCAACCGAACATCAACACGGTGGCCGAGGCGCTCCGCTTCACTCCCCGCGATCCGGGACTGCCGAGACAGGACCTGGACGACATCGCGGACTACTGGAGAGCGGCCCGCGACTTCTACACACCGTTCGAGGGCCAGGTACGGCCTGCGACCGCAGACCTGTATCACCATGAGATGCCCGGCGGCCAATACACCAACCTTTTCCAGCAGGCGCGTGCCTTGGGCCTGGCCGATCGATGGGCCGAGGTCTGCCGGGTGTACGCGGACGTGAACGAGCTCTTCGGCGACATCGTGAAGGTGACGCCCACCTCCAAGGCCGTGGGCGACATGGCGTTGTTCATGGTTGCGAACGAGCTCACTCCGGAGGATGTCCTCGATCCGAGTCGCGAGCTGGCGTTTCCTGCTTCCGTCATCGACCTGATCGGTGGAGGCATGGGACAGCCGCCGGGCGGTTTTCCCAAAGAGGTGAAGGAGCGAGTATTACGTGGTGGGCCGGGTCTGAGTGTCCGCCCGGGTGACACGCTCGAGCCGGTGGATTTTGAGAAGGCGACCGCGACGGTACAGAAGATGTTGGGCCAGGAGCCTGCGCGACGCGACGTGATCTCGTACCTGCTCTACCCGACGGTCTACCGCGACTTTGCGGACCATCAGAGTAAGTACTCCGACACGTCGGTATTTCCCACACCGGTCTTCTTCTACGGTCAGGAGGTAGGCGAGGAGATCGCCGTCGACATCGAACGGGGGAAGACGCTCATCGTGAACTTTCTTGCGGTCAGTGAGCCCCATCCGGACGGAAAACGTACGGTATTCTTCGAGCTGAACGGACAGCCCCGGGACGTCAGCGTGGTCGACCGAACACTCGAACCGGATACGCTAGCCGCGGTGAAGGCCGATCCGGACGATCCGAAGCAGATCGGCTCGAGCATGCCCGGCATGGTCGTGGGTGTAGCCGTGCGCGTGGGTGACACCGTGGCGCAGGGCGACAGGTTGCTGAGCTTGGAGGCCATGAAGATGGAGACGACCCTCCACGCGGAGAGCGATGGGAAGGTGGCCGAGGTACTCGTGTACCCGGGGAGCCAAGTGGCTCCCGGTGACTTGATGATTCGTTTGGAGTAGAGTTTAGAATGAACGACTGGAGACCCCAAACCTGGGCCGTGCGAGCACAGGCCGAGGAGTCGACGCACCATGAACACTCGGTGCCGATCTTCCTGACCTCGAGCTTCGTCTTCGAGGACAGCGAGGAGATGCGAGCAGCGTTCGCTGGCGAGATCGACCGGAACATCTATGCCCGGTTCACCAATCCGAACGTCGAAGAGCTTTCGGAGAAGATCCGCCGCTTGGAGGGTGCCGAGGCGGGGCACTCCATGGCTACCGGCATGGCTGCCGTGTTCGCGACGTTCGGAGCGCTGCTCTCGAGCGGGGATCACATTCTGGCGTGCCGGTCGCTCTTCGGATCGACCCACACGATCCTCACCAAGATTCTGCCTCGGTTCGGGATCACGCATACGTATGTTGATGCCGCGGACCCCGATTCGTGGCCCGACGAGATTCGCGAGAACACGCGGATGATCTTCGTCGAGACCCCCACGAATCCGGCCGTGGATCTGGTGGACCTCAAGTGGTTGGGGGGACTGGCCGCCGAAAAGGGCGTCATTTTGGTCGTGGACAACTGTTTCGCTACACCGATCTTGCAACGTCCTCTCGGGTTGGGCGCGCACCTCTCGCTCCACTCCGCCACCAAGTACCTCGACGGCCAGGGCCGGGTGATGGGCGGTGTGGTGGTGGGCGCAAAGGATCTGATCCAGGAGATCTACGACTTCGCGCGGGCCACCGGGCCTGCCTTGTCGCCGTTCAACGCGTGGGTGCTCTCCAAGAGTGTGGAGACGCTCGAGGTTCGGATGGAGAAACATTCGGAAAATGCTTTGGTCGTGGCGCAGTGGTTAGAGGGCCGGCCGGGCGTCGCCTCCGTGCGTTATCCGTTTCTCCCTTCCCACCCCCAATACAAGATCGCGAAGCGCCAGATGTCTTCCGGCGGCGGCATTCTCTCGTTCGTGGTCGAGGGCGGGCTCGAGCAGGGGAAGCGTTTCATGGATTCCGTGAAGTTATGCTCGCTCACCGCGAATCTCGGTGACACACGCACGATCGTCAGCCATCCAGGGTCGACGACCCACGCCAAGCTCACCGAAGAGGAGCGTCTGGCGGTGGGCATCACGCCGGGGTTGATCCGAATCTCCGTTGGCCTGGAAGACCTCCGGGACGTGATCGCTGATGTGGAGCAGGCGTTGGAGGCCTCGGAGGCTACCTGAGCCCCCTATAGCCGGGGCCCAGGTGTTACCTGATCGGGATCCGCTTGTCCGGGTCAGTCCGGATTATCAGGTACTCGATATCGGTCTCCAGCTCGCTGAACCAATGAGGCGTGCGGCCGGGAATGATGATGACGTCCCCCTTGGTGACGCGACGCGAAACACCTCCCTCGATACCGGAGCCCCGAACAAGGGTGCTGTTGACCGACGAGGTGGGGTCGATCAGACTGCCGCCCGTGACCAGCGTCGCCACCCCTTCCACCATGTAATAGATCTCCGTGGTGTTCACCGCGTGGAGGTTGGCGCGGCCCTGAACGTCCAGCGGGCGGAACACAGCGTAGACCCCGACACGGTATTCACCCGTCACCTCCACCACGCGAATCGGCCGGTCGCTGATGGCGTCGCGGGGCAGCGCATTGAGGAACTTCTGGATCTCGGCCGACGTCACGTCGGTTGCCTGCGGCGTCTGCTGCGCGGCGACGGGGGGAGCCATGAGGACTACGAACAACACGACCGTCGAAAAGACGACCCTGAGCATGACGATTCTGGGGAAGACGACGTTGAGCATGATGGCTCCTTGGTCGGAAGGATAACCAGGGAAAACCCTTTTCGGGTTGGGGTAACGTACGTGGGCAGGACCGGGCCGTCACCTCACGTGTCCTGCCCCCTCCACCACAAACCGCTGCGAGGTCAACTCTTCCAGCCCCATCGGCCCATATGCGTGCACGCGGGACGTGCTGATGCCGATCTCGGCGCCCATGCCGAGCTGAAACCCGTCGTTGAAGCGCGTCGATGCGTTCACCAGCGTGCACGATGACTGAACCCGCTGCGTGAATGCCTGGGCCGTCTCGGCGTTTTCAGTGACGATGGTGTCGGTATGATCGGAGCCGAAGCGGCGGATATGATCGATGGCCGCATCCATGTCGGGAACGACCTTCACGGCCACGATCATATCGAGGAACTCACGGCCCCAATCGTCCGAGGCAGCGGCGGCCACATCCGGGTCGATCCTACGCACGGTCTCGTCTCCTCGGACCTCGACGCCCGCCTCACGGTAACGCGCGACGAGTTGGGGCAAGAACGTCGGCGCGACCTCTTCATGGACGAGCACGGCCTCGGTGGCGTTGCAGGTCGCCGGCGCGGACGTCTTGCCGGTGACCGAAATTTCCAGGGCGCGCTCGATGTCGGCGTCGGCGTCGACGTACACGTGACAGATCCCGTGGAAGTGCTGCACGGTTGGAATGGAGGAGTTCTCGCTCACGTACCGGATGAGCGTCTCGCCGCCGCGCGGGATGACCAGATCGATGCAGTCGTCGAACGTGAGCAGCTCGGCTACGGCCTCGCGCCCGCCGGAGCCCACGAGCACGAGTGCCTCCTCGGGTAGATCGTGCTCGCGAAGTGTGGCGTGGATCACTGCGGCGAGCGCCTCGTTGCTCTCCTGCGCCTCTTTGCCGCCTTTGAGGATGCAGGCGTTGCCGGACTTGAAGCAGAGGGAGAACGCGTCGATCGTCACGTTCGGGCGTGACTCGTAGATCATCATCACAACGCCGAGCGGACAGCGCACGCGTTTTACGCGGAGACCGTTCTCGAGCGTCTGGTCCCGTGTGATCTGTGCGACCGGGTCCTCGAGGTCCGCGACCTGCCGTAGCCCCTCGGCCATCTGTCCGAGACTCTCGGCCGAAATGCCGAGCCGCTTGAGCTTCGGAGTTGAGAGCCCATCCTCTTCGGCACGGGTGATGTCCGCAGCGTTGGCTCGAAGGATGTCCTTCTCCGCGGCGACGAGCGTTCCCGCCAGGTCACGCAGGTAGTTGTTTTTCTGCTCGGTCGTGAGCGTCGCCACTCTCTGCGCGGCATCTCGTGCGGCCTCGGCCGCTCTCCGTACCTCACTCATCCGCTGTGCCTCACCCTGTTCTCCCGTTCGTCGAAGCTCTCTCCACCGTTTTTCTTCACGTCGAGCAAGACCAGATCTTCACGGTGTACGATCTCCTCCACGTACTTGTATCCGAGCACTTCCAGGAACTCCTCGCTCTGCCGTCCCTTCATGCGCTGAATCTCCGATGCCGGGTACGACACGAGACCCACCGCGAACGCTCGCCCGTCCCCCCCGAGCAGATCGACCCGCTCGCCGATCCCGAACTCCCCTTCGACGTCGACGATGCCGGCCGGCAGCAGGCTGGCTCCACGCTCGACCAGTGCGCGTTTGGCGCCGTCGTCTACGACGATGGATCCCACCGATCGCGTACGGATGGCGATCCACCGCTTTCGCTCCGTGAGCCGTTTGGTGCTCGTTACGAAATGAGATCCTACCTCCTCGCCGGCCACGATGCGCGTCAGGAGTCCGCGTTCGTTGCCCGAGGCGATCACCGTGGGGACGCCCCAGTCACTCGCCAATCTCGCCGCGCGGACCTTGGCCTTCATCCCGCCAACGCCGGTCTCGCTCTGGTCGTCGGTGATGTGGCTGTCGATCTCCGAGTCCACTTCGATGGTGTGGATGACCTCGGCGGTGAGGGTTCGATCTTCGCCCTCGGAATCCTCCCGGGTATCGCCGAAGCGAAGCACGCCGTTCACCGTGCTCAGGATCACGAGCAGATCTGCCGTGGTCAGGCTCGTAACGAGTGCCGCAAGGTGATCGTTGTCTCCGATCTTCGCTTCGTCGTCCGCGAGCGGGTCGTTCTCGTTGATGATGGGGAGGATACCCCGCGACAGGAGCTCCTGCAGCGTGTGCCTGGCGCTCAGGAACCGGCGCCGGTCCTCGATGTCGTCCTGCATCATGAGGAGCTGTGCGACGACCGTGCCGCACTTCTCGAACTCGTGCGCGAACATCGTCATGAGTTGATACTGCCCCACTGCCGCAGAGGCCTGCCGCTCGACGACGGACGTCGGGGGCCGATCCCTTCCCATGCCGAGATATCCGGCCGCGACCGCACCTGACACCACCAGGATCACCTCGAGGCCCGTCTCACGCAGCGCGGTAACGTCCTCGGCCATGCGCTCGATGACATGCGGATCGAGACGTCCCTTGGGCGCGATGATGCCGCTCCCGACCTTGACCACGACCCGTCGGAGCTCGCCGAAGTCCCGGCTCGCTCCCGAGCCCGGGGTGTTCGTCACGCCGCATCCCCTTCGTCGAATAGCTCGGCGGCCTTTTGAGCCGAAAGAACGAAGCCCTTGATCATCGCCGAGCTGAAGCCCTGATGCTCCATCTCGTTGAGCCCTGCGATCGTACAGCCACGGGGCGTCGTGACCCGGTCGATCTCGGATTCGGGGTGACCATTCTCTCCGAGCGCTAGTGATGCGGCTCCCCTCGCGGTCTGCGCGGCAAGCAAGAGCGCGTCTTCGGGGTGAAATCCGATCTCGATGCCGCCTTGCGAGGCGGCCCGAACGGATCGGAGAAAGAACGCTACGCCACAGGCGCACAACGCCGTGGCGCCGACCATCATATCGTCTTCGAGGCGGATCGTAAGCCCCACGCCTTTGAACAGAGCCTCCGCCTCCTCGAGGGCGTCAATCGAGTCGGCATCGGCCGAGAGGCAGGTCATCGACTCTCCGATGGAGACGGCGGTGTTCGGCATGGCTCGAGCGACCTGAGTCGGCGCCGGGATCATCTCCCGCAACTGGGCGACGGTCACGCCGGTGACCACCGAGATCACCTTGTGGCGGGCGGGATCGAGAGCGTCCCGGATCTCGTCGATCAGATCTACGATCTGTTGCGGCTGAACCGCGATCAGGACCGTATCGCACGCCTCGATGGCGGCGAGATTGTCGGATCCGGTCGGGTGGCCGTCCTCGGCCAGTCCCACCAGTCCGGGCAGGTGCAGCGAAGTGACGTGGATTTGGTCAGGCCGCAGGATCGAGCTGCGTACCAAGCCGCGTGCCAAGGCCTGACCCAGGTTCCCGCCGCCTAGAATTGCCAGGCCACGGGACGACGATGCGGACGATTCGGACTCTTTTTTAGCGGACATCGGAAACCTCTCGGAAACAAAAAAACCGGCTCCTGGAATGGGCGCCGGCGAACGTCAGGTCTCGGGGTCGAAGGGTCGCTCTATCGGATCTCCCCACACGAGACAGGACGCGCCCGCTCCCTAGGAAGTGGACGGTCGATTGGCGGTCGGCGTCGAGGCCGTGCGTTGTGATTCACGTCAGATCCGGTCGAAATGGTCGAAAAGTGTCGAAATGGTCAAAAGACCATATGACGACGATAGCGAAGCTGGGTGGCATGTCAACATTCCAGCGCCCCACCTCTTATCCCATCATTCATCGCTGGGGTGGTCCCTAGCCCCCCAAGACGGCCCACTCCGGCATCACCCCCGACTCGATCCCGAAGGTCGCCGTCCCCAGAACCATGAATGTGATCGTAATCACCAACGCCCCAACCAGGTTCAGGACGAGCCCAATCTTGGCCATCTCGGGAATCCGCACCCGGCCGCTTCCGAAGACGATGGCGTTGGGCGGCGTGGCCACCGGCATCATGAACGCGCACGACGCCGAGAGCGTCGCGGGGATCATCAACAACAGCGGGTGGACGTTCGTCGCGACGGCCACAGAGGCCAGGATCGGAAGGATCATCTCCGTGGAGGCCGTATTAGACGTCAATTCGGTGAGGAACGTGATCGACAGGCAGACCGTGAGAATCAACACGAAGGGGGGCACGCCCGCGAGACCGGCGAAGCCATTGCCGATCAGGATGGACAGCCCCGTGACCTGAAAGCCGTAGGCGAGGGCGAACCCGCCCCCGAAGAGCAGCACGATGTTCCACGGCAGGCGCGGGATGATGTCCCGGCCTGCCAGCGTCGGGGCTGATACGCCCGGAGTGCGCGTCGGAATCAGGAACAGAAGCGAGGCCATGGTGATAGCGACGGTCCCGTCATCTATCAAGCCGGGGTACGGAAGCAGCTGAGACCAGCCCGGTATGGTGATGAAGCCGAGTTGGAGCGGCAACCGGAATACCCACAGGAAGGCGGTGAGCCCGAAGACGAGCAGCACCGCCTTCTCTTCGTAGGCTACGGGTCCGAGCGCCCTCGCCTGTTCCTCGACTACGGTCTTGTCGACGGTGATGTGCTCGGGCACGCGGAAGAAGACCTTGGTGATGAGCAGCCACGCGACCACCAACATGATGATGGAAATGGGCAGCGCCATCACCAGCCACTGGCCGAATACCAGAGGCGGTGCGTCGGGGAACGTGATCTCGAAGATCCGGGCCAGCGAGAGGTTGGGAGGGGTTCCGACCAATGTCGCGATCCCTCCGATCGAGCAGGCGTACGCGATGCCGAGCATGACGCCCACCGAGAAGGCGTGCGTGTCCTCCTCTCCGAACTCCTTCTCCAACTCCAGGATGATGGCGAGCCCGATCGGCACCATCATGATGGCGGTGGCCGTATTGGAGACCCACATGGACAGGAACGCGGCGGCCACCATGAAGCCCAGCACGATTCGGGATGGCCCGCCGCCGATCATCCGGATGATCTTGAGGGCGATCCGGCGGTGCAGATTCCACTTCTCCATGGTCAGTGCGATCATGAAGCCGCCCAGAAACAGCACGATCGTGCTGTTGAAGTAGATCGGCGCCGTGGCACCCCCCCGCTCGATGCCGAGCAGCGGATAGAGGATGAGGGGCAAGAGGGCGGTGGCGAAGAGCGGAATCGCCTCGGTGATCCACCAGGTGGCCATCAAGGCGGCTACGGCCGCCATACGCGTGACGGCCGGATTTCCCGGCTCCAAGTCGAGAAGGTTGATCACGACGAACAGAACGGGCCCGAGTGCGAGGCCGATCCGCTGCATCAGGTTCTTCTGCTTCTCCTTTTGTGGGCTCTGCAGGTCCGCCAAGCGCTCAGTCCCCTCCGAGGATTTCTTCCAGGGCCCGCTTCGTCTTGGGAAGCAGAAGGCGCTTCGACGAAATGTCAATACAGACGTAATGACAATCACCCTCGAGATCCCATATAGCCGTGGACCAGGCGCACCCTTTAGCTTTCCAGTTCTTGAGAGTCGGGCGAATCGGAGTACAACCGAGATGAGTGATCAGATGAGTGAATCGCGGGATGCGCGGAGCCCGGCTGAGTCCGCTTCGGAGATCGCGGAACTGATGATGCCGGGCGACGTAAACAACCTCGGGCACGTGTTCGGTGGTGTTGTACTTTCGATGGTCGATCGGGCGGCTGCCGTCACGGCCATGCGGCACGCGCGGCAGCCATGTGTGACCGTGTCGATCAACCAGGTGGACTTCAAGGAGCCGATCTACACGGGCGAGTTCGTAACGTGCAGCGCACGGGTCAACTACGTCGGTCGCACCTCGATGGAGATCGGCGTCCGTGTTGTAGCGGAGCATCCCATCACGGGTCGCCGCCGCAACACCAACGACTGTTTCCTGACCTTCGTGGCCATCGACGAGAACAGCCGGCCGACGCTGGTGCCGGGGTTGGAGCTGACCACGGATGAGGACAAGGAGAGGTTCGAAGAGGGCCGGCGGCGGCGGGAGAATCGCGAAGCGCTCGAAAGGGAGTTGGGGAGCGGGTAGGGGGGTCGCTTACCCTCGCTCCACCACCATTGCGAACCCCAGCCCGCCCGCCGCACAGACGGTAATCAGTCCCAGTTCCACATCCCGTCGCCTCATCTCGTTCAGCAGCGTGGTCGTGAGGCGGCCGCCGGTGGCGCCGAACGGATGGCCGATCGCGAGGGAACCGCCCATCACGTTGATGAGCTCGATGTCCGGGTGGCCCACGGCTTGGCTTCGGCCCAACTCCTCTTCGGCGAACCTCTGAGACGAGAGCGCTTGCAGGTTCGAGAGCACCTGAGCCGCGAAGGCCTCGTGCATCTCCATCAGGCCGACGTCCGCCATGGTGATGCCCGCCCGGTCCAACGCCATCGGCGCCGCGTAGGCGGGCCCCTGTAGCAGCTGCCCCGCAGGGTCCAGACCTGAGAATGCGTAGCTGCGGACGAAGCCCAGCGGCTCGAGGCCGTCTGCCTTCGCTCGCTCCTCGGACATCATCAAGACCGCCGAGGCTCCGTCGGTGAGCGGCGAGGCGTTGCCGGCCGTTACACTGCCGTGCTTGCGATCGAACACGGGGCGCAGCTTGGCCAGGGCCTCCACGCTGGTGTCGGTCCGGATGCCGTTGTCGATCTGTACCACTGTCTCAAAACGTGGGGGTACGTAGACAGGGCCGATCTCCGCGGTGAGCCTCCCGTCCTGCGTGCCGGCCGCGGCGAGCTGATGCGAGCGCAGCGCCCAGGCGTCCTGATCGGCCCGGCTGATGCCGTTCTCCT
>Ga0114996_10001242_pt1 | contig 34563 bp, 36 predicted proteins | sample ArcticOcean_MG_C_4_FD_87039 | JGI IMG/M metagenome (GOLD analysis project Ga0114996, IMG submission 87039) | Marine microbial communities from western Arctic Ocean - ArcticOcean_MG_CB4_134 | ecosystem: Environmental > Aquatic > Marine > Oceanic | place: Arctic Ocean: Canada Basin | collected... | reverse complement strand
TGGTGATGGCTCGCCTTGGCCTGGAGCAACGCTGATGGGCGAGCAGCGGATAAAAACCTCGCTTATTGGCCTTGCCGCGTTACTCCTCGTGTTGGTCGCGCCAACGTCTAACGGGGCCCCTGGAAGGGTGGTCTACCGTGCGGTGGTAGACGGACCCATCAGCCCGGCGGTGGCGGACTTTATAAAATCCTCGATCGAGCAGGCTCACGAAGCCGACGCGGCCCTGCTCATCATCCAGCTCGACACTCCCGGTGGCCTGCTCAATTCTACCAAGACCATCGCCAAGGACCTTCTCGCGTCACCGGTACCGGTGGCTGTCTGGGTTGCGCCCGGAGGTGCCGGGGCGATTTCGGCCGGCGTCTTCATAACCCTCGCTGCCCACGTGGCCGTGATGGCTCCAGGCACCACGATTGGCGCAGCCCACCCGGTTTCGGGACAGGGCGGTGACATTAAAGGCGACATGCGTGAGAAGGTCGAGAACTACGCCGTCTCGTTCGTCGAATCGATAGCGAACCGGCGCGGTCGTAACGTAGAGTGGGCGGAAAAAGCGGTGCGCGAGAGCGTCGCTATAACCGAAATCGAGGCCGTCGAACTGGGCGTGGTAGATTTCGCGGCCAGCGATATTGCCGAGCTGCTCCAGAAAGCGTCGGGCAAGGAGATCGAACTCGCTGGCGAGACGATTACGCTCGACCTGGCCTCTTTGGCCGACCTGCCCGGCGGGCCGCCGGTGCACGAGATCGAGATGACGCTGAGGCAGAAAGTACTCACCATCATCACCGACCCCAACATCGCTTACCTTCTCATGATGGCCGGCATGCTGGGTTTGTACATGGAGTTTTCTAACCCTGGTACGATCTTTCCCGGCGTGGCCGGGGCCATATGTCTGCTGCTGGCGTTGCTTGCGTCGCAGGTGCTGCCTATTAACTCCACCGGCGTGTTACTGCTGGTGCTGGGAATGGCTTTTCTCCTCGGGGAGTTGGTCATGCCGAGTTTTGGTGTGCTTGGTTTCGGCGGCATAATCGCGCTAACGCTCGGTTCGCTGTTCCTTTACACACCGGAGTCGAACCTGGCTGTAGACACGGGGCTTATCCTGGGAATGATGCTCACATTTGCTGCGGCCCTGTTCGTGGTCGTTGCGCTGCTTGTCAAAGACAGGCGCAGGCCGTCAACGACGGGAGCCGAGGGCCTGGTCGGAGAGATTGGCGTCGCCGCTGGTGATCTTCGCGAAGTTGGCACGGTGCGCGTGCACGGTGAACTTTGGCGGGCCAGGTGCGGACAGGAACTTGAGACAGGGACGAGAGTGAGGGTAGTGTCGATCGACGGTCTTGAGCTGACCGTTGTTGTTGATGAAAGCGGGTCGCAATAAGCCCGTAAGAGGAGAGCAATATGTTTGGTATTTATACGGCAGCCGCGGTCCTTGCGGCCCTGGCCAGTGGCTTCAAGGTAATGAAAGAATACGAGCGAGGGGTAGTGCTCAGGCTCGGCCGGCTGGTGTCCTACCGTGGCCCGGGGATCATCTACGTCATTCCCCTGATTGAGCGCATGGCGAGGGTCGACATGAGAACCATAACCATGGACGTACCGACCCAGGACGTCATTACCCGCGACAACGTGTCGGTCAAGGTAAACGCGGTCATGTACCTCCGGGTTATTGACCCCAACAAGGCCACCATGGAAGTAGAGGATTACCTCTACGCCACTTCCCAGCTGGCACAGACCACGCTGCGTAGTGTTTGCGGGACTGCAGAACTCGACGAGTTGCTGGCCGAGAGGGACCGCGTAAATCACCAGATACAGGAGATACTCGACGTGCAGACCGACCCCTGGGGCATCAAGGTCGTGAGCGTGGAGGTCAAGCACATCGACCTGCCCCACGACATGCAGCGGGCCATGGCCAAGCAGGCCGAGGCTGAGCGCGAGCGCCGGGCAAAGGTGATCAACGCTGAAGGAGAGTTCCAGGCTTCGGGACGTCTCGCCGAGGCCGCCGCGATTATCGGGAAAGAACCAGTAGCCATTCAGTTGCGCTTTCTGCAGACCCTTTCGGAACTTGCTTCTGAGAACAATTCGACAGTTATTCTGCCGGTACCCGTGGACCTGCTGGCGTCGTTGATGCCCTCAAAGAAGGAAACTACACCGGGCTGACCGGGCTTTGAAAGCAGCCCAACAACAGGACGGGTGCTCAAGCCCGGTGTTTGAGTACGAGCTCCCGGAAGAACTCGTTGCCCAGCATCCACCTGCCCGACGCAGTGATTCGCGACTGATGGTTGTTGATCGGCGTTCGGGCCGGATCAGCGATGCCGTGTTCAACGAGCTCGGGGATATGCTACGGCCGGGCGATACCCTGGTGCTCAATGATTCGCGGGTTTTTCCGGCTCGCCTTCTGACCCGCAGGGCCACCGGCGGTCGCGTTGAACTGCTTCTGCTTGAGCTGCCGCGCTCGGGACGCGCGCGTTCCATGTACAAGGCTTCGCGCCCATTACGCGAAGGGCAGCAGCTACTGCTCGAGAACGGAGGCAGAGTCAGCGTGGTAGGGCCGGTACAATCCGGGCGCTGTGTCGTTGATTTTGGAGGCGACGACGCTGCCAGCATCCTCGAGACCAACGGGCACGTACCGCTGCCGCCGTATATAAAGCGCCCAGCGGTGGCCGATGACAAGGAAAGGTATCAGACTGTTTACGCCGATAGGCAGGGCTCGGTCGCGGCACCGACGGCGGGCCTTCACTTCAGTAGCGGAATGCTCGCAGAACTTGGGGACCGGGGAATCCGCCGTTGCTCGCTTACCCTGCACGTGGGGCCGGCTACCTTTCTGCCTTTGCGCAACGACCTCGGGGACCCGGTTGCGCCCGAGGAAGAATGGTACGAGGTAGGAGAGGAAGCGGTGTCCGCGGTGCGTCGTTGTCGCAGCGATGGCGGCCGGCTGGTGGCGGTAGGTACCACCAGCGTTCGCACAATGGAGACGGTGGCTGACGGAGAGCGTGGGCTGCTCCGAGGCTCGGGCACCACGGGTTTGTTCATTTCGCCGGGATACCAGTTCGAAGTTGTAGACGCGCTCCTCACCAATTTCCATCTGCCGGGCACCAGCCTTCTTCAGTTGGTAGCGGCTTTCGCCGGACGCGAACTGGCCGCCCACGCGTACAACGAGGCAGTCAGACGTCGTTACCGTTTCTACAGCTACGGCGACGCCATGCTTGTACTCTAAGTACCTTGATTGATTTTGAAGCCAGCACGGCCAGCGATTGCGCGGGCCGCTCGGGAACCCTGAAGACAGAGCACGGCGATGTACCCACACCGCTGTTCATGCCGGTGGGCACGGCGGGGACGGTCAAGGGGTTGACGCCCGAGCAATTGAGTTCGGCCGGGGTCAAGATGCTGTTGGCTAATACGTACCACCTGCACCTCCGGCCGGGCGAGGGGTGTATCGAGTCCCTGGGGGGTCTGCATCGTTTCATGGCCTGGGACGGACCTGTCCTGACCGACAGCGGAGGATACCAGGTGTTCAGCCTGGGAAAGAACGTCAAGGTCGACGAAGCGGGCGCGGTGTTTCGTTCTCACATAGATGGCTCGAAGGTCCACTTTACGCCCGAGTCGGTAGCCCGTACGCAGCGAGCGCTGGGCGTAGACGTGGCGATGGTTTTCGACGTTGTGACCGGCAACGGCTCTGACAGGCAAGCAGCCGAAGCTGCTGCCGGTCGGACCCTCAGGTGGGCGGCGCGAAGCAGGGAGGTACCGATCGACGATCGGCCGGCCGCTACTTTCGGCATAATGCAGGGGGGGCTTTTCGAGGACATCCGCCGGGAGAATGCGGCGGGCCTGCTGGATCTCGATTTTCCCGGCTACGCAGTCGGTGGTCTGTCGGTTGGCGAGGAACGAGAAAAAACCATGCACATGGCCGAGTACAGCGTCGGCCTCCTGCCCGCCGACAAGCCGCGCTACATGATGGGCATGGGTACTCCCGAGCAGCTGGTCGCATTGTGTGGCATGGGTTACGACATGTTTGACTGCGTTCTGCCCACTCGCAACGCATGCAATTGCACGCTGTTTACGTCCCGGGGAATCGTAGCGATACGAAATTCTCGCTACGCAAACGACCCTGACCCCGTGGATCCTCGTTGTTCGTGCTACACTTGCAGTAACTTTTCCGCGGCTTATCTGAACCATCTGGCAAAGAGGCGTGAAATGCTGGGCGCTACACTGGCAAGTCTGCACAATGTTGCGTTCTACCAGAATCTGGTAGAGGAGATCAGGGGAGCGCTTGCGGCGGGGACATACGCAAAATTCGCCGAGAATTTCTTTGCGCGATACCGAGGGGAAAAATAGTAAATGGACGATTTGATGTTTGAAGGGCTGCTACTGGCCCAGGCTGGGGGACAGCCAGGAGGAGTCCAGGCATTTCTGCCGCTCATCCTCATTCTCGCGGTTTTTTATTTTCTCCTTGTGAGGCCGCAGCAGAAACGCGCCAAAGAACATCAGGCCATGGTCGATAACCTTAAGCGTGGCGATCAGGTGATTACCTCCGGGGGGCTCTACGGCCGCCTGGTCGAGGTTAGCGATGGCGTGGTCACCCTCGAGGTGGCTTCTAACGTGAGGGTGAAGTTCCAGCGCAGCCAGATCGGCGAGCTGGCCAAGGATGACAAGAAGGAGGGGAAGGAGTGAATCGCGGACTAGCCTGGCGCGCCGGCGCTGTCTTTTCATCGTTAACCCTGTCTTTGTTTTTTCTGTTTCCGGGCATGGTCGGCGAGCTGCCGTCGTGGTGGCCCGGTGCATTTCCTTCCGAGTCCATACGCCTGGGTCTGGACCTGCAGGGTGGCATCCACCTGGTACTCGAGGTGGATACTGATAAGGCCGTCGTCAACCAGGTGGACTTTCTCTCGCAGCAGCTCAAGCGTGAGCTTCGAGACGAGGAGATAGCGACCAGGGACTGGACAGTGGACGGTGACACGGGCTTTTCGTTTGACCTCGTGAGTCGCTCCAAGCGTGACAGGGTAGACAGCGTTATTGCAGACAGTTACGGCAACGTAGAAGCTGCTGCCGCCAACGACGGCCGACGCCTCTCTTATCGTTTCATCCAACCGGAAGTCGAGAACATCAAGCAGCTGGCTGTCGACCAAGCACTGGAGACCATCAGGAACCGGGTGGATGAATTCGGCGTTAACGAGCCGACCATTCAGAGAACGGGTAAGAACGGCATACTCATCCAACTGCCGGGTGTCCAGGACCCCGAGAGGGCCAAGACCCTGATCGGACGTACGGCTCAGCTCGAGTTTCTGCTCGTCGCCGACCAACCCGGTGAAGCGGGAGAGAAGATTCTTTCGGGCTTTGAGGTCGACCCACTTACGGGTGGGCGCTACGACGTGCAGTACAACCTGGACCCCGAGGTCATTATGACCGGTGAGGTCATCTCGGACGCCCGCCACAGGCCCGGCCAACTGGGCGACAGCCCTTACGTGCTGATCACCCTCAATGGGCACGGCGCGAGCATTTTCGAGAGGGTCACCCGCGAGAACGTGGGCCGACAGCTGGCAATTGTTCTCGACGGTAAGGTGCAGAGCGCGCCGGTGATCCGCGAGCGCATAGGAGGCGGGGTCGCGTCTATAACAGGAAACTTTACGCTCGACGAGGCCCGCGACCTGGCGATTGTTCTGCGGGCCGGTGCGCTGCCCGCACCGGTTACGATCGCAGAAGAACGCACGGTTGGTCCATCCCTGGGCCGCGACTCGATTGTCAACGGCAAGCGCTCGTTCATGCTTGGTGGCGTCATGGTGATCATCTTCATGATGGTTTACTACCGCTTTTCAGGTTTCCTCGCCGATCTTTCTTTGGTCCTGAACGTGGTTCTTCTTCTCGGTGTACTCGCAGGCTTCGAGGCCACTCTCACCTTGCCTGGTATCGCGGGAATCGTTCTGACGCTGGGCATGGCGGTTGACGCCAATGTTTTGATAAACGAAAGGGTTCGCGAAGAGTTACGCCAGGGGCAACCCACGCGCGCGGCCCTCGACGCGGGCTACAGCAGGGCCCTGCCAGCCATTCTCGACTCCAACCTGACAACCTTTTTGGCAGGCGTGATCCTCTTTCAGTTCGGCTCCGGGCCGATCAAAGGATTTGCCCTTACCCTGTGTGTGGGCATCGGCAGCACTATATTTTCGGCTGTCTTTGCCAGCCGCGTGTTTCACGACTTGACGATGGTTCGCTCGGGCAACCGGTCGTTGAGCATTTAGTCCGGCCTTCGAGCGGGAGAAGTCATGTTTGAGATCGTAAAGCCTGGGATTAATATCAACTTCATCAAGCTGAGACGTATTGCGTTCACATTCTCGGCCCTTGTCATCGGAGTTGGGCTGCTGTCGTTGTTGATGAAGGGTGGGCTGAATTACGGCATTGATTTTACCGGCGGGCTGATGGTGCACGTGGGTTTCGAAGAAGAAGTATCTATTGGCCAGGTGCGCGGTGCCGTTGACGACGTGGGCCTGGGCGATATCTCGGTCCAGGAGTTCGGTAACCAGGGGCACGAGTACCTGCTGCGAGTCCCGTCCGGGGATTCCAGTGTCGGTGGAGGACGCGCTGCTACGATCAAGGAAGCCCTTCGTGACTCCCTGGCAGGTTCAGGTTTCGAAGAACTACGCACCGAGATAGTGGGTCCTCGGGTAGGCAAGGAGCTCCGCCGTCGGGGTATCCTGTCGGTCTTGTTCGCGACCCTGATGATGGGTGCCTACATAGCCTTCCGATTTCAGCTCCGCTTTGGTGTTGGGGCCGGCATCGCGCTTCTGCACGACGTGCTGGTAACCATCGGGGCGCTTTCGCTCGCCAACGTAGAGATTGACCTCAGTGTCGTTGCGGGCCTACTGACGGTGGTGGGTTACTCGGTCAACGACACGGTGGTGGTGTCTGATAGGATCCGGGAAAACATGAAAAAGTTTTCCCGAGAGGACATGGCGTCTCTAATCAATACGAGCATCAACGAAACACTATCCCGCACCGTTTTGACCACCGGCACATCACTGATGGTGTTGTTTGCTCTGTTTTTCGTGGGTGGTGGAGTGATTCACGGTTTTGCCTACACCCTGATAATCGGCCTCTCTGTCGGAACGTATTCTTCTGTTTTTATTGCCAGCCCGGTCGTGGAATACATGAAGGGAGGGGCGCGCTGATTCCGGCTTCGGCACTGTGACGTATGGCTGATCTCCAACATCAGGACGTGGGCGTCCAGGAGCCCCATCGCAGCAGGTTGTATTCTGACTTGTCGGGCATGTACGACCGTGTTTTTACCCGGGTTTTTGCGTCACGTATTGAAACCGTCGTGTCCGGCCTGGGTATTGAACCAGGTGCTCGCGTACTTGAAGTAGGGGTAGGGACAGGCTTGTCCCTCGACTCTTATCCTAGTCACTGCCAGGTCACGGGCATCGACGTGTCAGAAGACATGCTCGAACTGGCTCGCAAGAAGTTGGATGCCGAAACTCACGCGCACATAAAACTTGAGTGCATGGACGCGATGGACCTACCCTTTGAAGACGGTTCTTTTGACTACGTGACCGCCTTCCATGTTGTCACCGTCGTGCCGGACCCGGCGCGACTCGTCCAGGAGATGGCCCGTATCTGCAAACCCAATGGCGACGTGGTCATCATCAACCATTTCAGCAGTCAACGTCGGGCTGTAAGAGCGGTCGTCAACATGGTAGACCCGCTCACCCGGCGACTGGGTTGGAGCACGCGCCTGGCACTCGATGAGGTCATTGGCAAGCCTAGCCTCAGGCTCAAGAACCGCTACAAGACCTCCCCGTGGTCCTTGTTTACGGTCGTAGAAGCCCGCAAGGAAGTAGACTTTTTGCCGGGTAGTTGAAGGCCCTCAGCGGCCTTCAGTGCCTGGTTTTCTCGCCATCGACCGGTAGTACTCCGCTGCGCATCAAGCGGTGGGTGTAACGATCGTTGCTACCCTCGGCCCAGGCTTTGTACAGGCGCATCCGCGATTCGGTATCATTGAAGATGGCTGAATCGGCTATGTGGGACAGGACCCTGACGTAGGCGTCGAAGTGTTGGCTCAGTTCCAGGTAAACGGGCGCGATCTCGCCTTCGCCACAACCGATTTTACGATCGAGGCTTCCGAGGTCGAGGTAGGCTCTACTTCCTATATCAAAAAAATACTCGGTCGTCGGCAAGCGCGATTCGAGGTGATCGAGGAAGATGCCCGAGAGAAAGAGCGAACTGTCCGCGAGGCTTTTGAGCTGTACGTAGCGTGTGACCGGGGTTTCGTTGCTCGTTTTCAGGAGTTCTACGCCGAAGACTTTTTCGAGTTCACCGGGAGTCGTGCGTACGAATCGCTGCAGCACAGTGACCAGGTAATAACCGGTCTCTTGCGGTGAGCTAACAGCTTCGCTCGTCATGGCCTCGACCACTAGATCGTGGAAGACCTCTCCAGTTGCTTGGCTTACCAGGTTGCTGTCTTTGTCTGCCATGCGAGCTCCTCTTCCGGTCTTACCTCGTTATAAGGGTACTCAGCCGTGGAGCATTTTGCTACGCTGAATTCTGCATTCCGAACAAAGGGGCGACGGGGTGGGAGCGCGATGACGCGCCGCGCAGGGGACTAAGGCCTTATCTTTCGCGGTTGCGGGCCAAGTAGTGGTCGGAAAGCAGGGGGAAAATAACCAGCGAAGCGCAGCGGGCAGGCGGCGTGTATCAGGGCGTCCCGCTGGGGGGGGACGATGCCTGCTCGGTAGTCGGAACAAAGAAAGTCAGGCCGCGGCCAAGCAGTTTCCAGAAACCACCCCTGCTGCTGCCCGACACCCAGGAGTTAGCGCCATCGTACAACGCAACGTCGTTAACCAGCTTGCCCAGGGTACCTTCACCCTGGTTTATCTTCGAGGTGATGGCGGCGATACTGGTCGATGTATGCCTGAAATTGTCGAGTGTTTCAGCGGCAAACTGCTCGTCGTGAGCAAGTCGGGCGAGGGTGCCTTTTCCTTCGTTGAGGCTGCCGGCAAAGTCCGCAACTTCGGCCGAGGCGTCTTCCAGGTTTTCGATAATGGCGTTGACGCGGCTGTCATCGGAGAGAAGCAAGCCCATGGTCCCCTCTCCCTCTTCAACCCTTGTGGCGAGACGATCTATCCTGGCGCTCGCAGATTCTAGGCTGGCGGCGGTGCTGTTAACATCTTCCATAAAGGAAAGCCCAAAATCCTTGTCGTTGATGAGGCGTCCTACCACGCCTTCTCCGGTCAGTACGTCGTTGAGTACTTGCCGCAGGAGGGCAGTTACTTCTATAGCGTTACTAACGACGTCACCGCTCTGTCCCAGGATGGATTCGTAATCAACCGGATCGACCGAACGGATGAGATTTCCGGGGATTAGAAGTTCCGCGTCAACGGAGCCCGCAGAAAGTTCCACGTACTTGTCGCCCAGCATGCCTTGCGTCTGTATTCGCCCGACCGTGTCTTGTCGTATTCGATTGGCCACCGAACTCGAGACCGATAACTGCACCTCCACGTACTGGGCCCGGGGGTCTTTGGGAAAGCGCATCTTTCTTACCGAGCCGACTGATACTCCGTTGAGAGCCACGGGGGCACCCTCCTGCAATCCGTTGGTTCGGGTAAACTCGATGCGGTAGTGGTCTTTCCCCTCCCAGAAGCGTTGCTCCTGTCCGACCAGAAAAACTGCGACCACGACTATCACGAGGGTGGTGATAGTGAGCGCGCCTACAGCAAAGGACTTATTGCCTGGGTCTTTCAATCTGGTGCCTGTTAACGAGGCCCCGGCCTAGCGGGGTCGGGGTAGAGAAATTCGCTTATCACGGGGTCCGAACTGGCGAACACTTCCTCTATTGTTCCGATTTCTCGTATCTTTCCATTGTACAGGAAGGCAATCTTGTCCGCGACATATCTTGCGGTATTCACATCGTGAGTAACCACCACCGAGCTTAGTCCCAGGCGGGCTTGCAGGTCCCGTAACAGGCTGTTTACCTGGTGCGCGGTGACCGGGTCCAGACCGGTGGTGGGCTCGTCATAGAGCAGCAGGTCAGGTTCGAGGGCGAGGGTGCGGGCAAGGGCTGCGCGTTTTCGCATGCCCCCACTCAGTTCGGAGGGCATACGATCTTCTGTGCCCTCCAGGCTCACGAAGGAGAGGAGCTCAGCAATGCGGTCCGCGCGGGCGTCACCCGGATAGAGACCGTAGCGCTCCAGCGGAAACGCGACGTTCTCGCCCACGGTGAGAGAATCAAACAGGGCACCCGCCTGGAAGAGCATTCCTATCCTGCGACGTACCGAGACAAGTTCCTTCTCGCTTTTGCCGCTGATTTCTTCACCGTCAAAAAACACGCTTCCCCTGTCGGGCCTGTAGAGCCCGTTCATGTGCTTGAGCAGTACGCTCTTACCACAGCCTGAGCGTCCCATGATGACCACTGTTTCCCCACGCTTGACGATAACGTCGGTGCCGATGAGCACCTCGAGTTCGCCAAAACCGCAGTACAGACCTCGACATTCAAGCAGTGTTTCAGGTCTACTCATGCGAACATCAACAGTGCCTTGCTAAGGAAGAAGTTGGTCACCAGCACTGTTATGGAGGCTTTGACCACAGTTGCGGTCGTGGCGTGGCCTACGCCGTCGGCGCCGCCCTGCGCCTTGAGTCCCTGGTGGCAGGCTATGGTCCCTATAATCGCGCCGAACACAGTGGCCTTGGCGAGGCTTCGCCACAGGTCCCCCAGGGTGAGAAACTGAACGAGGCTGGTGAAGTAAAATAAAGGAGACACCGACAGCTCGAGCCAGGCGATGATCATGCCCCCCAGTACGCCAACGAGATCGGCCATTGCTGTGAGCAGGGGCAGCATGATGATGATGGCCAACAGTCTCGGCACTACCAGGTGTTGGACAGGGTCGGTGCCGAGAGCTCTGAGCGCGTCTACCTGCTCGGTGACCTTCATGGTGCCCAGTTCGGCTGCCATGCCAGCACCCACGCGCCCACCAATCATCAGGGCGGTGAGAACGGGCCCGAGTTCGGAGATTATGGCGAAGCCGACCACGCGGCTGACGAAAATCTTGGCGCCGAAGGTGCTCAGAAACCAGCCCAGCTGAAGGGCCATGACCATACCGGTAAAAATCGCGGTGAGGTTTACGATCGAAAGAGAACGGACGCCCACTTCGTGCATCTGGCTGACCACCGCGGTTCTCGACGGAGGGTCGCGCAGGCCGGTGACCACCGCGTCGCGGAACAGCACAACCATTTCACCGAGTTGGGAGATCTTTTTACGCACGTCGAAAGGCCGCCGGCGCGGCGGCAGCCACCCATCAAGGGTACCACGACCGGGCACCGCGGGTGCAGGACTAAGCTGGACGGGGAAAAATCAGTCCTTGTCGTGGGCCGTATGCGCGTGTTCGCCGGCTCGTTGCATCTCGTCGATTACCGAAATATCGGCCATCCTAATTCCAATCAGGTAGGCCGATCGAGCAATCATGTGCGCGCCCACCGGGTTGGTCAGGGCCACGAAGAGCACCGTGAGTACCTCGGGCAGGATTCCGTGCCCGGCCTCCAGGGCATGCAAAGCCGACCCTGCGAGGACGCCGGCCGTACCCAGGGTAGTTGCCTTGGTGACCGCGTGCAGCCGAGAATAGACGTCGGGCATTCTCAACAGGCCCAGCGAAGCGGTTACTGTGAAGAATGTGCCGCAGACCAGTGCGATCGATATGAGAGTGTCAATCAACGGGCCGGCCCCTGACGAGATAACGCGCGAAGGCTACGGTGCCGAAAAAACTGACCACTGCCAAAGCCATCACCGTATCGGTGTAATCCCTGCTGTCAGCCAGGATGGCCCCGACTACCACCACGGCGAGTACCGAGGTCGTCATGGTGTCAGCGGCTACGACCCTGTCCGCTACGCTCGGTCCCCGGACCACCCGGTAGAGCGACACCAGCAAAGAAAGCGAAAGAAAAACCAGGCACCCGCTTGCTACCGACTCCAGCATTCTTCCAACTCCAGTAACCGCTTTTCGAAGGAGTTACGTATGCTGTCAGCAACTACTCCGGGTTCTTCTATGTCGAGCGCGTGGATGAAGAGCACCGTCCTGTCCTCGGATACTTCCAGGGTGAGCGTGCCCGGTGTGAGGGTAATGATGTTGGCAAGGGTGGTGATAGCAAGATCGGTTTTTAGCTCAGTGCGGTAAGCGATCAAACCTGGCCTGATGTGAAGCCGGGGGCTCAGTACGATCCTGGCCACACCCAGGTTTGAAACCAGGAGTTCACGAATGAAAGTCGCCAGCAGGCAGAGTAGTGACCAAGCGCTCTTCATCTTAAGCGAGCCTCAAGGACAACGGTTCCCCAGGCAGTCGGGTCGAGCAGCTGGGCGGCGGCGATTTCAACGTAGGGAAGTAACAGTGCGCCGCCGAAACCCAGTACGAGCGAGAGTGTCACCAGCGACGCGATGGCGAAAGTCCTCACCGGTTCCCCCGGTACAACAATGACGGTCTCTGTTTCTTCGCGCCAGAAAGCGTAGCGGTAAATTTTCATCATCGAGTAGAGAGTGAGAAAGCTCACCACTATACTGACCGCAACGAGTACGTAGTTGGCCGCTTCTAACCCCGAGCGCAGCAACATGAACTTGGCGACGAAGCCGCTCAGCGGTGGTGCACCGGCCAGTGCCAGGCCCGCAAACATGAACAAGGTGGCGAGCAGGGGCGAGCCGTCAGCCGCACCGCCGAGAGCCCTCAGGTTGGTCGTGCCGTAACGTTTTTCCACCGCTGCCGCTACGAGAAACAACGAGGTCTTCACGAGGATGTGGTGGATGATGTAGAAGATGCCACCGGCCAGGGCCAGGGGGGTGTAGATAGCGAGACCCATGATCATGTAGCCGACCTGGCTGACTATGTGGTAGGACAGGATACGCTTGAAGTCCCATTGCGACAGTGCGCCCAGTACGCCCAGCAGCATGGTCGCGCCGGCCACGAAGCAAAGTAAAGGCAGCACGAAACTCGAGGTCGGCGCGAAGAACAGCGTGACCGTACGAAAGAGCGCGTAGACTCCCACCTTGGTGAGGAGACCGCCGAACAGCCCCGAAATCACGGTGGGGGGGCCGTAGTAAGCCCGCGGCAGCCACACGTAGAGTGGAAACAGGGCGCCCTTGATACCGAAAACAACGAGAAAAATAACAGTTATCACCCCCGCCATCCCGGATTCGACCAGGGCGGGAAACTTAAAGACCAGGTCGGCCATGTTGAGCGTACCCGTGGCGCCGTAGATCAACGCGATCCCGATCAGGAACAGGGCCGAGGACAGCGCGTTGACGACCAGGTACTTGAACGTTTCCTGCAACTGGTAAGCCTGGCTACCCAGGGCCATCAAACCGTAAGAGCTGACCAGCAAGACTTCGAACCACACGAAGAGATTGAAAAGGTCTCCTGTCAAAAAGGCGCCGTTGACGCCCATGAGAAGAAATTGGAACAGGGGATAGAAAAAGTTTTTTTCAAGACGGTCGTCCAGGGACACACTGGCGAACAGCAGGGTCGCTGTAGAAACCACCATGGTCACTGCCACCATCAGCGCCGATAGCATGTCCACAGTGAAGACAATGCCGAAGGGGGCCGGCCAGTTACCGAACGCGAGAAGCTGAATGCCGTCCGCGCGCACGGTTTCTACCAGGGCCAGTGCTACGCCGAGAGACAGGATATTGGCCGAGATCGCTATCGCCCGCGACAGGGCAGGGCGCGCGTGTGTGAGTATGAGCAGCACGCCGGTAGCCATCGGGATCACAACGGGCAGCACGCAGAGGTTATTCATCATCCAGCCTTCCGTGCAGGTCTTCGAGGTCGTCGCTCAGCTGCGACTGGTAGCTGGCAAAGGCCAGCGTAAGCAGCAAAGCCGTTACCCCGAAGCCGATGACTATGGCGGTGAGTATAAGGGCCTGGGGCAAGGGGTCGACGATTGTCGCATTGCCTTGACCGAGGATAGGCGCAGCTCCTGCGCCCAGGCCACCGCTGGCCAGCAGCGCGAGGTTCACGCCGTTTGAAAGCAGTCCAAGCCCGATGATGATGCGCAGTAGCGTGCGGTCGAGTAAGAGATAGACACCGCAAGTGATGAACACGGCTATCACTGTGAGCACGGCAAAATGCATCAGCGTCTCTCCGTTAACGCGTACAGTACGGTCACAACGTTGCCCACCACGACTACGTAAACTCCTAGATCAAAGAGCGCGGCGCTTGCCAGCTCGATCGATCCCAGCAGTGGGAGATTGATGAAGCCGAAGCTGTGGGTGAAGAACGGCCAGCCCAGCAAGGTCGGTGCAAGCGCGGTGAGCAGGGCCAGGCCGAGTCCAGCCGCGACGACATAAAGGAAAGTCGGGCGGCCGGTTTTCCTGTTTCCGTGTCCGTGGACGAAAAGTCCCAGGAGAACGGCTACGGCGGTCACCAGGCCGGCAATAAACCCCCCGCCGGGGGCATTATGACCCTTGAGGAAAAGGACTACGGCGAAGAGGAAGAGGACCGGCCGCGTGATGCGAACGGCGGTGGCGAGTATCAGCGAATCGTTCACCTGCCCGCCTCTTTTTCGCTGAGCAGTTTGATTATGGCGTAGCAGGCGATAGCCGCCACTCCCAGTACTGTAATTTCACCCAGTGTGTCGAGGCCCCTGAAGTCGACCAGGATAACATTGACCACGTTGTGACCGCCGGCGGCGTCTACGCTCTTGTCGACAAAGTAGGACGAGATTGGTTCCGCTACTCGTTGGGAACGCGAGGCTGCGAGCAACAAGGCGGTTCCCAGTCCGGCCGCCACGGCGAGCAGCGCGTGCAGGGGGCGCGCTCTCCGGACACGATCAACCTGGTAGGGCGGCAGGAAAGCAAACACGGCCAGGAACAAAGGCACGGAGATCGTCTCGACCATGATCTGCGTGAGGGCAAGGTCAGGCGCAGCCGAAAGCGCGAACAAGAGTGCCAGCGAGAAACCGGACGCCCCCAGCGCGAGGATGGCCGCTAGTCGAGTACGCGCTCTGAGCGTAGCGAGTGCGGCCAGGATAGCTGTTGCACAGACAGCCAGGTCCCAGGGGCCCGCGTGACGGGAAGACCAGCCGTCGTGCATAACGAATCCCTGGCTCGCGACGACCACGGCGACACCGACGATAACAGTCAGCAGGATCACCGAACAGTAGCGCCAGAGAATTCCACTCATGTACGAGGCGGTAAGGCGTCGGGCCCGGGTTTCGAGTTGTTCAAGGGCATAGTCGTACACGCGGTCGGCCAGGAGAGTGGGGGCGGGAGGCACTCGCTTCTGCCACCAGCCCCACCACAGGGCCGCGCCCACCGAAATGGCGAAGGCACTGGCCCACAAGGAGGGCCCAACGCCGTGCCACACCGCGAAATGGCCCGTCACTGAGCTTCCGGTGGCGGCCAGGGTCGCCGCTGCCATCGGCGTTCCCACCAGCTGGTCGGGAAAAAACCCGAGGCCAACAGTCGCAGCGACCAGCAGTGCGGGCGGTAGCAACAGAGAAGGCGATGGGTCCTGCCCGCGCGGGCCGTCAGGCCTGCGTCCTGCAGCGAGGCCTGCCGCCAGCGCAAAGCAGTATGCAGCCGTCAGAACCGCGCCGGCCACTGCCAGCAAGGCCAACAAGGGGTGCCCGTCCAGCAGGTGATCGAGAAAAAGCTCTTTGGACACGAAACCACCCATGGGTGGTACACCGGCCATCGAAAGTGCCGCCAGGGCTATAAGCAGCCACGTGAAGGGCATGTTTCGCCTCAAGGGTCCCATCAAGGACAGGTCCCTGGTGTGCAGCTCGTGTTCGAGTACGCCGACGAGAAGGAACAACGCTCCCTTGAAGCAAGCGTGGTTGAGAAGGTGGAGGAGGCCAGCTGCCGTGGTGTCGGGCTCAGCAGGAGCGAGCAGCACCAGTATCAATCCTAGTTGGCTCACGGTCGAGAAGGCCAGCAAAGCCTTGAGGTCTTTCTGCCTCAGCGCCAGCCATCCACACCAGGTCATCGTGAGCAGGCCGAACAGGGACAGGGTGGGGGTCCAGAGGGGCACGACGCTAAGCAGTGGCCCGAGGCGGGCAACTAGAAACAAGCCGGCCTTGACCATGGTGGCGGCGTGTAAAAAAGCACTGACCGGTGTCGGCGCTTCCATGGCCGAAGGCAACCAGAGGTGGAAAGGCAGTTGGGCCGATTTCGTCACGACGCCGGCAATGATGAGGAGCGCAGCCGGAGTGGCCCAGGGACTCGCTGCCAGCAGCGCTCCCCGTTCGGCCAGAACGGCGATCTCGAAGCTGCCGCAGACGGTGCCGACCATGACAAAGCCCAGCAGCATCGCGAGTCCGCCGCTGCCGGTTACCACCAGTGCCTTGAGTGCCCCGTAACGAGAGCGATCGCGGTGGTGCCAGAAGCCGATGAGAAGGAAGGACGAAAAGCTCGTCATTTCCCAGAACACGAACAAGGCCATGAGGTTCGACGAGAGCACCACGCCGAGCATCGAGCCCGTGAACAACATGAGAAAGCTGAAGAAGCGTGGAAAATTTTCGTTACTGTCGAGGTAGCTGGTCGCGAAGGCCGCAACCAGGAAACCCACCCCGGTGATGAGCAGGGCAAAGAACAGTGCGAGCGGGTCGGCGTTCAGGGAAAAAGACAACCCGAGGGGTTCTATCCAGGGAAGGGCGACGGTGGCCGGAGACGCTCCCAGGGCTACCGAGACAAAACACGCGAAAGCCCCGGCGCAGGCTGCGGCACTGAGTAACCCCGCGCGGCGATCAGGACGGCGAAACAGCAGCAGTACTGGGGAAACAACAAAGGGCAGGGCGGCTGCAAGAAAAACTGCTGGCATGTTGGATATCGGTTTGAGCTGACAGTTTCAGCCCAGCTCGAACATCCTTTCGACAGACGAGCGAGCTGCGTCGCAGAGTTCGCGGGTCAGTTTGACCTCGTCTCGGCCTTCCACCAGCGCATCCCGTGTTCCTTCCAGGGTGATCATCTTCATGTACTTGCACAATTGGCAGGATTTAAAGAAGCGCTTGTCTGGAATCTCGAGCAGTAGACGGTCGGAAAGGCCGCATTCGGTGACTACGAGAAATTCCTTGGCGTCGTCTTCCCGGGCGTATTTCATCATGCCGCTGGTGCTCAGAACCGCATCGGCTATGTTGAGCACGTCCTCGCGGCATTCGGGATGGGCAAGTACGCGGATGTCAGGCCTCGCGCGACGGACCTCTTCGATCTGCTCGGGGTTGATCTGGTGGTGAACGTAGCAGTTTCCCTCCCAGGCGATGATGTTCTTGCTGGTGTGACGGGCAACATAGGCGGCAAGGTTTTCGTCCGGAACAAAAAGGATGTTGTTACTGTCTACCGACTCTACGACCTTGATCGCGTTCGATGATGTACAGCATATGTCGGTCACGGCCTTAACCTCGGCCGTTGTGTTAACGTAAGAAACCACCACGAGGTCGGGATACTGTTGGCGCAACTCGTCCCGCATTTCCACGAGGCTTTCGGCGTCGACGCTCTCCGCCAGGGAGCATCCAGCATTGGAGTCGGGGATAAGAATGCGCTTTTCGGGCGAAAGAATTTTCGCCGTTTCGGCCATGAAGTGTACCCCGCAGAAGACGATCGTCCCCTGTTCAACCCGCGCTCCGCGCTTTGCCAGCTCGAGTGAATCACCGACGAAATCAGCAACTTCGAAGATCTCGGGTCGCTGGTAATTATGGGCGAGTATTATCGCGTCTTTTTCGCGCTTGAGCTGGGTGATTTCCTCGACCAGGCGTTGGATATCGTCGCAGCGTTCACGCGAGTAAAGATCGGGCTGATCGAGCACCGTAAATTGCTCGAACAACGCGCTGCTGTCCTTGGCATTTCTTGTATCGGCTTGCATCCTGGGTTTCGCTGGCACCGCACGGGCGCAAGCGGGATAATGCTGCGCCGGGGGTGGTGTCGGGTCAAACCGCAGCAGCCCACCAGGCTTCACCGCGACAGGGGGACGGAAGTTGAGTGACCAGACAATCTCTATGCTGGAAAAAATGATCGGACAACAGGAAGCACGGGTGCTCGATATGGCGCGCAGGTTGAAACCGGGGCTTACGGCGGACGATCTTAAAAACCCCCACGACTTTCCTGAGCTGGCCCTGGACGCTCGCTTTGCGTTTGAGGACGGGCAGACGGCGGGACTCAGGGCTGCCCAGGCCGCGATAAGGGCGATTCAGGCCGATCAACGCGAACGCTGAAGCGGCGCCGCCCGGCATTCAGTCCTCGCGAGTTCTATTTCGGCCTGTACCGGAGGGGCCTGGGTTTTTGCTGACCGGTTGAGCGCCGCCCGGGCCTCGCCGCCTTGCAGCTGCCCTAGCGCCCATGCTGAGTGGGCCCTGACGAGCTCGTCGGCGTCGCTTGCCAGGGCTTCGGCAAGCGGGGCGACAGCAAGCTGGTTGCCGCTGTTACCCAGGGCCACTGCGGCGTTGCGGACAAGGCCCCTCCGCTTCGCGCGGAGCACGGCGCTGCCGCGATAACGATCGCGGAAGTCATCTTCGCTGAGCTTCAGTATTTCGATCAGTGATGGATATAAAAACTCACCCAGTGAGTCTTCGGCCCTGAGTGAGGGGCCCCAGGGACAGGCCAGTTGGCAGAGGTCACAGCCGAAAACCCAGTTACCCACCAGCGGGCGCAGGTCCAGGGGCCAGGGCCCCCGGAGCTCTATGGTCAGGTAAGAGATGCAACGGTCCGCCTGAATCGTGGGCCCGTCGTCCAGGGCTCCCGTTGGGCACGAGGGCAGGCAGGCTCGACAGCTTCCGCAGTGATCCTCTTCGAAAGGCGGGTCGGGTTCTATCAAGGCAGTGGTAATCACGACGCCGAGCATGACCCAGGAGCCGGCGTCGCGGGTGAGGATGTTGGTGTTGTGCCCGAACCAACCGAGGCCTGCTCGGCGCGCTAAATCCTTCTCCAGTAAGGGCCCCGCGTCTACCTGCCAGCGGAGGTGGCCGGGAGCCAGGCGTTGCAGTTGTTCTGTGAATGACTCGAGTTTGCGGCCCATCGCATGATGGTAGTCCTCACCGGCCGCGTAGGAGGCGATACGTCCCTTCAAGGAGGATCGCCAGTCGAGGGGTGGGGGCGGCGGCGCCGCGCAGGGCAACGCGAGCACGATGACGCTGGCGGCGCCTGACAACAGTGCGCCGGGGTCTACCCGCAGGTTCTGGTCGCGCTCGAGGTAGTCCATGAACCCGTGCCGATTGGCACTGGTCCACTGCTCGAGGAGCGCAGTCGCCGGCAGGGGCAGCGCGGTGCTGAATCCACAGGCGCTGAAACCGCTTTCGACGGCTGCGCAGCGTATCTTTTCCTTCAAATCAGGGGGCACGTTGACAGGGCCTGAAACAGGCTTACAATTACAGCATGTCGGACAACTTCGTAACTCTCAGCGAGGCCGCGGCCAGCCACATCAAGGAAAGCATGGCTGGGAAGGCCCCCCCTGTAAGCGGCCTGCGCCTGGGGGTAACGAATGGTGGTTGCTCGGGCTACGAATACAGCTTGGCCTTTGTGGCGGGGCCCGGAGAGGGCGACCTGGAGATCAGCAGTCAAGGTGTCGCCATTTACGTGCAGGCCGACGCTGTCGAGCTCCTGCAGGGGCTGCAGCTTGACTGGGTCGATGGTCTTCACGGCGCCGGTTTGAAGTTCAAGAATCCCGGCGCCACAGCGACCTGCGGCTGCGGAACGTCGTTCTCTGTTTCTTGAGCTGGGAAGCTCGACCGACAGAACAAGGCCTTTCCGCATAGCTGTCTACCTTTCAGGCCATGGCTATGGTCACACCGTCCGCAGTGGACAGATTCTTGAACGCCTGTCGGAGTTGATACCGGTTGAACTGGAGCTGGTAACGTCTGCACCACGACAACTCTGGCCAAAAGGCCTGGACTCGGTCAGCAACTGGCGCAGTGAGCCCTGCGACGTGGGCGTACTGCAGGCCAGCGAAATGCAGGTTGACCGGGAATCGACCATCGCTGTTCTGGCCGAGTGGTACGGAGACTACCGGGACAAGGTGTCTGCCGAAGCCGACCGTCTTCGAGGAACCGTCGATCTTGTATACGGCGATGTCCCACCGCTGGCATTTTCGGCTGCCGCACTCGCTGCTTTGCCGTCGGTGGCGGTGGCCAATTTTTCCTGGGATTGGATTTACCGGGAGATGGGTCTTGGTGTCTACGCAGAGATTGCCGCTGAGGCTTATTCCCACTGCAAGCTTCTGTTGGAGCTTGAACCCGCGGCGCCCATGCCGGCTTTTCCCGTGAAACAACAGCCCGGGCTGCTCGGTTGTCGAAGCGAGCTCGGCAGGGCGGGCCTCGCCTCGATACTCGGCGTTGACGAGCACTGTACGCTGGTGCTGGTGAGCCTGAGGGACGGAATTGGAAACAAGGTAGGTTTACCGCCGGTCAGAGATGGCGTGGTCTATCTAGCCAGTTATCAACTGGTAGAACGCGATGATTTTTTGTTGATTCCCCCGTCGTTGTCTCATCGGGACGTGATCCCCGCTTGTGACGTTGTAGTCACCAAGCCCGGTTGCGGAATTATTGGAGACTGCTTCGCGAACTCGACTCGCATGCTTTACGCGCTTCCCAGCGGATTTCCTGAACACCGCGTTCTGGCTGACTGGCTGCAGGCTCGCCCGGGCAGCCTCGAGATAGGTCCGGTTGTGCTTGCCGACGGCGCCTGGGGTGACCAGTTGCAGCGGTTGTTGGAGCAGCCCGCTCCAGCGGTCTTGCGAGCGGATGCCGATCGAACCGCTGCGCTGGCTATAAAAGCGTTGTTGGAGACGAGCAGGGCGTGATCCCGGGGCTCCCTCCGGCCGCGATCAGTTGTTCCAGGGGTAGGGGCTGGGTTCGGGCTGCAGGCCGATGCCGCTGCTGACCGGCTGGCGGTTGGGAAGGGTAAGAGCCAGCACCTCGGTCAGGCTTCCAACGTAGGAAAACCTCAGGTCACTGCGTAGCTCCGGTTCGATTTCCAGTACGTCGACCCTGTTGCGCTCAGGCACCATGAGGGATGTTATTCCCACCCTGCGAGCGGCAAGTACTTTTTCTTTGATTCCACCAACCGGCAGCACCGCTCCTCGCAAGGTGATTTCACCGGTCATTGCCAGCCCGCTGGGCAGGGGCCGGTCGAGCATCGCGGAGGCCATTGCCGAAAGAATCGTAACGCCCGCGGACGGGCCGTCTTTTGGTATCGCTCCGGAGGGCACGTGCAGGTGCAGGTCGGTATGTTCAAAGAAGTCAGGGGCAAGACCGAGCACCGGTGCATTGGCCCTGAGAAAACTGAGCGCGGCTTGGGCAGACTCTTTCATCACGTCACCGAGCTGGCCGGTCAGCAGCAGGCCTTTTTTGCCGGCCATGCGGCTGACTTCGACGAAGAGTATCTCGCCACCGTTGGGTGTCCACGCCAATCCAGTTGCGACCCCGGGGGGTTGCAACTGGCCTGCGTCCTCTTTCGAAAAGCGAGGCGGTCCGAGATGGCGGGCGACGGTATTTCGATCGACAGCGAAGTCGTTTTGGTCTTGGATGCTACCGTTATCTCCGTTGCCATTCTCGCTGACCACGCGGGCAATCTTGCGGCATACGGAGCCGATTTCCCTGTCGAGATTCCTGAGGCCGGCTTCGTTGGTGTAATCGCGTACGAGTGCAAGCAGTGCCTCCTCTTCGAACTCAACGCCCATGTCCGCCAGACCGTTATCTTCTATCTGGCGCGGCAGCAGGTGCCGTCTGCCGATCTGCATTTTCTCTTCCTCGCTGTAACCAGGAAGTTCCAGCACTTCCATTCGATCGCGCAACGCGGGAGGAATTGGGTCCAGGTAGTTCGCGGTAGTGAGAAACAAGACCCGCGATAGGTCTACCGGTACGTCCAGGTAGTGATCGCGAAAGGCCGAGTTCTGTTCGGGGTCGAGTACTTCGAGCAGGGCCGAGGAGGGATCTCCCCGGACGTCGCTGCCGAGCTTGTCTACCTCGTCGAGCATGAGCACCGGGTTCATCGACCCTGCCAGTTTGAGGGCTTGCAATACGCGGCCCGGCATTGAGCCCACGTAGGTACGGCGGTGGCCACGGATTTCGGCTTCATCGCGCACCCCGCCCAGCGAAATACGCTGAAACTTTCTTCCCATGGCCCGGGCAACCGAGCGGCCGAGGGAGGTTTTGCCTACCCCGGGCGGGCCCACGAGGCATAGTATCGGCCCTTTCGAGTCGCTGCGGAGTTGCCTGACTGCGAGAAATTCAAGAACCCGGTCCTTGACTTTATCCAGCCCGAAATGGTCATGGTCAAGTACCTCGGCAGCGTGAACGGTGTCGAGATTGTCGGTGGTGGTCTTGGACCAGGGGATATCGGCCAGCCACTCAACGTAGCTTCTTACCACGGTGTGTTCGGCCGATTCGGGAGGGATGATCGCCAGCCGTTCCAGTTCGCAGTCCGCTATTTTACGTACATCGTCGGGTGGAGCCGACTCGTCCAGGCGCTGGGCGAGGGCGGCCGTCTCACCGCCCTTGCCATCTGCGTCGCCCAGCTCCTTCTGTATGGCCTTGAGTTGCTGGCGAAGGTAGAACTCTTTCTGGTTGCGGTGCATCTCGGACTGCACCTGTCCCTGTATGTGTTGGCCGAGTTCGAGAAGCTCGACCTCGCGGTCGAGTATTGCCAGCAGGCGCTTTAGCCGCACCCCCACCTCCAGCGTTTCGAGCAGCGCTTGCTTCTCTTCGAGTGGCAGGTTGACGTTGGCGGCCACGAGGTCAGCAACCTTTCCGGCCGAGCGCACGTTGATGGCGACCACCTGTAGCTCGTCAGCGAGGTAAGGGGTCAGTTCCACCAGCCGCGAGAAGGCTTCGACCACGCGGGCCCGGGTTGCATTGGTTTCCTGGTCGCTGTCGTCGAGATCGTCGAGCAGTTCAACCTTCGCCTTCAGATACGGCTGGTCCTGGGTCGTCTCGCCGAGGTGCACCCGGCGCAGCCCCTGCACGAGTATGCGGATGTTTCCGTCCGGGTACTTGAGCATTTTGAGTATGCGCGCAGCGCAGCCCCTGGGGTAAAGGTCTTCGGCTCGGTATTCTTCTGTCTCTGCAACGCGCTGGGCATGCAGCGAGAGTACGCGGTCGCCGAGCAGGGTTTCTTCGATCAGTGCCAGCGAGGATTCGCGCGAAATCAGAAGCGGGAGAATCGCAGAGGGGAACACCGAGATGCCGCGCAGGGGCAGCACGGGTAGAATCGTGCCGACCTCGACTTCTTCGACCTCTTCTTCGAACCCGAACCAGTGGGCCGAGCCTTCTGCTCCCGGGGCACGATTAAGCGTGTCTTCGGGGTTTGTTTCGTCGTCTTCCATCACCACCTCACAACCACCAAGCACCAATGATACACCCCGGGGGCATCGACTACACACCTTCTGTGTGCAAATGTCGGCACGGTTAACGCAGCGGTGGGTAACGGCTTGCGGCGCTTCTCCGAGATTTACACGGGAACCAGGGTCCAGGATGAAACAGGCAAGAGTCGATAGCGCCGCAATGGCCATGTTCCGCGGGGGCCTGGTGATCTGGGTAGGCGGCGCATGGTTGTTCTCGGCAGTCGTGCTTCCGGGCCTGTTTGCGGGGCTGGAACGCTCGTTGGCTGGGGACGTAGCGGCGCTGTTGTTCCCTGCTTACTACCGCGTCGGGCTGGGAGCGGGCGTGGCGGCTGTGCTGGGAGCCGGGTGGATGGCTCGCGGCGATCGTTCCTGGGTGATTATCGTTGCAGTGTTAATCATAATGTCAGCCTGCCAGGGCTGGGCCGTGTTCGTGTTACAACCGCACATGGCCGAACTCCGGGGGCTGGAGTCCGGTCACGCCGAGTTCATGAAGCTGCACGGTTGGTCGATGGCGCTTAACTCCGTTGTGCTCCTCGCAGGCAGCGGGCTGGTCCTTTTCGGAGGACGATTTTTTGGCCGCCGCTGAATCGCTTCCGCGTGCCCTGTTACTGGATCTTTTCGGCACGCTGGTGGATTTCGATCTCGAGGCCTTGCCCATGGTGGAGATCAAGGGGAGCAGGGTTATCTCCACCGTGAGGGATCTGTCCGGGCTGCTTGCCGATTTTGCGCACGCGCCGAGCGCAGAGGGATTTCACGAGGCCATGATGGAAGCCTCTCTTGAAATTCGGAAAAGGGTGGAAAAGGACCACCGCGAAGTTTCCTCCCTGGAACGCTTCAGTCGCGCGTTGGAATTGGCGGGTATGTCCGGCGACAGGGAGGAGCTGGCTGGTGAGTTGAGTCGCAGGCACATGAAGACCATAGCCTCTGTCGTGAGCTGTCCGGCTCCGCGACTGGCCGCCCTGCGAAAACTCGCTGATAAATATCCCCTGGCTTTGGTCTCTAATTTTGACCAGCAGGAGACGGCCCGTGAGATACTCGAACGCGAGGGCCTCAGCGTGCTTTTCGTCGCCAGTGTAATTTCGGATGACCTTGGATGGCGTAAGCCGGCACCTGAAATATTCAGGCACGCGGCCAGCGCGCTCGGCGTCGGCAACAGCCACTGCCTGCACGTTGGAGACTCGCTGAGGGCTGACATCGAGGGTGCTGTGGCTTGCGGTATGAAAGCCGTGTGGATAGGCGATCTCAGTGGGCGCGGCCTGGCTGCGGGTGCCGAGGGCGAGTTGGCCGACGTATCAGAGCTCGGAGAATGGCTGGGGTTGGAATGAGTTCCGTCAGTCGGCCGAGCGGCGGACAGTCGTAACGAAACCAGTATGGCCTATCATCCGCTGGTCTGGCCTGATGCTACCATCTTCGACGTGCCAGCTGCGCTCGAGCACCTCGCGGGTGACGGCATAGAGAAAAGACGGATGCTTCTCAAGGCCTTCGTGCAGGCTTGCGACCTGCATTACCGTGGGTAGAAAGAACCCAACCAGGCCACCGGGTCTGAGCGCCCCGGCTATTGAGTCGAGGCAGCGTAAGGGATCCGGCAGGTCGACGACGGCCCTGTCAAAGTCGCTCTCATCGAGACCGAGGGCCGCGTCTCTCACCGTTATGGTCCAGTTAGCTGACGATCCCGCGTGGCAATCAACGTTGCTGCGAGCACTGGCAGCAAAATCCTCTCGTATTTCGTAGCTTGACAGGCGCCCCAGTTCGCCCAACGCCCCCAGCAACGCGATGGTAAGCATGCCGTTGCCTACGCCGATTTCCAGCACCGAAAGGCCGGCCTTGATATCGGTGTGAACGAGTATCTGGCCGAGATCTTTAGCAAAAATGGGCTCCGCTGTCCTCGGTAGGTCCGGCACGAGTTCGGCGATGGTAGGCCGGAAGACGCGAAAAGCCGCAGCGGGTCCGTCTCCGGCTACGCAGCCCTCGGCTGAGCCGATGATTTCGTCGGCCCTGAATATGGTGCCGCGAATGGTCAAGCGATGGCCGGCACGCAACTGCTTGAAGTAGCTTCGGCCCTTGGCGTCGATGAGGATTACACGGTCTCCGTCGTTAAGCGTTGATTTTGTTACGGCCCCAGGACAGGGAGCGCGAGGGGATGTCTTCTGCAAAGCCATTTGTAAGGCGCGGCCCGCCAAGGCGCTGCGCGGGCGACCCTGCTGGATTTAACAGCGCATTGCAATAGCTGGGCGGAACTTGCACTCCGCCCCCGGTCGCCATAGTATCGCGCGATGCTCGGTTAGCCTGCATCCGGGACAGCGCTCTTACCGGATACTCCGCCGGAATTCCAACAGGAATACAAAACTATGGCCGAAAAAAAAGCCAAAACCGCGATTAAAACAACAACTGGCTCGGTGCGTGAATGTCCCGAGTGCAATACCGACTTGAAAGTAGTGCGCTTCGCCGGGGCTGGGGAGAAAGGCCTCTTCTGGCACTGCGGAAAATGCAGCTACAAGCAGCGCACCGGTCAGTAGCTGATAATGGCAACGGTAAAAAGAGGGAAAGGCGCCGGGAAAAAAGAGTCTGGGGGTTCAGCCTTCCGCTTGTTTGATGAACCCACTGGAGTCAAGGCAGCTCCTTCGGACGATGAGTCAGAACTCGACGAGGCCGGTCGCGTCAAGATCAAGCGCCAGTACATCGAACTCCTGGGCATACGCCGCGAGAAGCTGGCCGGGCGGATTCTCAACCGCGAACGCTTGACCAAAGAAAAAGAGGGTATCTACTTCATCTGCATCGACTGTAAGCAGATCTGTCATAACTTTGACGATGGACTCGTCGAAGACGAGGACAACAAGAACAACAGGTGCACCGAGTGTTCCAAGCTCGCGCAGATACCGAAGCGGAAATCCAGTCCCCGCAAGACCCCGGCTCCGAAGACCGCGACCCGCGTAACTACGGCTGGCAAAAGCAGCGCGGGCAAGAAGGCGTCAACCCGCAAGCGGAGCTGATCAGCAGGTCAGGCTCTCTTTCTGAGGCTCGCCAGCTCCAGGAGAAAGTCCCCCGGCGCTGCTGCGCGGAAAGACACGGGTCGCGTGTCCTCTTCGCTGTGCAACGAAAGGCCGACGGCGTGGAGCAGCTGGCCCTTGCGAAATCGCGCTGGCTGGCCTCCATATTCCGTGTCCCCCAGCAGTGGGAGTCCCAACGAGCTCAAGTGGGCGCGCACCTGGTGGGGAGCCCCGGTAGCGGATTCTACGAGTAGTAACGCCCAGTCGCGGCCGTTTTCCAGTGCCCTGACTTCCGAACGGGCTGGCAGGCCGGTTTCTTCCTCTCTGGCCGCGCGAACTTTGCGGGCGGTTCGTACGAGGGCTTGTTCGACTATCTGCACGTGCTCGAGCTGGCCCATCACCAGGGCGAGGTAGCGCCGCGTGACCAGGTTGCTGGCAAAGCGTTGTCGCAGCTGCCGGTAGGCGCTTTCGTTTCTTGCGGCGATCAGCAATCCCGACGTAAAACAGTCCAGTCGGTGAACGATTCCGCCCTCCTTGTCGCTCGCCCCAAGGCCCACGGTTTCAGGAAAAGCAGCGGCCGTGTAATCGGCGGCACAGGGGCTATGCAGTCCCCTGTGCGAATGCACGCCGGCGGGCTTGTTCATCACCAGGACTTCGTCGTTACTCCACACCAGTCGTATCCCTGAAGGTTCGGACGGCGCTAGCTCCTCACCGCGTTGTTCGACGCTGATCTGCGAACCGACGGCAGGCAGACTCGATGCTGCTGCCCAGTGGTCATCGACCTGTACGCAGCCCTCCTCTATGAGCTTACGCGCCCGCCTGCGCCCGCAACCAGTGAGATCGGCCACTATTCTATCGAGCCTGCGTCCCTGTGAATCGGGACCGAGGATGGACCGGCGTATAGTCACTTTTTATCGTGGGCAGTCGGGTCTACGGCCACAGGGGAATATGAAAGATTTTCTTTCACTACCTCGTAGACGCCCCCTGCTACCAGCAAAGAGTTGTGGCCGATAGCGTTGACGGTCACGTTCATGCCCGGGGCGTAGTCTGAGCATTCCCTGGGAAACACGATCGCGTCAAAAGTTGATGCAATCGACACGAAGTGGGTCCACGCAAGCCCTTCTTCGGCGGAGGCGAGCCTTTGGAGATAACGTGAATTACGTTTCATCTGGACCGCTGACTTGAAAGGAACAACCGCCGCCAGCCCGGTGCCCAGGTGGGGAGAGCCTAGGGTGATGACGTTTCCCAGGATAGTAGAGCACTGTTGTCCAGCAGCCGCGTCTCGAACGAGGACCCCACCCTGGCTGTGGGCCACCACGTCCACGAGACCGTCGTCGCTCAAGGCAGCGGCTGAGCGCAGGGCCGAGGCCACTATCGCGGCCTTGATTTCCATCGATTCGGAGACGCTTGGGTAATTGATCGACTGCGTAGCGCGGCCATCCCTGCGCAAGCGCGCCGCCATCAGCGCCATGCTGGCGCGATTCTGGCCCCAACCGTGGACCAGCAGCACTGGCCGGCCGCTGCCACTAGATAGCTTACCGCCGAAAAGCCCGAAGGGGCGCGTCAGCAAGGAAAGCAGCGTCACCAGGCACTCGGCTGCAAATGCAGCCAGCAGTGATACGGCGGGAAGGGGGTCCCGCCTGGGCGTGATCTCAGCATCCTCGTAGCGAAGGAGCAGGTAGCAAGCCGCCTCGAACAGCAACACCAGAAAGAAAGCGAGCAGTATTAACTTGAATAACATCGCCGCTGCATATTAACCCGGAGCGCCCGCTGGTCAACGGTTGCAGGGGCAAGGCCACTTGCATTACGCTTCGCGGGGGTCGATCATCGGCTACCCTTATGGCAAAAAAAACAACAGCTGGGAAAGACAGGTACGTGATCATCGTAGCGGGTGGCGTTGGCTCGCGTTTCTGGCCCCTGAGTCGCCGTAAGCGCCCCAAGCAGGTGCTGGCCCTCGCAGGCTCGAGCAGTATGCTCGAAGAAACGGCGGCCCGGGTACGTGGGCTCGTTGACGATGAGAACGTTCTAGTGGTCACCAGCGAAACCATGGCAGGCGGGGTACGAAAGCTGTTGCCGTGGATGCCGGCGCGCAATATTCTGGCCGAACCCGTGGGGCGTAATACGGCCGCGGCCGTGGGCTGGGCAGCGCTGGAAGTCGCTCGCCGCAACGAAAACGGTGTCATGCTGGTCCTGCCCGCCGACCACCTGATCAAACACCGAAAAAAATTCCTGGGTGACATGAGTCGAGGCCTGGCGTTGGCCTATCACCAGCGCAGGTTGGTGACTTTCGGAATAACGCCCAGTCGACCGGCCACTGGTTATGGTTATCTGAAGGCAGGCAAATTGCTGGAGGGCGGCCTCGGGGGCAGGCAGGTGGCAGCCTTCTACGAGAAACCCAGGCTGGCCCGAGCCCGGCGTTACGTCGCCAACAAGAATTACTACTGGAACAGCGGCATGTTTGCCTGGCGAGCCGACGTGGTGCTCGAGGAGATCAACAAGCATTTACCAGCACTGGGAAGAGCCTTGGCCCGCTTGGACAGGGAGCGTAGCCGCGGCCGGGTAACCAAGGCAGCACTTTCTCGAATCTACCCCCGGCTGCCGGCGATTTCGGTCGACTACGGGATAATGGAGCACTCTGACAAGGTCGCCATGGTGCCGGCAAGTTTTGACTGGAGCGACGTCGGTAGCTGGGATGTCGCGGGCGAATCCTGGCCCGAAGACGCCCACGGGAACAGGTCTCGCGACGAACTTGTCAGCGTCGATTCCAGCGGCAACATGGTTTATTCTGGGGGCAAGCTGGTGGCTCTCGTCGGTGTAGATGACCTCGTGGTGGTGGATAGCGGCGATGCCCTGTTGGTATGTCGCAAGGATCGTAGCCAGGACGTTCGAGAGGTGGTAACCATGCTTGAGAAGACCGGGGTAAAGAGATTGCTCTAGGCTACGGCCCGAAATTACTGACATGGACGAACAAGTACGCCCGGATACCGAGGAGCACAACACCGTCGCCGAAGACGAAATCAGCCCGGAACATTCCTCGGCGATGCGGGGTGTGTTCAATTCTATCGCCGACTTTGTGGCCGACCGGGTGTTCGGCGGAGTGGTTATCCACGAAAGTTCGGTCCGCAAGATAAGGGATCTCGCCAAGCGTGGCACGGTGGTTTACGTCCTTCGCCACCGGTCTCTGATCGATTACTTCCTGGTCAACTACGTCCTTCGTCGAGAAGGGTTGCCCTTACCGGTTTTTGCAAACGGGGTTACTACCACTGTATTCGCGCCTTTTGCCGTGATCCTCCGCAGGCTCCGGGCGGCACTCGGCCGCGTGCTTAACTTGAGGCGTGAGCAGCTCGAGGGGCTTGGCCATGACTACTGCGCGGCCGCGGTCAAGGAGAACAAGCCGGTTCTCATTTTCATGCGTGGCAGACGCGCGCGCGTGTCGTTCAGCTGGGGCAGGCGCGGGCCCACGGGTTCCCGGGTAGGCACTGACTACCTGCGGGAAGTTGTCCACGGCCTGGGCTCGACCGAGCGCTTCGTGGTCCCCCTCGCCTTGTTCCGGGGGCACAGTTTTCGCAAGCGCGAGACCGGTTTATCCGCCGTGATCTACAGCGTTGAAGACGCCCCCAGTGATACCCGAAAACTTTTTGCTTACTGGTGGAACCGCAATGACCTGTTCATCACGGTGGGCATGGAAGTAGCGATGAGCGAGTTCAGCCAGCGTTACAGCGAAGACTCCGAAGAACGCCTGGCTCGTCGACTCTCGCGCGCCGTGCAGATTTTTCTCCAACGCGAGGAGCGAGTCGTACTCGGCCCGGCACTACAATCGCGCAGGCGGGTAAAAGCCACTGTTCTCGAGAACGAAGAGATGGCGGCCGGCATACGAAAAATCGCTGATGAAACCCACGACCCCGTGGGCAAGCTGCGCAAACAGGCTGAAGTCTATTTCGAAGAGATGGCCGCCAATTTTAACGGCATCGCATTCGGCGTTATTGCCTACGTCTTTCAAAAACTATGGCGACGAATGTTCTCGGGGCTCGAAACGATCAACTTTGAGCAGGTCGTCGACAAGGTACGGCACCATCCCGTGGTCCTCGTTCCCTGCCACCGCAGCCACTTTGACTACCTGGTCATCACCTACCTTTTTCATCTCAACTTCGTCAGCCCACCGCATATATTCGCTGGGGCCAACATGGCGTTCTGGCCTATGGGGCCGATATTTCGTGCGGCAGGTGCTTACTTTGTCAGGCGTAGTTTCCGCGAGGACGAACTCTACAAGCTGGTCTTTCAGCAATACCTTTCTTACCTGATCAAGGAAGGCTACACCCAGGAGTTCTTCATAGAAGGTGGGCGCAGCCGTACTGGTAAAATGATGACGCCCAAGCTGGGCATGTTGTCGGCGATAGTCAGTTCTTTCGTCGGCGGGGTGCGAAGTGACCTGTTCCTGGTTCCCGTGTCGATACACTACGGCCGGGTGGTAGAAGAGGCCGCTTACCAACACGAACTACTCGGCGGTGAGAAGGAAACCGAGAGCATTGGCGCGTTGTTGAAAGCCCGGCGGTTTCTCAAGCAGAAATACGGCGCCGTCTATGCGTCCTTCGGTGAACCCATTTCCCTGGCTGACGCCTTAGGCGACAACAGGGGCCGTTTCAGCGAGGGCTCGGGTGTGCCCGAAGTAGAAGAGGAGCTCCGCCGCTTTGTTCAGAAGCTTGGCTTCCGCATCCTCCGTGGGGTCAACGACGTGTCGGTGGCCGGCGCGACGTCTATTTCCTGTACCGTACTGCTCGGCGCAACCCACGCTGGCATGCGCTACGAAGATTTCAGGCAGCAAGCCAATGCGCTGGCGAGGCTCATACGGCAACAAGACATCCCGTTTACCTCTTCGCTCGAACGCAACCTGGGAGATTTCCGCGAAAGCGTTTCCTTCCTGGAAAGCAACGACCTCGTGGAGGTGATCGACAAGGGGCACGCGGAGGCACTGGTGGTCAAGCAGGGCCGGCGCGTAGCGATGGATTTTTATAAGAACAACCTCATCCACGCATTCCTCGTTCCGTCGCTCGTCACCTCGATTCTTGCGACCGGGTGCAGGGAAGAAGAACTCACAGACAAGGTCTGGTGGTGGCTTGAGTTGTTTCGTTTTGAGTTCGCGTTGCCGGAGCGAGGGGAGATTTCCCGCGTGGTGGGTGACGTGCTGGCTTACTACCGCGAGGAAGGGGCTGTAGTCGACACCAGCTTGCAGGCCGGCCACCCCCTGTCCCTGGCCACGAGAAACGTGCTGGAGTGCTTCAAGGAAGGCTACCGCCACGTGGCCATGGCGCTCAGGGATGACCTGGACGAAGATGGGGTGCAGGAAAAAATTCTGCTAGAGCAGATGCGAACCACCTATCGCACCGGTATGCTGGTAGGAGAAACCCAGCGAATGGAGGGTGGCTCAGCGGTTACTTTTGCAAACGCCTTGAGGCGATACGAAGAGATGGGGTTTGTGAGCCGCGAGCACCGGGGCCGCGGGGGACGAGAAATCTGGATGCAGCGAGGCGACAACTACGACGCTTTGCAGGAATTAGCGGTCAAACTCGGTCGATCTCTGGAAGAAGCAGGGGTAGTCTCATGAAGGCAGGAATCTGACTTGAACAGTCTTGAAGACAGCGACCTCAGGGAACAGCTCAAGAGCGCTATGAAAGCCGGCGAAGCGCTGCGCCTGCAGGTAATTCGCAGCTTGTTGACGGGGCTGAAAAACCGCTCGATCGAGAAGAAGGGCGAGCCGCTTGACGACAAGGAACGGCTTGCCGTGGCCAGGCGCGAGGCCAAGCAAGCGGCCGAATCACTTGTGTTCGCTGAAAGATCGGGAAGGGAAGACACCATAGCCAAGGCCAGGGATTTACTGGCTGTGTGCAACGAGTTCCTGCCTTCGCAGATGAACGAGACCGAGCTCACCGAGGCTGTGCGCGGGATAATTTCGGAAGGCGACGCATCTTCCCTCGGAGACGTAATGAAAGCACTTGGTGCTCGCTACGCAGGCCGCTACGACGGCAAGGCGGCCAGTGCGATTGCGCGTGAACTACTTTAACATGCGCGTTGACAGGTGGTTTTTCTACTGTTATTGGGCTCGACGTGGCTGACGAACTTCCCATTATCAAGGTGATCAAGGCTGAGCTCGTAGAGCTCAAGCATGAACTGGCTGTAGATCTTCCACAGCAGATCGAAACTGCGCGTGACCATGGCGATCTCAGTGAAAATGCCGAGTTCCACGCAGCCAAGGAGCGACAAGGTCTTGTTCACGCGCGGGTGGGCATGCTCACGGCTCGGCTGAGCGAGCTATCCCGTTACGACCTCTCTTCGGTCCCCGTTGGTAAAGTGGGCTATGGCAGCCGGGTGACAGTGGCCGACGTCGACAGTGGTGACGAACGGTTCTACGAGCTGGTTTTCCCCGAGGAAACGGCCCCAGAGAAAGGCCGCATATCGCTGCAGTCCCCTGTTGGACAGGCCTTGTTGCACAAGCAAGTCGGAGACGAGGCCGTCGTGCGGTCGCCGTCGGGTAAGCGCACTTATGAGATCCTCGAGTTACTCACTGTTCACGACCGCAAGGCGGATTGAATCGCTCCAGGGGCCGCCGGCGCTTGTCGCGGGTGCAAGAAGCTGGACTGAACGGCCCAAAACACCATTAAATCGAGATTGACGGCCGGTTGGCGCTTCTTGCGCGCCCGGGGGCGTCGTGTTACATAATGTGGGCTGGGCAGGGGTCGGATACGTGGTGGGGTAGGCTCCAGGGCCTGCCTTTTTTTGTGCGCCGCAAAAGTGGTTGCGCAGGCAGAAGTCCCCGGGATGGCTTGATCGGTTGGGCGAAAGCCTCGCTTGCGGAAAGAAAAGTTGGAAAGTTCTACAGCTACTACCAGAGATAAGATTTGTTCCCTTGCGGGTCCGTTGGCGTCTGAAAGGGGGCTGGAGGTTCTCGATGTTGATTTCAGCGGCGAGGCCGGCAGTAGGACCGTGCGCATTTACCTGGACTCAGCGGAAGAAAATGGTGGGGTTGCGATCGAAGATTGTGCGGCTGTGAGCCGGGCGCTTTCCGACCTGCTAGACGTCAACGACGATGTTATCAGGGGGCATTTCATGCTCGAGGTTTCTTCGCCCGGCCTCAATCGGCCGTTGCGCCTGCCCTCTCATTTTCGGCGGGTTGTTGGCGAGCGAGTAAGGATCACCCTGACAGTGCAGGGCGACGGCAGGCGACGGGTCAAGGGCTCGCTCGAGCGAGCGGACGACAAGGTGATAGTCGTCGTAGAGGACAAGGGTTCACGCCGGGAAATTTCGTACAAGGACATCACCCGGGCCAACCTGGAGTACTGCTTTGATCAAGCGGGAGCTACAGAGGCCTGAGTTTGGAGAGCGGCTCGGGCACGTGCCCTTGGGGAAGACAAAATGGAATTCGACATAAAGCACGCGATTGACCAGATCAGCAAAGAAAAAGGTATAGACCGCGCCCTCATCATCGAGGCTGTCGAAGAGGCCATGAAATCGGCTGCTCACAAGACCTATGGCGCCGAGCTCAACATTGACGCCAAATACAACCCGGAGAGCGGCTCGGTCGATATGTACCGGGTGCACACGGTAGTTGAAGAAGTGGCGGATCCCCACAATGAAATTTCGCTGGAGTACGCGCGTTCGGACATTGATCAGGAAGCCGAAGTCGGCGACGAGCTGATGGAAGAGATCGATTCTGCGCCCCTGGGCAGGATCGCTGCCCAGGCGGCTAAGCAGAATATCGTCCAGAAGGTGCGGGACTACGAGCGTTCGATCATATACAGCGAGTTCAAAGAGCAGGAAGGGTCGGTCATATCGGGGGTCGTGCTGCGGTTCGAGAGACGCAACCTCGTTGTCCAACTCCGCCCCAACGTGGAAGCAATACTACCCGAGAGAGAGCAGATTCCAAGGGAGCGTTACCGGCAGCAGGAGCGGGTTCGCGCCGTCATCAAGGAAGTCAACGACACGCTGCGCGGCACACAGATCGTTCTATCGCGTACCGCACCGGAGCTCGTCGCGAAGCTGTTTGAACAGGAAGTCCCGGAAGTCTACGAAGGCATCGTCGAGATCAAGGACGTGGTTCGTGAGCCAGGTGGGCGCGCCAAGATTTCGGTGGTCTCTAAAGACAGCGACGTAGACCCCGTTGGTGCCTGCGTGGGCATGCGCGGCAACCGCGTGCAGGCGGTGGTTCAGGAGCTGCGGGGAGAACGAATCGACATCGTCCCCTGGACCCCCGACGAAACCGAGTTTGTCTGTCGTGCCCTTTCGCCGGCCAAGGTCTCACGCATTGTCAT
>Ga0114996_10001240_pt1 | contig 34567 bp, 27 predicted proteins | sample ArcticOcean_MG_C_4_FD_87039 | JGI IMG/M metagenome (GOLD analysis project Ga0114996, IMG submission 87039) | Marine microbial communities from western Arctic Ocean - ArcticOcean_MG_CB4_134 | ecosystem: Environmental > Aquatic > Marine > Oceanic | place: Arctic Ocean: Canada Basin | collected... | reverse complement strand
GTCCAAAACCCGCACGCTTTGAGTTTTTCCAAGTCGTCCCGCAAATTGGCGCTGGGCACCACAGGCAAACGAAAAATGGCGCCGGCCGAAGCGCGCACGATCTCGTCGTTGGCCAACATACTGCCCCGCGTCGGCAGCAATACGGCCACGGCGCCGGCACCGACGGCCGTGCGCAAAGCCATGCCGATATTGCGGGCGTATTTGACCTGATCCAAAACGACTACGGTGGCGCGTTCCAGCGCTGCAACCCGCTGCAAAACCTCGTCCAAATCGGCGTAGGCGACAGGACTAATGCGCGCCACCACATCTTGGTGATCACCCCCGTCGGTCAGCTTGCCGAGTTTGCCCGCATCGACAAAATCAAAACGAACCTTCCTCTCCCGGGCCAGGTTTTTTATTTCATCGACCTGGGGTCCTCCTGCAGCGGCGGAAAAATAAATTCTATTGACTGGGTGACCGGCGCGCAGCGCCTCTGCTACCCCATGCCGCCCCCAGATAACCGCCTGGCGTGCGTCTTTAGTCGAATCGTCCCTCTTCATGGTTGCTGTTGCAACGCAGGAAAGGACAACGCAAAACACGTGCCCTTGCCAACCTCGCTCTCTACATCTATAGATGCTTGGTGGCGATCCAGGATCGTCTTGACTATGGGCAGCCCCAAGCCTGTCCCTTTATTGCTATCATTGGCCTTGGTAGTAAAAAAAGGTTGGAAGATCTCATCCATATTTTCCGGGGCGATGCCCGGTCCCGTATCCATCACGCGGACTTCGATCCTCTGAGAATCTGCAGATGGTTGCAAACTAATGCGAAGCTGTTTTTCCTTTGACTTTTCCATGGCCTGGGCCGCGTTTACGATCAGATTGCGAAACACTTGCTCTATCTGGCCAGGATCGCCGTATATCATAGGCAAGTCGGCAGCGGCATCGATTGAAAGGTCACAGTATTTGACTACACATAGAGGACGCAGATCGGCGATAATGCCTTGCAAGTCCGCCCCTAAATCAATGGACTCTTCCCTGCTCTCCGATGGTTTGCCCAAATTCGCCATCTGCTCCACCAACCCTATCATCCTCTCTACAGAGGGCAAGATGACTTGAATATACTCCTCGATCTTTGTGATATCCCCTTTCTCTAACTCGTTTAGCGCCAGTTCCGCGTAGCTCATTATCATCTGCATCGGAGTTTTAAACTCGTGTGCAATGCGCGGCGCCAGCTGTCCCAACAACGACAGCCGTTCGGCGTAGAACAGCTGGGTCTCCATCTGCTCGCGCTGGGTGAGGTCTTCAATAACGTATAAACAGGCCACGGGACGTTCCCTGTCGTCCAGCACGGAGTGGCGGCGGGTCAGCACCGGCACGCGTTCCTGATCCTTGCGCACATGGTAGTCCTTTTTCGGTCCGCTTTCGCCCTCGCTACACGCCTCCAGATCCGTAATCTCTTTCTCTGCCAGCAGCGTAAAAGGTTTGCCAAGCATCTCTTCTTCGCTATACCGGTACACTTCCTCCGCCTTCTTATTGAAGGTGAGCACCTGTCCTTTGCTGTCGGTAGATAATACCGCAAAGGGAGCGGCGTCGATCAACTGGCGCAAATAACGCTCGCGTTCGACTACTTTCTGCCGCAGATCAGTGCGCACTTGAATCAGATCCCCCAGCAAGAGTCGGGTGTCGGCCAATTGCCTGCGCTCCTGCACCGCCTGGCCTGCCCGCGCCTGCAAATCCTCGACCTCGAAGGGTTTGCGCAAAAAACCGCGCGCCCCCGACTCCAAAGCCGCTACCGCCGTCGCCTGGTCTTCCCTAGCGGTCAGGATGAGAGGAACCAGGGTCGGATCGGAGGCCCGCATGCGTCGGATCATCTCGATCCCGTCGAGATCTGGCAATTCCACCTCGGTAATGACCACTTCAAAGGTTCCGGCGGCAAAACACTCCAGTGCCTCCTCGGCGCTGGAGACGGCCTGCACTCGACACCCCATCTCTTCGAGCACGATGGTCACGGTCTGCCGCTCTTCCTCTTGCGCGTCCACTACCAGAAAATGGGCCGTTTTTTCCATAAACGGCGCGGTAGCCCCTTGCTCCGTACCTATTTCCTCCTCAACGGGGCCTCCGGCTTTGCCAGTAAAGTGATCCTGATAATCCTCCATTACTTGAGATTCCAACCGCTGGCGCGTCTCTATCTGTTCGATATACTTTATCAATTGGGCGAACTTGATCGGTTTCTTCAAATAGTATTGGGCCCCTTGCTCAAGCGCGGCTATGGCCACGCTTTCGTCGCCGTGGCCAGTCATCAAGATGACCGGGACACCCGGGAAGCGCACCCGGACTGTTTCTAAGAGCCGGATGCCGTCCAGTTTGGGCATGCGAATATCGCTGATGACCAGCTCAATCTGCTCCCACTCCTTTAGCATATCCAATGCTTGGATACCATCTCCGGCACAGACCACTTCATGGTCGCAGTCCTTAAGAAAATCACTCATTACTTGGAGGATCGATTCTTCGTCGTCTACCACCAGTATATACATGCCTTTGCTCCTTGTGCGTTCTGCCGCCTATTCACTCGTTCTGTCCGTTTTCTATTGGCAGCGTTACAATAGCCCGCGTACCCTGACGCGGGGTCGACTGGATCTGCAAATTACCGTTGAATTCTTCGACAATCGACCTGGATATTGCCAATCCCAACCCGGTACCTTTATCCGGGGCTTTTGTGGTAAAAAACGGATCAAAAACTTTTTCGAGGATATCCTGCGGGATTCCCAAGCCCGTATCTACCACTTCGATCTGCACCTGGGGCGCGTCTAAGCTTGCCATGAAAGTTGAAACCGCAATCCGCTTCTCGCCCTCCCCACCTACCGCAGCGGCCTTCTCGTCCACCGCGTCGAGCGCATTGTTGAGCAAGTTTAACAAAACTTCCTCCAACGAATACGGATTGGCCTGGACTGGTGGCAACCCCGCTGCCAACTCGCAAATCAACTCCAGGCCGTGTGAGCGGAATTGCGCCGCCAACATATCCATAGCCGATTCGACCACTTCGTTGACCTGCACCTCGGACAGTTCGGGTTTGCCTGCTTCGCGAGCGAAGAGGCGGACGTGCTCGATGATATGCACCATGCGATCGGCCTGTTCGATGATGCGACCAGTACGGCTGCGCAAATCGTCCTCTGATAGCTTCCACCCTTTATCCAAGCCAATGACTATATGCTCAGCTAATCCCCTGACGCCCATGAGGGGCTGATTGAGTTCGTGCGCCATGCCGGCGGCCATCTCACCCAGGGAGCGCAGCCGATCTGAACGCATCGACAATGCCCTTTGGGATTCCAGTTCCAGTTCTGCCTGCTGTCGGGCCTCTTGGGCTTGTAAGCGGTCCGTGATATCTATAAAAGCCCCAACGATCTCCAGCGGTCGCCCCTCATCGTCGTGGACCAGGCTCATCTCGTCCTGAATCCACCTATAACGACCTTCCCCATCCTCCATGCGATACTGGTGGGTATAATACCCCCTCCCCAGCACATTAGATATGCTCCCCAGGACGCGGGGCAAATCCTCCATATGGATGCACTTGGTCCAAAATTCGGGCATCTCGGTAAACTCCCGCGGCTGGTAACCGAGGACCTTCTGTACATTGTCGCTAATGAAAGTAGTGGAGTAGAACTTCTCTGGGTCGCAGCTATAGATGACTGCTGGACTGGTCGTCAGCAGGTACTGTAGCCGCCCCTGGATTGAGATCAACTTCTGCGCGATCTCTTTGCGCTCCTCGACATTGTTCTGCAGCACGACGTTGGCCTGCTCCAATTCGGCCGTGCGTTCCCCCACTCTCGTCTCCAACTCGCTGTGCGCCGTTTGCAGGGCGCGAGCCATCTGATTGAAGGAACCGGCCAGATTCTCCAACTCGTCGCCGGTGGTTATCTCGGACCGCGCCGCCAGGTCGCCCCCGGTGATGCGCTGCGTAGTTTCGTTTAATGCCAGGATGGGCCGAATCAGACGCCGGGCAAAAAGCAGGGCCACCGCCCAACCGACCAGCAGGCAGAAACAGGCCAACAGAAATGTTCGCGTGTAAATGGATTCGAGGTCGTCGTTGTATTCTTTTAGAGAGAGACCGATATTAACCCAGCCCCAGTCGATGCCGGAGTAATGCAACGCGTGGGCGTAGTGGAACACTTCTTGCCCCGCCAAGTCACTGTCGATGAATGAATTCACCGTCTCTGCCGGTGCAACTGGATTCCAGTAGCCGTCTAGCTTCTCTTGCTGCCATCTGCGAGCCGTGTGCACCAAGGAAAAACCGTCTTTGCGCGTAATGACTATATAGAGAATGGTTGGCCTTTCCTCCACCACTTTCATACAGTGCTCAACCACAGCGCTGTAGTCTTCCAAGACAATGGAAGCGACGGAAACCTGATCGATGGAAGTGGCAATGACTTGCGCGGTAAATTCCAGGCGCTCGATAAGGGAGTTTTTTTGGAAAGGTATGATCAGCAGGATGAACAGACTCAGAGTCAGGGTAATGACGCCCCCCAGTACCATAACGGTGCGGTACAGGATACCCCTGGAGCCGGCAGCGGCTCTTTCCCCTGTATTATTCCCATCCATTACTGCACTCATTACTCGGTTTCTCCTATTGCACCAATCTCTTGATTTCAGTGCCGATAACCAATTCAAGTTGGGGCTTGGAGACCAGGTGATCATAGCGAATCTTATGGTACACCGCCTCCGAAAAAGCTGCTAACAGCTGCGCCTCAATAAGATCCTGAATCTCGACCAGTTCATTTTGATAGGCGCGTTCGTTGAGGCGCAGATTGTCGGTTGCCGCGTCTAGGGCGGCGGCGGCGGCTTCCTGGTTTTGCGCGTTGAGCAATTCTATAAAGAAAGCTTTCACCTGCAGCGCCAATCCCTGACGCAACAACACCTTCTGACTCTCCAGTTTTTCCACCCGAATTCTGGCCTCGCGGATACGATGCCGGGTCAGATAACCATCGAAGACGGGAATCTCCATGCCGATGCCCACCACCTGAGGCCAATAGGTCGAGAGCGCTTGGCGGTGCTGGGCTGCGGCGATTTCGACTTCCAAGCGCGACACCGACCGCCACTGGCTGTTCTCAAAAGCTATATCCAGGCTCTCGACGAATGTCAGGCGCAAAGGGGCCATATCACCGGCTTCGTCGGCGCGCCCACCGGCGGCCCACAGCGATGCCATTAGACCCAACGCATATACTTGTTTCTTCACTACCTTGCCTCTCTCTGGACATGCTAATCTATAGCTACTGCACCATCTACCAGCAAGATACTGAGTGTAGAATCTGTATCGATAACACCCTTTATAAGGGATATAATAAATCATTACCTAGTCTAAGGCTATATTTCGCCCTCCAAATCATTTTCGTAGGATAATATTTTTATTATATTTAGCCGGCAAAATCTGCTACCTATTTCCGAGTCCTTACCCCGAGGTGACGCGCATGGATCTCTTCGAAGCCGGTTACCGCGCCCAACTCGAACGCGATCAGCCCTTGGCAGCGCGCTTGCGCCCCCGCCAGTTGGACGAATTCATCGGCCAGGATCACATTCTCGGCCCAGGGCGTTTACTGCGCCGTGCCATCCAGGCCGACCAACTCTCCTCGCTCATCTTCTACGGACCGCCCGGTACCGGCAAGACTACCCTAGCGGCGGTCATCGCCAATAGCACGCAATCCCATTTCATTTCGATCAACGCCGTGCTGGCGGGTGTGGCCGATATCCGCCAGGCCATTGAGCAGGCACAGGAGCGCCGCAAGCTACACAGCCAGCGCACCATCCTCTTTGTCGACGAAGTGCACCGCTTTAACAAAGCCCAACAGGACGCCCTGCTTCCCTGGGTCGAAAACGGTACCGTCATTCTGATTGGTGCCACCACGGAAAATCCTTATTTTTCGGTTAACCGCCCCCTGCTTTCGCGCAGCCGCGTATTTCAGCTCCAAGGCCTAGAGACCAAAGACCTGCACCGCATTGCCCAGCACGCCCTAGAGGACGAGCGCGGCTACGGCAGCATCGCCGTCGACCTGCGCCCCGAAGCGCTGGCCCACCTGGTCGACGTGGCCAACGGCGACGCCCGCGCCCTGCTCAATGCCCTGGAATTGGCCGTAGAGACCACCCAGGCCGACGACAGTGGTAACGTCGTCGTCGATATAGAAGTAGCCGAAGACTCTATCCAGCGCCGCGCCGTGCTCTACGACAAGGAGGGCGATTACCATTTTGATAGCATCAGCGCCTTCATCAAATCTCTGCGCGGCTCGGACCCGGACGCGACCATGTACTGGATGGCGCGCATGGTCTACGCCGGCGAGGACCCGCATTTTCTCTTCCGCCGCATGCTCATCTTTGCCAGCGAAGATATCGGCTTGGCCGACCCCCAGGCCGTCCAGGTCGTCGTCGCTGCAGCCGAGGCCTTTGACCGAGTGGGACTGCCCGAAGGGCGCTTTCCCCTGAGCCAGGCCGCCCTCTACCTGGCCACCGCACCCAAAAGCAATTCGGTTTTCGCCTTCTTTGACGCCCTGGCCGCCATCGAAGCAGAGCAGGAAACCGATGTGCCCAATCATCTCAAAGACGCCAGCCGCGACAGCGAAGGTTTTGGCCACGGCGCCAATTACCTCTATCCCCACGCCTACCGCGACCATTGGGTAGCCCAGCAATATCTACCCGACAGTCTCCAGGGACGCGTATTCTACACGCCCTCCGACCAGGGGCGCGAAAAAGATCTGGGAGTCGAGGTCTACCGCCGCCGCGAACTGCAATTAGCCGCCATGGTCGAAGGGGCCGACGCCCACCACGAAATCCTCACCGTGGCAGCGCCGAATAAGAGCCGCGACCAATGGCTGCAGCGCGTCGCCAGCGATTTTAGCACTCATCTCGACCGCGAGCGCCAGCGCATTTTTGCGGCCCTGGACCTGGAGCGCCACCACCTCATTATCGACCTACACGCCGGCACCGGCCTGTTAACCTGGGAAGCGCTGCGCCGCGTCCCCGAAGGCGGCGTCTGGACCATCACTCCCGACAAAGCCACTGCCATCGCCCTACAAGAAACAGCCACCCACCTGCCCACAGTCGAACGCCCCACCGTCCTCCAGGGGCCACTAATACGCCTGCAGGAATTGCTCCAGGAAGCAAACGCTGGCGATATCCGCTTTGACGCCGTCGTCGGCCGCAATGCGTTGGGAACATTAGCGGCCAAAGAAGAAATTATCGCCGCCCTCCGCAGCCTAACGATGGGCGAGGTCAGCCTTGCCGAAACGGTTCCGCGCCACGCCCAACGCCTCTACCATCTGGTCGACTTGGACGACCTCGACGCCGATTTGGCCGCACGCGTGGCGCAAGCCGAAGAGACGATCTATGCAGCGACCGACAATCCGCGCGTCAACTGGGACGCCGAAGACCTGCAGCGCTACTTTACCGCTGCAGGTTTTTCCCAGGTACGCCTGCACAGCGATAACACCAATAACCAGCGCCGCATCAGCCAGCAGCAGGTGGCTCATTGGTTCGACCCAGGCGGCGAGAAACGCCCCACCTACGCCCACTACCTACACCAATTTCTCGACCAGACAGAAGTCCAGCAGGTGCGCAAACTTTTTGAACGCCAGTTAAATGAAAAAACAGTAGAGTGGTCGACTTCCCAGGTTTTCCTAGTCGCCGCCGTCTGACTCCTCAGCGATTGGGTGGTATAAGGAGACAAATATGCTTAGATTAAGTGCGGCCACTGCATTCTGCAAGAAACAGCGAGAAACGCCCATGCACAATGAAAATCTGTCCTCGATGGATCTGGAAATCATCCACCAATTAATCGAAGACTATCCTGTCACTAACGTCGAGGCCTACGATCTCTATATGCTGGCCCACAAAAACCACACCCTGGTGCGCGCCTCCCTCGACGTAGCTCGCCATATGGGCAGCAACTGTTTCACCGGCGCTAAATACGCTCTGAACCACGGTTTAAAACGCGAATTTCTGGCAGGCCTGACTCAAGCGGCAGACAGCCTGCAAGAAGCAGGCTCCGAAGTAGGGCCTGTCCTTCCGCCGTTTGGGCATCGTCGTCGCCCGTTTTAAGGAGCTCGCCGAATTGGCCGAAGACGAAATGCGATGAAGCAGTTGATTTCTCTACCTATACCTCTTAGATTACGGGCTATTCACCACATCAAACCTAAGTAAAATAAAACTCATGAATCGACTAATAGCTTTTGTACGGCGAGCGTTTTGCCTGGTTTTAGTCCTGCCTCTGACATATTGTAGCACAACGGAACAACAGGTAGACGAACTGATCGAAGTATTGGCTGCCAACCAGATCGACTCGCCAGAATGGCAGCGGGCAGTCGACGAATTGGCCCTCATCGGCCGACCGGCGGCACGCCAACTCATCGCCCTGCTCGCTCCCGACTACTACAAAGGTGAAAACTATCGGGAGTTCCGCGACGAGATAGAGCAATTGCGCACCGGCAGCGCCCGTGCCCTGGGACATATCAAACCGCGCGCCGCCTCTGCCCTCAAGGCTTATATAACCACAGCCTATACCGACAACGAACGCCTGGCCTCTCTCTGGGGTCTGAGCGAACTAGGCTACGAGCAGGCCACCGTCGTCGCGCTGGAGAAACAACTCGCCGACTCCACTGCACACATCCGCCTGCACACCGCCATAGCCTTGCTCAAAATGGATGAGAATGGTGCCAAGGACGAAATCATCGCCGCCCTGCAAGGAGAGGATTCCCAACTTGCCCAGGCCGCTCTAGAAGGACTGGCCGGGGCCAATTATTTTGGTGTACCCCTATTAGCAGACTTGGCCGAACAACCGGGCCAACATCAATCCAAGGTGCGCCAAGTCCTCAAAGACCTCAACGACCAATTGGTCGGCCAGCTCAGCCACGAAGATCCCGATCTACGCCTCAATTCGGCCCGTGCCCTCGGCTCAATAGCCGGCGGCGGCGGCCACGACATCCTCATCGACCTGCTCGATGATCCCAATAATCAAGTGCGTTTCAACGCCGCCGCTGCGCTGGCGCGCATGGAACGAGCCGAAGGCATCGATTTCCTCTTTGGCGCTTTGCAGGCTGAGGACACCATCTTGCGCACCAACGCCATCAAGTCTCTTACTGAAGTTCAACAAAATTCGGCGGTAGTAGAAAAGCGCTTGCTTGCCGCCCTCCAAGACGATGCCGCGCTGGCCCGCGCCGCCGCCGCCCAAATCCTCGGCCAGGCCCGGGTTGGCACCGCCGTGGTTGCGCTCCTAAAAACCACAGAAGACCCCGTCGCCAAAGTGCGCTGGAGTGCCGCCTTGGCTCTCGGCCACATCGCCGCCCCCGAAAGCAAGGCCCGGCTCCAGTCCCTGCTTAATGACGAAGACGCCACCGTGGCTTACTACGCCGCTTGGGCCTTGCGCCAATTGGGCAACGGCTGATAACCATCAACCTGGAATATATAAGACAATGAAGTTATTTATTGCTCCTTTCGCCGCTTTAGGTATCCTATTCGGCACTACCGCCAACGCCGCCGAAACGCCCGAAACCATCCTGATCCGTTCCGCCCTGGACAGCCAAAAATTCGGTATGCGCATTGGCAACGCCGAACTCGTGCTCTCGGCCTATGCCGAAGATTTCGTGGCCTACGACGGCAATTCTACGGCCGACCCGCGCGGCTGGTACGTGCTTTTTGAAGACTACGACACCTTTGCCCAAAACATGACCGCTGACCTCCAAACACATCGCTACGAACTCGAGCGCACAGTGCCCTTTATTCAGGTGCTCGAAAAAAAAGCCATGGTCACCACAGTCGATTCCGGCCTGGTTGTCGACCGCCAGAGCGGCGCCAGCAAAAAGCTGAAGAGCCAGAGTTTCTGGATCTTTACCAAATTTGAAGAAGAAGACAAGTGGCTGGCTACAGCCCTGGTGCAAAATCTGGGCGACACCACAGCCGGCCCCCGCCGCAGCTCGGACAACCACGCCGAGATCATCGATGTCCTCCAGCGCGAACAAGAGGGTTGGAAAAGCGGCAGCGCCAGCACCATCGCCGGCCTTTTCTCCGAAGATTTTATCGGTTATGGAGGATACGACACCTATAAACCCGCTACTTGGAAGATTATCTTCAGCGGCACCGAAGACCTAGAGAAATGGCTGGACAGACGCCTGGCCCACACCACTTATTCCCTCAACCGCCAAGTCGTCTATACCAACGTCGGCGCAAAAGGACGAGAAGCCCTGGCCCTGACCAAAGAAGAGGTCTCCGTGGCGCACAATAGCGGCCCCGCTAAACACAGCCGCCAACGCTATGTCCTGTGGACCATGAGCAAGAGCAGCGGCTCCTGGAAAGTTACCAATATGCTCTTTGACCTCGGCTTGTCTAACTAAAACCTATTCCCCGCCAAAACTCATGCCCGAAAAAATAAACAACTACGAAAATACCAACCGCCTCTTTGACAAAGCCGCCGATGCGCTCGACCTGGACGAAGAAATGCGCATCCTGCTCAAAACGCCTTTCCGCGAGGTGCGTGTCGAAGTCCCCATCCGCATGGATGACGGGCATATGGAAATTTTCATTGGCTACCGCGTTCAGCACAGCGGCGCCCGCGGTCCTATGAAAGGCGGCCTGCGCTACCACCCAGAAGTGGACTTCGACGAAGTGCGCTCCCTGGCTTCACTCATGACCTGGAAAACCGCCCTGGTCAATGTGCCCTTCGGCGGCGCCAAGGGCGGCATTAGCTGTGATCCCCACCAGATGTCGATGCGGGAGCAGGAAAGCTTGACACGCAAATTTATCTCTCGTATCGGTTTCTGTTTCGGCCTGCACCGCGACATACCCGCCCCCGACGTCAATACCAATGCGCAGATCATGGCCTGGATCATGGACCAGTACAGCGCGCGCTATGGCTACACACCCGGTATAGTCACCGGCAAACCGATAGAATTGGGTGGCTCACAGGGCCGCGAAGCAGCTACCGGACGCGGTGTCAGTATCGTCACCCAAGCAGCGGCTCGCGATTTTGATATCGATATAAAGGGGGCGCGCATCGCCCTCCAGGGCTTTGGCAATGTGGGCTCCTACACCGCTCTCTTCCTGCAAGAAATGGGCGCTAAAATCATCGCCGTCGGCGACGCCAGCGGCAGTATCTTCAACGGCGACGGCTTTGATGTGCCGGCCCTCTTCGACTACAGCCGCCAGCACCGCACCATCGACGGCTTTGATGGCGAACCAATCGCTAGCGAAGCCCTGATCGAACTGGAGTGCGATATCCTGATCCCCGCCGCCCTGGGCAACGTCATCACCCAAGAAAATGCCGAACAAGTCAAGGCCCGCATGGTAGTTGAGGCGGCCAATTCTCCAGTGACCACCATCGGCGACGCTATCCTCAACGAACGCGGCATCACCGTAGTGCCCGACATTCTGGCCAATGCCGGCGGCGTAACGGTTTCCTACTTTGAGTGGGCCCAGAATATTCAGGAATTCGCTTGGGAGGAGGAGCGCATCAACACCGACCTCCATCGCATTATGACGCGCGCCTACGACGAGGTCCGCAAAACCATGAAGGCACGCGACGTCAATATGCGCACCGCCGCTTTCATAATCGCCATCCAGCGTGTCGCCGCCGCCGAACGCATCCGCGGCGGCCTATAAACCACAGAAAGATTTTCCATGGAAAAGCTGGCCTGGTTGCTGCTCTTCATCCTGGGCTATTGGGCTTATTGTATCTTCTGGGGTTGGAAAGGCGCCCGTCAGACGCAGACGGCCAGCGATTATTTCATCGCCGGTCGCGGCATTGGCATGTGGGTTTTTGTTCTGGCCGCCACGGCCACCTCGTTCAGCGGCTGGACTTTTGTCGGCCATCCCGGGCTGATCTATAAAACAGGCCTGCCCTACGCTTTCGCCTCTTTCTACGCCATTACCATTCCCTTTACCGGCCTGCTCTTCCTCAAACGCCAATGGCTCCTGGGCAAACGCTACGGCTACATCACCCCGGGAGAAATGTTCAGCGACTATTACCGCTCCGATGCCATGCGTTTTCTCACCATCATCGTCGCTATGATCTTCAGTGTGCCCTACCTGGGCGTACAGCTCAAAGCGTCGGGCTTGATGTTCCACCGTCTTCTCGAGGGCACCGCCTTGCAGAACACCTTCATTGGCGGTGAGGCCGGCGGCGCTATTCTACTCTCCGTCGTGGTTTTCATCTACGTGGCTTCGGGCGGCCTGCGTTCCGTTGCCTACGTCGACTGCGCCCAGTGCATCCTGCTGGCATTGGGCATTGTCATTCTAGGTTTGGTCGCCCTCAATCTGACCGGCGGTTGGGACCAGTTCACCCAGGGACTTGCCACTCTGGCCCAAACCCATCCCGACATGGTATCTATTCCAACTCGCCCCGACTCCTCTTCCTTCTTGGAGCGCAACGGCGTTTTATTTTTTGACAATACCGGCGGCCCCTGGACCGGTTTGATGATTCTCACCTATATGTTTGCCCTCATGGGTATCCAATCCGCACCGGCTTTTTCTATGTGGGCTTTCGCCAATAAGGATCCGCGCCCCTTCCCCTGGCAACAGGTAGTTGCCTCGTCTCTGGTCATTGGCGGCATTATGTTTTTTTTCACCGCCATTCAGGGTCTGGGCGGCGCCATGCTCGACTTGGGAATTGTTGGAACAGAAAAACTCGGCGTTCCCAAACCCGATTTGCTGGTTCCCTACCTCATTTCCACGCTGGGGGACAAATTCCCCTGGTTGCTGGGTCTGCTGGCAGTCTGCGCCCTGGCGGCAATGCAGTCCACCGGCGCCGCTTATATGTCCACTGCCAGCGGCATCGTTACTCGCGATCTCTACCGCCATTTCTTCAATAAGGAAGCCTCGAACCAGACCCAGGTCCTCGTCGGCCGTATATCCGTCGCCGTCATCGTCTCCCTGGCCCTGCTGGTGGGACTGGCCAGCGGCGATTTCCTGGTCCTCCTGGGTGGCCTAGCAGTGGCCTTCGGCCTGCAGATGTGGCCGGCGCTCTTGGGCATATGTTATATCCGTTTCTTTACCCCCATTGCCGTCACTCTAGGATTGATCGCTGGCCTGGTGGCAGTGAGTTTCACCTACATCACGGAATTGGGCGGCCTGATCGGCATCGGCCGCTATCCCCTCACCCTGCACAGCGCCGGCTGGGGCATCTTCTTCAATCTGGGCATCACTGTCGTCGTCAGCGCCTTTACTCAGCCCAAGGACGCCGAGGAGCGCCAACACCGCAACCGTTTCCACGACTTCCTCGCCGAGTACACCCAGCTCAGCGAGGCCAAGCGCAAGTGGAAGAAACCGGCCTGGATCCTCACGATCGTCTGGTTTCTCTGTGCAATTGGCCCCTTTGCCGTATTGGGCAACGAGACCGATCCGGGCAAATGGAGTTTTGGCATTCCCAGCCTGTGGGTGTGGCAAATCGTCTGGTGGATCATCGGCGTGATCATGATGTACCTGCTCGCCTTCAAGCTGGAAATGTCCACCGTCCCCGAAAAAGAAGTCGCGAACCCATCCCAGGGCGATTGACACCCGTCTGCGTGCCTTGATGAGTCCATCCACTCTATATCCGCTCGTGGCGCGCCTAGTCCTCACCTTAGCCGTCACAGGTCTACTCGCCGCGCTGCTACCCACCCGGGGCACAATGGACGGCTGGAGCCTCTTCCCACCGCTGGCCGCCATCGGTGTGACTCTGGCTACCGGTCGGCTCATTCTCGGCCTGAGCGCGGCTATTCTCAGCGGCGCTTGGCTCACCCTGCCGTCCACTACCCCCTGGTATTGGTTCCCCTGGGCGGTCGTAGAACGCGCCCTAGTAGACTTTATCTGGATCTCATTGTACGATTCCTTCCAGCTTTATATTCTCGGTTTTACCGCCGCCCTCATCGGCATGATCCGCGTCATCGCCTTGGCCGGCGGCACTCAGGGCATTGCCCAATTGCTCGTCGCCCGGGCCGCAGACGCGCGCTCGACGCGCGTCGCCACCTTAGTTATGGGCCTGGCCATCTTCTTCGACGACTACGCCAATACCCTAGTAGTAGGCACGACTATGCGGCCGATCACCGACCGTTTTAAAATTTCGAGAGAAAAATTGGCTTATTTGGTGGATTCGACCGCAGCACCGATAGCTGGCATCGCTGTTATCAGCACCTGGATCGGTTACGAGGTGCTCCTCTTCGACGGCATCATGCGCGATTTGGGCACGGATATCTCGGGTTACGAATTGTTCTTTCGCGCCTTGCCGACGCGCTTCTACTGCCTCTTCACTCTGGCTTTCGTCATCCTGTCGACTTTGTTGCGCCGCGATTTCGGTCCCATGCTGCGAGCCGAACGCCGCGCCCAACAAAGCGGTCAGGTGCTGGCCCCAAACGTCAAACCCATGACCGGCAAGCACGACGACGAGATCCGCCCCGCCACCGGCGTACAGGCGCATTGGGCGACCGCAGCCGCACCCATCGGCCTGGTAATAAGCGGCGTATTAGTGGGCATGTACTGGGATACCAGCAGTACCGCCGTCGTCCTCCAAACCCGCAGCCAATACGGTTTCTTTAGCCAAGACTACTGGATCGCCATCCTCAGAGAGGCTAACGCCCCCAAAGTAATGTTCATCGCCGCCTTAGCCGGCTCTAGCCTGGCCTTTCTCATCGCTCTGACCCGGCGCGATTCGACTTCTGACCGCTTGCTGCTGAAACCGACCCACGTACTCAAAACCTGGATACAGGGCATCCCGGCTATCTATTACGCTCTGATCATCCTCGTTCTGGCCTGGGCCATCAAGGAAACCTGCAAAGCCACCAGCACCGGCGACTACCTCAGCGCTCTGCTCTCCGGCCTGTTCGACCCGACCCTACTCCCTCTCCTGGTTTTCCTGCTCAGCTCGCTGGTCGCTTTCTCCATCGGCACTTCCTGGACCACCATGACCATCCTATTGCCCACCATGCTCCCCCTCGCCTTCGAGTTGGGCGGCGCTCCCCTAGGCGTGCTCGTGGCCTCAGCCGTGTTAGACGGCGCCATCTTTGGCGACCACTGTTCGCCCATCAGCGATACCACTGTACTCTCCAGTATCGCCGCCGGTTCCGACCATATAGACCATGTCAAAACCCAACTCCCCTACGCCGCCACCACCATGGCCGTCGCCGCTCTCTGCGGCTATCTGGGCAGCACCCTGCTCTACTCCCCGACAATCGGCTTGTTCCTGGGACTAGCCGCCCTAGTAGCAATCTTGCTTCTCATCGGCCGCAATCCCGACACAGCTTAAGAACGCGCACCTACCAACTAGCCGTGGTTCGATCGACAATTTCTTCGATAATCATGTCCAGCGCTGCCTCCACCGCCTGATCCCTACCTTCTTCATCGTCCAAACTGGCATCGTAGGTCCCCCATCCCTCCAAGCGCTCCATCTCAAACAAACGGCTCTCATCTGCCAACCGCACCAACGCCACATCCACCAATAAACTGAAACGATATTGCTCCGTTTGCTCGGAAGCCGTATAGGTAAAAGGCCGATCTTCGAGCGACTTCACCTTGAGCTGCAATAGCGCATCGGCGCTCTCCTCGTCCACCACGCGCAATTTGCCGTCACTCGTATAGGCGTCGCCCATGCGCTCGCTCAACAATTCGCCGATATCAAATTCAGCCGTCTCGTTGGCAGCCACGGGAATGCCTATGGTGCGAATGCCGCCAATGAGCCCGGCCGAAGAGGAGTAATGGGCGCAACCGCCCAATACTAAAAGCCAGACGGCGAGCCCACCCCACTTACGGCTTGTCTGCATCTCCACCCGCTTCTGCTACAGCAGACTCCACCGTCTCGACATCCTCTGCCACATCAACCACCAGAGAACGCGCCCCATCGCCCACCGCTATGGGCTGCATCTTGGGCTGTCCGGAGATATCGGCCGTGCGCACGTCTAAGCGCTCACGCTCAGCGCCGCGCCCAAAGGAATGCTCCACCATCATCGCACTCAGCGTTTTCGAACTGCCTTCTTCTTGCGACTCCACCAAGGACGGACTGACCGTACACATGTGCGCCTGCACGTGGGTGACCTCCACGCGCGCCTTGACCATTTCCCATTTGCCCAGCGATTCACCGGTGTCGGGATCCTGGATGTCGCGTTGTTCGGCAAAAATCGCAAAAGCCATGCCTTCCCTAACCCCATCCTCGTACCCCACATTCAAGACCAAAGTAATATCGTCGATGATAGCCGCCACTTTGCCACTGATAACGTCGCTCATTTTCTACCTGCTATGGAAAAACCGGCCTGCATTGCTGCAAGCCGGTCAAAGGAATCTACATGTATATGGTATCGACTGCGCCTATTCCTCAACAGCCAACCAGCCGCGGGTTTCGCTGCGGTGACTGTCGAGCAAGAAATCATTGGGGTCGAGATAACCTCTCTGCCCCCCGCGCTTGCGGTCCTGATAACGCACAGCATAGTGCAGATGGGGACCGGTGGACCTCCCCGTATTGCCCATAGTACCGATGGGCTGACCGCGCCTAATGCGATCGCCCTTCTTTACGATAATCTTGTCCATATGGCCGTACTCGGTGCGGTAAATCCCCTCTTTGGTATAGGGTTCGCCATTGTCGTCGGTGCCAAAGATATCGTGCTCAATAACCACTGCATTGCCCAACCTGCGGTCGTTAACGATACGGTGTGTGACAATACCGTCGGCGGTAGCATAGATGGGCGTGCCTTTGCGGCCGGCGAAATCTATGCCGAAGTGAAAAGCCTTTTTGCCGGTAAAAGGATCTGTGCGGTAATCAAAATCAGAAGATGCCCAGGCCTCGTTCTCAGGTACGGGCTTAATGGACGGAATGTGCTTGAGACTGTCGACGCTCTCATGGAATTTATCGGTGATCTGGGAGAAGCTGCGTTCCTGTAAGCTAGCTTCCGCCTGCAGCCGGTCGATGAGGATACGCAACTCCTCAATATGGGCCCGCTTGCGCCGCGGCAAACTGCTCAATTCCAGCGTCGTCATTTCCTCCGGCAGATCTTCGGAGCCGCCCATGCCCATTTGTCGCACATCTTCAGATACTTGCTCCATTCCGTGCAAGTGCCGCAATAATTCGTCGTGTTCCACCAATTGGCTCATGGCCTGTTCCAAATGGCCAACCTGCTTCCCTGTACGATTGAGGACACCCCACAGGTCTGCATTTTTCTGGCGTTCTATATCCAATGCCAATTGCTGATCGGCCTTGTGGTGATAGCCGTTGGCATAATAACCCAGGGCGCTGGCAAAACCCAACCCTACAAGGAAAAGCCCCCATAATACCCAAGGGGAGACGCGGAATTCGCGGATGTGGTCATCGTTGGCGGGAATAACTATAAAAGTGATGCGCTTCTTAGACATAGAACTATAAATTCCTAAAATCCCCCCTCACAGTAGTTGCATTTAACCGAACGCCGAGAAGCATCTGTGGAACCTCGCGTACTCCCAGAGCGTCGGGTACAAACCTTGCGAATGTAGGCAATGGATTTGCTAAAGTCAATATTTTTCACGTGTTTCTCACTATATTGATATCGGCAACTGGGACCCAAACTTGGAACTTTTCGGTGATATTTGTCCGGCCGTTCCGGCAATTGCCTTTTAGCTAATAAACAACCCCAGGTCTCGCCTCTTAATAAAGGAGCGATCATGTCTCGTTCGATCAGCGCGTTATTTTGTGCTCTCTTTTTCTTTTCTACGAATGCAAAGGCAGACATAGCAGCACTTCGGGAAGAATACCAAGGATTACTCGGGCCCGTCATTGAAAACATCAGACAATATTACCTCGACGAGGTTTCACCCGATTCCCTATTGCACGCCGGCGTCAAAGGCCTGGTCCGCTCCCTCGACCCCTCAACTGAGTTCACTTTTACGCACCAGGGACAGAGAACTTGGGACGAAAGCAGGCTGACCTTTATCGAATTTGCCCATACCATCGACGACAGCGCGCTCTACGCCACCTCTACCGATACCCTGGTGCGCTTTGGTCTGGCCGGCATGCTGGAAATACTCGACCCCCATACCATCTTTTTGGAAAAGCGCAATCTGGACGATTTTAACATTGAGATCAAAGGAAAATACGGCGGCTTGGGCATAAGCATACGCGCCATCTACCCCGACAGTGCCATCGCCGTCTGGTCGATCCTACACGACGACGCCCCGGCGGCGCGCGCCGGCCTGCAATCGGGCGACCTCATCCTAGCTATCGACGACAGCACCACCAAATACCTATCCACCCGCGACGCGGCCGACATTATGCGCGGCGACCCCGGCGACCCGGTGACCTTGAAAGTGGGGCGCGCCAGCCGCGCCGACACGACCATCACTGTAATACGCGACGAAGTGCATGTGCCCAGCGTAATCCACCATACCCTCTTCCCCGATGCGACTGGATATATCAAATTGCAGAAGTTCCAGGCCCAGTGCAGCCAAGAAGTGCGCCAAGCCCTGGAAGAATTGCAGGCCCAGGGCATGCAGCAACTCATCTTTGATCTGCGCGGCAATACCGGCGGCCATCTCCAGGAAGCCGTCTACATCTCCGACTTCTTCTTGCCCAAGAATCGCCTGGTAGTTTATTACAGGGGGCGTGAGGGCGTGCTCAAACCGCAAGAATATTTCACCCAGCAAGACGCGCTCATTGCCGATATGCCCCTAGTAGTACTGGTGGACGGGAATTCGGCCAGCGCCTCGGAAATTGTCGCCGGCGCCATTCAGGACTGGGACCGGGGCCTAGTCATCGGCTTACCCACGGTGGGCAAAGGCTCGGTACAATACACCGTACCAGTCAGCGACAAAGGCCAGCTGAAACTCACAGTAGCAGCTTATTTCACCCCTTCGGGCCGCTCCATCGACAAGCGCATGCGCAAAGATTCCACCCTGGTCGGCGATCCAGATAAACCCTACTACACCAAAGTAAACGAGCGCATCGTGCGCGGCGGTGGCGGTATTATGCCCGACATCCACGTAGACGGCATCAAAGTGACCCCGCTCTATCGCCAATTGAGCGGTTGGCACAATCTCGACAGCAAATTCTTCCGCTTTGCCCGCCATTACAAAGTCTGGCATAGCGATCTGAGCCAGGACTTCCGCGCTAATGACGACACGATAGACGAATTCCGCAAATTCCTTAAAGAACAGGAATTCGATTATATTAGCGCCCCAGAAGCGCGTTTAAAAAGTTTGCAAGAAGTAGCAGAAGGGGATGAATACGAAGACTTGGAGAAACCTATCAAACGCCTTAAAGCGGAAATCGACAAGGCCGAGGAACAACACTGGAAAGACGACTACGACATGATCCTCAAGCGACTCACCTTCGATATCCTCGAAAAATCCTTCGGCATGGCTACAGCTAGAGCCCACGATATCTCAAAAGATCACGTAGTTGAACATGCCCGCGAAATCCTGGTCGATCCCACGGCCTACGAAAAATGGCTCAGCAAAGAAGAAATCGGGGTGAGCGAAGTTACCTCAGAGGCGGCCAAGGACTAAATAATTAAGATATGCACCAAATCGCGGCATCAATATCAATTTTTATATATAAGTTTATTTTAAACAGGTACTTATATATAGAATAAGTCAGGTCGAGTCTTGCTCTGAGCGCCTATAAGCCTTACATTGAATAATACTTATTGGGCTTCTTATTAGATCTTTATATCCTTAAATACTATAAAGAACAATAATTTATGACGAACCGGTTGCCTCGACGTCGCCTGCCTCCCTGGCTCAAATCCAGAGCACCTGGAAGCCCCAATTACCTCGAACTCAAGCGTTTAGTCAAAGACCTCAAGCTCCATACCGTATGCGAAAGTGCCCATTGTCCCAATATCGGCGAGTGCTGGGGTAACCGCACTGCGACCTTTATGATTCTGGGCGATATCTGCACTCGCAGTTGTGGTTTTTGCGCCATTAAAACCGGCCGCCCCCAAAACCTGGACGAAGACGAACCTCAGCGCGTGGCCCAAGCCGTGGCCCGCTTGGACCTACGCCACGCCGTCATAACCTCAGTCAACCGCGACGAATTGCCCGACGGCGGCGCTTATATTTTTGCCCGCACGCTCGAAGAACTTCATCTGCACTGCCCCACCACCACCATCGAAGTCCTCATTCCCGACTTCCAGGGCGATTGGGACGCGCTCAAGACCGTATTAGATGCCGGCCCCGACATCCTCAACCACAATATTGAAACACCGCCCCGGCTCTATCCGCAAATGCGTCCGCAGGCCAAATACGACCGCTCCCTCGAACTACTAGAGCGCGCCTATGACATGAGTCCGGCGCCGACCAAATCGGGACTGATGCTGGGAGCCGGTGAAACCAGTGCAGAAATCGGTCAAACTATCCGCGACTTGGCCGATGTCCAGTGCAGCATTCTTACCCTGGGCCAGTATTTGCCACCTTCGGATGTCCACGTTCCTCTGGACCGTTTTGTCACGCCGGCGGAATTTGACGAGTGGCGTCTTTTCTCCCAGGATCTGGGTTTCCACCACGTCGAATCCGGCCCTCTAGTACGCAGTTCCTACCACGCCGAGCAACAAGTCGGCGATCTCCAAGTCCACCCAGCGCGGCAGGCGACAAACCCCAGCACGCCCCGCACCCCATCCGATCTCCTGCAAATCGATACTCCTATTACTCAAAGTGAATGAGCGCAATGAACCTCGAAAAAAAATCTATTACTGGCTATTTGCAGCGCAAAAAATTAACCACTCGCGGCACCCCATTGACCATCGAGCAAATCGGCGACGGCATGAAAAACCTCGTCTACTATGTCAAAGGACCGGAGGAGGACTGGATTCTCAAGCAGGCACTCTCGCGGGTGCAAATCAAGGAACGCTGGTGGCTGGACCGCAAGCGCATCTTCACCGAAAAGATATGCATTGAAATCCTCGCCGAGATTTTGCCGCCCACAGTCATCCCCGAAGTCGTCCTCGAAGATCGCACCGACTTCATTCTGGCCACCACGCCACCGCCTAAGGACTCGGTAAACTGGGAGGCAGAACTAGCATCGGGCCGTATCGACCTACAAATCGCCTACCAATGCGGCGAATTACTGGCCACAGTGCACAACCAAACCTTCGAGCGCCTCGAAATTAAACGCTTTTTCAAAGACACCAAAGCTTTTGAACAGCTGCGCATCGAACCCTATTACGGCAAAATCGTCGAGGCCTTCCCCGACCTCAAGAAACTCATCGACGCGCAAGCGCGCCACCTGCTCAAAGACCAACAAGTCCTGGTCCTGGCCGATCTGCGGCCGCGCAATATATGGATCGACAATGGCCAACTCTATCTGGTCGATTTCGCCGCGGCGCACTTTGGCAATCCCTCCTTTGATCTGGCCTTCTACGCCGGCGACTTATGCCTTAAAGCCATGTACAACCACATCCAGAAAGCCGCCTATCTGGAGGCTATCAATATTTTCTGGAACGCCTACTTCAAAACGGTGGAATACAAGGGGGCGGAAGAGATTGAAAAAGCGGCAGTGCGCGATCTAGGCTGTATGCTGTTGGGGGCGACTGACGGGCGCCAGCAGGTCGACTACTTCGAGGACGGCGTGCGCGACCTATGCCGTCGCATCGCCCAGAGTTTGCTTTTTACCGAACTCGACAAAATTGAAGATATTACGGAATTCGTCAATCGCACATTGATTGACGGGTAATTGGCGGGCCTAAGAAAAGGCGGGCAGAGCTTAACGTTGGATATATAGCTGCGCCTACTAAGCGCCGTTTGCCGCTTCGCCCTGCTCATCCAGATGAGCTTGTAGATCGATGCTGCTGGAAAGAATATGCGCGTTCATCACCGCGCTTGCTTGTTCGGCTTGGCCCTGGCTAAGGGCCGCAACAATTTTCTTGTGTTCCTGCAACGACAGTTCAGCCCGTCGGCCCATCCCGGCCGCTGGTTCGGCCAAACTACCCTTTATCCACTCCTGCAAATAGCTGCGAATCGTGCCCAATAGGCTGTAGAGGATGGTATTGTGGGTCGCCCGGGCAATGCCGAGATGAAATTGTACATCTAGAGCCAAATACTGCTCGGGCTGATCGAAGGTCTCGGCCATGCCCTCCAAGGTTTGCTCCAACTCGGCCAGATCTTCTTTAGTAGCCCGCTGGGCGGCCCAGAATGCCGTTTGGGATTCCAGCATCAAACGCGTTTCTATTAGATCCTGAACGCGCTTGTGGTCGAACAACAAGCCCAATTGAAAGGCGTTGGTCAAGTATTTCTCGTTGTCGATGCTGACGAAGGTACCGTCGCCGACGCGGCCCTCAAGGATCCCCATAACCGCCAGCGAGCGCAGCGCCTCTCTTAGGGACGTACGACCGACGCCAAACTGTTTACACAATTCGCGTTCGGCGGGCAGGCGCTGCCCAGGCTTGAGTTGGCCGCAGGCGATGAGATCGACAATTTGGGCAATGATCTCGTCGCTAACCGAAGTGCGAGCAATCCTTTTTAGGGTCAAATGGGCGTTTTCAGACATGAGACGCACAGTTTTTTCTTTACTTTTTCGTTGTTCTGACTACTTTATATACAAATGACCAATGGTCAGACCATTGGCTTATTCTACAAGAAGCCAACTTCCCGGCAACTTGTCAAGTGAAATAAATCGAGGATAAACTCTTATGGCACAGACTCTCGATCTGGGCACGCGCATCGAATTAGTCTCCATGGATGCCCACTTCCAAGAGATTAGCATCGCCCTTTATCGTCAGCAACACGACACCACAACGCACTATCTCGTGCACAGCTATAGCAGCCTGGACGGAGCCACAGAGCGCATCGAATTCATCAAAGAAACCATGATCACTCTCGGCGGCATACAACAGACAGCCGATGGGCTCTTGCATTTTGCCTGCGGCGCGCAGCACGAACTGGCCTGTAAACGCCTCTTCCTTGAGGCCTGCAAGCACAACCCGGCCGCAACTGCGACACCACCTCCCATGACCGTTTTCGACAAGAAAGGCGAGTGCAACCTCACTGTTACCGGCCTGGGAGACAGTTCCTATCGAGCCGCAGCCGACAGCGATGAGGCCGAGCGCCGCGTTGCCGTCCTAATCGGCGGCCTAACCAGACTAGCCCAACTAGAAGAGAAAGGCGACGCCATCGCCTTTGCCTGCGGCCACCAACACGACGCCCTAATCGGCCTTTTGCTGGGCCGCGCCCTCAATGTGCGCGCCGCCATTCGCGAAGCTGAACTAAACGATAGCCGCGGCATGTTAGCCGCCCCCAGCCAGCAGAACTAAGGATATATTTATGGAAACTTCCACATCCTCAATGAACAGCCGCCAGCGCGTGTTGGCCGCACTCAAGCGCGAGCCCGTCGACCGCACCCCGGTGTGCAACCCCACTTCCGTGGCCACCGTCGAGTTGATGGACCTGGTCCAGGCGCCCTTTCCCATGGCCAACCGCGACCCCGAACTGATGGCCCGCCTGGCCGCCACCGGCTACACCGAATTGGGCTTCGATAGCATCATGCCGGTTTTTACCATCATCCAGGAATCTTCGGCCCTGGGCTGCAAGATTCAGTGGGAACAGAAGGACAATTGGCCCACCGTGCGCATGAATGAGCCCATCTGGCGCGAGCCCGAGGACATCAAAATCCCCTCTGACTACCTCACCCACCCCGACACCAAATGCGTCCTCGATGCCATCCGCTTCCTTAAAAAGGAATTCGGCGACGAGGTCGCCGTTGTCGGCAAGACCATGGGGCCCTGGTCGCTGGGGTATCACTGCTTTGGCGTTGAGCCTTTCCTGCTGATGTCGCTGGACGACCCCGATAAAACCAAACTCTGCCTCGAGAAAATGAAAGAAGCTACGGTCCAATTTGGCGTCGCCCAACTCGAAGCCGGTGCCGATGCCATCACCCTGCCCGATCACGCCACCGGCGATCTAGTCAGCGGCGAATACTACGAGCGCTATCTGCGCGATATGCACATCGAATTCGTCGATTCCATCCCCATTCCTATCATCTTGCACATCTGCGGCCGCACCGTCGACCGCATGGACTACATCGCCCAGACCGGCATGGCCGCCTTCCACTACGATTCCAAGAACACGCCGGCCGAATCGATGGAAATCATCCAGGACCGCATCTCCCTGGTGGGCAATATCAACAATCCCGAGACGCTCTATTCCAAGGGCCCCGAGGTCGTGCGCCAAGAGGTCTACAAAAACCTCGACGCTGGAGTCCACCTTATCGCCCCTGAATGCGCCATTCCATTGCAGACGGCGCTCGACAATCTCAAAGAAATCCCCAAAGCTGTGCGCGACTGGCACCGCGACCACGTCAGCACCAATTGAAATCGAGGCAATGAGCTAACAATATGGCAGAATTAAACGATATTCAAAACGAATTTATCCGCGCAGAAATCGAGGAATTCCTCGAACGCCCTGACGAAATCGAACGCACAATCGGCATCTTCGCCCAAGCCCGACCGGCCATGCAGGACATCGCCGCCGCCCTCATCGACGGCGACAACGAAATCGTCGATGAACTCACCCGCGCCGCCCTAGACGATGGCATTGAAGCGCTGGAAATCATGGACGATGGACTCATCGCCGGCATGGGCATAGTCGGCATCAAGTTCCGCGAAAATTTTATCTTTGTACCCGAAGTGTTAGCCTGCGCCCGCGCCATGAAAGCCGGCATGGCCCACATCGAACCCATTCTCTCCGCCTCTGGCATCAAACCCGTCGGCACGGTCATTATGGGCACGGTAAAAGGCGATCTGCACGACATCGGCAAGAACCTATGCATCATGATGCTGCGCGGTACCGGCTTCGTCGTCCACGACCTGGGTGTCGACACCTCCGAAGACGAATTCATTGATGCTGTCGAAGAACACGGAGCGCCGCTGATCGGCATGTCGGCCCTTTTGACCACGACCATGCCCAATATGGGCAAAATTATTGAAGCCTTCATCGACGCCGACTTGCGTGACGAGGTCAAGATCATGGTGGGCGGTGCCCCCGTGACCCAAGAATTTGCCGACGACATGGGCGCCGACGGCTACGGCAAAGATGCCCTGGCCTGCGTTTCCCTAGCCAAAGACTTACTCCAAGGAAACTGAGGTATTCCGACTACTTATGCAAAAGATCGATCCAGCCGAATATCAGAAACGCCTCGACCGCATGGAGCAGATCTTTGCGGGGATTACGGGACACGCCGACGTCCAGGCCACCTACCGCTGCCCCTACAAGAATCGCTTCGACCAATGCACTGCCCTCTTTGGCTGCCGCAACCAACGCCAGCCGCGCCAAACGGGCGAGTTGCTGGTCTGCGGCAGCGATGAGCAACTCGATTACCGCGACGCTTGGGATAGCGAACCCAATTCCAAGCCCCATCCCCGCGACGCGGCAAAGGGCAAGGGCACCATTCGCCACGACGGCCGGACTTATCCACTCAATGTCGGCAGCACGATCTTCGAGTACGCCGACGAATTGGCGGTACAGGTACCCACCTCCTGCGGTCGCACCGGCCACTGCCACGAGTGCATCGTCGAAATCACAGAAGGCATGGAAGCGCTCAACCAGCGCACCGAAGATGAAGCCTTCCTGCGCGACAATTACCGCCTGGCCTGCCAGGCCACGATAGTCAACGCCGATGCCGAAGTGGAATTCGCCCCCCTGCGGCGCACCCCCAAAATCCTCACCACCAACGAAAGCCGCTCAATAGATATAGATCCGTTGGTCACCCGCAAAGGCGACGAAGTGCTCTTCGACGGCGAAGTCATCGACCGCTACCGCGGCCACCTCTACGGCCTGGCCATCGATCTGGGCACTACCACCGTAGTAGTCGATCTCGTCGATTTGCAAAGCGGCGCTAGCGTTCGCGTCAGTTCCTTTGAGAACCCCCAGCGCTTTGGCGGCAGCGACGTCATGAACCGCATCTCCTACGACGGCCAGTTCCCTGGAGAATTGCGCCAGGCCCTGATCCAGGCCCTCAACCACCAGATCGAAAACTTGGCCACTGAATTGCACTTCACCCGCCAGGAAATCTACGAAATCGTGGTGGCCGGCAACTCCACCATGCGCGACATTCTCTTTCGCCTCGACGTGCAGAGCATCGGCCAGAGACCCTACAAATCCCTCATCGAAGAGGAATACCGCGCCGGGCAACGCACGACAACTTCTCTAGTCGAAAAGACGCGGCGTTTAGGCTTGCGCGCCAATCCCAAAGCCCAGATCTACAGCCTGCCCCTAATAGCCAGCCACGTGGGTGCCGACACCGCGGCCGACCTAGTGGCCATCGACATGACCGCCAGTGACGAGACCTTTTTGCTCATCGACGTGGGCACCAACACCGAGGTTATCGTCGGCCGCGGCGACCGCCTGGTAGCTGCCTCGTGCCCGGCCGGCCCCGCTTTTGAAGGCGGTCTGATCCAGTACGGCATGCCCGGCTACGATGGAGCTATCGAGTCCATCCGTTTAGTCGACGGCCACTTCGACTACCAAACCATCGGCGGAGTCGCTCCGCAGGGCATGTGCGGCTCCGGCCTCATCGATCTCTTGGCCGAATTGCGCCGCCACGACCAAATGACGCCCAAGGGCGTTTTCGCCGACAAGCAGCGCGAGCTCGAAATCGTCCCCGACTACGGCATCACTTTCTCGCGCGCCGACGCCAGCCACCTGGCCCAGGCCAAAGCCGCCAATTACTGCGGCCAATACATCGCCATGCGCCACTTTGGCGTCAACCCCCAGGACATCGACCGGCTCTACCTAGCCGGTGGTTTTGCCAATTACGTCGATATAACCAGCGCCATCGACATCGGTTTTCTGGCCCCCGTCCCTGTCGAACGCATTGTCAAAGTGGGCAATGCCGCCGTCCAGGGTGCCCGCGAAGTGCTGCTATCGCGCGCCAAACGCGACGCCATCGAAGTGTTGGTCAAGGACATCGACCACATCGAATTGGAGACCACGCCCGACTTCTTCGAAATCTTTGTCGAGGCTTGCCAGTTCAAACCCATGCCCGATACTTTTACTTATCTCACCTGAGGCTGCCATTATGGACCCAGCCCAACCCCTGCGCTACTCCGGTGCCTGGCAGAAGCGCGCCCTGCGCCAATTGCTCGACGAGGACGACACCTTCGTCCATGTCGTCGAATTGGTAACCTCGCGCGGCCTCATCACCGACCGCAGCGGCCGCCGCGTTTTGGCCCTGGCCCGCCGCCTGGTCGAGCACCCGCACGTCGACGCCCTGAGCATCACCGACAACCCCGGCGGCAACGCCATGATCAACGCCGATACCCTGGGCACCGATCTCATCTCGCGCGGTCAAGAAGTCATCATTCACCTCTCTTGTAAGGATTGGAACCGCAACGCCTTACAGGGCCGCGCCTGGCAATTGGCTAGCGAGGGATTCGACAATATCCTGGCGCTATCGGGCGACTACCCCACCAGCGGTTACCAAGGCCAAGCCGGCGGCGTCTTCGACATCGACTCCATTGGCCTGCTCAAGATGCTGGCCGACATGAACGCCGGCCTCAAAGTCAAAGAGGGGCGCAAAACCCAGGAGATGGAGCGCACCCGCTTTTTACTTGGCGCCGTAGTCAACAACCACAAGCGTTATGAGCGCGAGGTCATGCCGCAGTATTTTAAGCTCGCCAAGAAGGTCGAAACCGGCGCCCACTTTATCATCAACCAAATCGGCTACGACTCGCGCAAACAAGACGAACTGCTCAAGTACATGACGCTCAAAGGAATGAATTCACCTGTATTGCCCAATGTATTTGTGCTCAGCGGCGCCGCCGCCCGCTACTTCCACGGCGGCAATATCCCTGGGGTCGAGGTCACCGACGACTTGCTCGAACTGGCGCAAAAACAGGCCAAGTCCACCGATAAGGGCAAAGCCTTCTTCCTCGAATTTGCCGCCAAGCAATGCGCCATTGCCCGCGGTTTGGGTTATCGCGGCGCTTATCTAGGTGGCCACCTGCAATACGGCGACTACGAGCGCATCCTCGAATTGGCCGATAGTTTTGGCGACGACGACTGGCGCGACTTCGCCCGCGAGATCTGCTTTTCCCGTCCCGGCGAGTTTTTCTTTTTTGCCCAAGACGAGACCACCGGACTCAGTTCGAGCACAATCAGCGAGCAATACCTCGCCTCCAAGACCCCCCAGGCCCGCAAAACCGCGCGGCGCAAATTATCGCTAGGTTATAAAATCAACCGCCTGGTGCACGATAAAGTTTTTGAAAAGGACAGCGCCGGTTTTAAGTTAGGCAAGAAAATTTACACCGCGCTCGAAAAATGCGGAGACAGCATACAAAAAGCCCTGCACCTAACTGAACACGCCGCCAAAATAGCGGCCTTTGACTGTCGCGACTGCGGCGATTGCTCCCTGCCCGATATCGCCTATCTCTGCCCCGAATCGCAATGTGTGAAAAATCAGCGCAATGGCCCCTGCGGCGGCACCCGCCAGGGTCAGTGCGAGATCGGCGAAAAGGAGTGCATCTGGGGGCGCGCCTACGAGCGCCTCAAAACCTACGACCAGGAAGAAGACATGCTGGATCGTCCCGTAGTTTTCAAAAACGGCGCCCTCAAGGGCACCAGTGCCTGGAGCAATACCTTTTTGGAACGCGACCACCACGCCGCGCCCAAAAGCAAAAATAAAAAAGAAGGAAACTATTCATGAAAATTGCAGGCCGCGACCGCGAATTCTTTGTCATCGGCGAAAACGTACACACCACGCGCGTAGTAATGCGCAAAGGCAAACTAATCGTCGACGACCCCAACGGCAACGAAGCCGTGCGCTTCTACAACACCGAGAGCCAACGCCGCTACCTGATCATACCCGAGAAGGTCAAAGAAAGCCAGGACTACGAAGAGGGCCGCGTCAAACACGTCAAAATCGCCGCCCTGGCAGCCATGGATGGCGACGCGACAGCCTTGGAGTATATCGCCCGCTTGGTGCAGCGCCAGGTCGACTCCGGTGCCAATTTCCTCGACCTCAACGTCGACGAGATTTCCCTCAAGCTAGACGAGCAGAAAGAGGGGATGAAGTGGCTCGTAGGCACCGTCCAGCAAATGACCGACACACCGCTCTCGATCGATTCTTCCAATATTGAAATCATCGAATCCGGCCTGCAAGCCTGTGCTCCGGCCCGCGGTCGCCACATGCTCAACTCGGCTTCCCTGGAGCGTCTTGAAGCCCTAGACCTGGCAGCGCGCTACGACACCCAGGTCGTCGTCACCGCATCCGGTCAATCGGGTATGCCGCAAAGCGCCCAGGAGCGCGTCGACCACGTCGGCCGCATGGTCGATGCGGCGCAAGAGCGCAAGCTGCCGTTGTCAGATCTCTTCATTGATCCGCTCATCTTCCCCATCTCCGTCGACTCCGAATTTGGCAACCACTCCTTTGACGCCATCCGCCAATTGCGCCAAAAATACGGTGAGGAGATACACATCTCCGGCGGCTTTAGCAACGTCTCCTTTGGTTTGCCCTGCCGCCGCATCATCAACGACGCCTTCTTTCTCTTGGCCGTCGACGCCGGCGCCGACAGCGCCATCATGGACCCGGTGACCAGCGGCCTCGACGAAGTCTTTAGCATGGACCGCAACTCGACCGTCTATCAATTAGCCGCCGATATGCTGCTGGGCCACGACCGCATGTGCAAAGCTTTCCTGCGCGCCTACCGCAAGGGCGAATTGCAGCCCGGCTAAGCGACCTCTTTGCATTATTTATCTCTAACGCTATAATTGAGTTATACTATTCCTCGAAAGATCATAGGTTTATGACATTTCTCGAAAGATTGGCCGATCCCACCCCCCTAGTCTACGACGGCGCCTTCGGCTCCGAATTGTTCGCCAGAGGAGTAGAGCTAACCAATAGCGCCCTGGCGAACGAATCTCACCCCGATATGGTAGTCGAAGTACACCAAACCTATATCGAGGCCGGGGCCGACGTCATAGGCACCAATACCTTCGTCGCCTCCCCCCTCCATCTGGAGATGGCCGGCAAAGATGCTTCCGAAGCGGAAGACCTGGTGCGCCTGGCCATGCAACACGCCAGAACGGCGGTCGAGCGCAGCGGCAAAGAAATCTTCATTGCCGGTTCGATCGGCCCATCGCCCGGCGCCATCGAAGCCGATAGCGGCGGCACCGACTTTGGCATCGCCGACCACCTGGTCCGAGAAGCGCATATGCGCGTCATCGACGCTATGGTAGAAAAAGACGTCGACTTTTTGATCTTGGAAACCATGTTCTCTGCTAAGGAAGCGGCCATCGCCGTCGACGTGGCGCGCAAAACGGGCCTGCCTCTAGCCGTCAATCTGACCTATAAATTCACCCAGGATCGCAAGTCCGGCGCCCTGGTTTACAAAACCGATTGGGGCCACTCGGCCACCTCGCTACTCGACATACTCGCCTCGGGTGAATTTTCTAACGGCGACAACCTGCTCGACCATGTCCACATCCTGGGCCTGAACTGCGGTGCCGAATCCAGGCGCAGCGACCACACCGGCATGCCCTATGCCATCAACGGCATCGAGCAATTGCGCCGCGCTATGGCAGAGAAATCCATAGCCCCCAAGTGCATGATGGCCTACCCCAACGCCGGCATGCCCCTATTGGACAAAAATCATCTAACTTATTACGCCCAGACGCCAACCGATATGGCGCAGTACATCCCCGACTTAATCCAAGCCGGCGCCGGTTTTATTGGCGGCTGCTGCGGTACCAATGCCCAACACATTAGAGCCTTTCGCCAGGCTGTAGACGCCCTGGATTGACTTATGGCCCTGTACCAAGTCCTCTACTGGAAAGATATCCCGGCCCAGGTCAAAGCCTACGAGGGGCGCCGCCCGGTCTCCAAAGTGCTGCCCGAATACTTTCAACATGAAATAGACCGCGTCGCCATGCGCCAGGGACTGGCCGGCACCGACGACTACCTAGACCAATGGCAGTGGAGCGAAAAGCGCGAACGCCCGGGCAGTGCCGCCGAAGTCTTGGAGCAGGTTCTACACGAACTCGAAGAAGAATTCGCCAACAGAGATAAAGAAGCATGAGTCTCTACGAAAAAACCTACGACGTCATCGTAGTGGGAGGCGGTCACGCCGGCACCGAAGCGGCCCTGGCCGCGGCGCGCATGGGCGCCGAGACCCTACTTTTGACCATGAATCTCGACACCATCGGCCAAATGTCGTGCAACCCGGCCATCGGCGGCATCGGCAAGGGGCATATGGTCAAGGAAATCGATGCCCTGGGCGGACAGATGGCGATCAATATCGACCGCACCGGCATCCAGTTCCGCCGCCTCAACACCAGTCGCGGCCCGGCCGTGCGCGCCTCTCGCGCCCAGGCCGACAAGAAAGACTACCAGTTCGAGATGAAGTTCGCCTGCGAGCAGCAGGAATACCTCGACATCCGCCAAGGCATGATGGAGCAACTCATCATCAAAAATGGCCAAGTCGAGGGTATCGGCGTCAAGGGCGGCACTGTCTACCCGGGCCGCAGCGTCATCCTCACCACTGGCACCTTCCTCAAGGGCAAGATCCACATCGGCGACTTCTCCTACAGCGCCGGGCGCGCCGGTGAAAGCGCCGCCGAGAAAGCATCGGAGGACCTGGCCTCCCTCGGTTTTGAAATCGGCCGCCTCAAAACCGGCACTCCACCCCGGGTCAACGGCCGCACCATCGACTTTGCCGCCATGGAAATCCAGCCCGGCGACCAACCACCGCGGCCCTTCTCCTACGCCACCACCTCCATCGACCAACAACAGCTGCCCTGCCACATCACCTATACCAACCCCACGACCCACGCCCTGGTCGAAAAACATTTACAGCGCTCAGCCATGTACAGCGGCCAGATCGAAGGCATCGGCCCGCGCTATTGCCCCTCCATCGAGGACAAAGTAGTCAAATTTGCCGACAAAGAACGCCATCAAATCTTCGTTGAACCCGAAGGCCGCCGCACCCTCGAATATTACATCAACGGACTCTCGATGAGCCTGCCCGAAGAGCTGCAAACACCGATCTTGCGCACCGTACCCGGCCTCGAACAAGCCGAAATCATGCGCCCGGCCTACGCCGTCGAATACGATTACTCCCCCCCCACCCAGCTCTATCCTCACCTGGAGACCAAACGCGTCCAGGGTCTCTTCTTCGCCGGTCAAATCAACGGCACCACCGGCTACGAGGAAGCCGCCGTCCAGGGCCTTATGGCCGGTATCAACGCCGTGCTCAAGGGCCGGGGCGAATCTCCTTTCGTGCTCGACCGCGCCACCGCCTATATCGGCGTGCTCATCGACGACCTAGTCACCAAAGGCACCCAGGAGCCCTACCGCATCTTCACTTCGCGCGCCGAGTACCGCCTATTGCTGCGCGAGGACAACGCCGATTACCGCCTTATGGAGCACGGCCGCCGCTTTGGCCTGGTCGCGGATCCGATTTACCAGCAATTCCTCGACAAACAACGCCAGGTAAAAGAAGAATTGGAGCGCCTGCAACAGGAGCGTGCCCGCCCCACCGAAAAAGTCCAGGAATTGCTGCGCAGCTGCAATACAGCGCCGCTCAAAGAAGCCGCCGCCCTGGCCGAGTTACTGCGCCGCCCCGAGATAAGCTACGACCACATCCGCCAGATCAGCCCGCCCCAGCGGCCGCTCTCACCCGACGCCGCCGAACACGTCGAAGCCGAGATCAAATACGCCGGTTATATCGAACGCCAGACAACCCAGGTGGCAAAACTAAAACGCCTAGAAACTATGACTATCCCGGACGATTTTGACTACGCCGATTCCCTGCTTAATGTCTCGAATGAAGCCCGCCAAAAACTCATCAGTGTCCAACCCCGCACGTTGGGACAGGCTTCCCGTATTTCTGGCATTTCGCCCGCCGATGTCTCCAGCCTAATGGTCGTGCTGCACGCCCAACGGCAGGGGCAACCTACAGGCAGCGTATAGAAACCCCATCTAACCGTGTTCTGAGTTTCTATTTCTCAAAAACTAGTATAGCGCACGCCAAATTCTTCCGATCAATCGAAGCGTCATGTTTAAGTAAAAGCCCCAAGTAGGCTGCAGTTTTTTTTATGCCTTCTACCTGTCTATAAGCGCAAAGCATAGAAACTCGTCCGCCCTTTTTTAGCACTCGATACATTTCTTTGAGCGAACTAATAACAGCTGTATCTGCCTCTGGATGATACGGCGGCTCAGTAGCGATCGCAGAAATGCTACGACTACTAATTGGAAGTCTAGCTGCATTGGCAACGCAGTGGAGATCGCCTAGGTCTTTGAGTCCATACCTCAGTGCACTATCCCTGTCACAGCTCACCACCTGATAACCACTCTCATATGCCTCCAGGATGATCCCACCTACGCCGCCAAATGGATCCAGAAAAATGGTACTTTCGGCAGAATAGACGAGATTCACCAGCAGGCGAGCATCGCATACGGGCAGACCACGACGAGTAAGAGGATCCCCTCCCCCTCGATATCCCCGGATTTGGCGCACTTCTCCGTTCGTTGTGCTATAGGCAAACGTCCGTCTATCAGGAGCCATTTCGCGCATTGCTTGAGCGTCCTCTTGATAGAGGCGCTTCAATTTGTAGAGTTGGCCATGCCAAAATATCTCTTCGCCAACCTTGCCTTTACGAGATCGTCTTTTTCTTGGTAAAAGTTCGAGTGAATCGACTGCTTCTGTATAACCCAATCGTGGCAGGCGGGCCTGAGCTGCATCTATCGAATCAGGCGGCAGAGATATCCAGAAGATCCCTGCTTGCTCGGCTAGGGGCCCTCCCGTGGGGGCACTGGCTCCTAGATCTCCGAGCAAAGCCAGCGCTTCTGCAACGGCAGTGGTCCCCGCCTTCCTGCGGCTGGGACGTGTAGAGAAAATTAGGAGAACTTCATCCATGGTGGCATATCATGCCAAGACCATCTGCCATAGACGGTGGCGTAGTGGATTCCGCACTCGTGAGATTCTATACTGAAAAAACAATACTATGTTCTATCAACAAATCCCGTCTCCTCATCTTAGAACGGTCTGTTTTTTTTCATAATAGGCGCTTACATCACCCACACCAAGTAAAGTGGCGGCTCCTAGTCTGACTTGATCAGATCTATTGAATTCTCGCCCAACTATGACGCCGGCAAAATGCAGTTTCGTACGTCGAATTGGATCATCTAAGACGGCTCCCTGATCAGGAAAGGGAGTACCGTTTAAGAGATCGTAGATCGCAATACCAATCGTCGTACCGTTCGCGCTTCGGTAACCGCCGAGAAGACCGAACACGACGCCAAATCCACGATTTACAGATGTGAGTTGAATTTCGATACCAAGGAAACCCTGACCCTCATCGCCAAATACCGGCATTGCCATGGTCAGAATGCTAAGAGATAGAACCATCCTATTAATCCAACTTCGACTGCCAAATCTTATATCACTCATTCTCTCTTGCTTCTCTAATTCTCATAATTTGCCACCCTTCCAGGTGCGCGAATCCTGCCGGATGTACCAGCGATTGATCTCACCGTCCTGGTGCAGATCGATCACTTCTTCCATCCAAACCTCAAAAGAATGATCCGTCACCTGTACTTGCGGTGATAAGAAGCTGGGCAGATTCTTGTACTTCAATCCCAGCGAATCCAGGCTCGTAGTATAATACCCGTACTCGTCGCGGAATCTATTCTGGCGATAGTATAT
>Ga0114996_10001239_pt1 | contig 34588 bp, 24 predicted proteins | sample ArcticOcean_MG_C_4_FD_87039 | JGI IMG/M metagenome (GOLD analysis project Ga0114996, IMG submission 87039) | Marine microbial communities from western Arctic Ocean - ArcticOcean_MG_CB4_134 | ecosystem: Environmental > Aquatic > Marine > Oceanic | place: Arctic Ocean: Canada Basin | collected... | reverse complement strand
CACGCGAGGGCCAGTTGCAAGTGCTCAGCGAAGACCGCGCGGTAGCTTTTGAGGAGATCGCGCGGCCGGCGCCGAAGCCGCGTCCCGAGCCGAAGCAACGAGCGGCTCGGCAGGGGAAACAGCCGTCGGCGAACCACCCCTGGCGCAAGTCGCAGCGATCGAAACAACGCGCGACGACGACATAAAAGGGAAGGGCTATGGAAATGACGGGCCGGATGGAAAGCGTGGAAAACCTCGGCGAGCAGCGAAGAGGGTTCGCATCGCAGCGACAGGTTTTCCACCCTTCCCACCGTCCCTTGGAAATCGCTAAAGCGATTCCCACATTCCCACAGCCCCGACGACGGTACTCTTATACATACTTACAAACAACAAAACCAAGGGGACATTTCTACTGGGCTAGCGAGGGGGACATTTCTATTGGGCTACGACATAAGTTTCACCCGGGGTTGCGCTTCGCTTCACCCTGGGCTACGATCCTGCGCCGCTTCGCGGCTGAACGGCTGTGGGCTCGACGGCCCTCAGAAAACGGTAGAGGGCTTAGCGCGCATTTCTCACCGCCTAGCGGTGGAGGCATGGGCTGTGAGAAAAGTGGATTCAAGGCGGCAGGTCTCTTACGAGTCCCGCGCTGCGGATTTGGCATAGCTCTCTGGCCGGCAACTAGAATCCTTGCGGCCGGATGACTGCCTGTTGGTCAAGGCGCCCCCGTGTCACGTCTGGGGCAGCGAACCATTCAAGAGGCGCTCGGCATTGCTCACCATAATTTTCCACAGGCGATCGACGTGCGCCTGAGTCGTGCGGATGTTTCCGATCGCCACCCTCAGCGTCAGACGATCGTCCAGTTTGGTGTGCGACAAGAAAAACTCACCGCTGGCATTCACCGCATCGAGCAACCGTTGGTTGAGAGAATCGAGTTCAGAAGGCGCCACTCCCGGAGGCTGATAGCGGAAGCAGACGAGAGAAAGAGGGACCGGGGCCATGAGCAGGAAGTCGGGGTGCTCTTCCAGGCGCGCCGCGAAATGTTGAGCCAGTCTCATATGTTCGCGCAGATTGGCTACCAGCCCGTCGCGCCCAAAGTGACGCAAGACGAACCATAGTTTCAGTGCCCGGAAGCGGCGTCCCAGCGGCAGAGCGTATTCCATGAAATTGACGGCGCGCGGGTTCTCCTGGCTGCGCAAATATTCCGGGACCAGCGAGAGAGCCGTCCGCAGTTGTTTTGGACGCCGCGTGTAGAAGGCAGTCAAGTCCATCGGCACGAACAACCATTTATGCGGATTGAAAAGGAACGAGTCCGCTCGCTGGCAGCCGTCCAAGATATGGCGCTTTTCTGGAACGATCGCGGCGGAGCCGGCATAGGCGGCGTCGACGTGCAGCCAGAGAGAATTGCGTTCACAGATATCGGCCAGGGCGGGGACCGGATCGATGCTCGATGTGGACGTTGTGCCGACCGTGGCAACGACACAGAATGGACGAAGGCCAGCTGCCCGATCGGCATCAATGGCTTGGGCAAGACGATCGGGCCGCATCCGAAAAGTATCGTCGACAGGGATCATGCGGCAGTGCTCACGATCTAAGCCGATCGCTAGTACTGCTTTCTCGACCGACGAGTGGGCCTGCGCGGATGTGTAAAGCGTCAGGCGCGAAGAGTCGCCAAGGCCACCATCCTCTCGATCGGCGGCAAGAGCCGCTTCACGCGCCGCGATGACCGCATGAATGGTTCCGGTCGAGGCCCCGCCGAGGGTCATCGCGAACCAATCGGTGGGCAGTCCCATCCATTCGGCGAGCCAGCGGAGGGTGACTTGTTCCAACTCGACAAGCGCGGGACAGGTCTTCCAAAGCAGGCCAATCGGATTTAGGGCCGACGCCAACAGATCGCCAAGAACTCCCGGCGCGCTGGCCGTTGTCGCGAAATAGCCCATGAAACCCGGGTGATTCCAGTGCGTAACATAGGGAACGACTTGCTTCTTGAAGTCGGCCAGGATGCTCTCCATCGGTTCGCCTGACTCGGGCCCGGAAGCGGGAAGCGAGTCGACCAATGCTCCCGGCTCCACGTCAGGCGAGACGGGGAAGTTTTCTGGATGCTCCCAGTAGTCGGCGATCCAGTCGATGATCTCGTGACCGAAGCGGCGAAACTCGTGGGACGACATGTCGCCGACGGGCGAGTCCGCGCGCGGCGGCTCGGGCACGTCGTCCACCCCGGCATTCGAGGCGGCGGGTATGTCCGCTTTCACGCTCGGCTTTTTCCGGCGCGAGACTTGTGGTGATTCGTCAGACATGTTAGCGGGTTGCCGCGCTTAGCTGAAGCGGACAAAAATCAGGCTCGTGTAGTGCGCCAGAAATAGCACGACATATAGACACCCGCCGGGGAGAGCGGAAGCCCGTTGAAACGGGCTGGAAGATCCTCTGCTGTAGGCTACACCAGCCGTAAACGGCTGGCCTAGTTCACACCAAGCCGCGTGAACGCGGCTCAAAACATCCGTGTCAGCCGCCGCATTCGGATCGAAATGTCATTGTTACTCCTTCGGTAGCCAAAAGTGAGACTCACGATAAGTTGCGGTCTGATTAGCGCACTGCGCTAGGATCAGTTTCAGAACCCGGAACGCAAGTGACGGGTCACCTCGTCTCGATCCGAGCGATTCCCCGATGCAAATGGAAGTTGCCGTCCTGGTCGCCGCGGCTGTCTTGGCGGCACTGACGCTGAGAGGCGGCAAGCGCTGCAGGCGTTGCAATTCCGCTGATTCCCGAGACACTGATTCCTAGCGATTGCAGTCTGCCTGGGTAGCTGCAAGCCGCTGGCTCGAAGGAAGTCTCCTCGGGAAAACCCCGGAACGGCCTTGTCGCGACTGCCTCAAACCGCCTCCCGCTAGTCTTCCGGCGCGGAGTTTGCCAAGCGCCTCAGCAGTTGGAAAGCAATCCCGGTACCCATCCCCTGAACATGCGCTAGATAGATCCACAGCACTGCCATCGGCTCAAGAAGTCGCGCATGGGTCAGCGGACCGCAGTCAACGGCTTCAAAGCCGATTTCCTCCGCCATCCGGGCTGCCTTCGATTTCGCGACGTGATCATCACCCGCGAAGAACATCGTGGGTTTTTGGCCGTCGTAGTCAGGTTCAGCCATGTTGCCGTATCCGGTCGTGTTGAATACTTTGACGATTCGGGCATCCTCGGCCCACTCGGCGACCTGTTCGGCTCCCGAGGTGGTGTGACCCAGTTCCAGCGAAAAATCCGGTTTGAGCGGGTTGGTGCAATCGAAGATGATTTTCCCAGACAAGTCTCCGAGGCTGGTCAGCGTCTGTTCGGTGGCCGACCACGGCGTAGCCAGTACGAGGATGTCCCCATAGGCCGCTGTGTCGGTTAGAGTTCCCGCTTTGGCCTTCCCGTTAATCTACTCAAGCAGGCTTCGCACCTTCTTTGAGGAAGGGTCACGGCTTCCGAACATGATTTCGTGGCCGGTCTCGGCCCAGCGCCGCCCCAGTGTTCCACCTACGTTTCCAGATCCGATGATTCCAATTCGCATTCAGGCTCCGTTTCTCTTTTTCCTGGAGATTAACACCGCAGTCTGAAACCAGTGTAGCGGTTATTTGGCAGTTATTTCGGTTGTGGCCCCGGCGGCTCGACGGGCAGGTTTTGACAATCGGTCTCCGATTCGACTATTGTGCGCTACTATGCCCAATTCGAAGTACGTCCTTGGAGTCGATTATGGCACCGAGTCCGGTCGCGTCATGCTCGTCAATGCCGGCAACGGAGAAGAGATCGCTTGGACGGTCGTGCCCTTCTCAAACGGCGTGATGGACCGGCAACTTCCCGACGGTACGCCGCTCGGTCCCGACTACGCTTTGCAAGATGCCGCGGACTACCTGAAAGTTCTTACGGAGGGGATTCCCGAGGTTCTGCGGTCATCGAACGTCGATGGAGCCGACGTTGGCGGCATTGGGGTGGACTTCACTTCATGCACGGTCATGCCTTGCAAGCGGGATGGCACGCCGCTGCCGGCATTGCCGGAGTTCGCCGGCAATCCCCATGCCTGGGTAAAGCTTTGGAAGCATCATGCCGCTCAACCGCAGGCCACGCGGATCAACGAGGTCGCGGGCGAGCGCGGTGAGGCGTTTGTCGAGCTATACGGTGGCGGCTATTCTTCGGAATGGTTTTTTTCGAAGGTGCTCGAGACGCTCGAGAAGGCGCCCGAAATTTATGCCGCGGCGGATCGCTTCATCGAGGCCGGAGACTGGCTGGTTTGGCAGTTGACGGGCGAGGAAAACCGATCCGAATGCGCAGCAGGCTACAAGGGCATGTGGATCAAGGGGACGGGCTGGCCCTCGCCCGAGTTTTTCCGTGCGCTCAATCCGGGCTTGGAGAACGTCATCGCCGAGAAGGTCGACGGACCGCTCGTGCCGCTGGGAGGCAAAGCCGGTTTACTGACGGCGGAGATGGCGGAAGCGACCGGTTTGGCCGCCGGCACACCCGTTGCCGCGTCGATTATCGACGCCCACGCCGCGGGCCCGGCGTGCAGCATGGCACAATCGGGACGGCTTGCGATCATCATGGGCACTTCGTTATGTCACATGCTGTTGGGCGATGAAAAGAAAATCGTAGAGGGATGCGGCGGACTCGTCGAGGATGGAATCATCCCGGGTTTTTGGGGTTATGAAGCTGGGCAGGCGGCGGTCGGCGACATCTATGGATGGTTTTTCAAAACCGGCCTCACGGCCGAGATCGAACGCGAAGCGGTTGAGCGGAACATGGCTCCCCAAGACTGGCTCACCGAAAAAGCAGCATCACTCGAGGCTGGCCAAAGCGGCCTTGTCGCACTGGATTGGTGGAACGGAAGCCGGTCGGTCCTGATGGACGCCGAGCTGAGCGGAGTTATCGTTGGGCTGACCCTGACGACGCGCCCCGAGGAGATTTACCGGGCTTTGATCGAGGCCACCGCGTTCGGAACCCGCATCGTGATCGACGCCTTTGAAAGCCAAGGAGTGCCGATTCGCGATATTGTCGCCTGCGGCGGCCTGGCGGAAAAGAGTCCGCTGGTGATGCAGATCTTCGCCGATGTGAGCGGGCGCCAGATTCTCCTGCCGCGTTCCTTCCAGGCTTCCGGCCTTGGCGCGGCCATCCACGGAGCGGTCGCCGCCGGGCGCTACCCGGATTTCGGCTCCGCAATCGATTCGATGGCGGGCCTGCAGGAAACTAGTTATCGTCCCAACCCAGCCGCGCATGCCGTTTATAGCAAACTCTATGCCGAGTATGTGACATTGCACGACTACTTTGGCCGAGGGTCCAACGACATGATGAAACGGTTGAAGGAGCTGAGGCGCACCTGATACGGGTGGACGAATCGTAGCATCGCCATTCGGCCGTTCAGGAGCGGCCAGCAGTTGCGGTTTGAGTGGGGAGCCGCACTGTCAGGGCTCGACGGTAAACTCGACCCGCAGTGGCGTGTTTTCACAGCCCGTTTCGGGCGCGGCTCAGTTTGATGGCGGGCGGCTATCCGCGGCGGGGTCGCTTGACGTCGCGAACTCCGGCGATGCCCTTCATGGCCGCGATGAGGCGATCGAGTTGTTTGACATCCTTGAGGTCCACATTGATTTCGACGACAGCCAGCTCACTCTTTTGTTTCTTGACGCTGCTCTCGAGACTGGAAATGTTAACCCCTTCCTCCGAGATAATTGCGGTCAGATCGGCCAGGACGCCGGGACGGTCGCCGACCGAGATGATCAACTTCGTTCCATAAGAGATGTCTTGAGCTTCGGCCCATTCGACCTCCATCCGGCGCTCGGCCTCGTACATTAAGTTCTGCACGTTGGAGCAGTTGCTGGAATGAACAGCCACACCCTTGCCACGCGTGACGTAACCGACGATCGGCTCGCCCTTGATGGGATTGCAGCAGCGGGCGCGATAGACCAAAATGTCGTCGATGCCCTTCACCGTCAAAACTGCCTGTCCGGCAGAAGCCGGTAGCCTCGCTTTCGGCGTGGTCCCGGCCTCGCCAGTTCCGGAAACGCCGTGCGCGGCGACCGGCTTATCGGGCTGAGGCAATAATTTCGAAGCGATGTGACGCGGAGAGTACTTACCGTATCCCAGGGCCGCATATAGGTCCGCGGGCTGAGCGCAGCCGTATTCCTTGCAAACCTCTTCGAGCGCCTTCGCCGTTATCCGCTTCAAGGACGCATGCAATCGGCGAGCTTCCTTTTCGAGCAGCTTGAGTCCGATTTGCTCAGCCTTCTCGCGCTGCTTGGTATTGAGCCAGTGCCGGATCTTGTTACGGGCACGAGAGGTCTTTACCGTTGCCAGCCAGTCGCGGCTGGGTGTGTGGTTCTGCTGGGTGGTGATCTCGATGATGTCGCCGTTGGAAAGCTGGTAGGTGAGCGGGACAATGCGGCCGTTTGCTTTTGCTCCAGTGCAGGTGTGTCCAACCTCGGTGTGAATGGAATAGGCGAAATCGATTGGCGTCGCTTCCCTGGGCAGGGTGATCAGCTTGCCGCCCGGCGTGAATATATAGACCTCTTCGGGGTAAAGATCGATTTTCAGCGTCGACAGAAAATCGCCGGAATCCTTCATGTCACGCTGCCACTCGACGAGCTGGCGCAGCCACGCCACGCGAGTGTCCTCGACATCGTCGGCGCCAACTTTGCCTTCTTTGTATTTCCAGTGAGCGCAGATTCCCTGCTCCGCCATGCGGTGCATTTCTTCGCTGCGAATCTGCACTTCAAAGCTTTGCCCTTGCTCGTCGATCACGGACGTATGCAGCGACTGATAGAGGTTCGGCCGCGGTGAGGCGACAAAATCCTTGAAGCGCCCAGGGATGGGCCGCCAAAGCGAGTGGATCAAGCCAAGCGCACCGTAACAGTTCCGCTCGCTGTCGGTGATCACACGGAGGGCGAGCAGGTCATAGACCTGCTCGATCGTAATCTGCTGTCGCTGCAGTTTCTGGTAGATCGAATAGGGCCGCTTTATCCGTCCTTCAATACTGGCGGGCACACCGGCTTCTTTCAGCTTTTGCAGAAGTGTTTGGCTGGTTTGCCTCAAAAAGTCTTCGCTGGCGACACGCCTGGACTCAATCGCCTCGGTGATTTCGCGGTAGGCATGAGGTTCGAGGTAGCAGAAGGCAAGGTCTTCCAACTCACCGCGAATGCGCCCCATTCCCAATCGCAAAGCGATTGGGGCGTAGATTTCGAGCGTCTCCAGGGCGATGCGCTGCTGCTTATCAGGGTCAAGGTGCTGCAGCGTGCGCATGTTGTGCAAGCGGTCGGCGAGCTTGACGAGGATGACACGGATATCCTCGACCATAGCCAGCATCATTTTACGGAAACCTTCCGCCTGGCGAGTTTCGGCTGAGTACAATTTGAGACGGCTTAGCTTGGTGACACCCTGAACGCAACGGGCGACTTCGGGGCCGAACCGCCGCTTGATCTCGGGGACGCCGACGTTGGTGTCTTCAACGACATCGTGAAGCAGCCCGGTGGAGACGCAAACGGCGTCCAAACGCATGTCCGCGAGCAGATGGGCGACTTCGACCGGGTGGATCAGATAAGGCTCACCCGACTTTCGCTTTTGTTGGCCGTGTTGCGCGGCGGCGAAATCAAAGGACTCACGCAGCAACGACAGGTCGTCGGTTGGCCGCTGAGTCTGAACTTTCTTCTCTAAGTCTTTGAAACGGAGCAGGATTGGATGACTGATGGGATGGGTCGGCGTTGTCGCTGGGTCCACGGCCATGCAATTCTACAAGCACCAGGAGGTTGATGTGAAAAAGAAAAACCCCGAGGAACCGGGGGGCATTGCCCCACCCCGGTCCTCAGGGTCATTATACGGTTTGTGGAGGTTTACTGCCCCTCTTGGAACAGCTCCTTCGTGCCCTGTTCGGCCTTGCGCTTCTTGGTGTCAAGAGCCTGCTGGACCCAATCGTCAGCTTTCCCGCTGTACTCGTCGTATTCCTCTTGGGTCTCGGAAATATCGGCGCGCTCACGGTAGAGCAGATTCAAGTACGCCATGGCGTCGTCATAGTCCGGGTCGATTTGGATGGCGGTTTCCAGGCTTTTCATGCCGTGTTCAATGATCGGTATATTCGCCTCCGCCAATTCGACCCGAGCATCTGAATCCTTGATCGGCCCAGGATCTTCCGGTCTCATCCCTAACATCGCCCGAACCTCAAGGCGAGGCTGATAGGATTGTGTCCATGCGATGACGCCTTTGGTGTAAAGGGCCGTAAGGTTAGTCGGGTCCTTGGCGAGCAACTTGTCATACCATTCGACTGCCTGATCGAACTCCGCTATACCCATATTGAAGTAAAGTGAACCCATACTGGACATTGCCAAGATGGCTTGAGCTTCAGTTGGATCGTGATCAAGCACCCCCTGAAAACCCTCGAGAGCTTTGCTGGCGAGTTCAAGATTTTCCTCGGATTCCGAACCGGGAATGAATTGACTCATGTAAGCCGTCGCTAAGTATTGACGGGCGTCGAGCAACTCTGGATCCGCGGCGATCGCTTCTTCGAAATGCCGGGCCGCAACACTATAGTCCGCCCGACCGAAGGCAGCCACGCCCTTGTTCAGTGCGTTTCTCGCCTTCAAGTAGGCGATCTGCTCACCACACCCCAGCGAAAATAGTGCCACCGCCAAAGTGGCTGCAAATATGCACAGTCTCGTTTTACGCATTTTCCTCACTCCAGTTGTTACATTGCCTGGCTGGACACCGTCGTATCCGCGCCGCTATCCGCCATTTAATTCTTCGCTCACAAGCTCCACGGTTACTCGTCAATCTGTTCAGTAAGCAACCCAATCCTGTCCACCCCGGCACCCTTGCTGATATCGATCACCTCGGCGACCTCATGGAAGTCCAGGCTCGGGGCGCCTCGGACAAACATCACCCGTTCCGCGCGAGTTTTAAAAATATCACGCAGGCGATCCTCGAGAATATCCAACCGGGTAGGATCGCGGTTGATCATGATGCTCTTATCTGCGTTGACCGAAACAACAATGGTGCGAACGTTGTCCGGCGGTTCCTGGTGATCTTCGTCCTCGTTCGGCTGAGGCACGAGCGCCTCCAGTCCTTTAGGGGTCAGCGGCGTGATGACCATAAAAATGATAAGTAGCACCAAAAGGACGTCGATCATCGGCGTCATATTGATATCAGCTATCGCACCTTCACCTTCAGCTCCAACTGCCATCGACATAGTGATTTCCTCCGTTCGTGTTGTCTTGCTAGGCCGTCTTCGTTGACCACGAATATCATTCCATACTAGTAACCGCGGAGCCGCCTGCCTCAACCTTTTCCGTCAGTAGTCCCACTTGATCCACGCCTGAGCCGCGAAGAATATTCACGACTTCGACCACGGTTTGGTACTTGGCGCGGGCGTCACTCTTGATGTAGACCGTTTTGTCCAGCCTGTCTTTCACGACGTCCGCGACTTCAGTGCCCAGTTCTTTGGGCTCAATCGACCCTCGTCCGAGGAACACTTTGCCATCACGAGTAATCGCGACCACCAGGGCGTCTTCCTTATCAGCCTCGTCCATCGCAATGGGATTACGGGCGCGGACCATATCCACGCTCACACCCTTGCTGAGCATGGGCGTAATGACCATAAAAATGATCAGCAACACCAGCATCACATCCACCATCGGCGTAACATTGATCGCGTTGATCGTGGCTGCGTTTCTTCTTCCCTTTCTCTCTGCCATCATCTACTCCTATCTGACCGAAGCCGGCTACCGGGGAGAATCTCCCCGGTACCGAAAGCGACTTCAATTTGCCAAAGTTATTTCGCGGCTGCCTTCTGCGTTTTCTTCAAGAAATAGTCGATCAACTCGGAGCTGGCGTTATCCATCTCCACGTTGAAACCCTGCACCTTGGAGTTGAAATAGTTGTACATCCAAACGGCAGGAATCGCCACGAACAGCCCGATCGCGGTCGCGACCAGCGCTTCCGAGATACCGCCCGCCACAGCGCCGAGACCCGTCGACTTTTCCGACGAGATGCCCTGGAATGCGTTAATGATTCCGACAACGGTGCCGAACAAGCCGACAAACGGCGCGGTCGATCCGATCGTGGCCAGTCCGCTCAGGCCGCGCGACAGCTCGGCGTTAACAATGGCGTGTGCCCGCTCAAGAGCCCGCTGGGACGACTCGATCGTCTCTCCTGGAATCTCAGTGCTCATTTCGTGGGCTTTGAATTCCTGAAGGCCCGCAACGACTACCTTTGCTAGGTGGCTCTTCTTGTGACGCTCGGCCAGCTTGACGGCTTCATCGATCTTGCCGTCACGCAGGGCGCCGGCGACAGCGGGTGCGAATGCACGAGACTGCTTCCTCGCGCCATTGAAAGCGATGTAGCGGTCAATCATCACACCGATGGACCAGGCCGACATCAGGAACATGACAATGACCACCGCGCGTGCGGCAAATCCCATCTGGTTCCACATCGAGATCATATCGAATCCGACCTCTTGTTGCAGCAATAACATACCCCAAACCGAAAACTGCGTAAGCATAAATCCTTCCTCCTATTCCTCGAATCTAAGAACGCAACGCTAACGGCTTGATGCTCGCCCAAACCACGCTGCAAAGAATGTTGCGACCGCGCCCGCTTACCCGCTAAGAGTAAAGTTGACGTCGACCTGTGTAACAACTTCCACCGGCTGCCCATTGAGCAGAGTGGGCTTATAGCGCCACTGCTTTACCGCTGACAAGGCTGCGGGAATCAGCAGCGGGTGACCGCCCATGACTTCCAGCTTCTCAATCGTACCGTTCTTGGCGATGATAGCAGTCAGCTTGACAGTACCCTGAATTCTGGCCTGACGAGCCAGAGGGGGATAGACAGGCCGCACCTGACGAATCAGATTCGCCCGCTGCACCGAACCGCCGACGCGGATCCGCTTCGGTGGTGGCGGTGGTTTCTTCTTGACCGGCGGCGGCGGCGGCGCTACCACGGGCGTGTTCGAAATAATTCCGCCAATCACGCCTCCCAACGAACCGCCGATGCCTCCTCCGGGAACACCACCCACGACACCGGCGATGCCGGCGGACGGCGGCGGCGCCATGTCCTCTTCGATGATCGCGATGTCCTCAGGAATCGCGACCGGCTGGACTAGTTTACCCGAATCAAACTCGCGCGGCACAACCTTCTTCGGTTTGACGACCACCGGCGGCGGCGGTGGTGGCGGCGGCGGCGGCGGGGCCACCAAGAACGTCATCAGCTCAGTCGCCGGAAGACCCGCGTAATTCAGCAAGGGAATCAGAATGCCGATGCCGATCAACAGCATTTGCAATCCAAACGATATCAGCACCGTCCACGAAGTTTTAGTTTTTCCTATCGCCGTATCCATTAGGCTTTGTTCAAACATAGTTCAGGTCCTCCTATATCTTTTCCCGCCGCGACGCGGCATCTTTCTCGCTTGATCCAGTCGCCCTAAACAGACAAATCCTTTTCAGCGAGCCCGTCGTCCCCGGCCCGCGCGGGCCGTAACGAATCCTTGCCACCATAGCAGAATTGGGCTGGCAATGAAAACCGACGAGTACGTTCCTACCATGACTCCCACAACCAAGGCGAAGGAAAACCCCCGCAGAACCTCTCCGCCAAACAGGAACAATGACAAAACCGCGACCAGCGTAAGCCCTGAAGTCAGCACCGTTCGAGCCAACGTCTGATTGATGCTGAGATTCAACAATTTCTCCAACGGCTGACGACGCGTCAGTTTCAGATTCTCACGCACGCGGTCAAAAATAACGATCGAGTCATTCATCGAATAACCGACCAGTGTAAGCAATCCCGCAATGACCGGCAACTCTATCTCCCTGTCAAACAGGGAAAAGAACCCCAGCGTGATAAACACGTCGTGGAAAACCGCCACGACCGCCGCTATCCCGTAGATCCACTCGAAACGAAAGGCGATGTAGATGAGCATGCCCGCAAGTGCCGCCAAAGTAGCGTTGCGGGCTTGGTCTTGAAGGTCCGCTCCGATCTTCGGACCCACAACACCGACACTTCGAATCGCATAAGCTCCAGCGTACGCATCCTGCTGGAGCGCAGCCATAATATCAGGATTCACACCCGGAACGGAAGTCAATTCAGAAATATTTTTTATGAGCCCGGAATGCGGCGGCTCATCCCGAAAGGCAATCAACGTTTGAGCCGTCTCTCGAAACTCGTCGCTCGTCAACCCCAACCCGGCTACCTTGTCGTTCTGTTGCAAGTGCTCTGAGAGCGTGTCGAGGCCGGAGGTATTGAAATCGAACTTATCCGCGTGCGCGGGATAGATGGAGTTGAGCGTCTCCATGATGCGCAATTTGCCGTTCGCCAAATCCTCTTGCTCGCCCGCCAGATCAAGGTCGATCTTCAGCTCGTGACCGCCTCCGATCTCAGTAAAGGGCTGCAGGGTGGAGACAGCCAAACCCTTCTCGGTAAGCGCCGAGCGAATGCGGTTGACGTCGGGAGCGTCGGTAAACTTGACGTAAACCAGCGTTCCTCCCTTGAAGTCAATGCCCATTTTGAGGCCGCCCTTGGCCAATACGCTCACCAATCCCGCTACTGCCAGTACGAGAGACAGCGCAAGAAAGTACTTGCGACGACCGAGAAAATCGATATCAGTAAGTTTGAATAGTTCCATCGACGCCAGTTGGTCATCGATGTTCTAGACCCCGATGACATCCAAAAAGTTCCCGCAATGAGCGCGGAATTTTTCTACCGAGCGGTTGCCGCCCGCGCCGCTGCCGCAGCGCTGGGTTCGCGGCTAGATACTCAGCTCCTGCACCTTCTGTTTCCCAGCGAGTCCGAAGTCGAAAATCAGCCGCGAAACGAAAACGGACGTGAACAAATTAGCCAACAGCCCAACGGCCAGCGTGACGGCAAACCCGCGCACCGGACCGCGCCCGAAAGCGAAAAGAAAAGCAGCCGCGATGATCGTCGTCAAGTTGGTATCGATGATCGTCAAGAATGCTTTACCGAAACCCGCATTCAATGCTGCTATGACGGCCTTGCCGGCTTTCAGCTCTTCTCGAATCCGTTCAAAAATAAGCACATTGGCATCCACCGCCATACCGATCGTCAAAACGATGCCGGCAATCCCGGGCAACGTCAGCACCAAGCCAAAGTAGCTCAACACGGCCACCAAGATAATCAGATTCAGAAAGAGCGCAACGACAGCATTGATGCCCGCTTTGCGATAGTAGACCAACATCAGAAGCACCACCAGGGCCAGGCCCATCAGTGAACTGCGAATCCCCTGGTCGATCGAGTCCGCGCCGAGTGATGCGCCAACCGTCCGCTGCTCGAGGAACTCCACGCTCGCGGGCAGCGACCCGGCCCGCAGCACCAGCGCCAGATCAGTCGCTTCCTGCTGGCCGCTGAGACCCATGATGCGGCCCTCGTCCTCAATCCGGCCTTGAATCGTAGCAACATTCACGATGCGGTTGTCGAGGACGACCGATAGTCTTCCTTGCTGTATCCGCGCCTGGGTGAAGTCCCCAAAGCGCAAACCGGCTTCGCGCGACAGGCTGAAGCGTGTTTCCCACTGATTCGTTTGGGGGTCGCGGCCGGCGGAGGCGTTCCTGAGGTCGCGGCCGGTGACGACCGGAGTTCGGGTCAAAATGTACCACTGCTGCAGGGACTGGCCACCGGCACTTCGGGTCCGTTCGCTCTGGATCTCGCTGTTGGGGGGCAGGATTCCGCCGTTGTTACTCAGTGCCTGTTCGCGGCTGGTGAAGGGGCCGTCCAGAACTTCCTGGATTTCCAGCAGCGCCGTCATCTGCAGGATCTCCATCACGCGGGCCGGGTCGCTGACTCCCGGCAACTGCACCAAAATTTCATACTCGGCGTCGGCCCGCCCATGCTGCTGGATAATCGGCTCGGTCAGGCCAAGGCCATTCACGCGGTTCTCGATCGTGGTGATGGCCTGCGTCACCGTGTTGCCTTTGATCGCCGCTAAAGTCGTGGGCCGCATCGTGAGCTTGTAGGTGGTCGAATCCACCGAATTTTGCAGCCATTCGATGAAGACTTCATCGATCGTCGAACGAAATTCGCCGGCGCTCTCGGTCGGTATTCCGGAAACGGTCAGGGCGATGGAGTCGGCCTCCTCGATCGTTTGAGGATCGTTGCGCTCAATCGAGTCGAACAAAATCCCCTGGCGGTTGAGATCCTCGCGCAGCCGCGCGATCATTTGGTCGGCCTCGGCGCGAATCGCATCTTGTATTTGAACCTGCAGAATCAGGTGAGTTCCACCCTTGAGGTCGAGGCCCAAAGGAATCCTGTCAGCAGCGTTCGCCTTCGCCTCGTCGAAAGACGTCGGAATGCCGACGATTCCATAGACGCACACCAAAGTGATCGCAACGACCAGAGCTAGTTTTTGCCAAAGCTTGCTTGTCATGGGACCTTACAGGTTCTCCTGAGAAAACAGCGTGAACAGCGACGCGCTTCTATTTCTTCTCCTCAAGTGACTCATTGATCATGGCAGTCACGGCGTTGCGGGAGAACTGCAGCTTGACGTTGTCGGGCTTGACGCGCAAAGTGACGGTGTTGTCCTCGCCAAGCGACACCAGTGTTCCAATGACTCCGCCGTTGGTGACCACCTGGTCGCCGTTCTTTAGATTTTGCAGCATGCTGTCCAGCTTGCGCTGCTTTCTGCGCATGGGCAAGAACAGCACGAGATAAAAGATCACCACCATCATGATGATGGGGACCAGTGGATTCTGGAGCGCACTTGCGGCTTGCAGAAACGCCCAGGGGGTTCCAGGCGCGAGCCAATCGAAGTTTGGCAACTCTATCCACATCGTGTGTTGTCCGTGTGTTCGGTAAACCCGTTTGCCGCAAGCCCGTCTACTACAAGCCCAGGGAATTCACACAGACCGGCTCACGATTCCAGCCTGCCTTGGATTTCCAGGGGACTTTCGATCTAAGAACCCGCTACCTGCCCGGGAGCAAGAATGACTACTCGCCCTGAGAGGCGTCCGCGCGAATGCCCGCCAAGTAAGCGGGCAGCTCACCAATCAATATAGCTTCGCGAATTTGCCGCAGCCTGTCAAGGTATATTGACAAATTGTGAAAAGTAGCCAAAGTTCCAAAAAGCATCTCCCGCGCCAAAAACAGGTGCCGAAGGTACGCTCGTGAGTGATTTCGGCAAGTGTAGCAGGAGCAGTTTTCGTCGATGGGCCGGGGATCATCCGCCCAACGGCTGTTCTTGATGATGATGCGGCCCCGGGACGTAAAAAGGTATCCATTGCGGGCATTTCGGGTCGGCAGAACGCAGTCCATCATGTCGACGCCGCGGGCCACGTACTCTCCCAGCTCGTCCAGCATTCCCACGCCCATGACGTAGCGGGGCCGGTCACGCGGCAGGATGTCTTCGGTGGCCTCGACCATCTCCAGGCTCAATGCACGCGGCTCGCCGACCGACACACCGCCTATGGCGTAGCCAGGGGCATCGAGTTCACAGAGACGGCGTGCGCATTCCCGGCGCAGGTCGGCGAACATCGAACCCTGGACGATCGGGAACAGCATTGGGGAGAAAAGCAATGCCGCCGTCCCCCCGGCTTGCTGGGCCGCTTCTCTGGACGGCCTTTCATCAGCAGAAGGCGAATCATTCGTGCTCTCGTCTTGCCCAGCGTTCATCTCTCGCCCGCTGACTTGAGCCCCGGTTTTAGCCCCAACCTTGGCCCAATGCACCATTCCGCGCCCGGCCCAACGGATGGTCCGCTCCATCGAAGCTCGTGCATACTCGCGGCTGACGGGATATTCCGTACATTCGTCGAGCACCATCATGATGTCGCTACCGAGCGCTTGCTGAACCTCGACAGTAGACTCGGGCGTAAAGGTGTGTTCGGAGCCGTCCAGATGGGATCGAAAGATGACGCCGTCTTCGGTGATCTTGCGAAGCGCGCTGAGACTAAAAACCTGGAAGCCGCCGGAGTCGGTCAGAATAGCGCCGGGCCAATTGATGAAACGATGGAGGCCCCCGAGCTTGGCGACTGTTTGGTGTCCTGGGCGCAAGAAGAGGTGGTAGGTGTTGCCGAGAATGATCCGCGCACCGAGCTCCTCTCCGAGCATCTTCTGGGTGAGACCTTTGACGCTGCCCTGCGTGCCCACCGGCATGAATACGGGCGTTTCGATCGTGCCGTGGGGGGTATGCAGCAGCCCTGCCCGGGCACGCGTATGAGGGCACTCGGCGACGACTTCGAAGTGGGGTTTGTTGTCAGGCAACGTTGATTCCAGGCTAGCAGCAGCCCTGCCCCGGAACGACTTTGCTTTCTCAGCTACCAGGACCGAATCTAATCAACGCGGGCTTTGGCTTGCGGACTGAGGCGGTAGAGGTTCATGACGCGGACTCAGCCTGCTCGGCTTCGTCAATTCCAGCTTCGAATGTTGTCATGAATTCTTCGCCATCGACCCGCTCGGTATCTTGGTCAATCGCTTCGGCCCAGCATTCGTCGATGAGCTTTCGGATTCGCCGACGTTCGTGCTGATCGAGCAAATCCCGTTCGCGAAGCCCATCATCCATAGCGACAATCAAATCTACGACGATTGTGACAGAAAACGTCAAATGGACGGGCCGGAGGCGTGGACGGCCTTCCGCCCCGACCCCGACGATTCCATGTTGGCTAACACACCGGCTCGACGCGATTGCGAGACCTCCCACAGCGGCGTTTGTGCTACGCGTTTGTGCTACGCGTTTGTGCTACGCGTTTGTGCTACACGTTTGTGCTACACGTTTGTGCTACACCGTTTGTGCTACACCGTGTCCAGAAGCAAGACGCTGAATCACAGTCGCGGTGAAAACTCATGAAGACCCGCGCTTCCATGTACGCCCGTGTCAATGGCTCCAAGCGCCTGTCGCGCGTGTGCCTGTCGCTCGTGTGCCTGTCGCTCGTCGGCCTGTCGCTCGTGTGCCTCGCCGTCGCGGCACCAGCGGCGGCACAGCCCGCCTCGCAGCTTAACGAGTAGTCATACAACCGCCGCGCGTCTGAGAAACAAGCCTGACAAGCGCAACGTGGGGCCCGGTCTTCGCTGCGCGTGGGGGGGGGGGCGCAGTGACAGCCAGGTCTTGATCGGGCAGCCTGATCGCCAGATACCGACTGCTGGAAGATTGGGGGGGGCGAGGGCAGCAACGAGGGTGGAAGTGGTTGGATTTGAGCGGATTTGAGCGGATTTCACGAAATGTATGCGCCCTTTGTTCGCCTTTGAGCGCGGGCGCAGCTTGGCTTCAGGCGGGTGGGGGGGGCTGTTCGCCTCAGGTTCGGGTGTAGCACGCTACACCCCCACTGCGGGCTCACGCCCGGGTTGCGTGGACTTCCCGTATCACGCCTTGGCAGGCAAGGATGCCTGCCCCACGTCGCGGAGGGTAGAAACTCCAGCGGGCGTACCACGCTACGCCCCTACGCCGGCCTGGAGGCCGATGTTTGCGTGCTGTTCCCTTCTCCCTGTTTCTTTTTCTGTCGCTGATATTACTGCTCTCTGCTTTTCTGCCCTTCTGCCCTTCTGCTCTTCTGCCTTTGCCGCACCGTTTGGCGCTGGCGGACACCTCGCTCCACGTGCTGGCCCGTCACTTGCGTTCTGGGCTCTGAATTGAAAATTAGAGGGCCCTCTTGCTCCCATCGTGTACGACTTCGGTCTCCTCCCCCGAGGGGAGCCACAAGGAGGAACCTTGCAAACGTTCTTCGGGCACGAAAAAGCGGGACCAGCTCGCTCGCGCCTTAGCCGGTACCCCTACCGGCTTATGGCGCTCGGAACCGCCCCGCTTGATACACCTGAAGTCCGCTCGCGGGAGATCACCCACGAAACGGAGAGCAACTCGAACTGTCTTGGCCAAGCAACGGTCGTGTTGGTCCGGTGGACATTCCAACCAGTCGCTGTTCTCATTGTAGGGTATGTGTCAAGCGGGGTTGCGCTAATTGGGTGATAATGCCGGTTATTTTCAGAAAATAGCGACATATAATCGAGCGGGATGGGCGCGCATTAGAAGTAGGGGCGGCCCGCTGGTGCAGGCCGCTCTTGCCCACCTAGGCCCCTACGTCAAGGCGGTGATTGCTGTCCCTTCCAAGATCCCGCTACCGCCAGCACTGAGGCGGTCGGCAGTCGGGCATGGACAGAGTTCCGCGAAGCAGAGTTGCGGGGCCTTTAGAGGGCTGGTTCAACACTGGCCGACAAGGGCGGATCTAGCAGCTGGGCAGTCGTTCGGCTTGGCCTCCGGGCAAATGCTGAGGAATAGTCTCCCGCCGAACGATGAGGCCCTACCAGAGGCTCAACTCGCCGTCTGGAGGTCGTAGGGAGACTCTGCGCATGGGTATTGGAATCCCTGACGGGGAGTGTCGGACATCGGTTGTTCCCGCCATCAATCCGCAAAGGGGTGGAATCGGACCGGCATGGCCGGCCGTACCATCTCCCGGTACCGCATCACCGATGAAACTCGGTGAGGCCTAGAGGCATTTGGAATTTCCATGGAACGCGGCTCTTGTGTGAGATCAACTGAATAAAGCACTGAGAGAATACACCGGCGGCTGCGGAAGCGGTGTCGAACAGTTGGCGCTCAGCGACAGCCCAATCGGGCGGCCCGTTCGGCTCATCCAATTCGATGGGCAACTGCGAGCACCCCGTCGCGATGATCAATAAAAGGAATTAGCGTAGGTGAGCCATGAGCATCCGGCCCATTCTACTGAATCTGAGCCTCTTGGGACCCTTGTATTCTCAGAAACCTGCTAACCGGGTTTGGGCGTCACCGAACTCCGCGAGTTCGACGCCCATCCGATCCATGATGCCCAGGTACAGGCTGCACAACTTGCGGTTGTCGTCGCCCGACTCGAAATAGTCGAGCGCTCTGCCGGTTTCCAGCTTGCCCCCCAGGCCGCCGATGGTGACCACCGGCACCTTCTTGTTGTCGTGCTTCGTCCCGGACCACATGTTCGACAGGAACAGCAGACAGCTGTTGTCCAACACGGTGCTCTCCCCTTCCGGCATGGCGTCCAGGCGCTGGGCCAGATAGGCCAGCTGGCTCACTTGGAAGTGCACTATCTTTTGATAGTCTTCCTCGGTGTCGTAATGGGAGGCGCCGTGATGCTGCTTGCTCACGCCGAGGAACGGATAGTAGAGCGCGGACAAGTCGCGGGCCAAGAGCAGCGAAGCCACACGCGTCTTGTCGGTCTGAAACCCGAGGGCGACGATGTCGCACATCAGGCGAATGTGATCGCGGATATCTTCGGGCAGGCCATTCTGGGGACGCTCCATCGCGAACAGCGGGCGCCTCGCGTTGCGGGCCCGATCTTCGGCCTTCTCCTTATCCGTGCGCATTCGCTCGATGCTGCGTTCGACGTCGCGGACGCTGGCTAGATACTCTTCCAGCTTGAGTTTGTCGGCGGAACTGATCTTGCCGCTCAGCGTCAAGGCATGATCCTTCACCCGGTCCAACACGCTTGTGTTGCGCAGTCTGTCGCCGTTCTCGAACAGGCTGTCGAAGGCCAACGAGGGATACATCTCGTTGGGCACCGGCGATTCGGCACTCTGCCACGAAATATGCGAGCTGTAGGCGTTGGAAAAGTTCGTTTCATGGAACCCGGTCATAGCCCGCTCACAGGCCAACACCATGCTGGGCTGTAGCGTCTCCTGCCCGATTTGGTTGGCCAGCACCTGGTCCATGGTGATGCCGCCTTGGATGATCGAACCTTTGCGGATCGGCACGCCCGACAACAAGTTGCCGGTCTGTGCCGGATGAATCCCCTGCCCCGTGGCCTCCTTGTTGAACAGGCCGTCAATGACATTGATCTTCGTCTTGAGCGGTTCCAACGGGGCCAGCGATTCGCTCAGTTCCATCTCGGCGCCCGCCCCTTTGGCCCACCAACGGCCGGGACTGATGCCCGTGCCCATGAACAGCACGGCAAAGCGTTGGGGCGGCCCGGCGGTCGTGGCCGCCGAGGCTGAACTGATGCCGAAACCCGACAGTGACTCCAGCCACGGCAAGGCCATGGTCACGCCGACGCCGCGGAGAAAGGTCCTTCGGGATAACGCTTTTTCACACTCTCGACGCGCCTCGTGGTGCGGGTTCACCATACTCACCTCTCATTGGCCGCCAGTTGCTCGCCGCTGCGCTTGTTGAGAAATTGGCGACTCGTAACGATGCTATCAATCAGGGTTTCGAAACGGTAGCCGTTATCGGCAAGCTCGCGGCCCATCTCCTGAATCAGGAGGTCGTCCGAGAGCGCCAAGCTGCGTCCCAAGGCATAGGCCAACAGTTTGCGGGAAAAGCCATCCACGAAGCCGTTTTCGCGGTGGCCGCGAATGTAGCGCCGGATTCCCGGCAATCCCTCTCCTTCGACGCCTCCCGGGAAGGTGGCGCGAGCATCGACCGTGCGCCCGCCCAGATCGTGGGTTCGACGTTTGCCGACCGGGTCAAACGTTTCGAACGCCAATCCGAAAGAGTCGAATCGCGCGTGACAGGCTGCGCAACTCGGGTTGGCCCGGTGTTGCTGCAGCATTTGGCGCAACGGCAGGTCCATCTTGGCCTCATCAGCGGGCAACTCGGGGACCACCGGCGGCGGCGGCGGGATTTGTTCACCCAGTATGTTCTTCGCCACCCAGTAGCCGCGCTTCACCGGGCTGGTCCGCAGACCCGGCGCGTTCTTTGTCAAGAACGCGGCCATGGGCAAGAGGCCGCCCCGGTCGTAGCGGTCGGCGCCTTGGAAGCGAACCCAAACTCTCTCATCGCCCCCTCCCTGCGGCATGCCGTAGTGACGGGCCAGCGTAGGGTTCACAAACGTGTCGCGGGCGTAGAGGAAGTCGAGGATCGAACGGTTGTGTTGAAACACGTCCAAGAGGAAGCGAATCGGCTCCTCGAACATCGCCTCTCTCAATTCGTCGCTGAATGAGGGAAAGCGCTCGCGGTCCACGGTGCCGATCTGCTCGAAATCGCGAAAGTCCAGCCAGTTGCCCCCGAATTCGACCGCCAGCGCCCGAATGCGCGGGTCTTGCAGCATCCGCCGCGCCTGGGCTTTGATGACTTCCGGCTCGTGGAGGTTGCCCGCGGCGGCGTGCCGCAACAGCTCATCGTCGGGCATGCTCGACCACAGGAAATAACTGAGCCGGCTGACCAGATCGAAATCCGACAGCGGCTGAACTCCGCCGCCGGCTTCGACCAAGTCGACGCGGTAGGAGAACTTCGGAGACGTTAAGACAAGAACGACCGTCTCGCGGATCGCCGCCTCATGGTCCAGGTCATAGCGCTCCCGGACGTCGCGATAAAACGACAGCAAATCGGCGCGATCCGCCGACGACAACGGCCGCCGATAGGCGCCGGCGGCGAAATCGAGCAGCGACTGCAACTGACTCGGCTCAGCGTCGCGACGGGCTTGCTGGACCCAGCGGACGCCCTCGTTGGCCCTGCCGAAGAAGTCCTCGATCGCTTGGATCGCCACGTCGTTGCCGTCCTTGGCGAATTCCAAGTACTCGGCCTCGAGTTGCCTGATCTTCGCTTCCGAGATGATCTCCTCCACCTCGATCTCTTGGACCTCGGGCTCGCCGTCTTTGAAGTCGTCTCGCGTTCCACGGGTCCCCAGCTTGGCGAATTCGACATAGGTACGGATATTGATGGAAGCGACGAAATCCATCTCCCGCCACATCTCGTCCAAGGTCACCTGCTGCTCCGCGTCCAGCAGCAACTCATAGAGCGGCTGGTCGTCGCGGAAGTAGCCCATGACGTTGTGGAAGCCCGCGCTCAGGTAGCGGCCTTGATCTTTGCCCGTCCGGAAATAGTTTCGGCCGCGCGACTCCTTGTAGAACATGTCGGGAAAGACGCTGCAAAACCGACCCCACGCCGCTTCGTAGAATGCGCGTTGACGGGCCGGAACGAAGAGATCCGGATCGCTGGGCCCATTTTCGACCAGGATCGTCTTGCCTGGACCGAACGGATTATCCCATTCGGGCTCGACCACGTCGTCCTGATTGAACGGCGGCTCGCCCTCGACCTGTAACTGCCTGGGATCGAACTTCCGGCGATGCGTCGCGTATTGCGTATTTTTCCAAATCAATAACGGCTGCCAGGCCGTACCGATGCGGCCCGCCGTAATGTTGATAAACCGCGGCTCTACCTTCTTCCGTATGTTGACGACGTAGGATTTCATCTCCTCACAGCCGGCTCGCACCGCGTTCGGCTGATCGGCCCGCGGCTCGGGCAAGGCTCGCCACATTGCTTGCAGCTTCACCAACGGGCCCACCTCTTCGTCGCTCTCAAGGGTCGACCAGACCGTCTTCAGATACTTGGCGCTGACGCCGTATTGCCGCGCGAGATCGGCCAGCGTGGCGTTGGGCTGCTCGAGCGCCGCGCGATGCTGGAAGCGCCAGGTGGTTTCGAAATAGTCGGCGTAGTCGATGTTCTGCTCGTGATAGAAATTGATGATCTGATGCACGGCGAACTTGTCGCGGTCAGTTTCGACCAGCATCGGATGCGACGCGAAGGCGAATCCTTTCTCCTTCAAGTACATGTAGGCGGCCACTTCCCGCGCCGCCGCGAGATACTTTTGCAGGAGGGTGGGGGACATCATCAGCGTTTCGCCGGAGTTGTCAAAGCCCGCCGTATTCGCCGGATCGACAGGAAACTCGCGGGTCGGACGGATGTCGACGCCCGTCAGATCGCGGACCGTGTAGTTGTACTCGGCATTGCTGAGACGCCGCGCCAGCACGACGCCCGGGTCGCCGGCATTGCGGCGCATTTCGTGTTCGCGGACGGCATGGAACCAATCGACGGCGGCGCGCCGCTCCCGCGGCGTCGGATGCCGCGCTCCCTCTGGCGGCATCTCCTCCGCTTCGAGACGTTCCAGCAGTTGGCTCCAACGACGGCCGTCCCGCATTAAGGCAGCCATCGTCGTGAACCCGCTCAGATCCATCTGCGCCGCAAGAATCTGCTGGCCGTGGCAGCTGATGCAATACGTCTTAAGGAAAGGTCGGACGGTTCGGGTAAACTCGCCCTCCAACTCGGCGCGTCCGTCCTCTTGGCCCCGCACGACGCTGAGAACCGCCGTTGCCGCCAAGATTAAGAAAAAGCCCGCCCAACGGGTAGTCAATTCGATCCGGTCCGTCCGCCTCCGCATTTGCCCCTTCCAGAGTCCATTGTCGGACAGCGACGACGTGGCGTCAACTGATTCAACCCATTGCGGTTGGCGGTCTTCGCGGGCTAAATCTCAGTCAAACGGCGAGGGCACGGGTTTATCGCGGGCTACCAGACCGCGTCACTTCCGACATCTCGGAAGTGAACCGAACAACGGATTCTGTTGGTGGGACGCCTCAGTTCAGGTCATCTCATACCTGGGCTAAGATCCACCGTACGCTCTGGTGGCAGTGCGGCCAAGGGGACTCGCTTGGTTCTGTCTGCGGCCGGTTCCAGAGGGGCCGACAGCTGGACCCGAGCCCCTAGATCCTCTGTAACGGCGAAGGCTTGATCCACGCTCGGTGGATGACCGATGCCGACAAAGGAGGACTTATCTGTGGACTCCCGCACCACCCTTTCTTTATCAGAGACTTGCCTAACTTCTTTATCAGAGACTTACCCAACCGGGGGCCGCGCCAATACGAGCCCTCCTGGTCGCCCTACGCTCAGGGTCAGGCGCGGCAGCCCCCGGCGGAACTAGGAGTCTGTCCCACAGAAAATTTACACCCCAACCAGTTGCCGTCGATAGTGGTCCCGGACCCAAGATGTGGATAAAAAATCGGCGGTTTTCGTTCTGTGGGACAGACCCCTAGCCCGCATTTCTCACCGCCTGACGGGGGAAGTACGCAATAGGCTCGCCAGTACGTCGTTGCGCTTGCTCGGAACGATTGGGCGTCGCCGCGTTGCGGCGATGGACCGGCAAGATTGCCGGCCCCTACGGCGCGCGCCTCGTACTGATGGGCCTCTGGTGTAGTTCGCCTCGCCACTCGGTGAGAAAAGCGGGCTCGGATGTCTTAGAACCGCAATCTCCGGGCGGTTTCCGGTCGGGCGCATCCGGTCGGGCGCATCCGGTCGATAAGTGGGCATCTCGCCTTACACAAGCTTGTTGGCAATCCCGCTAATCTCCCTGACCAGAGCTCGGAGTTCGTCAAAAGTCAAGTTGGCACCGTCAGTAGGTAACCCGTCGTTCTTGATCCACACAGAGTGCAACTGGTCACCGGGGAGAGATTCTGGGTTGGAATGGCCAATTGTTACAGGACCATGTTGAGGCCGTCGCACGGGCTCCCGTCATCCTTCACAAACAGTTTGATACCCACGGCCTTCCGGCCAATGTCCAGAGCTTGGCACACGATCGCTAGCGCGGGGTCCGCTGCCGACGATATGAACTTCGCAGTCCACAGACGTCGAGATAAGCTTTCAGTGGATCAACGCTAGCTGCATCCAAAACCCGGATACTATTGCGTGAATTGAACACCGTCGAGGTTGACCACGACCGTGCCAGGCTTGTCGAACTGGAAGTCCAGCTCGAAGGCCGTCACCTGACGGCTGTCGAATGCGCCATGGTTAGTGACCGTCCAATTCGCGTCACCGGCCAGCGGCGCGCTGAGTCGCTGGAAGAAGTTCGAGGTCCAGTCTTTTTGCTTGACCAGAGTCAGCACGCGGCTGCCATGGGCTGAGCGCAGGACGATTCGAGGCTGCCCCTTGCGCAGACTCGTGTTTGAACTCAGGCTCAACCAGAATTCGAGCGACTTGCGGTTGGACAGATCCCAATTCGTCTTGAGCACGACCGAGCGCGGGTAACGCAGAACTAAGCGGTCGGCCCACGGCGCTACGCCCGTCAGAAACGACCTGCCCGCCACGGGAGGGGCCCCGTCGCCAAGCCGGACGCCCGGATTCACCGGCAAGTTGCCCCGGTAGGCTTCGAGCTGCCATTCGCTCAGATTGCCCTCAGTGAGCTCCCCAACCGGGGGCGGGTCGCCCAACCCCTCACCGAGCGTTGTGACTTGTGACGGCGCGGCGACTACGATCTCTACTTCGCGAAAGACCACGATGTTGTTCGCCGGGGCTGTGTCGTTCTCGATCGCCACTCGCATCACCGGCCGAAAGGTGTCGATCCGCAGGTCGGCCGGCGTCGCCACTTCCCGAACGATTTCGCGCGCCTCGCCGTTGAGGGTCACCGCTTCGGTCAGCAGAACCCGGCCGAAGCTCGAAGTGGAAAGCTGGAACGTCACATCCACCGGGCCGCTATAGCCGGTCAGATTGAGCAGCGTGTATTCAAAGGTGAGAGTGTCTCCCGGGGCGATTTGCGAAGGCGTCACACTCGTAATCTCGACGCCGATGTCATGCGGTTCACCACTGAGCGCCTCGATGATGAACGGCTCTTCGACCGCGAAGTTGTCGTTCGAAGGGTTGCCGTCCCCCGGAATCTTGACACTGCCCACGAAGATGTAGCTGCCGGGAAACATCGTTTCGCGAGTCATCAGCTCCCGCGAGAGAGCAACATCGACTCCCGTTAGCTCCACGGTGAAGCCTTCCAGGGTCGTGAAGCTGTTCCCCAGTTGCAGGAAGAAGACGACCTCCGCGTCACCCACGTAGCCGGTCGGCGTGAGCAGCATGTAGTCGACCCGGAAGGAGTCGCCGGGGGAAATGGGCCGCGGGGTGATGTTGGTGATCTCGATGCCCACGTCGGGTGCCGGCGGAGCGGGAAGCTCGACCGGCAGGTCCTCGATCGGCGCGGCGAATCCGTCAAAGTCGATGCTCAGCGGCAGGCTGGATTCCAGGCTCTCCGGCAGTTCGGCGGGCAGGCCGAGGTTGAGTTGTCCCAAGCCAGCCAAACCCGGGGTCAAACCGGCGTAGAAGACCGTCACTTCCTGCTCGCCCAAGGTGACCCGAGGCACGGCGATGGTGCGCGCCAGGGGATCTGCTGAAGCGGCAGCGCCGGTCGCGGGCGGATTGTCGAGTCGGCCATAGCCGTTCATGAACACGGTCACGACTTGGCCCGCCACCGCTGGGTTTTCCGCGCTAATCAACCGTGCTGTGCCGGCTATAACGACAATCGCCTCGCCCGTCGCCGGGTTCTTGAACGCCGCCGAGCTGGAGGGGCAGCGGGATGGAATCCGCCTTGAATATGCCGCCCGCAAAATTCGCGCCAAACACCGTAGCGATTGAGCCCGGCGCAACCATCTGCATGAACTGGGCGGCTTCGGTGACGCCTCCCTCGCTGATGCGGGGCGGCAAGCTTTGAGCCGACAAAACGGACCCCCAACCGAGCAAAAGAAGGACGGCGGCGAGCCGCGTAGCGACTCTCTCTGACACTGAAGTTTTCATATCTCCCTTGTACCATTATTTCCGCATGACGCACTGAGTCTTCGACGAGTCGCCTGCTGTTGAATTGTGCTTTTGTAGTCGCCAGACTGGAAGCGGCTCGCCCGCCAAGTCTATTGCTGCATTCTACTCCCGGTCCCGACCTGCGGCATTTTCGGCCTACTCGACATGCTCCCGCGAAGGGGGATTCGCGGAAGTGGCGTACAGACCTGAGCTATCCTAAATCCTCTGTAACGGCGACATGAAGATCCATGCGGGCCTCACGCATAGGGCGGACTGCCCAGACCGAGCGCCCGCACGAACGGAATCTCAATTCCCGCTTACCCGCCCATCCCGCTTACCCACCCAAGTCAACTTCTATCGGCCCGCGGAACTGGGTATTGGATTCGCACTCCCCAGGCCGCAAACCCGCCCGTCTGCAATCTCAAGCCATCCAAGATGCGGCCCGGAACGGCCCTGTTGTATAGTTGTTTGTCCGTCGCTTTTATCCCCTGAAAGCTGGTTGAACTGCCTGGCTGAACAACGCTTGGTTGGAGGAACGTATGTCTACCGACGATCTATACAATCCGCCGGAAAGCTTCTCGAAGAGCGCCCATGTGGGCAGCATGGAGCAATATCACCAGCTCTATAAGGAAGCCACCGAGGCCCCCGAGGAGTTTTGGGCCAAGTTCGCCGAAGAGCGGCTGCACTGGTTCTCCAAATGGTCCCAAACTCTGCAATGGGACCCGCCGTTTGCCAAATGGTTCGTGGGCGGCAAGACCAACATGGCCTACAACTGCGTGGACCGCCATCTTACGACCGCCCGCAAGAACAAGGCGGCCATCATTTGGGAAGGTGAGCCCGGAGACGAGCGCGTCCTCACCTATCAGGAGCTTTATCGCCAGGTCGCGCGCTTCGCCAACGCCCTGAAGAAGCTGGGACTCAAAGCCGGCGACCGCTCCATCATCTACATGCCGATGATTCCCGAGCTTCCGATAGCGATGCTCGCATGCGCCAGGCTCGGCATCACCCATAGCGTCGTATTCGGAGGCTTTTCGGCCGAAGCCCTCAAAGCCCGCATCCTCGATCTGGAGGCCGCTGTCGTCATCACCGCCGACGGAGGCTGGCGGCGCGGCAAGGAAGTACTCCTCAAAAACACCGTCGACGACGCTCTGGCCGATTGCCCCGGCGTCAAGGACTGCATCGTTATCCAGCGCACCAATAGCGAAGTCACGATGAGGGAGGGACGCGACCACTTCTGGTCCGACCTCGACAATGATCTGGGCCACGACAAGGGCCTCAGCGAAGAATGTCCCGCCGAGGAACTCGATTCCGAGCACCCGCTTTACGTGCTCTATACCTCCGGGACCACCGGCAAGCCCAAGGGCATCGTGCATACCACGGGCGGCTATCAGGCTCAGGTTCGCGCCACGATGGATTGGGTTTTCGACATCAAGGACGAGGACACCTACTGGTGCGCCGCCGACATCGGCTGGGTCACCGGCCATAGCTATATCGTCTACGGCCCCCTGCTGGCCGGCGCGACCACGGTGATGTACGAAGGCGCCCCCGACTTCCCACAGCCGGACCGCTGCTGGCGCATCATCGAAAAATACCGCGTCAATGTTTTCTATACGTCGCCGACGGCCATTCGAGCGTTCATCAAGTTTGGCGACCAATGGCCCGCCGGACACGATTTGTCGAGTCTGCGCCTGCTGGGCTCGGTCGGCGAACCCATCAATCCCGCGGCTTGGGAGTGGTATCACGAACACATCGGCAAGGAAAGTTGTCCCATCGTAGACACCTGGTGGCAGACCGAAACAGGCTCGATCATGCTTTCTCCCATGCCGGGAGCGACGCCAACGAAGCCAGGATCGGCAACTTTCCCGCTGCCGGGTGTCGTCGCCGACGTGGTGGACATGGAGGGGAACTCGGTCGAGCCGGGAGGCGAGGGGTACCTCGTCATCAGGAAGCCCTGGCCGTCGATGATCCGGACAATCTGGGGAGACCCCGAGCGCTTCAAGGAGCAATATTGGTCACAGATTCCCGGCATCTACTTCACCGGTGACGCGGCCAGGCGCGACAAGGACGGCTACATCTGGGTGCTGGGACGAGTGGACGACGTGATGAACGTCAGCGGCCACCGCCTGAGCACGTCTGAGCTGGAGTCGGCGCTGGTGCGCCACGAAGCGGTCGCTGAGTCCGCGGTGATCGGCAAACCCCATGAGATCACCGGACAAGCCATCGTGGCCTTTGTGTCGTTGAAACAGGGCTACGATTCGGGAGACGAGCTAGCCGCCGAGTTGCGCGAATGGGTAGCAAATGAGATCGGCAAGTTCGCGCGGCCCGAGCAGATCCGCTTCACCGACGCGCTGCCTAAGACCCGCAGCGGCAAGATCATGCGGCGGCTGCTGAGAGAGATCGTTACGACTGACAAGGTTTCGGGCGATATTACTACTCTGGAAGACCTGACGGTGATCAACCGGTTGGCTGGGGCTCAGGAGGAGGAGTAACGAGCACCACCAAAGATAGCGTGCGAGACTAGCCGACGCTGACATCACCGCCGGCTAGCCCTCAGCACAGTTTCACATCGGAAATTAGCTGGACGGTCGCCAACCACTCACGCCATAGTAAGCCGCGACGATCGAGGCGAGCAGCCCCTCGATTGTGCCGAACAGGGCTTGATTCGAGCTGAACCCGCTTAGGATTGCCGTGCTTCCACTAATCCCGTCGACGAAAGCAGCGAGAAATAACAGCGCAAACGAGCCAACAATGACGTAGAGGCCGATGTACGCCATTTTTCGACGATTCTTGAAATTGTTACGGGCATACATGATCAGGTTCGCTTTATCCTGGTCCGAAAGGTCCGGGTCCTTGGCGATTTTCACCATCCTGTCTAGAGGATTCTGCGCTGAACTGGCACTAGAAACCTCAAAGCCTAGGGGCACTACTGAACGCTTCTCTTTCCCAGGCTTCGCGTTGGGCTGCGCATTCGCTCCCGGTGCGGGTGCCGCTGCGGGTGCTGCTGGTGCTGGTGCTGGCATCTTTATCTCCTTTTTATCTTCATGGCACTTGCGGTCATAACGTTTGCTTCTTTTTCACCGTCCACAGGGACGGTAAATAGATTAATACTCCAGCCGAACTGAGCCTCAACTGCCGCCGCGACTCTGCAGCCGAGCTTCCAGTGTCGATGCGACGGAGCGTGCGCCATTCAAAGACCTCCTGCGGAGGACCAACCTCTAGACCGGCTGAAAGTTAGAACAGAGTGGGCAGCGTCATTCCCCGCTTCGCGCCCATCCGAAACCCCGCTGGCAGAGCTGCTAGCCAGAAGCAGAAGTTCCTAACGCATCGGAAACCGCTGACGGCTGAGAGCGGTCGTAGTGGTAAACGTCGGCATCGGTCGTAATCTGCACACTGGCCGTCTTCGGATGTCCAATCAGGTCCATGGCAATCAGCCCCCAGGGCTCACCGAACCGCGCCTTCGTTTTCTTGGCAACGTCCGCCGATTGCTTGCGCAGTTCTTTCCGTAAATTCAGGTATTCGTTGTCGGTCTTGAGAGCCGCGGGGTCTGTGCTTTTGCTCTCGTAGTCAATAATCGACTTAAGGGCTGCGCCCAAAGCGACCATGGAATCCGACCACCACCTGATCCCCAGATAGTCCGAATAAATCGCGCCATACAGGGATTCAGGGATATGTTTGCCGTTGTGAGTGACGTTCCGCAGAATGAGCTGGGCATTTCCGAAACTTCCCGCTGCCCTCATGGCACCGAAAAGCTCATCACTGATCGCCAAGACCTTCCTGGCATCATCTTCCTCGTCGACGCCTTCAAGACGCATCACCGCCTCTCGCCCGGCTTTTTCGAACTCTTCGAGTGACCGCAAGGCGCCGTCAGAATGCGCGAAGAGGGACCAAGATTCCTTGGAATCGTATCGAGTCTCGGCTCGTAATGCGCTGCGGCCCGGCCCCTGTTGCGCCACCAGTGAGTCGGCGTCCGGGCGGCTCAGCAGGCCGAGCGCCACCGGCACATCGAAATGGTCTTTAGCATCGCGTTTCTTGGTGTTGCGGCGGTACTCGAAGTAGAATTGCGCCACGTCGATCGATCGAGTCGCGGTTATGGCGTTGTAGACGTGAGAGACGAGAATCATCTCCATCGCCAGTTTCGATATCTTCTCGGTGTCAACGGCTCGGGTGTTTTTGACCCAGGCCTTCATCCTCTTCGCAGTCACCTCGTCGAGGAACTGCAGATCGCCGGTGCGGGAATCGTAGACCGCTTCACCTTTTTGGGCCAGCTCGAATACCGAGCGGTAATTGAACACGCCAAATAGATTGAGACGGATCGTGCTCGACTGCTTCAGCGCTTTCCGAACTACTGATCTTGTTAGCACGACCCCGGCGGGCAATGCGCCGGACGTCAGCTCGCGCAAGTCACCGTCGAGTGCCTTTCGGACCGCCTGTTTCCCGCCAGTATCAAGAGATCCAAGGTCAATCGTGAACAGAAACGCCGCTTCATCCGATCTCAGGGTTTTCCATCCAACCTCAAGCGACGCCTCTAAGCTGCGATCGACGCCGTCTGAAACCACCTGCTCCAACTCTTTGATCTTGTCCTCTTCGAGACCGGCGCCAAGCAGGAACTCTCGATCGACTTTCGGCTCGCCCGAGATGGCCTTTAGAATTCTCTCCGTCACTTCCGTACCCCCGATCGCGACCGAAGCACTCGCATTGACTGATACGGACAGTTCAAACTCGGACTCTTCCTTCTTGTAGTACCCTAGCGTCACTTTTCCGTTGCCTAAACGGCGCAACCGCAGTTCATACTCGCCGCGGAACTCCACGCTTGCGCCGATTCCCACCGACACTCCGGTTTTGACCGTTATCGGCGTATCAATCTTCGGAATATTATGCGACCACGGCGTCACCGAGGTGCTGAACTTTCCTTGCACCGCAAACTTAATTGAGCCTGATCCACCCACCGTCGCCACGGCACCGGGTGGCAGCGACCCGATGTCTTTCAAGTCCCCGGGCAAGACGAACTTCGACAGCGTTTCTGCCAACGCCTCCTTCAGCGTCTGGGAAGAAGAGGGGAAGGGACGGTAGTTTGCGCTGCTGATCGTGGCCTCGGCATCGAGCCCAAAAGTGACGTCTCCCAGCTCATGTTCCAGGCCCGTCGTGAGCGCTCCTTCAAAATCGATACCCACGTAGGCTTGGCCGGCGGGGACCTTCAGGGCCGAATGTTCCCCGAAATCATCGCCCGAAAGCACGGTTTCTCCTTCCGTGTTCCAGACTTGCAGCCCGGTCGATGACTCTGCCCCGATAGTCCACTCGGTATCACCGTTCCCGACGTTGACGTCTTCCTCGACGGCAAAGCCCACCCGCACTTTGCCCGACTGAACGGCGTCTAGAGGGCGTTCCAGGTCGTTCTTCAGCTTGACGGCCACGTCTGCGGCGGGCCGAAGCTTCAGCGCATTCTTGAAGTACTTCTCTATCGAGCTGCCACTTTCGACGGGAATTTCCAGTCCGAGCGCGCTAATCGTGATCTTGGCCATTGGCCTGTTCTCCTTTGCTTGTTTCAGGTGACTGTTCGTAATCGCCCGTAATTTTTAGCCTACACTCCTATATCGCGTAAAACATCGAGAAAGACGGTCACTATCGGAAAACAAAATGACAACACCAATAATCAAGAAGGAGTGGCGTTGCGGAAGCGTTGCCGCACCGCCGCCCTGCTATCTTGGGATATTGTGCTCCCTGCCAATACCATCGAAGTTCCCGAGCTTTCCAGCGGCGAGATTCTCGAGCTTGTCGATAGCGCCCCTTGGTTTTCAGGTGTCGGGCGCTGCGGCGACCGCCGAGCTTGCGGCGGCTTGGTTGCTGAATACCTGAAACGCTGCGGCCTCCCCCAGCCTGATTTTCGGTGGATTGACGATTGGGACGAAGCGGGGCGGGTCGCTCGAAACCTCGATGCCGAGCGGGCGTTGTGGACGGAGGAGCAGGCGCATCGGGACCGGGCGCTCGATCAAGTCCGGGCGCTGGGCCGAGACGCGCAGTTGCAAGACTCGTTGCACGAACTGAGCATCATTGGCTATGAAAAAGTCCGCCCCCCGGGCTATGAAAAGGTCCGCCCCCCGGGCTATGAGGACGTCCGGCCCGAGGGCTATGAGAAGTTCCGGCCCGAGATGGAAGACGAAGAGCTAGCTCGCGTCGCGGCGGGCGCGGGTCTGTGGACCGCCTCACTTTCCCTGGTCTGGGCCACGGTGGGCGACGTGCTCGCCCCTGAGCCGAATCCGTTCCTTCCCAAGTTGGAAGTCTTCCGAATGGGCAACTGGCCCCTGGGTTTTGAGCAGGGGTCGTTCGCTATTTTCTAGCCGGCGTTGTTTTCTAGCCCGCGCTTCGCCTCGCCACGCCTTAGAAGAGCGGCTCGGCCAAGAGTGTCGACTTAGCGCTTTCGAGCCCTGAGCCGTTGAGCCCGAGCGCTCCGCCGCCCCAATCCCCAATACTGTCCATTCCAGGGCCTGTCAAGCCTCGTAGCGGCGTAAGATCGTAGGATAGGGTCAAGCGTAGCGGAATCCTAGACCAGAAATCCATCAAAGCCAGCCATGTAAGGGGTAGGAGCAAACGGGGCCATTCCCTCCCGGAGAGCGAGGTGCCGCGGGTGTTCGACTTTGCCCGAAACAAGACCGCGCGCCAGGCAACAATGCGACCGCGGCTGCTCAGCAAGCGGGATGGGGACCGGCCGTCGGCGCTACTCGACGCTATAGATAGCCTTCTCCGCCAGCAGGTAAATCAGGTTCAACTGGCGAGGTTCCGCGCTTCTCGCGACGAATCCTCCCGCGCCGCCGGAAATGTGGAGGGCGCGTGAATCCCCGGACCAGCGGTAGTCAAACGACGTGCCCGAACCCGGATCGGCCTCGGTCAGGGACAGAACGGTTTCGGTCTTCCCCGTCTCCAGATCCCAAACATGGATGCTATGCAGACTCGTTCCGCGCGAACCAGACCTCAGGAAGGCCGCCTTGCGGCGATCGGGCGATGCCTTGAGCGTTCCCCCGGGCCCCTGGTAGCGGGTCGTCCTCGCGCTGATATCGTGGACATAAAGGGAGTATTCCGGCAGCAGACTCGAGTCGAGATAACTTCTCAAGTAGCGGCTGATCTTATGGAGAGCCGGAATCCCCCAGGAGTTCCAGCGACCCAAGACGAGCACGACTGAGGACCCGTTGCGCAACAGCGTGGGCCGATCCACGATCATCTCGCGCGGAATGTCCAGCTCTCGGAACCGGTCCCCGCCCGGCGGGCGCAGGTAAACGCGCTGGTCCTGTGTCGAGTTGCCGCCGACGCGGGCGGTTTGAATCACCCATGGGTCGTTCTCTTCAAGATCGTTCTCTTCAAGATCGTTCTCTTCAAGATCGTTCTCTTCAAGATCGTCACTGTCTTCCAGATGGTCACTGAAAACGACCGCGCCTTCGAACCCGGAGGAATCACCCTTCCACGCTGGCCGCTCAGGCTCCCCGGCGGTAAACTCGTCAATATATTGCAGCAGCTCGGGCTTCCCGGCGGCCACCAACAGCTCGGGCGTCTTTTCCTCGACGCCGGAACCCCAGCTCCCCGGTCCCAGAACAGCGATGCAAGAGAAATGAACCGCCGCTAGTGGGAAAAAGATGACGAGCAGAACGGCCGGGAGCCAGCGCCGGGTGGGGGCGCGGTGCGCGGATTGATTGGAAGAGTCCATCGAGGGTCAACAGAGATGGTGCGGGTCGATTCGTCGACCGCTGGCGACCAGAGCATCATTGTAGTCGACGGCAGTGAGCGCCCCGGTCCCCTTCGACTCAGCCGTCTATGTAGCGGGCTCGCCCCAATGCTCGTCACTTAACGATTTTGGGTCTAATTGATTGCCCCATTTCATTGTTTTTTTCGTCTTAAGCCGTACTCGTCATCGGAGTCAATCGGAGTGTTTTCCTGCGCCCTTTCAGGGCTTGCGCCGCGAGGGAGGGCACCCAGGGTTGCGCTTCGCTCCACCCTGGGCTACGATCCTGCGCCGCTTCGCGGCTGAACGGCTCTCTGCTTGTGATCTCTAAGTGACCAGTATTGGGGCTAGGAGTCTGTCCCATAGAACGAAAATCGCCGATTTTTTATCCACATCTTGTAGCCGCGATCACTTCCGACTACAACTGCTTGGGGTGGAAATTTTCTGTGGGACAGACTCCTAGCCCGCAATTCTCACCGGCTGACGGGGGAAGCGCATGAGAGGCCCGCCATTAGTTCGTTGTGCTTGCTCGCCGTGCTCAGCGGACGGGCGAGGTAACGTCGGCCCGGAGGCCGACGCCTCGAGTTTGGCCTTTCCAGCAGCGGTTGGGAAGGGCGATGGACGGCCAAAACGCTAGCGGGAAGCGTAGAGCAGGGCTTGGGGGAGCGAGTGCT
>Ga0114996_10001236_pt1 | contig 34695 bp, 26 predicted proteins | sample ArcticOcean_MG_C_4_FD_87039 | JGI IMG/M metagenome (GOLD analysis project Ga0114996, IMG submission 87039) | Marine microbial communities from western Arctic Ocean - ArcticOcean_MG_CB4_134 | ecosystem: Environmental > Aquatic > Marine > Oceanic | place: Arctic Ocean: Canada Basin | collected... | reverse complement strand
TTCTTGCCGGAATACCAGCACCGCTGTTTTCGGCCTGGCCTCTGGATCGGTTGTTCCGTGCAGTCGATAATCAGGGCCTCGGCCTCCTCACGACTGACGCGGATCACGCGCTTCACCCCGAGACCGGCGCCGATATCAATGCCAAAGTGCAAAACGGGGATACTGCCCTACATCTTGCAATCAAAACAAAGGAGTATTCGACGCTACAATTTCTGCTCATGGCTGGTTCCGACAAAAATATTCAAAACAACGATGGAGCGGCGCCGTGGGTGACGGCAAAGTTGGGAGAGGATGATATGGCAATTCGCTTGTTGGAGGCGGACGACCCTTCCCATATCGATATTTCGGATAATCTGGAAAGCACCGATGGCGATGCCGACTCTTCGAACGATGAACTTCTGAAATTTCCGATGCGCCGTAGCGATGTGCGAGCGCTTGCGAGCAAATTATCTTGCTCCGAAGAAGATATCGCGACACTCTTGGTAACGTTGGGATTTGATTCGCTCAAAATTTTGCCAAGCAATCAGTTGCAGGCATTGCTTCGCTCCATTCAATCCGACTGATGATGGAAATTGGTGAATGTCCTCTGAGGTGCCGACGCGTTATTTGCGGACATGTCCCCGCCACGGGTCGGAACAGGCGACCAAGCTCAGAACACTGTAAATAAGGGGTAACCGGTGAAAACCCGCGAAACCAGGCCAAGTCATCGTCCTTAGCCACTTGCAATGATCGCCTCACAAACTAAATAGATAGAGGGTGCTCTTAGACATTCTGAATAGGAATTTTTGGTCCCGCGTCCGTCTGTCCCGATTGGTGGGCTGATAGGGCGCGCATCAGATCACGAGGTGCCAAGTAGGACGCCGGTCTGGCCGACCCTGCCATCCCCAGACCGGCTGGGACGAAAATTAAAAACCGGTATATTCCGGTACGATCCGGTAGGAATAGTGATGAAACGGTATGGTCGATTTTGGCGAAATATGTCGCACGATATTTACCAGAGAATACAACCATGGTTGTAAGCATCCCCGAGTGGGCTAATCCGTTGTCCAACCAATCGCGCTTGTGTTACCGTGACCATCACGAAAACGGTGCCAAGCCGTAAAATGGGGCTTCATTCACACTAGGGGATTTCAAATGCCGAATAAATTAGCACTCACCGGCAGCGTTGCTGCCGCCGCAATTGTTATTGCCGCTTTGGCTCAGCCGACCGCCGCCAAGACCGTCAAGATGGTCGCCGTTTCGGCGGCGCCGCCAATCGTCACTTATGTGCGCGCCTCCAAGGATTACTTCATGCCGGAGATCGACAAGCGCCTCGCCGCCTCCGGCCTTGATTTCAAGATCGAGTGGATCGGCGCCTATAGCCAGAGCTTGGCCAAGTTCACCGAGGTCTTTGAGGCGGTCGAGGAAGGCATCGCCCAGCTTTGCCTCTGCCTGAAGACCTTTGAGCCGTCATCGCTACCCCTCGAACAGTATCTCTATATGGCGCCGTTCGGCAGCCAAACGGTTAATCAGGTGGTAGCAATTGACGATGCCGTGCGCGCAAAAGTGCCTGCGATGAACAAGGCGATGCTTGACCGCGATAATGTTTATCTTACTAGCGCTGGGTCGCCGACGATGCAGCTTTTTACCAAATTTCCGGTGAAACGCTATGAGGACCTTAAAAACAAAAAACTCGGCGCCTCGGGTTCCATGGGCCATTGGCTTCGGGGGACCGGCGCCGTGGTGGTCAACGCAAACATGGCAGCTTCGTTCACGGATATCCGCAATGGCCTCTACGATGGTTATCCGATCTCGGTCGGCCTGGCTTTTCCCTACAAGACCTATGAAGCGGCGAAGCAAATGACCCGCGTCAATTTTGGCGTTTCGGCGACCTCGTTTTTGAGCGTCAACCGAGACACCTGGGACGGTTTCCCGCCCAAGGTTCAGCAGATATTCCGCGATGTGGCCAAGGGCTGGGGACCGACCCAGGCGCGCATCGATCGCGCCAAGTTCAATAAATTCTCCGGAATTATGAAGAAAAAAGGTGTCAAGATGGCCGATATGTCGGCGGACGAGCGCCGGCGTTGGGCCATGGCGATGCCCAATATCGCCAAAGAATGGGCGGACCTGCTGGAAAAACGCAAGGTTCCGGGCCGCGCCGTGCTGACCGCCTTCATGGATGAGTTGCGGGCGCGCAAGATCGATATCGCCCGCCAGTGGGACCGCGAATAGAAGCTGCGCATCCGGAGTAAGGCGCCATGAGCAGCGAAGCAGCTATAGCCGCGCCCGCCGCCGGCTGGCGCAACGGCGTGATGAGCACACTCGATTTGCTTATCTCGGTCCTCAATGCCATCGGCACGGCCTGGATATTCGCCCTCATGCTGGCGATCAACGCCGATGTGTTTTCCCGCTTCTTGTTCAACGCGCCGATCGCCGGCGTGCCGCTGGTGGTCGAGATGTCGATCATCGCCATCGTCTTTTTGCAATTAACGGCGGCGCTTCGGGGCGGGCGGATGACCCGGTCCGACGTGTTGATTGCCAAGCTGCTGGACCGGCGGCCGCAGCTCGGCACGGCGCTGCAGGCGATCTATCACGCCACCGGTTTCGTGCTGATGGTGATATTGTTCCATTTCTCGCGGCCGTTTTTGGAAAAGGCATGGCGGCGCGACACCTATGCCGGACTGGAGGGTGACTTCACCCTGCCAGTGTGGCCCCTGAAGGCGCTTATCCTCTTGGGCGCCACCATCTGCGCCATCCAGTTCGCCCGTCAGGTGGGTATCGATTTCAGAAGCATGCGCGGCATGTTGCGCCAGGAACGGCTACAGACCGACGCCGCCGTCATTCCCATTCTCGGCGCCCTGGTGGTGGCTTTCATCTTCTACTCCCTCGGCACCATCTTTGATCTGTCTTCGGTGCAGGTCGGGCTGATCTCGGTCCTCTTTGTGTTGTTCCTGGTCTATATCGGGGTGCATGTGGGCGTAGCCCTGGCGGCGCTGTCGTTTGTCTGTCTGTGGGTCATCCGCGACGCCACCATCGCCGGCAAGCTGTTGGCCCTGGCCGCCGCCGAAAGCCTGCAGCGCTATGAGTTCGGCGTCATTCCGCTATTCGTGTTGATGGGATTGCTGGTCAGCGTCTCCGACATCGGCAAGGACACCTACGACGTAGCCAACCACCTGTTTCGCCGGGTCAAGGCCGGGCTTGGCATGGCGACGGTGGGCGCCAATGCCGTGTTCGCCGCCGTTACCGGCACGTCGATCGCGTCCGCCTCGGTGTTCACCAAGGTCGCCGTTCCCGAAATGCTGCGCCTCGGCTACAAGCCGCGCTTCGCCGTCGGCGTGGTCGCCGGCTCGTCGGTGCTCGGCATGCTGATCCCGCCGAGCCTATTGATGATCCTCTACGGCATCCTTTCCGAAACCTCGATCGGTGATCTGTTCATCGCCGGCATTATCCCGGGCCTGGTATTGGCGTTCGCCTATTGCGTATTAATCTGGTTCATGGCGCGGCGCTTTCCATCCCATGTGGCGGTGCCCGAAGCGCTCGAAGGCGGCATCGAGTCTGAAATGAGCGGGGCGGAGATGTTCTCCAAGTCGCTGCCCATTATATTGCTGATCGTTGTTGTCCTCGGCGGCATTTATGGCGGCGTTTTTACGGCCACCGAAGCCGGCGCCGTCGGCGCCATGGGCGCGCTGGTGCTGGCCCTGTTCAAGCGCCGGCTGACCTGGGCCAGCTTGTGGCAGGCCTTGACCGAGACCGGCCACGTCACGGCGGCGATCTGCTTTCTTTTAATTTCGGCCCATGTTTATGCGCGCATGATCGCCCTGACCGGCATTCCCGGCGTCATGGAAAGCTATATCGTCGGCTCCGGTCTCGGTCTCGCCGGGCTGATCGTGATCTATTTGGTGACCTTGGTCATCCTCGGCACCATTCTGGATGCCGGCTCGATTATGCTGATCACGGTGCCGCTGGCGGTGCCGGCGCTGGCGTCATTCAATGTGGATCTGATTTGGTTCGGCATCCTCACCATCATCGCGGTCGAGATCGGGTTGTTAACGCCGCCCTTGGGGCTCGCCTGTTTTGTCATCCACAACAATCTCCAGGATGACCGTATCTCGGTCGAGGACATTTTCTGGGGCGCGGCGCCGTTCGCGGCGACCATGGTTATCGTGCTGGTGCTGGTCGCCCTGGTGCCGCAATTGGCGACCATGCTGCTTTAGGAGCAGGGCGGGGGCGCGCCGAGCCGCCAATTTGTTTGCCTTGAAAATCTCCAATTCCCCTGTAAAACCGCCGGTGGAAGGGAAGCGTGCCTGGTGGTGCGGCTGGTCTTCAAAACCAGTGAAGGCCGTAAGACGGTCTTAGTGGGTTCGACTCCCACTCTCTTCCGCCAATTCTTCATAACCCGTTCAAGGAGCCTCGCCATGACCGACCAGATTTTGACCGAAGTGATAGACGGCGTGGGCTGGCTGACCTTCAACAATCCGAAAAAGCACAACGCCATTTCCCTCGCTATGTCGAGCCGAAGCGCAGAGGTGATGACCGAGTTCGCCGCCGACGACAAGGTCCGCGTCATCGTGCTTAAAGGAAACGGCGGCAAGGCGTTCGTTTCCGGCGCCGATATTTCTGAGTTCGATAAACGCCGCTCCAGCGCCGACAGCGGCGATGAATATGAGCGCTCGTCCACCGGCATGTTCGAAAACATCCGCGAGAACCCGAAGCCCACCATCGCCATGATCGAGGGCTATTGCATGGGCGGCGGCGTCGCCATCGCCTGCGCCTGCGATATCCGTATCTGCTCCCCTGATGCCGTCTTTGCCATTCCCGCAGCGCGGCTCGGCATTGGCTACCGGGCCAACTTCACGCGCTGGGTGCTGGAAGCGGTGGGGCCATCGATGACCAAGGAAATCCTCTATACGGCGCGGCGCTATTCGGCCACCGAGGCGGTCGCCATCGGTCTCGCCACCCGGGTTATCGAAAAGACCGTGCTCGAAGATTATGTGCGCGACTATGCCGCCACCATCGCCGGCAACGCGCCATTATCGGTGCGCGCCGCCAAGGGCATGGTGGCCGAGGTGGTGAAGACGCCGGGCGAATGGGATCAGGATGCCTGCGCTGCGTTGGTCCGCGCCTGCGCCGACAGCGCCGACTTCAAGGAAGGCCGCACCGCCTTCATGGAAAAGCGCCCGCCGGAATTCAAGGGGAAGTGACCAGCCCAGACTGTTCGGACGATTTCGGCGCCTGAAGTCTACCCAGGCCGCAATGCGGCCCGCCGGTCGTCCGGCGCGCCCGCGCAGGTGCGGGCCACTGGCCCGCTACCGGGAGCGAAATAAATGCTACCGCTCGCGCAGGGCTTCGCCGCGGGCCGACAGGAACGGATCGAGCAGATATTCCATCACCGTGCGCTCGCCGGTATGGATCGAGGTGGAAACCTCCATCCCCGGAAACAGATCATAGCGGACGGCGCCGCGCAGGAAATGATCGCGCTTGGTGGCAATGCGCACCCGATAAAACGGGCGGCCATCTTCTGCCGTCAGGGTGTCGGGGCTGACCGCCACCACTTCGCCGGTGAGGTTGTCGAAGCGCATGGCGTCGGTCGCGGTCAGGCGCACGGTGGCTTCCTGGCCGGCGCGGACGAAGCCGATATCCTGGGTCGCCAGGCGCGCCTCGATGATCAGCCGGTCGCCGCCGGGAACGATATCGAGAACCACGTCACCCGGCTTGACGACGCCGCCGACGGTCACCACATGCAGGGTTTTGACAACGCCGTCGACGGGCGCGCGCAAAATGGTGCGCTTTAAGCTGTCTTCGAATTTGGCGAGGCGCGGGGTGAACTCGGCCAACTGGCGCCGCGCCGCGTCCAAATCCTCGGCCGCTTCTTCGGAGAATTTGGAGCCGATGCCGGCCAGATCTGCGACGGCCTCGATGCGCGCCGATTTGGCGCGCTCGGCCGCCACCCGGTCCTGGGCGATGGCGCCTTGCAGACGGGCGGTTTCCTTCAACAGCTCGATATGTTTGTAGCGGTTCGTGAGGGCGTCTTTCAGCAGGCTCTCGGAAATATTCACCTGCTCGCGCATTAATTTAAGCATTTTCGCAGACGCGCCAATGCGCGCCGAAATTTCGCGGGCGTCCTGGCGGCGCTGGTTGATGATGGCGCGCTGGCCGGCGCGGGCATCTTCAAGCCGCGCCCGGCGCTTGGTGAATAGCGCCAAGGCGTCGCGCACCAGATCGGGGCGTTGGGCGGCGGTGGCGGCATCGAATGTGGGCGCCGCGTCGCCCTGCTGTTCGGCGGTCAGGCGCGCAATCTCGATCGATAAGCCGGCGATGCGGGTGCGCAACTCGTCCACGTCGGCGCCGCTGGCCGTTGATTCGAGGACGATCAACGCTTGCCCGGCCTTGACCTGATCGCCTTCGGCAATGCGAATGGCGCGCACGATGCCGCCTTCCAGATGTTGGATCGACTTGATCTGGCTGGACGGCACCACTTCACCTTCGGCGACGCTGACCACCGCGAGGTTGCCCGACCAGGCCCAATAACCGGCGCCGGCAATGAGGGCCAGAAACATAATCAGAAACAGATGGCTGGCAAAGGAGACGCCGTCTTTGAGCTTTGGCAATCCGGTATCGATGGTCATCCTGCTGCCTCCGTTTCGCCGCTGCCATGCGTGGCGGTGACCACTTTGGGGACGGTGACCACCCGGGACTGCGGCTTGTGATTGAGGTCAACCACGATCTCGGCCTGATTGATAACTTCGGGATCGTGGGAGAGGGCAATGATGGTGCGCCCGGCCCGGTGCAACTCGCCCAGTATGGTGGCGATGGTTTCGCGCCCCTTGGCGTCCAGCCCCTCGATCGGCTCATCCAGCACAACCAGCCTGCCGTCGGCGGTCAGGGCGCGCGCCAGGGCGAGGCGGCGGCGAACGCCGAGGGCCAGATTACGGCCGTTGGAAACGATCGGCGTATCAAAGCCGGCTGGCGTCTCGTCTAGGAATGGACGCAATCCGGCGGCGTCGATCACCTGGTTCAGACCGGCCTCGTCGATATCGGGGTTAAGCTGGCTTAGGTTCTCTCCGATGGTGGCGTTCAAAAAGCCCGGCTCTTGCGGCAGGTAAATAACCTGGGAGCGCCACCAGGCCGGATGCACCTGGCGTAAATCCAACCCGTCGGCGAGGATTTGCCCCCTGGACGGTTCCAGCAATCCCATGACCAGGCGCGCCAGGGTTGATTTGCCGGTGCCGTTGGCGCCGGTTACGACGCAGACCGCGCCGGCTGGGATGCTGATCGAGAGCGATTCGAACAACGGCCCCGTGGCGCCGTCATACATAAAGCCGAGATCGCGCAATTCGATGGTGCCCGCATAGTCGCGCTTGGCCGAGCCGGTATCGGCTTCCCGGGGCAGCGTCATAAATTCGCGCAATTGCTGCGCCGCTTGGCGGGCTTTCTGGAAGCTTTCGCCGACCTGGACGAAGCGGGTTACCGGCTGCAAGGCGCGCGCCGACAGGATGTTGGCGCCGATCAGCACGCCCACATCCATATTGCCGCCGACCACCATGATGGCGCCGGTGGCCATGATGGCGACGCTCATTAGCGCAACGGTCGAGGTGGTGAATGATGCCAACAAACCCTGGCGGCCGGTGATGCGCCGCGAAATTTCATGGATGACGCGCGCTTGTGTGTGCCATGCCTTCAATAAAAAGGCGCCGCCGTTGAAGGCGCGCAAGGTGTCCTTTTCGCCGATGGCGCTGCCCACCAGCAGATTGGATTTGCGGGTCTCCTCGATCAGATTTTTGTTGGCGCCCCGGATGGTCAGCATGACCGCGAGCCCGGCCAAAAAGGCGAGGCCGATAAACGCCGCCGCAATGATCGCCAGCGCCGGCGACAGAACCGCCAGCACGCCCAGGAACATTAACGCAAAGGGCAGGTCGAGGACGGCGGCCACGTTGGTGGCGCTATAGGCGGCGCGGATGGCATCCAGCCCGCTCATGAATTCCCGCTGCTGGCCTGGGGGCAAGCGGTCGAGGGCGCCTGATTTGGCGCTGATCAGCACGCCGAAGCCGGATACCGACAGCTTGTCGTCCTGGCCCGCGGAAACGCCGCGCGCCAATTTGTGCCTGATCTGGCGGAAGCCGAACTCAAGGGCGATGGCAATCAGCACGCCCGAAGTGAGAGTTAGTAATGTTGCATCGACGCCATGGGCGATATAGCGGTTCAGGACCTGGATCACGAACAATGGCGGCGCCAGCGCCAACAGGTTGGCGAGCAACGAAGCGGCGACCAGCTCTGTGGTCAGGCCGGGCCGGATGGCGAGGCGGCGTAAAAGTTCAAGCATCGGAAATGCCTAACCGGTTGCGCGAATTGGCGTTGCAGCGAGGCTGAATTCCATCATGCGAAGTTGGCCGCTACCAAGCTCGAGATATCGGTGTTATCGAGGACGCCCACATCGACAATTTCGCCGCTGTCGATGGTGCCGTCGGCGCTGGTGTCATCCCAATGCCACAAGCTGATATCGTTGGCGGATGTCGAATCATCAATGACGAACATCAGTTTATCGCCGGCGCTCAAGGACCCGGTCATCGATGTTCCGCTGGTGCCCAGGAATGACAGGAAGCTTGTAACCTGAGATGAAAACGTGGTTGTCGAATCAACGCCGGTATAAAAGGCATCGTCAAAGACCACCACGCTGGTGCCGCTGGTGAGCGCCGCGTCGCCGGTCAGAACCTCGACGGCTGTTGTGGCCGATGTGCTGGCGCCTGCGCCGTTTAAGCCGAGGGTATCCACATCCAATACGTCGCCCGACGCGCCGGCATTGAAGCTGGTTATGGTATCGGTGCCGTTGGTGGCGGCCGCGTCGAAATCGATGCTGTGGGTGCCGCTGCCCGACAGGTTCAAAATGTCGTCGCCGGCATGGCTGAAGATCGTGACATTGGCGGTGCCGCTAGTGGTGATGGTATCGGCGCCGGAGCCGCCATCGACGGTTTCCGTATTTTGCACGGTCGCGCTGTTGCCGCCGTCCGCCAGGGTAATGCTATCGGTGCCGGCGCCCATATCGAAGGTGGTGCCCGATACGGTGCCTTCCAGGGTCAGCGCGTCGGTGGAGGCGGCGCCGTTGACGGTTTCCACATTGGTGATGGTGCCGACGTTGGTGCCGCCCCAGAGCGTCAGCGTGTCGGTGCCGCCTCCCAAATCGATGGCGTTGCCGGTGGTCATGACGGACCCCATGGTAATGGCGTCATTGCCGCTGCCGGTTACCAGGGTTTCCACATCGGTCATGGTCATGGTGTAGCCGGCACTGCCAAGGGTAAAGCTGTCACTGCCGGTCACGCCGGAGATGGAAGAAATATTGGTGAACGAGACGGCGGCAAGATTGACCGAAACATTGGCGCCCGAAACCGTGATCGATCCGCCGGTGGCGCCGGAATTGTACGACGTGATGACACCGAGGGCGGTGGCATCGACGGCAAAGCTGGTGGTGCCGGTGCCGGCGAGATTGGCTATATTGGTCAGCGACACGCCGGTCACGTTGAGCGAGCCGGTGGCCGAGGATATGGTCGATCCGGCAAAGCCGGCGGTCACGGCGGTCACATCGCCGCCTTCGCCGGTCAATTGGCTGCCGCGCAGCGTAATGGTGGCGGCGCTTACGCTATAGGTGCTCTCCAAGGTTTCGATGCCTGACATGGAGAACGACGCGGCCGTCGTGTCGAGGCCGATTTCCGTGGTTTGCAAGACATCGGCGCCGGCGCCGCCGATAAAGACGCCGCCGTCCGTGGTATCGCTGGACGACACAATGATCGTGTCGTTGCCGGCGCCGGCCAGAATGATATCGCCGCCATCGCCGCCGCTGCCGGTGATGGTATCGTCATCGGCGCCGCCGAAGATAATATCGCCCGAACTGGTGCCGGTAATATTGTCGGCGCCGGCGCCGGCAAAGATGATGCTGCCGAGGATGTCCGTGCCGACGGTGTGGCTGAGCGAGCCATAGGTCATCGGCGAGGAGCCGACAACGGTGCTGGTGGCGAGGGTGATGGTATCGGCGCCCGACGAGCCGGCGGCGATATATCCGTAGCCCGTATCTTCGGGACCGAAAGCGAGGCGGACGCCGCTTGCCGCACTATTCATTTCGGCGTCGGTCCCCGATGCGTCGGTGAGGCTGCCATCGCCGATGCCGGCAAACAATTGCTCGACGCTGGTGAGCGTGATGTCGCCGCTGACCGAACCATCGGCGTTGGAATAATCGGCGGTCATGGTGGTGGCGTTAAAGACGATCAGGATATTGTCGAGGCTTTGGAAGTTGATCTCGTCGGTGCCAAGGCCACCGCTGACCGTGTCGGAACCGCCGAGGGTCGAGCCCTGGACCATGGAAAACTGGGTGTTGCCATCGCCGCCGGCGAGGGCGTCATTGCCGGTGGTGGCAGTCAAAATTTCGGTGAAAGCGGTTGTGGTGTTGGGCTCGGTGCTGTTCGGATCATCATTGCTGAGATTGATGATGGTCTGGCTTTCGAACTCATAGCTCGACTGATAATAATCGTAGGTTGGCTCCGGGCCGGAGTTCAAATTAAAGCTGGTGTTGATCGAATAATCGACCTGACCGCCACTGTAGGGCTGATAGTCGCCACCGTCCGTTCCGGTCGGCTCACCGTCGCCGGCCGGCTCGCCGGACCCATCCTCGGCCGGTTGCTCGTTATTACTGGGATCGGACCCGCCATCGCCGCCGGTCTCCGAGCCTGTTTCTGTATTTTCGGGGTTGCCATCGACGTTCGATGCCAGCTCTTCGGTGGCGCCTTCGCCGGTGGGGTCAGTGTTGAAACCGTCGGCCAGGGTATCGGGCACTTCAGCACCCGCCGCCTCGGCGGCCAGGGCCAGGGCCTGCTCCGGCGAAAAGCCGTCGGCGATGGCTTGGCTATAGGCCGCCTTGGCGGCGTCCATGGCTTGTTGCGCCTGGTCTTCGGAAACGCCCTCGGCGGTCATACCTTCCATGGCTTGTTGTGCAGCCGCATCGAAGGCCTCTTCGACGGTGGCGCCGCCCGCCATGGCTTCCTGGAAGGCCGCTTCGGGGGCGCCTTGTTCGCCGTTTTCGGCGAGCTGCTCGCCGGGCTCGCCATCCAATCCGCCTTCACCTTCTTGTCCATCGGCAAAATCTTCGTCGGAATCTTCCGGTGACTGCGCGTCGATCTCGCCTTCTTCGCCTTCACCTTCAAGATTTTCGCCTTCACCTTCGGGCGGCACTTCGCCTTCGGCCAGTTCCTCGCCTTCGCCTTCCAGGTTTTCGCCCTCGCCCTCGGGCGGCACTTCGCCTTCGGCGGCGGCTTCCTCGCCTTCGCCCTGGTTTTCTTCAGGGGCATCGTCCTGCTGCGGGGCCGGTTTTGCCGGCAGCGATTTCAGCGCCTTCGAGAATTGCTTTTGAATTTGTGCGATCGGAACGATGACCGGTTTGGCCGGCGCCTGGAAGGCGCTGGCCAGGCTGGTGGTGGCACCGGCCTGATTGAGGACGATGGTGCCGGCGCTGTTGGATACGGAAATTTCGCCGATGAAGCCGTCCGCGTCGGGCAGCAGCGATATGGTGTTTTCCTGGCCCTCGGCCGCCGCCACGCCGGCGATCTTGGTGCCGCGAATGCCGATTTGGGCGACCGGGGTGCGCAAGACCATGGCGTCGGGATCGACCTTGGCGATCTGCCCGGAGACGAAGGAAAACACGCCCTGGACCACCGATATGGTGGCGTTGCCGGTTTCCGTTGCGGGATCGTAGGCGACCTCGTCCATCACCATGCGGCCACTTTCGGCCAGCGACAGGGTGCTGTCGTCGGCGAGCACGATACCGACGCTGGCGTTTTCGGCGGTTTCGATGACGTCGCCGGAAAACAGCGGCGCGCCGTGGCCGAGGGTGATTTTGGTGCCGTCGGCGCGGGTCACTTCGACGCCGCCTTCGACGGTTTCGACGCGCCCGATGGGATCGGCCGCCGCCGCCGGCGCGGCCTGCGCAAACTGGGCGGGCGCCACCGGGCCGGCCAGCTTGGTGGCCAGATCGCCCGATATCACGGCGCCGCCTTCGGTTATCAGATCGGCGGGCGTTTCAGAATTGAAATAGCCGGTGAGGAGCTGTTTTTGGCCATCGGCGCCGGTGAGCAGCAAATCGGGGCCAAGGCGCGCAAAGTCGGCGCTCAACAGCCACGGCCCGCCCGGAACGGTGATCGGCGCAGCCCCGCCCATGTCTTCGGCGGCGGCTACGATGGGGGGTTGAACAGCCTGTTCCATGGCCAATTTCTCCTATATTCCAGCCGTCTGACATATGGGGAGGAGGCATGCGAATTTCACCCCTTATTTGCGGCTGTTATGTCGAGAATTGTAAAGGAAGGGCAGGCAGGATGTCTGTAACTAGAATCACGACCGTGTTAATACATCGGCTTCCAGGCGGCCCATTTTTTGGATCAGTTTATAAACGCCAATGGCTACGTCGGTCTCGGCGGTTGTGGTGCGGCTGTTGGCATCGATCAGTTCGGTTTCGGCATCCAGGATATCATTGAGGGTGCGGTTGCCCAACTGCCTCTCGCGGCGCGCCAATTCCAGAAATTCCGCCGCCAGATTTGCCTGATTGCGGTCGAATTCCAGTTTTTCGCGCGCCGTTTCGAGGTTATCCCAGGCATCGCGGACATCCAGCTCAAGCTGGTCGCGGGCATCGCTGACCCGGCGTTCGCCCGCCGTGGCCGCGCCCTTGGCCGCCTTCAAGGTATTGATCGCCGTGAAGCCGAGATTGAAGGGGAAATTCATCTCGACCTTGCCGAGCAGTTCCTGCTGGTTGCCGACGGTGCCGCCCGCATCCTTTTTGACAATCGCCTCGCCAACCATGTTGATCACCGGGAAAAAGCCAGTGGCACGCTGGGCATTGGCGGTTTCCCGATTGACGCGGGACGTCGCGGACGCCGATTTCAATCTGGGGTTTTCGCGCAACGCCGTATTGATGGCCTCTTCGACGCTGGCCGGCAATAAATCGATGGGCAAATTCGGTTTTTCAAGGGCGCCGGGTTCTTTCAAGTCGGTCTGAAATACACGCCGGTAGGCGTTTCGTGCGGTCTTAAGCTCGCCCGCGGCGGCCGAGCGTTTCGACTGGGCGCCGGCAAGTTTTTGCTTGGAATCCAATACGTCCGTGGATAGTCCGGCGCCGCGTTCGACCAGCGCATCCTCAATCTCGTTCTGGCGTTTCATGTTGGCTTCCGACTGCAACGCAAACATCAAAACTTCGGCTTTCAGCCGGACGGTCAAATAGCTTTCGATTGCGATCAGCAAAATATCCTGGGTCTGCGCCTTCAAGGCAAAGCGCGACGCCGAACGGGTGAGTTTGTTGGCGCGAATATCGGCGTTGGTCTTGCCGAAATCCCACAACAACTGGGTGACCGACAAATCCGCTTCCCGGGTCGCCAGATCAGTGTCGCCGGATTCCGCTGGCTTGTTTTGTGCCTGGAAACCGTAATGGGCGGTCAGGTCCAATTGCGGGAACCATGCGCCTTGGGATGATTTGACATTTTGGCTGGCGGCTTCCAGGTCTGCCTGGCTGGCTTTGATCAGGTTGTGGGTTTCCAGCAACTCGGGAATCAATTCGCCAAGCGACTGGGCCTGCGCCGGCAAGGACGCAACCATCAGAAAACCCAACAATAATGGGGAAAATCCATGCAACTTGTGCACAGACAACACCCCCAAGTCCCCTCGCATACTCATTCCCAGTACTTTTACACGGTGTAAATTCAGGAAAATCCTACATTAGAGTGTGTTAACGCCTGAATAACACAAAATAAACCCGAAAAATTTGCGAACTACGATTCAATATTCGTTACCACAATCTTAAATTCAATTCAATGAATTGCGTAGCACTATTGCCATCACTACCAAAATATTATCGGCGCAAAGTCCCTGTTTGCCCGGCCTGGACCGCACCACACCAAGAAAATACCCTATACCGGCAAGGGTTGCATATTAGGGAAACCAACAGTGTTTTGATTCAACCAAGGGCTCTATCGCCGTGCGCCACCAGGTGGGCGAAAAGCCCCCCGGAACAAAACAGCGGCGGCGATCAGACTTCCGGCCGCCGCCGCCGCGGCCATGGCAAAATAGGCCTGGCCGCCGAATTGCCCATACAGCAGGCCGGAAAATAACGCGGCGATACCCATGGCGATGCCGGCGACAAAGGCGGCGTAAATGCTTTGCGCGCTTGCCGAATGGCTAGGGGCGACGGTCTCGGTGATAAAATGCATGGCGCCCAAATGGGTGGCGCCAAAGGTAAAGGCGTGCAGGCTTTGCAGGGCGACGATCCAATAGATGTCGCCGGTAACGCCCATGGCGCCCCAGCGAATCACGCCGGCGAGCCCGCCCATGAGAATCAATCCGATGGCGCCGAAGCGGCGCAGCAAATAGGCGCCAAAGGCAAACAGGATGATTTCCGCGAACACGCCCTCCGCCCAAAACAGGCCGATAACGGCGTCCGAATATCCGGCGCTACGCCAATGGATGGTGCCGAAACCGTACAATACCGCGTGGCTGGCCTGGATCAATCCGGCGGCAAACAGAAAGACCATGAAGCGGACATTGCGGATGACCGGCCATAGCGCCAGCCGGCGCGGTGCCGATGCGGGCGCATTGTACCCCGGCAAGGTAAGGCAGGAAACGAAGGTGATGACGATGCCCGCCAAGGCCGCGCTGTAGATCAAATCGGCGCCGCCCCCGGTCAATAACCAGCCGAGGCCGACAGAGGTCAGGATAAAGGTGATCGAGCCCCACAGCCGGATGCGCCCGTAATCCAGCTTGTCGGCTCCAACGCCGAGCATGGTCAGGCTTTCCGCCAACGGTTGCGTCGCCGACCAGAAGGTGAAGAAAAACAGCGTCACCAACAGGATCGGCCAAAAGCCGTGGGCGCCCTGGAAAAACAAGAAAGCGATAATCGCCAGCCCGGACAGCAATGCCATCAGGCGCTTGCGCTCGCCGCGCCGGTCGGCGGCTTGCGCGATCAGCGGATTGGTCAGCACCCGAAGCCCGGTGGCCGCCGCGATGAGGAAACCGATTTCCGGCGCGCTCAATCCCCGCTCCGAAAGCCAGACCGGCCAAAACGGCAGCAACACGCCGACCGCACCGAAATAGGCCGCGTAGTAAAATGACAGTCTCGAGGCCGGCGCGCGGGGCGGCATGGCGATACCCGTCCGGCTCCGCTCTAGTAACCGATTGCCATGCCATCTTTGCGGGGCTCTGATGCGCCGCGCAGCACGCCCTCGTCCCAATCGATCCAGATGGCCTGCGCGCCGCCGATGGGGCGGGGCGGAACGTACGTTGAGTGCCCCAGCGCCTCGAGCCCGGCGCGCGCCGTTTCCGGCAGGCCGCTTTCCACCTGCACGCGTTGCTCGGGATCATCCACATCGGGAAACACACGGGTCAGGTCCAAGGCTTCCTGCAGGTCCATGTCCCAGTCCAAAAGGTTGGTCAAAAGATGCGCGTGCCCGCAGGCCTGGTATTGGCCGCCCATCACGCCGAACGGCATTTGCGCAACGCCATCCTTGACCAGCATGCCGGGGATGATGGTGTGCAGGGGCCGCTTGTTCGGCTCGATTGAGTTGGGGTGGCCGGGATCGATGACGAACCCCTGACCCCGGTTCTGCAAGATTATGCCGGTTTCCGGGGCCACCTGGCCGGAGCCGAACGGCGCGAACAATGTGTTGATGAAACTGACCGCGTTGCGGTCCTTGTCGACGACGCTCAAATACACCGTGTCCTCATGGCGGGGAAGCTCGGACGGCGGCAGGCCGGTCAACCGTTTGCCCGGATCGATGCGCGCCCGCTCGGTATCGGCATGCGCCGCCGACAGCCAGGTCTCCACCGGGACCTCGGAAAAATCGGGATCGCCAAGGGCATTGGCCCGGTTGCGGTAGGCAAGGCGGGCGCTTTCGATTTCCAGATGCAGACGCTCCGCCGACACCGGATGCATCGATCCCAGATCAAACCCCGACAGGATATTGAGCATCTCAAGGGCGATGATGCCCTGGCCGTTGGGCGGGCATTCATAGACGTCGTAGCCCCGGTAATTGGTCTTGATCGGCGTCACATATTCGCCCATTGCGCTCGAGAAATCGTCCAGCGTGTGCAGCCCGCCCCTTGATTGGAGGAACGTCACCATGTCCTCGGCGAGGGCGCCTTCGTAAAATCCGGCGCGCCCCTTTTCTGCGATCGTCTGCAGCGATTTCGCCAGCAACGGCAATTTGATGACCGATCCCAGCGCCGGCGCCTTGCCGTCTTTTAGATAATATTTGACGGCGGTCGGATCGGCCGAGAGCAAGCCCACATTCAGCTCCCAATCGGTCTGCGTGCGGTGGCCGATGGGATAGCCGTCGCGGGCGAAACGAATAGCCGGCTGCAAGAGCTGGTCCAGGCCCATGGTGCCGTGGTCTTCGGCCAGCCGCGCCCAGGCATCGACGGCGCCGGGTATGGTCACAGAATGGGGCGTTTGCCGCTCGATCGTGGTGATGCCGTTTTCCAGGTACCATTCCGTCGTTGCCGCCGCTGGTGCGCGCCCGGAGCCATTATAGGCAACCACGTCGCCGCCTTTCGGCGAATAAAGGCAAAAACAGTCGCCGCCGATGCCGGTCGATTGCGGCTCCACCACGCACTGCACGGCAACGGCGGCGATGGCCGCATCCATGGCATTGCCGCCCGCCTGCAATATCTCGATCGCAGTGATCGACGACAAGGGCTGCGAGGTGGCGGCCATGCCGTTGGTGGTGAATACAGTGGATCGTCCAGGCTGGTCGAGCGGGCGCATGTAATGTCCTCTTGTAATGTCCTCTTGGGTTCCGGTTATGATATTGTCTTTGCTTTCTGGTCGCGCAAAATTTATATCGCGGTTTTGGGGCGGCGTCACGCATCGCCGGTTATATGGATAAAGGAGCGTTCCGTGGATTTGGGAATTCGAGGCAAGAAAGCATTAGTGCTTGGCGCATCGCAAGGCATGGGGGCAGCCATCGCCCGGGCGATGGCGGCTGAGGGCTGTGATCTGGTGATCGGCGCGCGCACCGAAAACGCCTTGGCGGAGCTGGCCGCCGAGCTGAAGTCCGCCCATGGCGTCGCTGCCGAAACCTATGGCATCGATCTTTCCGATGCCGCCGCCGTGGAAATACTCTGCGCCGCCATCGAAAACGAGATCAAACCCGATATCTTGCTCAACAACACCGGCGGTCCGCCGCCGAGCGGCGCCATCGGCGTTGCCACCGATGTCTGGAGCCGCGCGTTTCAAAGCCTGTTCCTGAGCACCGTTCGGATCACCGAGGCCGCCGTTGCCGGCATGCGCGCCAAAGGCTGGGGGCGGGTGCTGACCATCGCCTCGTCGGGGGTTCACCAGCCGATCCCGAACCTGGCGGTGTCCAATTCGCTGCGCCCATCGGTGGTCGGATTTTCCAAATCCCTCGCCAACGAGATTGCCGGAGACGGCGTCACGGTCAACGTCATCCTGCCGGGCCGCATCGAGACCAACCGCATGATCGAGATCGACAACGCAAACGCCGAGCGCCAAGGCCTCACGGTGCCGGAATTGCAGGCCGCATCCCTCGCAAACATTCCTGCCGGCCGGTTCGGCACGGCGCAAGAGTTCGCCGCCGTCGCCGCGTTCCTGATGAGTGCGCCGGCCAGCTATGTCACCGGCTCGACGATCCGCGTCGATGGCGGCGCCATCAAGAGCACATAAAATAGCAAGGTCCCTATGAAATGTCCGAACTGCCAGGCCGACAACGGGGCGCAGAATAAATTCTGCGGCCAATGCGGCACGGCCTTGCCCGAAGGCTGTCCCCAATGCGGCGCCGAAAATTCGGACGGCAATAAGTTCTGCGGCCAGTGCGGTACGCTCTTGGGCGCCGCCGATGGTGCGCCGCCCGAGCCATCGCCGCCGCAGCCGCCGGCGGCGGAACAGGAGGCCGAGCGCCGGCATCTTACAATTATGTTCTGTGATCTGGCCGACTCGACCGCGCTCTCCGAACAATACGATCCCGAAGACCTGAAAGACGTGATCTCCGATTTTCAGAAAATGTGCGCGGCCGAGATTGAAACCTTCGGCGGTTTTATCGCCCGCTATATGGGCGACGGCATTTTGGTCTATTTCGGTTATCCGACGGCGCACGAGAATGACCCGGAAAGATCGGTGCGCGCCGGGTTGCGCATCGCCGCCGGCATCGCCGCCCTGGAGCCGCGCCCGGGATTGCGCTTGCACGTGCGCGTCGGCATCGCAACGGGAAGCGTGGTTGCCGGCGAGATCATCGGCGAGGGCGCCTCCGAAGAACACGCGGTGCTTGGCGTGACGCCCAACCTTGCCGCCCGCCTGCAATCGCTGGCGCCGCCGGACGGGGTTGTTATCAGTGATGCCACGCACCGGCTTTGTGCCGGGTTTTTTGAGTTCGATGATCTTGGGCTGGATTCGCTCAAGGGTATCGCCGAGCCGCGCCAAGCGTGGCAGGTGACCGGCGAAAGTGTCGCCGCATCGCGATTCGAGGCCGCGTCGCTTCGTGGCCTCACGCCGATGGTCGGGCGCGGCGAGGAAATCGCCTTGCTGCAAAACCGCTGGCAGCAATCGGCCGCCGGCGAAGGGCAGGTGGTGATTTTGTCGGGCGAAGCCGGCGTCGGCAAATCCCGTATCGTCGAAGGATTCCGCCAGGATTTGGAGGGCGTGGATCATGGCTTTATCTATCTTGCCTGCTCGCCGTTCCACGCCAACTCGGCGCTCTATCCGGTGATCGAATGCCTGCAAAGGGTGCTCGGCATAGACAAGGACGATGATGCCGGCGCGCGCGCCGCCAAGCTCGATGCTTTCGTCGGCGAGCTGGATCTGGATGCGGCCGAGATCACTCCCTATATCGGCCCGCTTTTGTTCGAGCCCGTTGATGACCGTCACGCGGCGCCGGACGTCAGCCCCGAGGAACGCAAGCGCCATCTGTTCGAAGCTTTGCTGAACATCCTTGCGGTGCAGACCGGCAAACGCCCCTTGCTGATGATCGCCGAGGATATCCATTGGGTTGATCCGTCGACCGAGGAATTCCTCGGCGCCCTCATCGACCGGACCCGCGAGTTGAAATTGTTCCTGTTGATGGCGAGCCGCCCGGAATACGCCGCGCCCTGGTCCGGGCAGCCGCACGTGACAACGTTGGCGCTGAACCGGCTCGGGCGCACCGATTGCGCTGATTTGATCGGCCGGGTCACCGGCGGCAAGGCGTTGCCCGCCGAGGTCATGGAACAAATCGTGATGAAGACCGACGGGGTGCCGTTGTTTGTTGAGGAGCTGACCAAGACGGTGCTCGAATCCGGACTGGTCATCGAGGACGGTGATCGATTCATATTGGACGGCCCGTTAACGGCGCTGGCAATCCCGGAATCGCTGCAAGATTCGCTGATGGCCCGGCTCGACCGATTGTCGCCGGTGAAAGAAGTGGCGCAATTGGCGTCGGTCATCGGGCGCGCCTTCGATGAGGATTTGCTGGCCGCCATTTCCTTGCAATCGGGCGAGGAATTGCGCGCCGCATTGGCCACACTGGTGGATGCGGAAATGATCTATCAGCGCAGCCTGCCGCCCGCCGCGCGCTATGAATTCAAGCATGCGATGGTCCAGGATGTCGCTTACGAATCGCTCCTCAAGAGCACCCGCCAGACCTTCCATAAGCGGGTCGCCGAAACCCTGGAAACGCAATTTCCGGCAAAGGCCGCCGCCGAGCCGGAAATCATCGGCCACCATTTCACCGAAGCGGGCATGGCGGCGCGCGCCATTCCGTGCTGGCGTGAAGCGGCGGCGCGCGCCCAGCAGAGCTGGGCCAGCAATGAGGCGGTCAACCATCTGATCAAGGCCTTGGATCTTTTGGACGGGCTCGAAGCGGACGCCGAGGCGGACGCCGATGCGGTTCAAATGCTGATCGATCTGGTTTCGGCGTTGCGAATTTTGGACCGCTATGACGAGGCGCTGAGCTATCTGGACCGGGCCGAGGCCGCCGCGGCCGCCGCCGGCCAGATCGAGCAATTGTCGCTGATCCATTATTATAGGGGGAACATTTATTTCCCCCTCGGCAATATCGGCGGCTGCCTGCAAGAGCACAGCCAAGCGCGCGAATTGGCGCACCAGGCCAACTCGCCGGAAAAAGAGGCGCGCGCCCTCTCCGGGCTTGGCGATGCGTACTATCTGCGCGGCCAGATGATCACCGCCATCAAGATGTTCGATGAATGCGTCACCATAATTCGCGAACATGATTTGACGATTATCGAGCCGGTCAATCTTTCCATGCGCGGCCACACCGCCCTTTATATGGATCGCATCCAAGACGGTCTGGAGGATGTCGGCGCCGCCGCCGAGCGCGCGGCGATGAGCGGCAACCGCCGCGCCGAGATGGTGGCCAGGGGTAGTTGCGCGGGCAAATTGCTGTTCGACAATCATGACTATGCGGGCGCCAAGAAAAGCTGTGGGCGCGCCCTTGATCTGGCGCGCCAATTGGGCGCGCGGCGCTTCGAGCCGATCAATCAGGTGCTGCTTGCCAAGGTGGCGCTGATCGAGGGCGACCGCGCCGAGGCTATTCGCATCGCCGAGGAAGCGGTCGCGACCTGCCGCGAGACCGGTTTCAATTTTGCCGGTCCAATGGCCCTCGGCGCGCTTGCTGTGGTGACCGATGATGCCGATGTCAGAGCCCGGGCGCTTGCCGAGGGCATGGAAACCTTGCAACAGGATTGCGTCAGCCATAGTTATCTTTGGTTCTACCGGGACGCCTTGGAGGCGTCGGTGATGGACCAGGATTGGCTCAGCCTGGAAACCTATGCCAAAGCCGCCGAGGCCTATACGGCGGGCGAGCCGCTGCCATGGATGGACCGCTTCATCGCCGCCGCCCGCGCGGCCGTGCCCGGCCATTAATAAAACTCTAAACAATTTTCGTTAGCCTCGCTTTTCAATATCAAAGGTGAAGTCTGATGAAATTCGTAATAACGCTGGCGGCGGCGACGCTTCTTCTCGGCGCATGCTCCAGCTTCAAAAAGGGCGACGTGACGCAAAGCTCCGATGCGGAAATTCGCATCGCCATCGGCTATAATGCCGCCAACGAAGGCGTCGATACCTTCCGCCAGGCAACCGAACATTGCGCCGACGAGGACCATATCGCGGTCTGGTATGGGCACGATAAGGACGGCCACCTGGTATATCGCTGCGAATAGCCGCCGGCGTTTGATTAATCGGCTTGGCGCAGTTGTCAGGGGCTTAGACCCGCGATACTATTCTCCCGCACAATAACAAAGCAGGGAGAGCAATTATGTTTCGGACCTATCTCAAACTATTGTTGGTGGCCAGCGTCGCCGCGCTCGTCGCCGCGGCGCCCGCCATGGCGCAAAAATCCAAAGACATCATGCGCTTTGGTATCAACGACCCTTTCTCGTCGTTGGATTCCTATCACGTACCCCACGAAGAAACCGGCCTGTTCACGCGCGTCATGTATGGCGTGCTGTTGGTCTATGATGAGCACAAGGGCGTATTCCGGCCCGAGCTCGCTAAATCCTGGAAGCAGATCAATCCGTCGACTTTCGAGTTTGAGTTGCGCGATGATGTGTATTTCCATAGCGGCAATAAGTTCACCTCCGAGGACGTCAAGCATACCATCGAATATATCGGCAACCCGAAGGTTAAAATCCGTTTCAAGCGGCGTTACTCCTGGGTCAAGAAAGTCGAAATACTGGGTCCCTACAAGCTCAGAATTATCGCCAAGCAGCCGCGCGCCACGGCCTTGAGCTCGATCGCATATCGCTTCCGCATTTACGATTCGAAAATTCACAAGGCTCTGAAAACCCTTGCGGATCAAGCCGCCTATGGCCGCGTATCGGCGTCCAGCACCGGGCCCTATAAGCTGGTGTCGCTGGACAAGAAGGGCGTCGTCATCGAGCGCTTCAAAAAATATCATGGCTCGGCCCACCGCCGGGCGCCCACCAACCGGATTTTTGGCCGCTTCATCCCCGACAAACAGAGCCAAAAGGCAGAGCTGCTGACCGGCGGGCTGGATCTTATGCGCGATATCACCGCCGATGATGAGCGGCTGCTGGCGACCAATACCGACTTGCGCATTTCGTCGACCAGCTCCAAGCAGATCATGTACATCACCATGGATGCGGCGGGCCGTTCGGCCAACAAGGCAATGACCGACATCCGTGTCCGTCAGGCGCTGATGAAGTCCATCGACCGGGAACGGCTGATCAACACTTTCGTTGCCGGCGGCAAATCGGCCGAGCGTCCGAACAGCGTCTGCTTCAAGCTGACCGTGGCTTGCAAACCGACCACCAAGCCGCTTGGTTATGATCCGGCTGGTGCCAAGAAACTTCTGGCCGCAGCCGGTTACGCCAACGGCCTGAAAATCAAGCTCAACGCCTATGCGCCGATCAAGAACATCGCCGTCGCGATTGCTGGTGATCTCCGCAAAGTCGGTATCAATGCGTCCATCGAGCCGTTGCCGCTGATGGTTTATGTGAAGAAGCGCGGCGCCGGTAAATTCACCGCGTTCCTCGGCAAGTATCCGACCGCGGCACAGCCGGACACCGAGAATCTGTTGAACTTCTTCTTTGGCGCTAACCGCGATTACTACAAAGATCCGTTGATCAACGGCGCCGCCAAAAAAGGTGCGACCGAATTTAATGTCGCCAAGCGGGCCGCGATCTACACGCCGGCTCTGGATCAGGTGAACAAAATGTCCTTCATCTATCCGCTGACCGAGGTTCCGGTTGTCTTCGCCCATACTAAGGACGTCGAGATCAAGCCGAACCTGCAAAGCTCCGGCGAAATCAGGGTTGGTGATTTCTTCTGGAAATAATCCTCCTTCTTCAAGTTTTAAATCGGCGGCGTCCCGTAGCATCGGGGCGCCGCATTTTTTTTCTTATTCGGCGGCTGCGACGTGCCGGCGTATCTGTTCGCTGTAGGCTTGGTCCCAGGCAAGGCCGCTGGCGGCGTTGAAACTGCCGCCCCGGACGCCGGCAAACAGGCGCCCATCATCGGCCCCCGGCGGGGCTGCGCCGCTTTTCCGGTAAGCCTTGGCCGCGCCCAAAAGCCGTTTCCGGGTTTGCGCTATCATCAAATCGGACGGCGCCAGATGTTCGAGCCCATGATCGGTGATGGCCCCCATGCTTTCGGTGATCGCCTGATCCTGCAAATGGATGCCATTGATACCTGTAAAGCTGTCGCTCTGCTGCACCCCTCGATCGATGCCGAAATCATTGCCGAAATGATCTTCGAGGCGCCAGCGCCCGAACCAGCCGGTGTCGTTGGGCAGCAATCGGTCGCCGAGAGTGCCGCCGGTGATGTTGGTGGACGCCCGGCGCGCCACCAGCGCGTCCTTGTGGGCAACGGATATGAACATGGTATGGGTATCGTCCATGGGCACCCAGGCGCGGGCGATGCGGTTGGCGTGGAACGGCGATATCGGCGGCAGCGCCCAGCAGGGGAACAGGAAATGGGCAAAGCGCCAATAGGTCTGGCCGGCCTCGGCGGCCGCCCGGTGGGCCGCATAGGTGACCCCGAATTCGGTGTCTTTCACGACGAACTCCGGCGCCCGCGCCGACACCACATTGTGGTCCACATCGCCCTCTTGGTATTCGGCCCGCACGGCGGCGCCCAGATGCAAAAAGCCCAGATGGGAGGTGTCGATGTCGCCTTCCATGGCCTGCAGCCAGTTGCATTCCCGCTGTACGAAGCGGATAGTCAGCTCGCCCTCGGGGATTAGCGTGGCATCGATATCGGGCAACGCCGGCACCGCATCCTGATCTCCCATGAACACCCAGACCAGCCCGTTTCGCTCCGCCGCCTTATAGGCCTTGGCTTTGACTTTGTGTTTGAAGTCTTGGGCGGTTGGCACATTGGCCATCTCCAGACAATTGCCGTCGACGCCGAACTTCCAGCCGTGATAGACGCAGCGAATGCCGCCTTCTTCGTTGCGCCCAAAAAACAAAGAGGCGCTGCGGTGCGGGCAGCGATGATCGAGGACGCCGATGGACCCGGACGAATCCCGAAAGGCGATCAGCTTTTCGCCCAGCAGCTGGAAGCGCACCGGATCGCCGTCGCAGGCTAGCTCCGATGCTTTCAGCGCCGGCAGCCAATATTGGCGCATCATTTCGCCCATGGCCGTGCCGGGCCCGACCCGGGTCAGAATTTCGCCGTCCCGCTGGGATGTCATTCGGCGGCGTCCCGCGCTTCGGGCCGGCGCATATGGGCCACCATTTCATTGGCTTTGACGACGCCCTTATCGTGAATATAGGGCACCGGCGCCGCATCGGGGCGGGTCGCCCACAGCTCCTGCTGCTGCTCGATCATCCAGCGGTCTTCTTCGAAGGCGCCGGCGTTCTGGGTGATCATGTGCTCGGTCAGCTCTTCGTTGCCCAAATCGAAATTGCGCACGATCGCCCAGTGGTAATTGCTCGAGGCCCTAGTCTCCGGCGTGATCGCGTTGAGGACGCGAATTTCGATGCGCTTGTCTTCGGCGGTGCCTTGGGCCGAATGCACGCCCACATTAATCAGCACATTGTTAGGCGGCAGGAATTGCACGTCCTGCCAGTGGGTGACGTTTTCGGTGAAGCCGCCGAGCCCGGTCAAAAACAAAGATGTTTTTTCGATATTCTCCATGCTGCGGCGGATGTTGAGGGACCCGGAATTTTCCTCGACGGTGATTGGAAACTCGGTCACCGCGTCGTTGGAGAGGGTCGATTTGTGCAGAAATTTCGCGTGGGTGAGATCAAGAAGATTATCGCGGATCAGATTATAGGACGCCTTCACCTGCAGCGTCTCGCCGCCGCCGATCCATTCTGGATCATCCAGGTAATGGTAATCGGGCAGGGCGTTTTCGTCGGCGGCCTCAACGTCGCCGACCCAGACAAACACCCAGCCCCATTTTTCGACAACCGGATAGGATTTGACGCAAATCTTTTTGGGCGCGCGGCTGACCCCGGGAACGGACGTGCAGACGCCGCTCGCATCGAAGGTGAACCCATGATAGCCGCAGACGATGGCATCGCCGTCCAGCTTGCCGGTCGAGAGCGGCGCATAGCGGTGCGGGCAGCGGTCGTCGAGGGCGACGGCGGCACCTGCCGTTGTGCGATAGAACACCACCGGCTCGCCCAAAATCCAGCGCTGCATGGGCGTGCGGTTCACCTCATGGCTCCAGGCGCCCACATACCAAGCGTTCTGGATAAATTCATCGGCAATATTCATCGGCTCATTCCCATATTTTTGCACCTTGCCTTAAGTTTCCGCCAATTCGGGCCGCGTATCAATGGTACATAGGCGCAGCCCGGCTGGGGATGGCAGGGTCGGCCAGCCGGGCGTCCGTCCAGGCACCGCGATTTCCGGCGCGCTCCAAATATGTTCGTCCGCCCGCCATACCACCCCTGGTATGATAAACCCGAATGCGACACATTTGGCCAAAAATCGACCATACCGGTTCATGAGTATTCCTTACGGTTCCTTACGGTTTATACCGGATTTCTCCAAGCCCGGCGAGGTGGGTCCGCACGCACGGGGGATGGCATGGTCGGCCCGTGCGTGCCGCCGTTGCCGTGCCCCGGTAACCGCCACGAAGCCGGGCAGGGCTCTAGGGTTCTATTTAGTACAAATTGCGAACAAGGCAAGTGGGTGGAGGCGGCTTTTTAGCATTCGAATCGGGCCGGCATATTTTTTGCGGAACTCCTGGGAGTTGTCCAAAACATTCCCTGATCTGTCCATAATAATAGTAAATGAATCCCCAAAAACGTATCATGGTGGGAGCCGCCCGCTTGTCGCCGCCATAATCGGCACGTCAAAATTTCAGTACGATCTTTGGGGGGACACGGTGAATGTGGCGAGCCGGATGGAATCCCACGGCTTGCCCGGAAAAATTCAGATTTCCCAGGCGAGTTACGAATTAATCAAGGATGAATTTGACTGCGCCTCCAGGGGTGCGGTCGAAATCCGGGGAAAGGAAATTCAAGACACCTGGTTTTTGGTTGGCCGAAAGCGTTGAGGCCAAGCCAATGGCGGCATTTGTCCGCTCCGGCGGCCCCAAAAAAGATATCTATCTCGGCCCGCCCCAATTCGAAGGGTTCGAGACGGTTCAGACAATCAGCAAATCCGAATGAGGACTATTCCGATTTAGAGGACATTCCTTCAGGAATCCGACGCATCGCGCAGCATTTCCAGCTGATCCTTGGTGACCCAGGGAATGACGCGCCAGGCGAGGCCGTCAATGGCTTCGGCCAGAACGGGATCACCGGCGGAAGCGGGCCGGTCGAGCCGGGCCCACACTTCGGATACCACCTTTTCGGTACAGTAAATGGCGCCGATGCGCATGACGGTGGCATCGCGTTCAAACGGTACCCCGGTTGCATCATCGCAGATATCGCGCGTGTGGCGCACCGGTAACGGATCGATCACAAACAAGATGCGGTCGCCTGCGGCGCCGGCGGGGACGATGATAACGTTTGCTTGCAGCCAATCCAGATGATGGTCCATGGCTCCCCGCACCATGCCCGCCAACTTTGCGCCGGAGCCGGTAAAAGGATTGCCGATCAGCGTCACCTGCACGGGCCCATTTTCGGCGGACCGGTGCAGCGCGCCGCGGACATCGTTCACGTAACTGTCCGCCTCCGAATAGGTGACGCAGCCGCCAAGGGCCATCGCCAAGCCGAGCGTTGCTATTATGCGTCCCACGCTGGCCATATATTTACAATCCGACCTGCAGACCGACTTTGAATATATGAATGGTATCGTCATCGATCCCGGAGGAGCCGGTATCAGCCCATTGGAACCTATAGCTGGGAACCAATTCAAATTTGCTGTCGAGGGCGATGGATACACCGGCTTCGGCAAATGCTGTCACCTCAGTGCCGTCGTCGCCCGCGATCGTAACGGAAGTGCCATTCAAAGAAGCCGTAACGACGCCCCGATCCCAATAAATTAAACCGGCGCCACCACCAATGTAGGGCGTGACGCTGTTGTTTGTATTTATGTCGAAGAATCCGCTCGCCGTGAAGCTGACCAAATCCCAATCACCGCTGAGATCGACGGCGACGCCATTGCCGGAGACACTCTCCAGGCCAAGCTTTGCGTAGCTTACCTCGGCCTCCAGACGGACATTCTCTTGGGCTCTATAGCCGAGCGCTCCTGAAATAAATAGGCCCTTCTCGTAGTCTAGGGTCAAGGAAACACCGCTGACTGTGCCGTCAACCGAACGGGGTGACGCGAGCCCGGCAGACCCCTTTACATAAAATCTTTCGATGGCCATGGTTCCGCCCGCCGCTTGTCTGGCGCGCACCGCCGGTGCGGGCAACGCCAGCGCACGGCCGGTGGGTTTTGGCGGTGGCGCTGCGGCTGCCGGTACTGGGTTGCTCCGGGCGGCGGCCGGTGGCCGTCCGGTGAACCGCCGTGATGGTGGAATGCTGCTATCGAAGTTGGGCTTGGCCGGTATCCGGGCGCTGGGCGCTATGCCCCGATCCCGCTTGGGTAGGGCCGGTACCCGGATAACCGGTATCCTGCCCCTGTCTATGACCGCCTGCCATTGATTGAGAAATGGCTTCATATCGTAAAGCGGGCCCGCAGCCGCTTGTTGTGCCGGCGAAAAGAACAGGCCAATTGCCGCCGCAAATAAGAACCGCCTGATCATTGCTCCCTCCCAGTCGAAGCCTGACAGATTACCAATCGTTTTTTTTATCTCGTACCCGGTGCAGTGTAAATTTGTTGATTGTATATGTTCAACCGAAAATTTCCGCGCCCCTAAAGCATCCAGTGGCGGAGCGCGATGATATAGACTGCGGTGGCGGCGATGCTGACGAACACCGATGGCGGCGTCCACAGCCAGGCGATGGTCTGCGGCGGCGTGCCGGTGGCCCTGGCCATGAACAACGCGGTCCCGGAAAACGGCGAGACCATGGTGCAGATGCCCCAGACGCAAAGATAGATCAGCCCGACGATCCATTCCGGCAAGCCCATCAGTTCCGGCGGCAACACCGACGACAGGAAGATCACCACGATCACCGGATGCATGCCGAGCAATCCGCAGATCGGAAACAGCAATAAAAGCGCCGCGATCTTGGCGTCGGGCCAGGGCAGCAGCGTATTCACCGTTTGCGACAGATCGTGCGCCGGCACCATGGCGGCGACACCGGCGCCGAATACATTGGCGGCGGCGAACACCAACGCTTCGTTGCGCAATGTGGGGAACAGGCTGACCACCCGGCGCATGAAGCCCAGCGTATTGGTGATCTGCGCCGCCGGGCGCCGCTCGATGGCCGCCAGCCAGACCATGGCGAAAGGCGCGCCGACGATGCCGAGTGCGACGGCCACAGTCGTACCAAATGCCTGGATCAGCAATAATACCAAGCCGACCAGCGCGCACAGAATTCCGGCAGTGCGCACTAGGCTGCGTAATGTTGCCGCCGGCTCGTCTGTTTGGGGCGGCGGGGCATGATTGCCGGCCAGGAAGGTCCGGTCGTACAGCCAGAAGACGGCGATCAGCAGCACCGCCATGCCGGCGCCGGCCGGCGCTACCTCGGTCCAGCGCAATCCCGGCAACACGGTCAGCACCACGATCATGCCGATATAAAATGGCGACCAGCAGGACGCCGAGGTGAAGCCGTGCATCAGCGACAAGGCCAGGCGTTTTTGTAATTTCGGGTCTTTCTGGTTTTCCACCACCGGCGTCAACAGGCCGAGCCCGGCGACGTTGAGGATCGATCCCAGCACATGCACGCCCATCGACAAGGTCAGGAAGCGGCGGTTCCCCGGCTGGTTCATGATGGCGCTCCGGGTGGAGCGCAGCGCCGGCGATAGCCCCACCGGAAACTGCAGCCAGGAAATGGCGAAAAACAACAACAGGAACGTGTCCGACTTGGCGGTGCCGAGCACCAGCACCTCCCACCATTGCCCGGAGACGGCGGCGCCGACGATACCGATGAGTACCAAAACGGCGCCGGCGATCTGTTGGGGGCGCGGGATATTCTTGAACTGCAAGATGATAAAGGCGGCGATCAGGGCCGCCGACAGCGCAGCCGACGAAGGGATCTGAATAAATGCATCGGCGATGGTAAGCAGGCCGATGACCAGATAGATCCAGGCCGAAAGGGTGATGCGTTCGCCCATTTAAAGGCGCGTGCGGCTGCGGACCCGGAAAATGAAATCTGCAATTGGAGGCATGGGCAATGGCATATATACTCGATAGACGCTTAGCAATCCTGTATGAACGGGATGGTATGAACAATCCACGGAACCAATTAAGGGGAGGACAGTCTTATGGTGCAATTTTCGGGCGGATGTCTGTGCGGGGCGATCCGCTACGAGGTGGACGCGGAACCCAAGCGCATCGCCAACTGCCATTGCGACGACTGCCGAAAAGCAACCGGCGCCGCCTACGCCACCAATATTTTCGTCGATGAAGCGGCCGTGGTTGTCACCCAAGGGGCGCCCAAATCCTTCAACCACACCGCCGATAGCGGCAACACCATGACCAAGCAGTTCTGCGATAATTGCGGCTCGCAATTGTTCGGCTTCTCGTCCGGCGGCAGCGGCCTCAAAAGCGTCAAGGTGGGCAGCATCGATGATGCCAGTTTTGTGCAGCCCGGCCTCAATCTGTTCTTGAAACACGCCGCGCCGTTTACCCAGATCGACCGCTCCATTACCAGCTTCGACGGCATGCCGGAGTAGGCGGATTATACCTGCTATTAACCGGAGGGCAGCCGCCATGGCGGACAATGCAAACATAGATTTCGGCACCAATCGCAACTGGTATTGGGAGGCCGGCCTCGCCGAGGTCCGGTTTCAGGCCCTTGTGAATGGCCAGCCCCTCCTTTGCCGCGTATCGGAGGGCTGGATCGAGGCCAATATCGGCGCCTTCGAGACCAATCCTGAATCTCTGGAAGCGGTGAAAATGGCCTTTGAGCTGGTGTGCGACGAGTTCCGCCTGTGCCATTCCCAAGACCAGCTGGAAATCGATGGCAGCCTTTTATTGAAAGGCATCGGGCGCGGCGACTAATCGTCTTGATGTTCGGCGACTAATCGTCTTGGCGCTTGCGCATTTCCGGCCACAGGAACGTGGCGCAGATCATCCCGACGATGCCCGTCGAGGAGGTGATCAAGATACCGGTGGGGGCGCCCAAAACTTCCGATAACGAGCCGACGATCAAGATGCCGAGCGGCCCGACGCCGATGCACATGGTCAGCAATCCCATGATCCGGTTGCGCATTTCGGGCGGCGCGCTGGCGATCATCAGCGCCGATTGCATGGATGCGAAACCGGCAACGCCAAAGCCGCCGATCCATAATAGCGTGATCGAAAATCCGAATACGGGCGACAGGGCGAACAGAAATATACACACCAAATAAAGGCAAGTGCCGCCATAATAAATCTGGCGAAAGCGGCTCGGCTTGGCGTAGAAGGCAATTAAAAGTGCGCCGATAAACGCGCCAAAGCCTTCCGACGCCATCAGGATGCCGGTCGGAAACGGTGACAGGCCTAAGACGTTTTTGGCAATGACCGGTACCATGGCGACGAACGAAAATCCGAACAGATTGAGGACAATGGTGATCGCCAAGGTGGCCTTGATGGCGCGGCTGGTGCGCGCATATTCCAGCCCCTCCATGATATTGGCGAAGAAGCCGGACTTCTCGCCTTTCGGGCGGGCGCGGTCATAGGCCACCGGCCACATGGCAATGGCGGCGATTGTATAGAGGACCAGACCGACAAATAATGTGCCCGGCAGGCCGGCCAGCTCGAACAATAAGCCGCCGGCGAAGGGGCCGGCCATGCGGGTCAAATTGGTGGTCGAGCTTTCCAGGCCCATGGTCGCGCCGAGATTTTCGATGCCGGCGATCTCGGCGATCATGGTGCGCCGGATGGGCAGCTCCAGCGTCCAGTATGTGCCCGAGAAAAACACCACGATGGCCAGTTGCCAGACCTGCAAGGATCCGGTCCAGGCCAGCCAGGCGAGGCTGCCGTAAACCCCGGACAGGAAGAACATGGAAAACACCAGCAGCTTCTTGCGGTCGACCATCTCGGCCAGCGCCCCGGCCGCCGCGCCGAACAGGAACATCGGGATAATGCGAACGAACAAGGTCAGCGCCACAAAGAATGCCGAGCCGGTGATTTGCAGCACATAGACGCTGACCGCCAGCACGTCCATCCAGCGCATGAAGCCGCCGAGGGCGCCGGCCAGCCAGACCCGGCGGAAATCCCGTTGCGCCAAAAGCATCAGCGGCGCCGCGCGCGTCCTGGTTCCGGCAGCGGGGGCGCCGGCAAGGGGTTCGGTATCGGACAAAGTGGTAATCCTGAATAATGCGCCCGGCGAGAGGAACGCCGGGGCGCCGGACTGTAGCAAGCGGCGGCAGATTTGTCAGGGGGCGGCGCCAGAGCTAGACTGACGCTGTAGAATTTCAAGGGAGGAAACGATCATGATCAACCGCGAAACACTCAACGTCGATGGCAGCGACATGCTGGTTCTGTCGGCCTTGCCGGCGTCCGATGGGGCGCACCCGGTCTATCTGGAATGCTGCCACGCGCCGGGGCTCGACGGCTTCACCGAAAAGGTGTTGGAGCGTTGGGCCGAGGCCGGCTACGCCGCCTATTCGCACAATCTGTTCCACCGCCAAGGGCCGGACGCCAAGGGCCGCGAAGCCTTAGGCAACCTCACCGACGAAGAACTGGTCCGCGATTGCGAAGCCCTGGTGGCCCATGCCCGCGCTGCCATGGGCGGCGATGCAAAGCTGACCATCGGCGGCCATTGCATGGGTGGGCGCGTGGCGTTATTGGCCGCCGCCTCCATCGATGGCTTCAGCGCCGCCGCCGATTTCTGGGGCGGCAATGTGATGACCGCCAAGGGCCGCGAGGCGCCGACGGTCATAGACATGGTCGGCAATATTTCCTGTCCGGTGGCCGGCTTCTTCGGCAACGATGACACCAACCCGTCGCCCGATGATGTGGACCGCCTGGACGCGGAGCTGACCAAGCACGGCGTCAGCCATTCCTTTCACCGTTACGATGGCGCCGGGCATGCGTTTCAGAATTTCCTCAACGAAGCCAACTACCGGGAAGCCCAGGCCGAGGACGCCTGGGAAAAGGTCATCGCGTTTTTTGCGGACGCCTTGGCTTGAGTTTCCGCCTGCATCCCCCCAAAAAGAAATCGGGCGCCTTATGAGGCGCCCGAAGAGTTTGGAAGAGAGGGGGGAGGAGGGAGGCAAATAAATTAGTCCGTGGGGTGCGGACCGTTCAGGGGGTGATCTTGATCGAGGGGCATGGATTGGCTCCGTTGCAATTTGACATGCAAGGGTTATGCAGGGGCCAGAGGCGGTTTTTGTCTGACGCAGTTGTGATGGCCAATGGGTCTGGCATCCCATCGCCGCCATCGCCATAATCCGCCGCGATATCCGTGCATCGCAATTCAGGATCACCATGCTCGACGATACTTCTGACGATACGTCCAATGACGCGATTGCCCGGCTTATCGAAAAGGCCGAGGGCGACGATTGGACGCCGGCCACCGATATCGATTGGGACTTAAAAATCAAATACCCCTTCTGGTTCCGGAAACGCACCTATCGCTCCCTGGTCTCCCAGTTCCATCACGGCGAGAAGGCGGTGATGCGCATGTGCGATCATCTGGCGCCGCTTCTGGATGGCGACGAGGCGCGCCGTTTTATCGCCCTGCAGCGGCGCGACGAAGCCAAGCATGCGGACGTCTACGGCGCCTACGCGATGCGCCTCGGCGGCATTCAGCCGATGGAGCCGGCGCTGGACGCTGTGTTACGCGAAAGCCAAGACTGGCCGGGCTCCGCCGCCGGAATCATCCTAGCCTTCCACATGGTGTTCGAAGGCGGCGCCGTGGGGCTCATCGAAAAGCTGGTGCGCCGCTTCCCGTGCCCGTTATTCGCTTCCCTCAACGCCCGCATCCTGATCGACGAAGCCCGCCACGTGGCCTTCGGGCGCCACTATCTGGCCAGCCAATTGCCGTCGATGGCGGCCGACGAGCGCATCGCCCTTTACCGCTGGGTGCAGAATCTCTGGTACCGGGCCGGCGCCGAGACACGGGCGCGCTACACCTTGCCGGTGGCCATCGTGACCCGGCTCGGCTCCGACTGGCTGGAAGCCGGATGGCAGCGCCAGTCGGGCATCCTGATCGGCATCGGTCTGATCAGCGAAGCGGAACGGGCCAGCCTCGGTGCGGCGCCGTGATGATCTCGGTCGTCATTCCGGTGCTGAACGAAGCGGCCAGGCTCGAAGCCCTGATCGGCGGGCTGCGGCGCCAAGGTGGCGGCCACGAGATTATCGTCGTCGATGGTGGCAGCCAGGACGGCAGCGCCGATCTGGCGCGCAGCCTTGGCGTCACGGTTATGACGGCGGCGGGCGGCCGCGGCGGCCAGCTGGCGGCGGGCGCCGGCCAGGCCAGCGGTGATGTGGTTTTGTTTCTGCATGCCGATACAGGTTTTCCCGAAGATGGTCTGGCATTGATCGAAGCCAAGCTGGCGGACGGCAAATTGGCCGGCGGCAATTTCGCCATCCACTTCGAAGGCAGGCGCCTGTTCGTGCGCGCCCTCAATCGCTTCTACGCCTGGATCCGCCGGCATGGGCTTTATTATGGTGACTCGGCGATCTTCGTGCGGTCCGACGTTCTGGACGCCATCGGCGGCATCCGCCCCTTGGCGCTGATGGAAGATTACGATCTCAGCCGCCACCTGGAAAAAGCCGGCGCGACGGTTTGTATTCATGAATCGCCGGTCATCACCTCGTCCCGGCGCTTCGACGGGCGCAGCGCCATTGCGATTGTCTGGGAATGGCTGAAAATTCACGCCCTCTATCACCTCGGCGTCGCACCGGAACGATTGGCGCGCTCCTATGACAGCGGCCGGCAAAGCCGGGCAAGCCTCACGCGGCAAGAGTGGCGTTGAATAATTGGATGGTCCGCGTCCACGCCAGCTCGGCTGCGCTTCTGTCATAGCGGGGCGTGGTGTCGTTGTGAAAGCCGTGATTAACGCCTGCGTAGATGTGCGCCGAGAATGTCTTGCCGTGGGCCTTTAAGGAGGCTTCGAAGGCCGGCCAGCCGCCATTGATACGCCGGTCCAGGCCGGCATAGTGGATCGAGAGCGACGCGTTGATTTTGGCAACGTCCGCATCCCCGGGTTGGCGTCCATAGAACGGCGCGGCGGCGGCCAGGCCGGGCCGGGCAACCGCCATCGCATTGGCGACGCCGCCGCCATAGCAAAAGCCGACGACGCCGATTTTGCCGTTCGAGGCTGGGTCCGCGTCGAGCCGGTCATAGGCGGCGAAAAAGTCTTCAATCAATTTGCCGCGGTCCAGCTTGCGCTGCATGACGCGCCCGTCCGAATCGTTGCCCGGATAGCCGCCGAGAGAGCTCAACCCGTCCGGCGCCAGGGCGTTGAAGCCGGCCACCGCAACGCGTCGTGCGACATCTTCGATATAGGGATTGAGGCCCCGGTTCTCGTGCACCACGACGACGCTGCCGCGCTCGCCGCCGCTTGCGGGGCGCACCATCAGCCCGTCAACACTGCCATGGCCTTTGGGCGAGGCGAAGCTGATCTTTTCGGACGTGATGCGGGCATCGCCGGGCTTGATCTGCTGGGCGAGGGCGTAGTTGGGCGCGAGGGCATTAAGAAGCATGGTCGCAGTGACGCCGGCGGCGGCAAACTTGGTGGCGCGGTTCAGGAACCCGCGCCGGTCAATCAGCCCGTGCACGTAGCGGTCA